>Ga0209758_1001152_pt1 | contig 33838 bp, 32 predicted proteins | sample AraplaMF_Col_mMF_FD_184258 | JGI IMG/M metagenome (GOLD analysis project Ga0209758, IMG submission 184258) | Arabidopsis root microbial communities from the University of North Carolina, USA - plate scrape MF_Col_mMF (SPAdes) (version 2) | ecosystem: Host-associated > Plants > Roots > Endosphere... | reverse complement strand
GGGGGGGGGGGGGGGGGGGGGGGGGGGGGGGGGGGGGCGGATATCTAAGGCCGCGATCCTTAAGGCGATAGCGACGTCCCCCCCCGCTTTTTAGCGCGCAGCTTCAATATTCACGGTCGCCTGGCAGTCATGCCGCGACGACATCCATTGAGGCGTTCCTCGAAACGCAGCCGGTTGAGCGCCTGTTCGACCCACGCCAGCCTGTGGCTCGCCGCACCGTCAGATGAGGACGACTTCATCCGCATCGAACCAACCTTTGTGGATGACCGCATCACGCACGGCGCCGGGGCTCTGGGCGTAGACCACGAGGGCAAGACTATGCTCCGCACGGCTACAGGTCACATATAGAAGGCGGCGTGTTTGAGCGCGCTGTGAATCACCCCCACCTGCTTCCTTCTCAGCGTCTTTATCGACAGCTTTGACGCCGAAGACCTTGTCGTAGCTGAAGGTGAACCCGTTCGCCTCGTCGTCACTGATGACGACCAGCACACGCGGAAACTGAAGCCCCTTTACTCCTTGGTGCGTATCGAACGCAGACAGCCCCCTCGCGTAAAGGGCCATGGCGCGAACCTGGGAGAACGGCGCTTGCAGCACTCGGCGCCAAGCGTGCAATTCTTGCGCTGGGCGGTCGGCTTCGGGGGCGGCCCCGTCGTCAGGGTCCTGTTCGTTAAGGGCTTCGAGCAGTGCATTCGGAACGGCCAGCAGCCCGCTCTCTTGCAGGCCGCTGATGACCTCGCGTAGTGGAGGATCGCGATCGCGCAGTTGCTCAGTCAGGCGTCTTGCACCGTCGCCTGCGGCTCGGACCGCATCCAACTGATCGGCGCGCCCGGCAAGTCCCTTGCCGTCGAAGAGTGGGGAGCGCGTCCGAATGCTGTCGACTAGTGCAAACTCATCACCCGAGAGACCCGCCTCCACGATGGGTAACACGTCGTCCACGAGAAAGTTGACAGGCCCCAGCACACCTTCCAGGAGCGATGTCTTTAGGGTATCGGTTTCGTACAACGGCCCGAAGACGTCGTCGAATCCGAGCCGCCGGGACGCCATGCGATGTTCGAGGACGAGGGTCTTGCGGTGTTCCGGTCCGAGTCCCCACGCGGCGTCGCCGGTGATTTCGGCCATCTTGCGCGCTATCCCCTCCTCAAGCTCCAGTGACTTGGCTGCGCCAAGGCCGGTGATGAAGAGCCTCACGAATCCACCGGGCTTGTCCTTGCGGGCGCATTGCCGCTGCCCATCAACTTCCGAGCGGATGGTGTTAACGAGACGGACAATGCGCTCGGCCGACCGGTGGTTCATCACTTTCGCAGGCCTCGCCCAGTCATCGGGTACCGCGCGCTCGAGACGAGGCATGCCATGGGTGTAGATTCGCTGCATCGTGTCGCCGAGAAGCCCGAGGGCGAACCGATCGCTTGCGTGTGCCTGAATTGCGAGAAGGGCCTGCATCACTTCCTCATGCGTGTCCTGACTCTCATCGATGAGGACGACTGGATAGAGGTCTATGAGGACTTCGCGCAGTGGATCTTTCTGCAGGAAATCTCCGACCATGCCGATGATTTCCTGGTGGGTTAGGGACCCCCTCAGGCGTTCCGTCCCCGATGGGCTGTAGTGGAATGACAGCATTGAGTCGAGCGTTTCGAGACGCTTTTTTTTTCGCTCGAAGTCAGCCTTGTTCTTGAGATATGTCTTGTTCGCTTCACGTGCACGCCCCATTACATCTGCAAGTTTCGCCATCGACTCGGCGATGGAAACCTTCAGCCATGTCCTGATCTCATCGTCGAACCCTTGAATGAGGCGCCAGGCAAAACTGTGAATTGTCGAGACGTCGACCAGGGCGTCAAATTCAATTCGCCGGAGAATCTCGTCGCGTGCGGCATTTGTGTAGGTAATCACCGCGATGCGTTGCCCCTTGTAAATCAGTCGCTCGCGTTCGCGCAGCCGGAGTTTGCCAAGTGCGTTAACAAGGGAACTCGTCTTGCCGGAACCGGCGCCGGCGTACATGAAGAAGCTTTGCGGAGCATCCAGATGCAAACACTGGTCAATGACCTCGTCGACACCGTTGTCGACCAAGCTATCGGGCAGCTCATTCATGCACGTCCTCCTTTGTAGGAACGGACACCAGGAGCATCTCGTGTTTTTTCTTGACGATACGATCCTGCAGCCACGAGAGGCCCTCTTCGATGTAGGGCGGGGGAACGAGGGCCTCAAAGTCCGTGTCATAAAGGACGCCGAGTGCGAACTCGGCCTTGTCGCCAGCACCGATGACCTTGAACAACCCGGTGGCAAGGGCGTCGCCGCTCGTCGCCTTTGCAACCTCTCGCACCACCGCGCCCATCATCCCTTTGCCCTTTGCAGCTGAAAAATGGGCAAGGTTTGCAAAGACCAGCGCGTCCTCGAATGTTCCTGGCAACACCCCTTCCGGAGCAGCCCCGGCGGGCACCGCTACGGAGGCCGGCGTCTGGTAGGCCATACGGATAGAGTAGAGGTCGTCGGAAATGATGACTTTATCGGTCGCTGATAAATCAAGAAGGCCGTCGATCGCACTCGTCTTTTTGCTTGATCTAAGCCAGCTCCGCAGTGTTGGGTTTCCCGTAACCTGCCCTGCGTTTCGCTTGACCGGCACGGATGCCTTGCCGCCCAGCGCGTCTATGTCGGTGATTACAAGGCACGGGATTCCCAAGGCGTCAAGCAACGGGCGCAAACGATGGGCGTGACTACCACCCACCTCAAGCAGTGTCACGTATGCCTGGTGAAGCAGCGGGAATCGGTTGCGGATGAAGTGCGGAAGCAGGATTCGCTCGGCGGCGCCCTCGACAAGTACTAACGCGTCCGCGAAGAACACGTCCGCATGCTGTGATCGCAGGTAGCGAGTGACAAACCGTTTCGTGCTGGTGTCATCCCCGAAGACGGTTTCGAGGTTCGATACAGTCGACACTGGCACCTGCTTTCCATGCATTCCCGCCGGAAGGCGCCTGAAGTATCGGAGTGATGCATACGGAAGTTCGTGGGCAACGTGGCTCGAGTGCGAGCTCACCACCAATTGTGTCGAGAGGCCTGGAAATTTCTTGAACAACGGATCATTCGTAAGCACATGATAGGCGTGGCGGACGAACACCTGTTGCACCTGCGCGTGGAGGTGCGCCTCTGGCTCCTCAATCATGACGAGGTGGATTGGCTCGACGACCAGACCGTCGGATGCCCGCGCTGCCTTGCTCTTGCGCAGCCAGGCATCCCTAAAACTCATCAAGCGAAAAATCATCGAGATGAGGTTTTGGTATCCGAGTCCGTTGGACGTCTCCGGAAGCCGAAGCGGTGGTGCGCCAGGGGACCCACCTACAGAGTCGAGCTCGAAGAGCACAGCCGATTCGTGGTTGATTCCGTCGGCCGCACTCAGTTGGGTTGCTACATGTATCGTCGGGTCGTTGGCCCCCGGATAGCCCAGTGACTCGACTTCCTGGAATGCCGGCTTGAAGCTGGCGGCAAGCCGGACATCAAACGCGACGCGGGCTGCCTCCATCGCCCGGAGGGCCTCTATGTCCGATGGTCCGGGCGACTGCTCCGGATCGAGATGCCGCTTGTAATACGCCCGCAGTTGCTCGGAAAGCCGTCGCCCAGATCGCCCCGCCGATGTTGAATCCTCGCTTTCGCTTCCGTCCAGCTCGCCGAACCCACGCTGGGCATTGATTTCGTGAACCCGGACCAGGCCGGCAAGAGGGTTGGCCTGCATCGGGACCGTGGATGGTCCGAGAAGCTGGAGGACCGCCTCCCGTGTCACCTTGTCTGGCTCGACAAGCCTGGCCGGATCGAGGCGGTACCAGCGCATTTCGAAATGCGTGCCAAGCCTCCTGGTGAGGAAATCGGTCAAGTCCTTCGGCCAGAGCGTCAACGCCGCATTGTCAGCCTCTTTGGCCGCCTCTGCCTCCAGCGCGCGAACCCGCTCGCGCTCCGACCTGAAATCGTTGTACAGCGCGACGATGTCCTTCGGCTCGAGCCGGAACCGCATGCCGACAAGCCCGCCCCGCCAACTGAAAGACGGAATGAGGTCCTTGACGAAGTGGAATTCTCCGTTGGTTGCAGACAACCACAGGTCAAGCGTCGGGACCATGGCCATCCACGGATCAACCACAGGTGGTTGACTCCCCGCAGGAGCGGCTTCCCATGACTCTCCCATGGCATTAATCGTCGGGAAGTGGCAAAGGGTGAAGTCAAGAAGCCTGAATGTGCTCTTGTGTGAGACAAGGAAGCGGCGCAACGCAAGCATCGCAGAGGACTTACCGCTGTTATTGGCGCCAACCAGAAGGGTAGTGTCGTCCGCGAAGTCGACGCGAACCGCTTGGAGCTTGCGAAAATTGGCGATTTCAATATGTCGGATCTTCATTCTTCTTCCCTGAATTACCTGGCCCCAGAGGAACATTTTTGCGCATAACTTTGCCACCAAAGCAAGCCGTGGCGACGGGACGTTATGTCATTGAACGTCCGGTGTGGGTCGAGTTCTGTCGGTCGAGCTAGCTCAGAAGTGACAGCAGAGGCCGTGATCAGCCGAATTTGGTTACACGGCGGTATCTGGCAGGGCGGCTTCAGCAGCCGGATGCGAGCGGATCTGCGGCTTTTGGGGGAGGGGATTGGAGATCATTTGCGCCGCCGCCTTACCTAGCTTGGCAAGCGCCTGGGCGATGCGTTCCTCGGCAGCATAATGGGAAGCACCTCCATGGCCGTCGCTTGTACGCCAATCACCAAGGTTTCTGGCCGAGCAATCATGACTCGTAAGAAATGATTGCTGGTGGATGTATCTACAGAGTTGCCCCAATCGTTGAATTGAGCCATTTCATCTCCCCTATTTTAAGCGAAGTCGCTAGAGCTCAGTGAGCTTGCCGAAAATATCGCTATAGCGACTAGCCTTGCTAACCTGCCCAACGAGATCGCTGAAGATGGCATCTCTAGCCTTCGCTCGACGAACGCCTTCCAGCGTGCGCTTGTCGACAAAGGTGATATCCGCGTATGGAGCGATGCACAGTAGATGGACATCATTGAGGTCGCTACCTTTGCGTTCTGGCTGGTCGTGAGCATGCTTCCGCATACCCTCCTCGATAATAACGACCGGGATGTGCCTTCGGGCCACCGTTCGCTTGAGCTCCCGCAAGGGTGGGCCTCCTGTCTTGGCAACGATGTCTAGGCGCTTGTGAAAGGCGAGAAGTTCCATAGCCTCTGCCAAAGTGGATGACGGATCGATTTCACCGGGTTGCAGTCCTGCATTTACCAGGATCTGGATGGCCGGAGGTAAGTCAGTTCTTCCAGTTATCGCTTGACCGTCACGAGCGACTTCGGAGATGAATTCGTCAGCTACTCTGATGGGATCAGCTATGCGTTTGTCGCCACGCGTTGCGATCTCATTCACCAGGTTGCTACGAAGGGTTTGGAGCGCGCGAGTCACGTCACCGCTCTCACGCACCGGCTTGTCGATCCAGTCGGAGATTCGGGTGTTATCAATGTTTGTCGAGCGCCACCGAGATATCGCCGCAACCTTGCGGGTTTTTTCCTGGCGTGCAGTCAATGCGGCGCGCAAAGGTCGCCAATTCCACAGTAAATTTGGTAACGCTTCTGTGGCTGGTCCAAATGAAAGAAGGTCGTTACGTGCAAGGTCGCGAACTTGGAAGGCTGTTGCCTCTGGGTGGTCGTTCGCCGCTGCAACCTCGGCCTTGAGCACATCAAGAATTGATCCGGGGCCGGCGTTCGGATCGGATGATCGGATCCATGCCGTTAACGGCCAGCTCCTCAGATAGCGAAGCCGTGTATCAACCAGCTCGTCGTTCTGGTGTTGGAGCAACTCCTCTACCTGATGCCAACAGAGGAGTGGTAGCCACCCATGTTCGGCAAGGCGAGGGACGAACATTTGCGCCGTACGTCGCCGATCACTGATGGCTGAAGCCCAGTCGGCCGCAAGTCCGGCCAGATGCGAGGTGTCGAAGATCGCCAAGCGTGGTCGACCGATAGGTGTTGCCGTGGTCACGGTAATTGCGGCTCAAAGCTGGAATTCTCCGTCACTTCCTGCAAGCGCGCCTGTTCGGCAATCATCCCAAATGCATCAAAGCGAGCATCGACACTGGCCTTGCTTTCTCGAGGTAGGGCGCCTGTAAGCGCCATCCGTTCTATATCTCGCTTCGAGGGCTTAGGAAAGCCCTTCTGAGCACAGTGTTCCAGTAGCCAGTTACGGTGTGCACCTTGAAACCTTCGTAGCTGTTCCGTCACTTGAAAGTCCTGACTGTCGCTCAGTAAAACGAAGGCAGCCACTCGTCGCGACATGTCTTCTCCGTACTCGGGGTGAGTTAGGCAAAGTGAGTCGCAGATATGTTCGGTGACGCGCCACAAGTACGTGAGGAGATAGGGGAGTCTGCTATAGAGGTAGCGCCATTGCGACACCTTGTCTTCGTAGTCAGAGAAGATGAAGTTGATACTGAGCATTTCTGTTCTGATGGCCTTGTGCTCGGTAAAAAGATGGATTGCCTTATTGCAGATGCCATCAAAGCCATCCTCGACTTTTTGATAGCGCAGTTGCGATAAGTAGCCGGCGTCAAAGAATCCTGTCTGATTGATGGCTTCCAGAACATGCTGTATCCGTCGTGCGTGGCCATCTGGCCCTCCCGAAGTGCTTGGTCGCAGAAGTAGCGGGTTCGTGGCCAGGTTTTCAGCAAAGCCAATCTCATCTAGTACGATCGATTCAAGAACGAAGAGACTTTCTTGAAGTGGCTTTCTTACAAGGGCGTACGTGACATTCAGCTTGCCTTTGCGTGAGCATTCAAGTGCCTCATGCAGACAATGCAGCATGTCAGATAGCACGGCGGGAAGAACGATCGCCTTAAGAATGCGGGCTCTGTCACGCAGGCGTCCCGTGATCTTTAGCCATTCAAAGATGTCTTCTGCTTCATTGAATGAGGCAGCATCAGCAGCATCGTTGAACTGGATTTTTCCCTTGAATACGCCGCTTTGTTCTCCAGAAACTAATAATTGCGCGAGGATGTCGTGAATCGTGAAGCACAGGTCGTGTGCGATGAAGAACTCTCTCGGGAGAAAACCTTGCTTGTTCTTGACAAGACGCCGCATCGGAGGCTCCTTCATGAATTGAAATCTTCGTGTTCCAAGGCGTGGCGCCGAGGTAAATCTACCCTTGAAGGATCCTAGTTTGCTCAAAATAGGCTCCCTCAAGCACCGCGCGATCCTGGGTGCCTGTTGTAGTGATGGAAAACAGAAGCTCCGTCACTTTGGCCTCGATAGTCATGGCCGTTAGGCCGTGCTTTTTCACGACTCCATCGAACAGTCGCGCGGCCAGGATCCCCAGCAACCTGAAGAACTGGTCCTTATCTGCGCCTCCTCCGAATGCCGATCGAAGTTCTTCAAGAACATTCCAAATAAAGCTCATTGTGGTTTGAGCATTGGAATCCTTGTATACCTCGATGACGGATAGCACGGCGAGGCGTGCCGTTAGGTCATCGGCGGTTTCACTGAACTCGATAGATCGAGCTAGTAATGCTTCTCTGTATAAGATGCGGGCAAACCATTTTGCAGCTTCTACGTCGGATGGTTTGGCATGATCAGCTAAGTGGATAAGTATGCTTGCTGAGTCTTTAATGGCTAAGCTCGAATCCCTGGAAGTAAGGAACTTCATGACAGCACGGGCGGCGGGACTGCCATGGCTTGCTTGATCGGCGTCAATGGAGCCGCGTGCGGCCGCCGCAACGTCTGTTGTCTCAAGCTGGGCGCCTACGCTGTTCCATGAGGCTAAGCGAAGCCGAACAAGGGTCGCATCGGCCTTGTTGAGAGATCCTTTAGCTTCAAGCACGAAAAGGAGATCCCAGATGGTTCGGCAGGAGCTAGCGACGTTGTTCTCTGCGTTAAGTAAGGCGGCAGCTGCAAGATCTAGGGTTAGATATGCGTATCGCTGCGCTGCGACCTCTGCCTTGATGGTTGAAAACTCGCTGTGCGGGAACCGCGCGTTCGCCTCTGTGGGGGCTGCAGGCTGAATAATTGCGGCATGGTTTTTGCGAAGCGCATCCACAGTCTTGTCCACCATGCTTAAGCTACCCGGGTCGGACGGTTCGAACATCAGTTCGGATAGGTGTGCTAGTGAATCTTTTGGAATCGCTATTGCTGTCCAGATGGAGAACAGTTTGTCGAACAGGTCAAGTTCGACGAGGAGGAGCATGGTTGACAGATCAAGTATCGGCGGAAGCGATAAATTTGATGATGGAAATGCGGGGTCGCCAATGATAATTCTTGATGATTCACCACCTTCCCAGGCATTAGTTGTAATTCGAAGTAATTCCACTAAATTCGATGCATATGGGGCGAACGTCTTGGGGCGGAATGAGAGCGGTATGTGAGAGCCGTTTCGTTCCCCGAACGTACGTGCCCTTGATTGAGCGCGGGCTCGTTCGTGAGTCATTCCAGACATCTTGTATAGCTGCGCCAAGAGTTCTTCTGGACTTGCATCATCCGAAATATGGCCGGCGCGCAGAACGTGCGATTCCGGAAATTTTTCCGTAAATCGCTTCAGCCTGTCCTGAAACTCCAGAATTCGCGGCTGTGATACTTCTATGCCATCGCTAGACGTGGCCATGAAGAAATGCAGTAGAAAAGCTCCTTCTTCGCTCTCTACGTTTTGATCCGCGGTCTCGCCGAGACGCCAAACCGTTTCGAGATATTGCGCTCGATCTCTGCGGGAATACAGAGTAGCTAACGTGCGTAGATAGTGGAATCTGTCCCCGTGGTCTGTTGTTGCCGCAAGAGAGCGTTTAGTTAGGAGGATTAGGGCGTCTACGTCGCCGATGCGAAGTAGGAGCTGGGTCCGTGCGCTAATAAGATCTGCGCGGGCCGAGTTTTCGAATCGTCGAAGAACACGCTCGGCTGCCGATGGTTGACCGATTCTTTCGAGGGCAATTGCTCTGGTGAGGCCGATGGTTTCATTGTTCGGATAAAAATCTTGCGTACGCGCTGTAAATTCTTCGAGCTCCAAGTACCTTTGCCGTCTTAGTAGCGCGGCTGAATACTTTGCCGCTTCCATTTCTGTGAAGCTTCTTCTTTGCACGAGTAGTGACGACAGTTCGATGATCCGGTCGGTATCGTTGTCGCGGTCAACACTGAGGTATTGAAAGAGGTTGTCCTGCAATAACTCACTTCCACCATCTCGCATAGCCTCTCGCCATAGGGAATCGAGATTCTGTTCTCGTGCTTCTGGATTTTTGAGGGATGCGTATACGAAGTTAAGTAGGTGTTGCGCTGCCGGGTCGCCGCCCTGAACGAAGGTGCGCAACGTGGCTTCATCAGCGGTCGAGCCGAGTCGGTATGCGGAAATAGATGCCATCGCTACAGCTACGTCGACTAGCGAGTCGTGCGGTTTATCAATGAGCTTAGTCAGTGCTATATCAACCGCCTCTAGGTGCGCACCGGATTCGCTTAATAAAAGTGCAAGTCGAGCGAGGTCAGCGGAGTCTGGGTTGTTCAGATTTTTGAGTGCCTTGATCGCGATCAGTGGCTCCCCTATGAAAGTCGCAATTCGCGCCAGAGTCTCATGTGCGCTGCGTAAGCTCGGCCTTTTTCGAGCGAACTCTGTGATTAGATCGAGTAGCTCTCGGTCTGGGCCGAAGATAAGACAGACCGCGGATGCGCAGTCCAAAGCCATCTCAGAATTAGCTGGCCAACCTGACGCATTCGCTTCTCGTAACGCTTCTAATGTCCCTTCTCGTAGAGCGCATGCATCGGAAATTTTGAGGTCAGGCCGGCCGCCGACCGATAGGTTGCCGTTCCCACCCGTAACGATGTTTAAAAGCGCGCGGAGCCTCAAGATCTTTAGGAAGCTGTTCGTGCGATTGCTTTGGTCTTGCGAAATTCCCCGGGTTGCTGAACGAAGCGTTGCCTCCCAGTCTCCTTTGATGGCTTGGCATAATGTCTCTGCCTTGACTCTGTTCGGCTCATCGAGATGAGCAATTAGTTCCTCTGCTTTGGCGTAGTCACTGTTAATGGCGAAGGCTCGGGCAAGCTGAAACCTTACATCTTGATCGGAGTCGAACTTACTTGCTCTTTCGAGAAGCTCAGGTGGGACTCTTGGCGTGAGGTTCTGGTTTGCGGCGACCGTGGCCTCAATCTCAGCTGCTAAGTATCTGGCCCTATCAGGTTGCAATTCACACGCTTCAGAGAATCGTTTCTTTGCGATGTCGGCTCGGTCGTCAAGAAAGGCCCTGCGGCCCTCCTGGTACCTTAGTTCTGCTAGTACCTCAGGGTCCTCAAGCTGCATCTGGTTCGTTTCGCCTATAAGCGAATCTGCTTCCGATACGTTACCGTGGGCAAGGAATTCGGCTATTTGCTTGATCTTTGCGACAGCGGTCCCCGACTTGGGCGTTGGCCAAAGATTGTCACCTTTGAGTGACTCATTCGTCAGCCACCGGTCCAGGTCTGCGGCGTCTGTCGCCGTCAAAGCGGATAGGCCACGTGGGCTGAGGGAAGAGACTGTGCCGAGAGCACCGGCTCCCGCCGGACTTCGCAGCCGATTGGCAATTCTGGTGTATGACCAGTACTTCTCTAGATGATCTGATACGTCAAGCTGCTTGGTTAATTCGTTCGTGATGGGTACCCGGAAAGTCATGCTGTCTGGATCGCTTCCATCGAACTCCAAACGGCTTCCAAGCCGTTCCCTTAAGCTCTCTTCTATCCAGAGGTAATGCATTTTTGCGGCTTCGGTGCTCGATTCGCTTTGCAATGCGACGAATACAAGCAGGACGGGCTGTCCATCTTGCAGGTATAGGTTGCACACCTGAGGAGTGAGTTGCACAGAAATGAACTGATCGGGTGCTGAGCCCGAGATCTTAGGGTTAGCCCCGGACTTGATTTGAACGGAAAAGCGCCCTCGAATGTGCCCTAAGTCCTCGAGCCACATAGATGCGTCAAAGCCAAAGTCGCCGCCTTGTTGAGGTTCGCTCTCTTGGTGCCATGAATCTGGATGGCCTCCAATGAAAACCCTGCGTCCTAGGTCTCCGATTTTTTGGGAGGTGGAGTACTCAGGTGTCAGCATATAGTTTCCCTACTCACTTCCGTGCCATCCTTCGTATTGAGATAACTTAATGAACCGTTCTGTATCTCCAAGAGAATTCTTGGCTTCTTACTGTTTTGAGCAAACGACAATCGAAAAATGGACGCCGTCGTCCGAAACTCGCGCGACGGAATATCGCCCAGGCTCCATCTGTACTTGTAATGCGGTGGTGGGCAATCCACAAATCGGAATCTCATTGTAGTCAGTCAGAATAAGTGCATATTTTAAGCTGCGAACTAGCCAGTCAGGTCGTCCTTCAAGGGCTTGATTGCCCGCGACTATCACGGTGATGGTGAATGCGAAGAGCAAAGCGGAGCGCCCCAGATTTGTTAGTAAGCTCTTTGTGCTCGCTTCGTTATTTTTTGATGTTGTCGGTGCGCCCGGCGGAAGAGAGCGGTGTTCTTTGATGTTCGCTGTCCGAGCGAGATTTTTGGTGCGCTCTCCTACCGAAAGTATTTCAAATACGAGCAGCAAACCAAGAAGCGCGATCGTTTCAAGTAGAGACCAGGTCACGCCTGCCAAGCACAGGACATAGGCATATATGAATGGGGTGACTAGGAGTGCGATAAGGCCAGAGAACGACGGGAAGTACTTTGGATCTAGCTGATTAATCTCCACTGAGATGTGTCGGGCGGCGGCGTTCGCCAGCACATAGACGATGGCTCCAACAGCGCCAAGAAAGAATTTTCCAGCAGTTTTCGACCAGGCTTGACGTGTTAAGCGTGTGCCTCGGTGAATGCATTCGAGAGTCCCTGCGATAAAAAAAATGCCAGAAAATAGTAGGTTAAGATATGGCGATGACTCTTTGATTCCGAGCGTAATGGATAGCATGATCGCTATCATCGCTAGCAGAAGAAGTGCCGCCTCGACGAAGGAAACCAGAGGAGTTACTTGGTAGAGAGGCTTGAGGGAAGCAAATAGCGCCGTCACTTTCTCCGTCAGCACAACGCGCACGGCAGGCCATTCATTTCGGGCGCGCTCAAATTGCGTCCATGCCATCCACTCAAAGATAGCCACCATTCCCGCTGAAGGTAGGGCGGGGGCATCGTGTCTAAGCATCAGAACAAACAGAACAATTCCTATACTCGCAGCCATGAGGTGCCGTGCTGCTACGCGACGCTCCATCTCATTTCCCCCTAGTCCTTTTGTGAACTCACGTCCTGTTTAATCCCCGTACTTCCTTGGACTTGATGCGATTCCTCAATCCGAAAACACCGCGTAGCCCAAATCACAGTGTGATCCGTCATACGGCGAAGATGAAGAGTGAACGGCGGCGCGGGTTTCGTGGCATGCAAACTATAGCCGAAACTATATTTGAAACTATATGTGATTGTCATATAGATCAATCACTTGTGTTGACACTGCGCGCCTATGGGCGCAAGGTCCAAGTATTGGACAAGCCGGTCTTGAGCAAGCCGTTCTGCGCTAGATCGATAGACCTGGTTGACGCCCGAAGCTCTTTTGAGGGACCTAGCGAGATAGATCGCGAACGGCTACCTGCGTAGCGTGTTGGGAGTTCACAACGGTGACAGCCTTTGGGGTTCAAATGAGCCTGGATCATTACCTACCCAACGCACCCATTCTGTCGGCGTCGGAAACTGCTCGACTGCTGGGATACGCATCGACTGGGGCTCTAGCCAAAGCGCGCCAGGCGGGGCGACTGCCTATCGAAATGTTTCAGGTTCCGGGGCGAAGAGGCTGGTTCTCGGCCACCCCGGCAGTGCGAGCCTGGCTGCAGTCGGTCATCCAGGAGGATGTCCATCGCAGTGCAACAGAGGAGCCCGGCCATGAGTGAATAGCGTCATTTTTGAGGCGCTATAAACATCAAACCCCACGTGATCAGACGTGGGGTTTGGTGCTGAAAGCGAGGCTTTTTCTGAGACCTGCTTCGCCTTCTTTGTAGTGCCTTCCCTTAGTCACGTCAAGCACTTTCGTCGTTATCCGACGCGAGTTCGTTTCCGTGCGCCTGAGTCCTGCGACCAGCTCCTTGGCCGAAGGATCAGTGCGCCCAAAGTGAGGGCGCCATCCATGTTGTCCGATGCAGAACGGTCACTCTACTACCAGGCCTTGGGACTTCGGCCTGCGGTGGTGCGAGAAGTGGAAGAGATGCGGGCGGCTAGTCCTTCCCGCGCGCTGTCTCAGAAGGGACAGCGAAACATCATTGTGGACTTCTACTCGCCACAGAACGCACAGCGAAGGCGGTTTGAGAGCTATACAAGCGAGTTTCTGTACGGTCTTGAGCTCGAGATCTTTGGTCGCTGCCATGAGTATTACGTCCAGGTTAGCCCAAAAAATGTTGAGCGCTACGGAAAGACAGCGTCGGCGACGGTGGACTTTCTCGTATTTGATCCAGAACGAATTCGACTCGTCGAGTGCAAGCCGCAGATTGCGTTAGAGGCTTTGTCACGAAAAAAACCGGACGAATGGATATGCCGCGACGATGGCTGGCACAGGCCGCCGTTAGAGGCATGGGCCGGTGATCGCGGGTTGAGATATGACATCTGGTCTCCGCCGCATCCGCACGGCATCTATCAGGCCAATCTGCTGGCTCTCCACGGCGCAATGCTCAGTCAGCTGTCCGGCCTCGCCGAGGAGCCTTGCACAAGGCGATTGAGGGCCGCCGCCCTAAATGAAGTAATGGCGTTGAGCGATGCGCTGGACCGCTTCAAAGGTTTGACCTGCCCCCATGTACTGGCGGCGATCGTCAAGGGCTACTTGTTCGGCCCGCTTCGATCGGTACCGATAGACGCTACGGATCGATTTCTCCTCTATAGCGAGAGGGATAGAGCGTTGGCGCAAGACGGGGAGATGCTGTGCCGGCTCCGTTCAGAACATCAGCAGCCAGGGTTAGATTCCAAAGTGCTTCAGGCAAGGTCGTCTGACTACCGGTGCGGGCTAGAGAGACTCATGCGAGTTGACCGGATGCTTGCGGGTGCCGAGGTTGTTACTAGGCGCTATGCGCCTCTGGTAAGAGCTGTAATTGAGGCAAGGGAGCGTGGTCTCAATCCGTTGGACGCGTGTGTCACCGGTTACGAACTTTCGGGCAGGCGAGAGGGGCAACTAACATCTGACCAGGAAAGAGCTCTTGCTTGGGCGATCAAGCAGTACCGTACGGACCCTCTCTATCGAAGGAAGCTCCAAGCGCATGATGCGCTTCGATTGAGGTGTGAGAGCGAAGGCATCCGTACGCCAAGTCGAACAACATTTCTCGCCCGGCTAAAACAAGGTGATCGGGGCGTTCGGGCTTATACCGAAGGTGGGTATCGAGGATTTCATGCATCTGAGGCAGCGGTCGACCCGTCGCTGAGGACGCAACGATGCATTGTGCCCGGCTTAATGGTCCATGTTGACTCGACCAAGTTCGATGTGAGGTGCAAGCCAGAGCTAATAGCCAATCTTGGCTTCGACTGCCCAACCCTTTACATCGCTATCGACTCAGCCACGGGAATGCCCATGGGGCGGGCCGTGCTATACGGACATGCCTGCAGAAATGCCCTGGCTGTGCTCATTCGCGACATTTTCTTTCGGCAGGGATGTTTGCCTCGCTACTGGATCGCGGATGGGGGATCTGAGTACGTCGGGAAATGGTTCGAGGGGTTCTGCAACATCTATGGCGCAACGCGGATACAGCCTCCTCCAGGAAGTCCGCGAAAGAACTCACTTGCCGAAAACGCTCTCGGTCGAATCAACGATGAGCACGCACACCGGTTTCTTGGTAGCACCCAGCCAGATCAGAAAGGCCGGTCAGTTACTTCTAGGCAGAAGAGCCGGGCGACCGCCAAGCATCATTATCGGACGGTAGTGGATCTCCTCGATACCTATATCTTTGAGGATATGGCGGGCGTTCCGCTAGGAGCGAGTGAACTAAGTGCCAAGGAGAAGGACGAGATGCTTCGATCGACCATTGGCTCGATCGGCTCAATCAAAGTAACGAACTTGAATGACTTCAACATCGCAACGTCTGTCCCTCTGGAGCGATTGATAAAGATCGATGCTGTGCGAGGAATTCGTTACCTCCAGCGAACGTATGTAAGTGACGAGCTACTTAAGCGCTGCAGGACGCACCGGCCCGTGGAGATGAGAATTGACTGTGTTGACGCTCGTCGGATGTATGTTCGTTTCGAATCGGGATGGGTGGCGGCATTCACGGCCGATAGCCTGCGGCTGAGTGGAACCTCGGACGTGGATAAGGTGTGTGATGCCTTGATGGGGCGAAATATCAGGCGAATCAACGCCGAGAGCAGGGGCGAGGCTCGACTTGCACGTTTGAAGCGCACGATGGAGGCAAACGAGTTGGCGGGAAGTGCCGCTCACCTGAGAGAGGTTGCGGTCGCCGATACCGCAGTGCCGGCGGTGTCATCAAGCCCGGAGGTAAGGGATGAGCGGAAGGATCGGTGGCTGCCGAGCAGTGACGTGCTTCCTTTCGCGGTGGAGACCTCGGAATGAAGGGAATAGTTAAACACCCATCCTTCGAGCGAGGGCGCATGGCTCTCCTGCGGGCCCTGGATACTCGGATGCGTGGACAGATTATCTTCGTGACGGGTTTGTCTGGCGTGGGTAAGTCGGAGATTAGGTACGACGTAATGCGGTCGTTCGCGGGTGGGCGGAATGCCTGGGGTGTGGGCAAGGTCCCTGTGATTGCAGTCAGGGCTACGCCAAGCAGTAGATCTACTTTCAATTCGAAAGAGTTCATGCTCCGTCTTTACTTGTCACTTTTTGAGCCTGACCTTAGTTGGATGAAGGTACGCGATGTAGTTACTACATCGGACGAGCCTCATCTTCGGATGGATGAGCGGCTGAAGAGTCCATTCTGGATGGATTTTCGCTCTTTTCGAACCGAGCACAGCATGCGGACATATGTCGAGCGCATGCTGGTTGCTCGCGGTGTACGGGCGCTATTTGTCGACGAAGCGTCCTCAATGACTTTCATCCAGGAGCGCAAGAATCCGGTTGATCACATGATCAATTGCATGTGTCTAGCTGAAGAGGTCGATTTGACCTTGGTCATGTTCGGCGTCCCACGTATGGCGGCGCTATGGGAAGGGAACGCGGAAATACTTAGGCGATCGCGTTTTGTGTTTGTTGATCGGTATAGGTATGACCGGCCGGAAGATCGCTCAAATTTCCAGCGTCTCGCGGTAACGATCGCTGGAGGCTACAAGTTCCATCGAGCAAGCCTTGTTAATTGGTCACTTGATCTTGCATATGCATCAAGTGCGGGCGTGTTCGGTGAGCTTCAGGCCTTCTATCGAAGAGCGGACGATCTGCGGTGCATCGATGAGTGCGAGTCGATACAGAAGCGCCATATTGAAGGTGCTCTTAGTAGTGAGTCGACTCTTTTAACCCTTCATGCGGAAGCGGCTCAGTATGACTCGCTGAGGGATCCTGCTAGTCCAGAAGTGGTAGGGCGGGTGCTCCGAAGTTCTTCAGGAGGGAGCGATGGCCGTCGTTGAAGGGATAAGTGAATGGACGCATCTTCCGCCATTGACGCTCAAGGGAGTCGGTGAGCCATTGGTTGAGCATGCGCAGTACTACGTAGATAGGCTTCTATGGACAACTGGTTTGAGTCAGAGGGACATGGGGAAGCTGGCTGGTGGGCGCGGAAGAAGCGCCTTGGCGGTTCAGGTTGGTGGCGGATTTACCGGAGACGTTTGGGAGCGACTGCTGTCGCTTGAAAGATTGACGGGTGTAGCCAATGTTCGCTGTGGCACGCTCTGGGCGCTATCGGAAATCCTGTCAATCAACGCGAATCTCTACGGTAAGCAGAAGCGCAGATGGTGTCCGGTTTGCTACGACAGATGGTCAGGCGGTGACTACGAGCCGCTCGTTTGGTCGATTGATCTAATGACTTGCTGCCCCGTGCATGAGTGCCGAATGGAGCATGCTTGCCATCGCTGTGGCGCCTTTCAAAGGACAGTAAGTCATCTTGAACGACGTCGTATCTGTTCCTCGTGTGGGTTCAAGCTTGGTCACGAAGCTGCTCGATTTCGGCCGCCCGATTTCCTTATGTGGGTTGATAGGCAAGTTCTGGAGTTGGCGGAGTATTGCGCCACCCCTCGTGAGGAGCCTTTGGCATGGGAGGTCTATGCGAAATTCGTACAGGACGTCAGGCTGGGCGTTCGCGATCACCGCAAGACGCCAAAACAGCTAGGTGGCCAGATAAAGAGGCTGGAAAAGCTTGTTCGAAGTCGATCCCGGAAGCCTACGGTTCGTTCTTTGATCAATCTTTGTGCGCTTCAAGGCATATCGATGGCGGAGTTCCTCAATGCTCCTGTCGAATCATCGGGGCCACGGTTAATTGGGGATTGGAAGGGGTTTCGATGCCTACCACTGCCATCGGCGGTAAGGGCTCGTCGCATATACGTGGCGATTCGTGTCTTAGAGGCATTCGTTCAATCAAACCCTCCCTATTTTCCTCCCGTCACGGTCCTACTAAAGAAACTTTCGGTGCCGGTGCTTGGCGTGTTCGACGCCGATCCCAAGGCTGCTTCGGCTTATGAAATGAGGTACCGGGACCAAGGCGACTTGATGCGTCTGAAGTCTCTACGAGCAGGATATTTCGTCGCGATCAATGCTCTTGGAGCGAAAGGGATGGCGTTGCGCGATGCGGCGGATTGCATTTGTGATGTCGCTGGACTTGGATGCGACGACGTGCAGCCTCTTCTCGAGAGTGCTTCGATAGCTAAAGACGCAATGAGGTCCGAGGTATTGGCGCGATATTTTGACGAAGTCCCGTTGAGGAGTGCTGTTGAGTGGGTTGTGGAGCGATGGTCAAGGTTGGCCCATCGCGTCTAGTGGGCGGCGTTGAAAGCGACTCCTATCGAGGTGTTAGGTGTCATGAACGATCCGAACAAAACGAATATCGCAATAGACACGAGGCTTTTGCGCGCTGTTGAGCAAATTACGGCGCCAGGGCAGTCGGTTACTAGGTTCATCGAGACTTCTGTTGCCGAAGCGGTTCGGAAGCAGTTCCTAATGAGGGGCCTTGTATCCGGTAGGCGTGCGCGCTTGTCCGGAAGGTACGTCTCTGTTGAGGAGGTATTGGATCGTTTAACGGAAATCCTGAACGATCGGACGGAGGGAGAGCGCTAATCGGCCTTTCTTTGGGGTGGCGTACGCCGTTGTCCCTTCGTAAGTGGTTAGCTCGCGTGTCAGTAGTGTCAGGGTTGCGCGTTGAGGGCGTGATGTGTCGTAGGCGCATCCCGGTTCAACGTCAGTCGCGCCACCATGCTGAGCCAACGTGCGGAGCGTCGAGCTGAACACCCTCGCCGAATTGTGGCGTCATGATGCGAACGCCCCGTGCCTTTGCACTCGCTATTACCCGCTCGAATGGGTCCTGCCAGCCGTGCATCGACAAGTCGAAGGTGCCGTTGTGGATGGGCAGCATCCATCTGCCCTGCAGGTCGATGTGCGCTTGGACGGACTCCTCCGGCTGCATGTGAACATTTGGCCAGTTTGAGTCATAGGCCCCCGTCTCGATGAAGGTCGCATCGAACGGCCCGAACTTGCGTCCGATCGCCTTGAAGCCGCTGAAGTAGCCGCTGTCGCCGCTGAAGAACAGCCGGAGATCTCCGTCCTGGACCACCCAGGACGCCCAGAGCGTTCGGTTGCCATCCCCGAAGCTGCGGCCGGAGAAATGTTGTGCCGGTGTTGCTGTGATCTGAAGCCCTTCGATCGTGGTGCCTTGCCACCAATCGAACTGCTGAACCTGTTGGGCGGGTATGCCCCAGGCGATGAGGCGATCGCCCACGCCGAGCGGTGTGTAGAAGCGAGTACCTGACTTCGCCAGGGTGCGCACGGTGTTGCGATCCAAGTGATCATAGTGATCGTGCGAGAGGAGTACGCCCGAGATTGCCGGCAGATCTTGCAAGGCGATCGGGGGAGCATGGAAGCGCTTAGGGCCGGCCCATTGGACGGGGGAAGCCCGTTCGGCAAACACAGGGTCTGTCAGCCACCATTTCCCTCTCAACTTAAGTAGCAGAGTGGAGTGGCCAAGCCGATAGAGGCTACGGTCGGGCGCGACGTGAAGTTCGTGAGAGGTAATGGTCCGTATCGGCAGCACCCTGTCGGGCACGGTGGTCTTCGGCTTGTTGAAGAAGAACTCCCAGTAATCCTTCGCCTTCGCGGTCACCGGTCGGTCTGGATCGATGTTCGTGAAGCGTCCGTCCTTTACCCGCGGAGAGCCGCGATAGACAGGTAACGGGGTCAAAGTTGCCATGAGGGTCACCAGGGAAAGAAGGGCGATGCCGATAAGAAGTGAGCGCGTGCGCCAATGCCGTTGAGGAACGCGCGCACGCGGCCCATCGGGGAAGCTCACGATGGCTGTACAGATGAGGCCGATACGCCCGCATGTCCGGATGCCTGGTCGCAGAGGCGTTCGCTCACGGACCACAGATCCGCCGCGAGTTGAGAATCCCGCGCAGCAGCCGATGGCGTCACGACGCGCCGGTTAGACACGTACTCACCCTTGAGCGAGCCGGCCTCGGGCGATGTTGCAAGCCACACCAGGGTGTCGGCGCCCTGCTCAGGCGTCTTGGCAAACGGCGCCGCCAAGCTGTAGACGATCTTGTGAAACAGTCCGAAGTCGGCGCCGAACGCGCCGAACTTGGTCTTCACGATACCCGGATGAAAGCAGTTGGCGATCGCCGCCGTCCCTTCGAGGCGGCGCTGCAGTTCTTTGGTGAACAGGATGTTGGCTAGCTTGGCATTCGCATATGCTGTGGCTCCGCTTCCTTCCGTCGTGGTCGGAGTCGAAGCAAGATCGAATCGTGCGCGGCTCTGCATGCTGCTCGAAGTCGACACCACGCGTGCGCCAGGCGTCTTGCTGATTAGGTCCAGAAGCGATGTCGTGAGCTGGAAGTGAGCGAGATGGTTGAGCGCGAAAGTCAGTTCGTAACCGTCAGCCCCCAGCGTTGGCTTCGGAAACATTGCGCCTGCGTTCAGTGCCAGGATATCGAGGCGATCGTGGGTAGCGCGGAACCCGGCCGCGGCACGGCGGACGTCCGCCAGCTTGGACAGGTCGCAGAGCAACAGCTCGATGTTCGGATTGCCGCTGGCGGACTTGAGTTCGGCCAGCACAGCCTCGGACTTTTGCTTATTGCGACCGACGATCGTTAGTGTTGCGCCACGCTTGGCGAACTCCAGCGCGGCGGCCTTGCCGATACCTTCCGTCGCGCCCGTGATCAGGACGACCTTGCCTGCTAGTTGCAGTGTCATAGATACCTCGAAAGTGATGTACGCCAGGCACGCGCCGGCATTCGCCACGGTGTCGTGACGTTGGGTGGAGAGACGGATTTGAAGCGCGGAGAGCTAGCGCCAGCTCATGCCGACGAGTCGGCCTTTCGCCGTCGAGTCACGCGCGTGAAGCGATCCGCCAGCACTTCAATGCGCTGTTGCAAGATGGGGACAGTCGGTTCATCGATGAGTAGACCGTCGAGCGCCAGAACGAATACCTCGGCTGCCGCCTCGTCGCCGAGGATCGTGGAGACGCAGTCGATCACCACGCGTCGATGCTGAGCCGAGGTTTCGGGATCCAGCCGTTGGCAAACCTCATAGAACTCGGTCGCCATGGCGGCGCCGACCATATCGGACCACGGCTCAACCACCAGCAAGCTGGACACAGTGATCAGTCGGTCCAGGGCATTTCCAGGCCCCGACGCTGCTTTCATGGCTTCGGGCTGTCGTGACACTAGCCAGTCGGCGAAAACGGCCTGGAAGATGTCTTCCTTGTCCTTAAAGAGCCGGTAAAGAAGGGTCCGGGATAGACCGGCACGCTTGGCAATGTCTTCGAAGGACGTCTTCGCGTAGCCGAAGTTGAGGAAGCACCAGCGTGCCGCCAACAGAATCTTTTGACGGCGGGCAGCGGAGTCGGATTCGAGGAATGGCTTGACCATGGGTGCATGGTGACAATATTTGCCAAAATTGTCAATTTGTATCGATGGCTTGATCTCAACTGATCAGGCTGGGCTGTCCAAAGAGGGTGTTAGCGCGGTCAGCTTGTTGCGCCTGATGCGTATGCTTGGGGCTCTTTTGCTGAGCGCTTCCGACGCTTGTCGTTCGGTGCTCCACTTCAGTCTCGTTCCTAGAGGGCTGCGCCCCCTGACACCAATGTTTGTACCTTCTCTCTGGCACCAATGTTTGTACAACGCGTACATACATTGGTGTCATGCCCATGAGGCTTGCCCCTGCCAACCCATGACTTCCAGCGCATGGACTATTCATAACTTCACACTATGCTTCACTCACGGCTAAGTAGCCCAGAGGGTGAGCCAGGTGGAAGACGTCGCCGGCCTGTTGAAGAAATTCCAGAAGGAGCTGTCCGCGGGCACCGTGTCGCTGGTGCTGCTGGCGGTGCTTGGGCAATCGCGGCAGCCGATGTATGGCTACCAGATCGCCAAGCGGCTGGAGGAAGTGGGGGAGGGCGTGCTGGCGGGGAAGCAGAGCGCGCTCTATCCGGTGCTGCGCAACCTGGAGGCCTACGGCCTGCTGGAAAGCGAGGTGGAACCCTCGGTGAGCGGGCCGCCGCGCCGCTATTACCGCATTACGAAGCTGGGCCGCGAAGCGCTGCGCGAGTGGGTGGCGGCGTGGAGCGCTACCCGCGATTCCGTCGATACCGTTTTGCAAGGAGGGGTGACATGAACACGCCGCGCACTATCGCGGAATACCTGGAACAGCTGCGCGCCGCCCTGGCCGGCGCCGATCCCGCGCTGATCCAGGATGCGCTCTACGACGCCGAGGAACATCTGCGCGCCGAACTGCAGGAACACCCGGGCCTGTCGCAGGAAGACATGCTGGCCAAGGTGGTCGGCAGCTATGGCTCGCCGGTGGAAGTGGCGGAGATCTACCGCGACCAGGAGATCAAGATCCAGCGCGCGCTGCGCCCGCCGCCGCCGCCGAAGCGGCATTCATTGATCGGGCGCTTCTTCGGCGTGGCCGCCGATCCGCGCACCTGGGGCGCGCTGTTCTACATGCTGCTGGCGCTGGCCACCGGCATCATCTATTTCACCTGGGTGGTGACCGGCATCTCGATGTCGGCGGGCCTGGCGGTACTGATCATCGGCATTCCCTTCATCGTGTTGTTCTTCGGCACGGTGCGCGGGCTGTCGCTGATGGAAGGGCGCATCGTGGAAACCATGCTGGGCGTGCGCATGCCGCGGCGGCCGCCCTATCCGGTAGCCGGCCGTTCGCTGATGAGCCGCATCGGCGCGATGTTCACCGATGCGCGCACCTGGTCGACCATGCTGTACATGGTGCTGATGCTGCCGCTGGGCATCATCTACTTCACCCTCACGGTGACCCTGCTGGCCGTCTCGATCGCATTTATCGGGGCGCCGCTGGCCTGGACCTTCGGTGACTTCGATCACGAGCTGGCCAACATCAACTGGGGCTATGGCGCGCACGTTCCTACGTTCGGCGATGCACTGGTGCTGTTGGTCGTTGGCGTGCTGCTATTGTTCGCCACGCTGCACCTGGTACGCGGCCTCGGCCGGATGCATGGTCTGATCGCCAAGAGTCTGCTGGTGTCGCGCAGCGTTAACTGATCCCTGCCAGTTCGTCGCCGGAGGCCTCATGCTTCGTACGCGTTCGTGCCTGATCTTCGCGCTGTACCTGTCGTCGAACTTCGCTGCCGTGGCGGCCGATGCTCCGCCTTTCGAGCCCGCACAGGCGAAAGCCTGGTTCGCCGAGGCTAAGCAGCAATGCCAGAAGGACGGCGGCAAATTATGGGGTGCCAGCCTGTGCGGTCCGATCATGCTGGTCGAGCCGTCCACCCGCCGCATGATCGCCAACCAGGCCGACGCGCAAGGTTTGCTGAAGGCGGAGCAGGGCGTATTCACAGGCCGCCTGCCGGATGACGTCTCCTTCGCCAACAGCTCGCTTGAATGGGCCGGCGTGCGCTGGGCGCAGATGGGCTGGCCGCTGCCGGCGGATGCGGGCCAGCGCCGTGTGCTGATGGCGCATGAGTCGTTCCATCGCATCCAGCCGCAACTGGGCATGGAGCCGTTGGGCGAGCAGGCCAATGACCAGTTGGACACGCTGCAGGGGCGCTACCTGATGCAGCTCGAATGGCGCGCTCTCGCCAGGGCGGTAGCGGCCGGCCCCGACAAGGCGCGGCGCGCGCATGCCGAAGACGCGCTGCTGTTCCGCGCGGAACGCTACCGGCAATTTCCGGCCGCTGCCCGGAGCGAACGCGCGCTGGAACGCAACGAGGGTCTTGCCGAGTACACGGGCATTGCAATAGGCGCGGTATCGCCAGCCGAGCGCATCGTGCTTACCGGCGACGACCTGGTTTCGCATGTCTCCGCACCCAGCTTTGCACGCTCGTTCGCCTATGCCACGGGGCCGGGCTACGGCTTGTTGCTGGATCGCTACCTCCCCGCATGGCGTCAAACCATCCGCACACCGGACACGGGCCTGTCCGATCTGCTCGCCGGAGCCCTTGGCGCGAACACCGGCAATGCCACCGAGGCGGAAGTGCAGCGCCGCGCCGCCGCCTACGACGGCCCCGCGCTGCTCGCCGCGGAACAGGCGCGCGAGCAGCGCCACCAGCAGGATGTCGCACGCTACAAGGCATTGCTGGTCGATGGTCCGCGCCTGGTATTACCGCTGCGCAAGCCCAAGGTGATGTTCAATCCCAGCACCCTGATGCCGCTGGGCGAGGCCGGCACGGTCTATCCCACCATCAAGGTGCTGTCCGACTGGGGTTCCATCGAGGTGAGCGAAGCGGCGCTGATGGCGCCGGACTGGAAGCATCTTTATGTGGCGGTACCCGGCAAACAGGCCGCACGCACCGGCACCATCGTGGGTCCGGGTTGGACGCTGAAACTTAACGATGGCTGGCGGACGGATGCCGGCGAACGCCCCGGCGACCTGCTGCTGTCGCCTGCCAACCAGGGCGCGCATTGAGCGCACCGCACACGAGGTTCTTTCGATGCAGGACACGCTGGGATTTCTGATCGGCCGCTGGAGCGGCGAGGAACAGATCGCCACCACGCGCTGGGGCCAGGGCGGTCCCGCCACGGCGGAAGTGGATGCGCGCATCGAGCTGGGCGGCAAGTCGCTGGTGATTGACTATCGCGAGCAGCGCGACGGCAGGCCGGCCTTGCAGGCGCATGCGGTGATTGCCGCAGGTCCCGAACACGATCGCTTCGAATTGTTCTGGTTCGACAGCTACGGCTTCGTGCCGTCCACGCCGGCGCCGGGCCATTGGGACGGCAAGCGGCTGGTGTTCCTGCGCAGCTCGCAGCGTGGACAGACGCGCCACGTATATGCGCCGCAGGGCGACGGCAGCTACACGCTTGCGCTGGAGAGTTCTTTCGACGGCGGCGTGCAGTGGGAAGCAGTGATGAGCGGGACGTATCGTCGGATCGATTGATCCGGCGCGCCTGCGCCGATCGCCTCCACATGGGATGTCGTTCCGAACTTTCGGATGCATGCCGTGTCCTAACGCGCCCATGCGTCTTTCCCATGCATGGGCGCCAATCCCGGCAGTCGCATTTCGCTTGAGTGCGAGGCGATGTTTTATGTAAGGAACGTCCTAATGTTAGTCAAATCCTGTTTATTGATAGCGTCATCCGTGCTTGCGATTTCGCTGACCGCCACCGCACAAGCCGCTGTCACCTGCGCCGACAAGCAGCACGACATCGAGCAGCAGATCAGCTACGCCAACCTGCATGGCAACGCCGAGCAGGCCGCCGGTTTGCAGAAGGCTTTGCGGGAGAGCCGCGAGCATTGCACGGAGCAGGGGCTGCACGCCGAACTGCAGCAGCAGGTAAGCGAGAAGGAGCGCAAGGTGGCCGAACGCCAGCGCGAGCTGGTCGAAGTCCAGGCCAGCGGCAAGCCCGACAAGATCGCCAAGAAGCAGCAGCGCCTGGAAGAAGCGCAGCAGGAGTTGCGCGAGGCGCGCGAAGCGTTGCGGTAAATGTCACGCGGTCGGGGATGGCCCGCCATCCCCGACCGCAGGCACGGGCTCACACCAGCTGCAGATCCTGCGGCTTCGCTCCCGGGAACACCCCCTGCAGCTGGCTCTGCGATAGCCCCCAGGTGCGCGCGAACAGGCCGCCCAGCACATCGCGATAGTTGTTGAGCACCGGATAGTCGCGATCCTGCAGCAGGTTCTGCGCATTCACCGCCACCTGCACGCCGGCGATGCGGCCGCCGCGTACGCGCCCGCCCAGCACCCAGTACACCGTGCCGTGGCCGTGGTCGGTGCCTTTGTTGCCGTTCTCGCGGAAGGTGCGGCCGAACTCGGAAACCACCACTACCACGGTGTTGTTCCATTCGTCGCCCAGCGCGTCGGCGTAGGCCGCCAGGCCCTGGCCGAGGTTAGACAGGTTGTTGGCCAGGGCGCCGTTGGCGCCGCCCTGGTTGACGTGTGTATCCCAGCCGCCCACGTCGACGAAGCCCAGGCGGTACTGGTCGCGCATCATGGTGGCGATGCGCTGGGTCTCCGCGGCGAAGTTCTTTGCGTTGGGCGCGCCGCGGTTCGCCTTCATCATTTCGTCCTGCAGGTCCTTGGAGACCTTCTGGCGCAGCTCCAGGCCGTCGGTCGCGGCGGCGGCCAGCCTGGTGCCCTTGTACATGTCGGCAAGGATGCCGGACTGCCGCTCGTCGAATGCCGGCTTGGCCACGCCGCGCAGCGAGATATTCGGGATGTCCTTGCCGCCGCCCTGGAAGCTCAGCGGCAGCGCATCGGTGAAGGCGATCGAAGGCACGTTCGCCAGCGAGCCGGAGAGGCGCGCGAGGAAGCCGGAGCGGTAATCCTTGCGCTGGCCGCTGGCTTCGCCGGATTCGATATTGTCCTGCGTCTCGAAATGGCTGCGCGACATGTCGTCGGTCCCGGCGAACGGCACGAAGGCCAGCTGCTTGCGTTGCCACAGCGGATACAGCGAATCGCGCAGCACCGGGTTGAGGCCCCACTGGCCGTCCAGGGCGATCGCGCTGTTGGCGTTGGCCGGGTCCGGGCGCGCGATGGCGATGGTGGGGCGCGACTCGTAGTAGAAGTCGCTGCCGCAGGGCACCAGCAGGTTGTTGCAGTCGTAGCCGCCGCGCAGGAACACCAGCAGCAGGCGCGGCGTGCTGGCCGGCGCGGCGAACAGGCGGCCGGAGTAGGAGAACAACGGTGCGGTCGCGGCGGCCGCGGCGGCGAGCAGGAACTGGCGGCGGTTCATGGCGATCCCTCAGCAATAGTTGATCAGCGATAATTAAAGTCGGGCGACGACAACAGGAAGGTGTTCCACTCCTGCTGCGAAGCGGCCTTGCCCAGCGCATCGCGCGTGGCGGCCGACAGATGCGGTTCGATCGCGTCGTAGTACAGCCGCGTGGTCAGCATCGGGAAACCCGGCGCCACGCCGTCGCTGCCCTCGGGCACGAACAGGCGGTTGTTGCCGGTGCCGATGGCGCGGGCGATCTCGAAGCGCTTGGCCATCTGGCCGGAGCTGGCCCAGCCGGCGGCGTCCAATGGCCAGCCATCCGGCGTGAGGCGGCCATAGATCGGTTCGCCCAGCTGATTGAGCCAGTTGAGCAGCGGACGCGCATTCACCACCGGACGGCCGTCATAGGCCAGGCGCACCGAGGACACCACGAACTGCATCGGGTCCTTGAATTTCCCGCCGCTGTCGGCGGTGAATTCCCTGGCCTCGAGCATGGTGCGCAACACTTTGGCGATATCGCCGTCGCTGCGCTGGAAGGTGCGGGCCATCTTGTCGACCAGCGCCGGCGGCGGCTCGTCGGCGACGAAGTAGCGGGCCAGCTTGGTGGCGACGAATTTCGCGCAGGCCGGCTGGCGGGTGATCAGGTCCACCGCCTGTTCCACTTCGTCGAAGCCGCTGCCCTTGATGCGCTGGCCGAGCAGCACCTTGTCGCCGAAGTCGTGGCGCATCGGGTTGAACTCGAACAGGCCGTCGCGCACGTATTGCGCAGCCATCTTCGGATTGATGCGCTGCTTGTCTGCGGGCGGCGCAATGCCCACGCCGGTGAGGATCAGCGCCAGCTGCTGCACATCCTGCTGGGTGTAGCCGGAGCCCACGCCCAGCGTGTGCAACTCCATCAGCTCGCGTGCGTAGTTCTCGTTGACGTGGCCCTTGGCGTTCTGCGCGTTGTCCAGGTATTCCAGCATGGCCGGGCTCTTCAGCGTGGCCATCACCAGGTCCTTGAACTTGCCCAGCGCATGCGGGCGGACGCTCTCCTCGGCGAAGCGCGCGGCGACCCAGCGCACGCGGCCCTTGGCGCCATACAGGCTGAAGTGGTTCAGCCAGAACCACACCATCTGTTCCTTCAGCTGGTTGGAGCCGTAGACGGCGCGCAGCAGGGCCGCCTGCTGGGCCTGCTGCAGCAGGTCGTTGCCGTGCTGCTGCAGGGCCTTGCGCGCGTCCACCTTGGCGTCGCCGTCGGGCATGTCCTTGATGCGCTGCTGCTCGGCCTGGAACGAGGCGATCAGCTGGTCGGGCGGCGTGTTCACCACTTCGTAGCCATGGATCAGCTGATCGATTGCCGGCGGCAGTTCGTCGCCCAGCTTGTCGTCCAGCTGCGCGTCGAGATAGCGGTCGCGGCCCAGCTCGCGGTAGCGGGCCACGCTGGCGCTGTCCAGGCCGAAGCCGTCGCGGCGCAGCCAGGCCACGTCGTCGGCGCCGAGCGTATCGCGGCCGCGCGCCGAGGCGGACGGTGCAGCGAGCGCAAGCGTCGCGGCGAAGGCGAGCAGCAGCGTGGAAAGGTGTCGGCGTAATGCCTGGGGGCGGGGCAGAGCAGGGCGGCGCATGCGTCTTGGCTTCCTGGCGGTTGACGGCGGCGGGGGTTGCGTTGGGATGACAACGCGCCACCTTGCCACGCGTCGACACGGGCCATCCGTGGACCGGGCCGCATTCGGCGGTGATTCACGCCGCGGCGCTTGCATCGGTCATCGCATGAAATTGCGGTGGACGGTCCGTTCAGAACTCGTCGACGAATTCCACCGCGATATCCAGCTCGCGCGAAGCCAACAGGGCCACATTGCGCACAAGCTCCACCTTCTTCTGCGGCGCCTCGATCTCGACGCGCACCACATCGCCCTGGTTGTCGTCGACCAGTTCGCTCGAGCTGGAATCGTCGCGCATCTCGTCCATCGATTCCTCGTCCACGTCTTCCACGTGTTCGATGCCGTCGATGCCGCGGATGGCGTTGATCAGCGTGTCGAGCTTGTCGTGGTCGCCGGAGATGCGCATTCGGATCATGGGCATGGCGGTGTCACCGGTAGTGCGGATACGCGGACATGCTGGCGCGGGCGGCGTATGCGCCGGGTGATGCGTGCGGTAAGGATCAGTAGTGGCGGCGTGGCTTTTCATGCTGCAATAACCCGGATCTCGCCGCCGCTGGCGGCCCTTGCCGACTGCCGACCCGATGCCCAAGACCTACGACCGCGCCTATTTCGACAAGTGGTACCGCCACCCGCGCCATTCGGTGGCTTCGCCGGCCGAGCTGCGGCGCAAGGTGGCGATGGTGGTGGCGGTGGCCGAGTACTACCTGGGCCGGCCGCTCCGCAACGTGCTGGACGTCGGCTGCGGCGAGGCGCCCTGGCGCGCGCACCTGCGCGCGCTGCGGCCGGGCATCTCGTATCGCGGGCTCGATGCCAGCGAATACGTGGTGGCGCGCTACGGACGCAGCCGCAACATCGGCTGGGCGCGCTTCGGCCAGCTGGCGCAGCTGCGTTTCGACGAGCGCTTCGACCTGATCGTCTGCACCGACGTGCTGCATTACCTCAAGCCGGCGGAAATCCGCGCCGGGCTGGGCGGCATCGTCGACATGCTGGAAGGCGTGGCCTTCCTCGAGGCCTATACCAGCAAGGACGACGTGGCCGGCGACCACGACGGCTTCGTGGCCCGCGCGCCGTCCTGGTATCTGCGCAGCTTCCGCGAGGCGGGACTGCTGCCTTGCGGCACGCATTGCTATCTGGGGCCGCGGCTGGAGCGACGCATCGCGGCGCTGGAGCGGGCCCAGCTGGCCTGAGCCGGGCCGCCGCGGCCTGTGCGGCGCTTGGCGAAATATTCGCCACCAGCCCGGCTATGATCGGCCGGCGCCCCGGAGGGAGCGCCGTTGCCAATCACTAGGGATAGCCATGCCTGACATCGGACGCGTCATCAGCCGCCATCGCAACAACGCGGCGCTTTCCATCTTCGTCCTGTTCTTCGCCGTGCTGCTGCTGGCCTGCGCGGCGTTGCTGTTCGCCATTCGCGGCAAGGCCATGGCCGATGGCGCGGCGCTGATCAACGGCAGCATGATCGGCTGCGCGGTGATCGGGCTGGCGCTGATCGGCGGCGCGGTGCTGATGCGCCGCACGTACTGGGTGCTCGGCGAGGAGGGCGTGCAGCGGCGCGGCGGCCGCGGCAACGAAAGCTGGCGCTTCGACCAGATCGCGGAATGCTGCCAGTTCTATCGCGCCGGCTTGCCGGTAGGGCTGGCCTGGCGCCGCGAGGGGGACGAAGCCTGGGGCATGGTGAATGCGCATCTGAGCGGGTACCGGAAGTTCTACGACACGCTGGAGCGCGCGTATCTGCATGCACGGCTGCCGCGGCTGTTCGGGGAGCTGGAGCGTGGGCATACGCTGGAGTTCAAGGTGCTGACGCAGGCGGGGCAGTTGCAGCGACATTTGGCTTCGGGGATACGGGGGTATCTGGGGGCGTCGACCGCGAGGGCGTTGCGGGTCAGTTTGACTGCTTTGCATTGGCAGGGGCGGGAGGTGGCGTTCGCGGATATCGTGGCAATGGATGTCACGAGTTGGACGTCGCGGTTGCGGTTTCATTTGCGCGATGGGACGCGGGTGGAGCTCGGGTATCAGGTTTTGTTTGACGCGACGCTGGTGATGGCGCTGATCGGCGCGCTGATTCCGCAGCGGCCGGTGCGGAAGGCGGCCTGATTCGCCATTCCGCTTCGCTCGTCATTCCTGCGCAGGCAGGAATCCGCTTTGGCTCGTCATCCCGGCGTAGGCCGGGATCCAGTAACGACCACGCTTGATTGTCGCGTTACCGCGAATGTGTCTCGCCTTTCAGGCGAGGGTTTCGTGCCGCTGCCGCGGCCCGAGTTACTTTCTCTTGCTTGCCCAAGAGAAAGTAACCAAAGAGAAGGGCACCCTGCACGGCGCCCTCCGGTGGCGTAGCCACCGGAGGGTACGTGAGGGCTGGCCGGGCTTTTTGACGGGACATCCATGTCCCGTCAAAAAGGCGAGGACTCCTGTCCTCGCCCCCTTCGGGGCCTGATCGTCCAGCCCTCACCGCCGCGCCAAGGGGGTTGAAGATCAAGAGCCAGAGCAAAAGCCAGAGCAAAAGCGCACAAGCGGAACGCCGCGGGCTGCGCCGCGTGCTCTTCGTTGGATGTTCGCGTGTGCCTCCATCCCCCTCCCCCCCTTCGGGCGACCCGGAGGTAGTCCCTGTGGGAGAAAGGGTTGCGGTGAGGGGGCGGGTGGAGCGCGACGCTGAATCTCGCGGCGAGCTCAAAAGGCTCTTCTCCTCGCCAAGCTTCGACACCGCAACGACCCATGCACTACCAACAAGCCCCACCGCCGGCAGCATCACCCGACCCCACCGCCTCCTTCCTCCCCGTATCGTTGACACTCAACACCCCGCACGCATCGCCCGTCTGCGCCGCTGATGGCCAGGCCACTGCCACGAAGCTCTGCGGACTATCCCCTGCTCCCAGCCGCAACGTCACACGGTAGAGGCCTTGGTCCGACCATGTCGGTTCGGCAAAGCCAAGACCGGCCAGATCGCCATAACGGTTATAGGTCGCGTAATGGCGCTCCTGCGCATGAGCGATGCGCAACAGCAGCTCCTTGCCCTCGACACGCCGCGCGCGATAGGCATGACGCCGGTACGCCGGCAGCGCCACCGCTGCGAGCACGGCGACGATAGCCAGCGCCGCCAGCAGTTCGACCAGGGAGAAGCCACGCTCGCCACCGCGCATGGGCTCAGTCCCCGCCACCCTCGCCGCCAGCGGCGAACACGCTTTCCCGGACCTGCACGACGTTCGGACGGCCGCCGGTGGCGCGTGCGGTGATGCGGTAGATGCGCCGCCCTGTAGCTGCCGTGGTGCCCGCGTTTGCCGGCCCCAGATCCTCGATGAGGTAAACCGGATTTCTCGCCAGCACGGCCGTCCTGCGCGCTTCGACATCCAAGCCGCTGCCCGGCAGCGTGGTGAAGTCACGGCTGCCATCGCTACCCTGGTATTCGGTCGCGCCCTCGGTTATCCATCCGGATGCGTGGCGGAAAGCTTCTATCGATGCATTCGGATGCGCCGGATCGTCGATATGGCAATCGGCGACCGGCGCCTCGCCGCAATGCAGCGCCCCTGCGGCAGCACCGCTCCAAAGCCGCCACTGCGCGCCGCGCAATGCGGCTTCGGCGGCGAACGCGGCCTGCTGCGCATTGCGCTGCGCGCCGGCCATGCGCTCCTGCAGCAGGGCCTGTCCCACGACGCCGGTTGCAAGCAGCGTCAAGAGCAGCAGGAAGATCAAGGCCAGCAACAGCACGATGCCGCGTTGTGGCGCCATGCGGTCCAGCGGGCGCGGGCAGGAAATTCGATGCATGCCGGGTTCCTCGCTCCGTCGTTATCGGCTGTCATGCCGCACGGCCACGAACGCGCTGAACTCGCGCCGCAGCATGCGCGGATCGAAGCCCTGTTCGGAGGGGCGCACGGCACGGGTGGCGGCGTCCGGCGACGCGGGCTTGAGGTCGCCGTCGATGCTGTAGGCATAGCGCATGGCAACGGCATCGAGCGCTCCATGCACCTGCTGGCCGTCCATCAGCACATGAACTTCGATGGATCGCACCGTCCGCCACAGGCAACCGTAGTCATTGTCATCCGCGGGACAAGCAATGCTGCCGCCACCGCGATTGTCGACTCGCGCCGCCGTGAGATGGCGGACTGCGCCCGCGGCATCTTCCACGCCATAGCGGAAATCCATCCGCTCCACGCCGCGCACCACCTCGCTGACCAGGCCATTCTCGCGGCGCATCAACGCGCCGGTAGCGGCGCCATCGCCGGCGTCCACCACCTGCAGGTAATAGGTGACGGTGCGGAAATCGCGGTTGAAGTCGAACAGGCGCAGCGCGGCGAAGGACGGAGGCAGCGCAGGCGAAGCGATGTTGCGGCCGGTTTCGACCGCATCGGGATAGAACGTGTTGCCGCCTTGCAGATTCGCCGAAAAGATCTGCGCGGACGCACAGCCGGCCAGCATCAGCAGATCGCCCGGCTGGAAGACATCGGCGATCGCCTGATCCTGCGCACCGGCGTGGATGGCGACATGGTGGATCGTGCCCTCCTCAGTACCGACGACCGCGCCGGCGCCTGCGGACCATCCACCACCCATGTCCAGATAGCGCAGCGTCAGCACGTCGGCACCCACGACGCGCTGGCCCACGGCGCGGCCCATCGCAGGCAGGCTCGCCGGTGTTTCCGGCACGCAACTCTTCTTGCCGCATTGATAACCACGCATCCACAGAAAGGACGGAAAGCGGTACGGCGATGAAGGGAACGCCGGATAAGGCGCATGCCCCCATCGCGCCGTCACGTCGTGCAATGCGCTGTTCAAGCCGGTGGCCTGGACGATGGGAATGGCGCCTTCTTGCGGACAATAGAACGCGTTCGCCATGCGCAGATCCCGCGTCACGCGCGCAATGGCGAAGCGGCCGTTTTCCTGCAGGCGGGCGAACTGGCTCAGCATGCGCTGGCTGGCCGAGACGGCGAGAAGCACAGCGACGAAGCCGCTGGCCACGATCAGGCCGAGCGCCATGGCGACCATCAGCTCGATCAGGGAAACACCTGTCGTGCGATAGCGGAAGGTCACGACACTCATGGCTGGAACACCCAGGCCAAGCTGCGCATCGCCGCGGCGCGATGTTGCCGGTCGCCCGCGCCGCGCTCGAGCCAGCGCACCGTCATCGTGCACAAACCGCTGAACGGAGTCGGCGTGCCGGCGGGCGACACAACCATGTGGCGATCGCAATGAATAGTGCCCTTGCCGTTCGGCAGCACCGTCTGCAGCCGTACCGCCCACATGGCCCGGTCATGCGCCGCGAGAGCGCCCGGCGCGCACGCAGCAGCAATACCACAGGCCGTCGCACCGCCTTGCGCTTCACCCTCGTAAGCATCGGCCCGCACGCCGGCCGGATTGGCGCGCATGCGCTCCACCATGTCGCCGGCGAGGAAGCTTGCCTGGGTGCGCAGGTAGCCGGCGTGGGTGGCGCGTGCCGCAAGCGTCATCCAGCCGCTGAGGCCGATGGCGCCGATGCTGAAGATGGTGAGGGCGACGAGGACTTCGAGGAGCGAGATGCCGCGTGATGATGCGGGGATGGACATCGTTTCCTTCCTTGGGGGAATGGATGTCCAGGTTAGGCAGGTCGGGCATCGGAGAAGATGGAAGCGATGTTTTTCTCGAAGTGCTGAAGAAAGGCGCTTCGGAACGGAAAAAGCTAGATGTCCATCACGTGGGTGACGGGTTGCGCTTCACTGAAATGAACTTGCTGCTCGACGAGAATCGGCCGCTTTTCAGCCTGGTTTGCGCTTGTCGCGATATCCGCCTTGCGCTCCGCCCGGCCCCTCACCCCAACCCTCTCCCCGACGGGGAGAGGGAGACGCAGGCACTCGCGAAGATCCAACGAGAGCACGCGGCGCAGCCCGCGGCGTTCCGCTTGTGCGCTTTTGATCTTGCTCTTGATCTTCAACCCCCTTGGCGCGGCGGTGAGGGCTGGACGATCAGGCCCCGAAGGGGGCGAGGACAGGAGTCCTCGCCTTTTTGACGGGACA
>Ga0209758_1001151_pt1 | contig 33844 bp, 24 predicted proteins | sample AraplaMF_Col_mMF_FD_184258 | JGI IMG/M metagenome (GOLD analysis project Ga0209758, IMG submission 184258) | Arabidopsis root microbial communities from the University of North Carolina, USA - plate scrape MF_Col_mMF (SPAdes) (version 2) | ecosystem: Host-associated > Plants > Roots > Endosphere... | reverse complement strand
CGAATTGCGCGCCACCCAGCGCGAGGCGGACCGCATCATCGCCGATTGCGTCAGCCTGCCTGCTAGACCCGACACGTTGACCTCGCGCATCGATGCCGTGGTGCTGCATCCGATCGGCGGCCTGATCGTGCTCGCGGCGATCCTGTTCGTGATGTTCCAGGCGGTGTTCGCCTGGGCGCAGCCGCTGATGGAGTTGCTCCAGTCCGGCTTCGATGCGCTCGGCGAGTTCGTGCATGCCACCCTGCCTGCCGGCCTGCTGCAGAGCTTTCTTCAGAACGGCGTGATCTCCGGTGTCGGCAGCGTCATCGTGTTCCTGCCGCAGATCATCATCATCTTCCTGTTCATCCTGCTCTTGGAAGATTTCGGCTACATGGCGCGCGCCGCCTTCCTGATGGACCGCATCATGGGCGGCGCGGGGTTGCACGGCCGCGCCTTCATCCCGCTGCTGTCGAGCTTCGCCTGCGCCATTCCCGGCATCATGGCGACACGCGTGATCGACAACAAGCGCGACCGGCTGACCACGATCCTGATTGCGCCGCTGATGACCTGCTCGGCGCGCATCCCGGTCTACACACTGATCATCTCGGCCTTCATTCCGGCCAAGGACGTCTGGGGCTTCATCAACCTCCAGGGCCTCGTGATGTTCGGCCTCTACGCCGCCGGCATCACCAGCGCGCTCGTGGTCTCGTTTCTGATCAAGTTTTTCATGCTGCGCGACTATGCGCCGGCGCCGTTCATGCTGGAGCTGCCGGACTACAAGGTGCCCAGGCTGAAATCGATCGCGATCGGCATCTACACCCGCGCAAAAATGTTCCTGCAGCGCGCCGGCACCACGATCTTCTCGATGATGGTGCTGATCTGGTTCCTGGCCTCGTTCCCGCAGCCGCCGGCGGGCACGACCGAGCCGGCGATCGACTTCAGCCTCGCTGCCATCATCGGCAAGGCGATCGCGCCTCTGCTCGCTCCCGTCGGCTTCAACTGGCAGATCGCGGTGGCGCTGATCCCGGGCATGGCGGCGCGCGAGGTCGCGGTCGCAGCGCTCGGCACCGTCTATGCGATCGAGGGCGGCAAGGAAGCGGCCGAACAGATCGGTCAGGTGCTGGCAACCAAATGGTCGCTCGCAACCGCCCTGTCGATGCTCGCCTGGTACATCTTCGCTCCGCAATGCGCGTCCACGCTCGCCGTGATCAGGCGCGAGACCGGAAGCTGGACCTGGATGGCCGTGACCTTCAGCTACATGCTGGTGCTGGCCTATGCGGCGAGCCTTTTGACCTACAACGTCGCGGTTGCCCTGGGCGCGGGTTAGGCCCTTTCGAAACCAAACCGCGAAAACAACCCCATGCACCGTAGGCGGTGTGTGTGGAATCAAGGGTTTGGCCCGCGCAAAAATCCTTCGCGGCATCGAGTTCGGAAAATCCGTTGACCCGTCGGGCAAAACACTGGCATGATGGCATCATCGGCTCCTGCGGCATCAAGATCGCAACCAGCTCCAACGCGGCCATCTGTGTCCCTCGATCATTTCAGCACCAACAGACTCGCCGCCGAGCGGCTTCGCGATGACCATCTCGCCGATCTCGTCGCACTCCATCTCGATCCCGAGGTCTCCCGCTTTCTCGGCGGCGTACGCTCGGCGGAGACGACGAAAACCTATCTCGCAACCAACATGGCCCATTGGGACGCTCACGGGTATGGGCTGTGGGCGATGCGCACGAAGGACGGCGCGTTCGCCGGGCGAGCCGGCATCAGGCACATCCTCGTGGACGGCGTGGACGAGATCGAGATTGCCTACACGTTCAAGCGTGATTTCTGGGGCCAGGGGCTTGCGAGCGAGATCGCGGGCGCGCTGACGGAGATCGGGCTGTCGCGGCTCGAATTATCCTCGCTCATCGGTCTCGTCTCTGTCGAACATGGCGCCTCGCGCCGCGTGCTGGAAAAGGCGGACTATCTTTTCGAGAAGACCACGGCGCATCACGGCGAAGACGTCGTGATCTACCGCATCCGGCGGTAATGCTCGAAATGCCGGCGGCGCACAACATGGGGCCGAGGCGATACAAGTGTTCCAGATCGCAGGTAGAACTCGGCACGCGCATCGATTCTTTCTCGATGGAACGGTCGAAACATGAACACCCATTCAAGAAAGTTTCTTGCCCGTTCCAGCAACAGGCCCGGGCGGCAGCAGTTGACTCCCCGACAATGCGGAAGGAGGAACAAGATGAGAAAGCTGATTTACGCTCTTGCGGCAGTCACGACGCTCGCAATCGGTGCCCCGACTATCGCCAATGCGGCTGGGGTCGGCTTTTATATCGGCGGCGATAGCGACTATTATGGCCCCCGTGCACGCATCTACGAACATGACCGCGGCTGGCATCATGGCTGGTACCACCACGATCGCGATTACGACCGCGGCGTCGTGATCCGCCGCCATCACTGGGATGATGACGATTAGCCGTACCAGCATCTGAAACAAGGAGGCCTCGCTTCGGCGGGGCCTTTTTGTATCGGATGCATTCGGCGCGGGCGCCTGCAGCTTCGTCGGACACGTCACACATCTCAGAAATCCATTCTACCGGCGCCGGTCCTGAGCTGCCTGCGTTCAATCCTGAACCGACAGGCTTGAAGCGTTTGCGCCTACTCGTTCCGGCAAGCCGCACAGGCCGCCGGGAACTCGGTCCTCGCTGGAGAGTTCCTATTTCGGGGGCCACCAATTTTTGAGCCTCGGCCCCTGCACGTCGGACAGCGGGCTTCCGCAATGCGTAGGGGTTCAATGACCGGTTCATTTCAAGCAGCTTCAGGCAGCGATCCCACGGAGTCGCCGCGAATTTCGACCGGCAGCGAGGGACTGGACGATATCCTGGGGGGCGGGTTCGACGCCAACCGGATGTACCTCTATGAGGGACGGCCCGGAACCGGCAAGACCACCATTGCGCTCCAATTCCTGCTGCGTGGCGTCAAGGATCGCGAACGTGTGCTCTACATTTCGCTGTCCGAAACCAGACGTGAACTGACTCTGGTCGCGCAGCGGCACCGATGGTCGCTGGATGGCGTCGACATCTTCGAGCTGGTACCGCCGGAAACGACGCTCGATCCCGCGCGCGAGCTCACCGTGTTTCATCCCGCCGAGATGGAACTGGGCGAAACCACCAGTCTGATCTTCAAGGAGGTCGAGCGGACCAATCCGACCCGCGTGGTGCTCGACAGCCTGTCGGAACTTCGCCTGCTGGCTCAGAACCCGCTGCGCTACAGGCGCCAGGTGTTGGCTTTGAAGCACTTCTTCACCAACCGCAATTGCACAGTCGTCCTGCTAGACGACCTGTCTTCGGCTCAGGACGACCTGCAACTGCATTCGATCGCGCACGGCGTCGTCATGCTCGAGCAGCTCGCACTCGACTACGGCGCGGAGCGGCGCCGGCTTCGCGTCATCAAGATGCGAGGCATCCGATTTCGCGGCGGCTACCACGACTTCATCATCGAAACGGGCGGCCTCAAGATCTTCCCCCGCCTCGTGGCAGCAGAACATCACAAGTCGTTTCTCGGGGATTTCACGCCGAGCGGCAACGCGGAGTTCGACCAGCTTTTGGGAGGCGGTCTGGAGCGGGGAACGAACGCGCTTCTCATCGGCGCGGCCGGCGTGGGTAAGTCGTCGCTCGCGCTGACCTATGCGATCGCGGCAGCAAATCGCGGCGAGCACGCCGTGTTCTTCGCATTCGACGAGGGCCGCGGAACGGTCGAGGCGCGTGCCAAGACGTTGGGGCTGGACCTGGAGAAGCATATCGTTTCAGGCCGCATCCGCTTCCAGCAAATCGATCCCGCCGAACTCTCGCCCGGAGAGTTCGCGGCCAATGTGAGGGCGAGCGTCGAGCACGACAATGCCCGAATTATCGTCATTGACAGCCTGAACGGCTATCTCAACGCGATGCCGGACGAGCGCTTTCTCATTCTGCAAATGCACGAACTGCTCAGCTACCTTGCCCAGCAAGGCGTGCTCACCATCCTGATCCTTGCTCAACACGGCTTGATGGGTCCGACAGAGTCCAACCTCGACATCAGCTATCTGAGCGATGCCGTGCTCATGCTGCGCTACTTCGAGCTCGGTGGAACCGTGCGGCGCGCACTTTCCGTGGTCAAGAAGCGCAGCGGCAACCACGAGCATACCATCCGCGAGTTCCGGCTCACCGGCAGCGGCATCAAGCTCGGTCCACCGCTTAGGGATTTCAGCGGCATCTTTTCGGGCACGCCGCGTTACACCGGCCCGGCGATCTCCGAAGGAACCCTTGAATGAGCGGCGCGCAAGATCAACGGGTTCTCGTCTTTGCTCCGGTCGGACGGGACGGGCCTGCTTCGGTCGAGCTGTTCCGCAGCTCGAATCTAGAATCGATCAACTGCCGGGATCTTGCCGAACTCGTCAGCGAGATGGGGAACGGCGTCGGCGCCGTTTTCGTCGCCGAAGAAGCCCTGTTCGGCAAGGACACGGAGCCGCTGGCACAATGGATAGAGAGCCAACCGCCCTGGTCCGATCTGCCCTTCGTCGTCCTGACCAGCCATCGTGAACTGCCGGCGGTCGTGGCTTGGCGCCGCAGCATCGTCTCGCTTCTGCGCAACGTTTCTCTGCTCGAAAGGCCGGTGCAGCCGATGACGCTGACCAGCGCCGTGCAGTCGGCGTTGCGGGCCCGGCGACGTCAATACGAGATCCGGGCCTTGCTCGCCGCGCGTGAGCAGACGGCTCAGGAGCTCGAAAAGCTCGTGGCCGAGCGGACGCGCGCACTGGCAGAGACCAACGAGCAGTTGCGCCTGGAAATGGAGGAGCGCGCGCGCGTGGAGGAAACGCTCCGCCAGGCTCAGAAGATCGAAGCCATCGGTCAGCTCACCGGCGGCGTGGCTCACGACTTCAACAACCTGCTGATGGTGATATCAGGCGGGCTCGACATGCTCGACCGCCAGACGGATCCGAACCGCAGGCGCCGCCTCATGGAGGGAATGATCCAAGCCGCGCAGCGCGGTGCGAGCCTGACCAGGCAGCTGCTGGCGTTCTCTCGCCGCCAGACGCTTCGCCCCGAGCCCGTCGACGTTGCCATGCAGATCGGCGGAATGCGTGAATTGCTCGATCGAAGCCTGCGCGGCGACGTGCATGTCGAGTTCGATTTTCCGGATCAGCTCTGGCCGGTGGAGGTCGACCCCGGGGAGCTCGAGTTGGTCATCCTCAATCTGGCCGTCAACGCCCGCGACGCCATGCCCAATGGCGGCACGATCGTGGTCCGTGGCGAGAACCTGCCCGAGGTGAGTGAGAAGGAGATCTCGGGAGACTACGTCCGGCTATCCGTCATCGACACTGGCGTCGGCATGCCTCCGGAAATCCTGTCCCGCGCCTTCGAGCCTTTTTTCACGACGAAGGAGATCGGCAAGGGCTCCGGCCTCGGGCTTGCGCAGGTCCATGGCTTTGCGACCCAGTCACGCGGAACGGTTCGCATCAAATCGCAGCTGGGCCAGGGCACCAGCATCGAGCTGTACTTGCCGCGTTCCAAAGATCTGCCTTCGAAGCAGCGCCACCTCATCGACTTCAACAAGGCACGACCCAAGAAGAACGACGAGGGCCAGGTTTTGCTGGTTGAGGACGACGAGGAGGTTGCCGCGCTGGTCGGCGAGATGCTCGCTCAGCTTGGTTACGGAGTGACGCGAGCCGCCAGTGCGGCCGCTGCGCTCGGCGCTTTGGCCGATGGTCGCCCGGTCGATGTGATTTTCTCCGATATCATGATGCCCGGCGGCATGAATGGTGTCGAGCTCGCGCGGGAGATCAAGCGACGACGTAGCGACGTTCCCGTACTGCTGACCAGCGGTTATGCCCAAGCCTCGGTTCACGAGGCGCAGGATGCAGGCATCCAGATCCTGCCCAAACCCTACCAACTCGAAGAGTTGGCCGCGGCCTTGTCTGCAGCAAGGGCAGGCCTGCGGCTCGATGCAGTGGCCAAACGGTCCAATTCCTGCTGAGCGCCGCGTCTCGCCTTGCGATGACACTGTCGCGCAGACTTCCCGCCTTTGAATAGCAAACTGAATCCCGCTCGGATTTGAATGGCTTTCCCGCAAGCGACTGTCTATGGTCTGCTCATGTCGCGCCTTCTGTGTCTTCTTGTTGCTGCCATTCTGTCGCTGCTGCCGGTCACCGCGCCGGCCGCGTCCGCCCACAAGAAGCCCGCGCAAGCCTGGCACGGCTACGGTTTTCTGCCGGGCTATCGTCAGCCGCTGAACAACAGTCAGCCGCTCTATGCACAGAAGAACGGGTTTCGGCGCTACGCGCGCGAAAACCAGCGCCCCTGGTATATCGATCCCGTGCCGGTCTATTACCGCTACTTCAACGGCGAATGGCACTATTTCGGCCGGCCCGGCTTCGGCGGCTCCCGCTATAACGGCGGCAGCTTCGGTCCGTGCTGGACGCGCACGCCGATCGGCGCGATCTGGAATTGCGGCTGATTGTTTGCCCGCGGTCACCGTTCGACGACCGCAAGTAGAGGCTACAAGACGCTCGGGACAGGCGGCAGCTCTGGCGCCCTTACCGGAAATACCCCAGCACGAGCTCGGTATCTGCACTGCCCGGCGCCGTGCCGTTCAGTTCGGCATCGATGACGCGCCGGCAGGCGTCGATCGCGGCGTGGTCGCCGAGGTCATTGGCGGCTTCCAACACGAGCCATGCGGCATCGACTGTGGCCTTCTCCGGAGCCGATCCGCTCGTCTCCACGACCAGAGTCTTGGCAAGGCTCTTGTTTTTGCGAACCGCGGTGCCGAATTGAGGCAACATTGCAAATACTCCCTCGATGTCCCGTTCAGTGAACCTGGAGCTCTGGCTGACGCCCCGTCGCGGGATCGGCCCCGGCGCTGTTCTTGCGCGACTGGTAGAACTTCAAGATGCTGCGTGAGGTCTCGATCTTGAGCCGGGCGAAATCGCGCTCGTTGTCGTGGAGCTCGCGTGCCGTGATCAGGTGATCCTTGGCGCCCAGGAACAGCAGCGACATCGTCGTGTCCCAGGAGAAGTCGAGCGCCTTGCACAGCACCAGGATCATCTCGCGGTTACGGTCCATCAGCGCGCGCTCGATCACGTCGACCGGCAGCGACGACAGCAGCGACAGGCCGATCTGCACCTCGTCGAAGCGGTGCTGGCGCGCATAGTTCGAGATCGAGACCTGGTTGAGGTTGCCCTGCCGGTACTGCGTCGTCACCACGCGCTTGGCGACGAAATAGCTGCGCGAAGACGGACCGAACTTGGACTGCAAATCGCCGGTGACCTCGGTCACCGAATTCTGGATCTGCGACATCATCTCGGGGCGCTCGGTCTCGAGCCGGCGGCGGACGTCTTCCGACGCCTTGGAGATGAGCTGCTGGAAGACGTGGCGCGGCACGTCCTTGCGCAGACCAAGTTGTTCAGCAAGAATCGAATCTCCTTCGGCGCGGCGGACCATGTGCAGCAGGCCCGAGCCGGAGAAGCGCGCGCCCTCGTTCCTGGCGACCGAGGTGACAACCTCCTGGTTACCACGCTTGACGAGCACGTCGGTCACGGCCTCGCCGATCGCCTCACGCTGGGAGATCGCGAGCAGATGCGCCTGGCCCTTGGTCATCGCGCTCTCGACTAGGACCTTCTCGCCGATGCGGTTCGAGTCGCGCAGCACGGGGCCGGCGACTGCGATCTCGTCGTCCAGAGCGAGCTTCTCGATGACATTGAGCGGCGCATGATCGCAGCCCGCCATCAATTCGGAGAGCTGCGCCCGCGCGGCGACCTCGATCTCGTCGGCAAGCCGGCCGATGACCTCGCCGAACATGCTGATCTCGTCGTCGACGTAGCGACCGGTGATCAAAAGATCGGTCGCATGCCACAACGCCTTCGCCCGACTCTCATCGGTACCGCGCGCGATTGCGTCGTCCAGATCCTGCAGAAGCGTCTTCGCTCCGTTCATCTCGATCACCCCAGTTCTTGCAAATTCTTTGGCGCCATCCTGCTTGTGCGGGCAGGACTTTCGGATTCCTCTGGGAGCCGAGACTAGGGAACAAACGCGAGAATCCAGTAAAACTGTCAGATCAGTTTTGCCGACGAAAATTCATTCAAATGCGAGCGAGTGTGGTGACGGTCGCGCAACGTGACAGCTCTGCTCCCTCTCCCGCTTGCGAGAGAGGGTTGGGGAGAGGTTGTCTCCGCGTCGGGACAGCCCCCCAGAGGAGAGAACCCTCACCCGGCGCGCGGGCCGATGCTTCGCATCGCCCATGGCGCGCCGACCTCTCCCGCAAGCAAGCGGGAGAGGCAAGAGGAGCGTGCGGCTCGATCTCTCCTTGTTAGACTTCGCCCTACGGATTCTGCGGCGTCAGGACCAGCGGGGGCTTCGGCCGCGGCTTGGCGGGCGGCGGGCCCGGGGCGGGCCGTACGTCGATCGGCGGCGGCAGGGGCGCGACCTGCTGGCTTGCGAGCGGCGGGCTCGGGACGGCGGGCGCTGCCAGCGGCGCCTTCGGCGCCGGTGCGGCCTTGGGTTTGGGCGGCGCCCGGCGCGGATCGCGGCCGGGCAGCGGCACGTCGGTCAGAGCCGGCTCCGGCGCGGGCTCGGGCGAGACCAGCGTCGGCAGCGCGGCCGTCGCCGGCGGGGGCTCGCCGCGCTCGATCGCGTCCAGCCGGCGCGTCTCGCGATCGATCGTACGCACCGCAAGCCACGAGGACAGCGGCGTGAGATCGACCGTGCGGCTGAGCTTGTCGGGGGGACCGGCCGCAAACAGCTGGATCTCCGGCGGCGCGCCGGACAGGCCCGTCATGATCGGCGTCAGGCTGGCGCGGATGTCGGCCTGGTCGGCGGGAATGTCGTAACCGCCGGAGACGATGGCGCGGGCGTTCTTGGCTTCGAGCGGGGTTGCGCCGACGCGCAGGCGGCCGTCGCGGATCGTGAACGCGATCTGCGCCGAAGCGACGGTAATAGGTGCTGACAATGCGGGCTCGACGAGCTGCCGCAATTTGGCGTCGTCACTCACCTGCCCGCCGTCGCTGGCGCGGATGGCGATCTCGAAGGCGCGCGGATTGAGGCCGCTGATCTCGACCGAGTCCAGCGTCACGGTGCCGTTGCCGGCGAGCGCGCCTGTCAGCGCCGAGACGCTGCGGCCCTGGCTCGTCAGCGCCATCTGTACCGAGGCGCGCCCCTTGGGCAGCGCCAGATCACGATAGCGGAGCGAGGCCGCATTGACATTGCCGAGATCGAGATGCGCGTTCAACGCGAGACCGTTGGCGCCGTTGCGCGCATCGAGGCTTGCCGTCATCTCACCGCCGCCGAGGCCGCCCTTGAGGGAATCGAGCGCGAGCGACTGGCCGTCGCTCCTGATCGTGCCGCTGAAGGGACGCAGCTCGATGCCGCCAGGTAGACTGCCGCGCAAGGTCTGGAACGCGATGCGGCCGCGCCAGCCGCTGACGAGTCCCGCACTCAGCGGCTCGCCGCTGTCGCGCCCGGCGGCGCCGACGGCAAGCGCGAGCGCAGACGCCAGATCGAGCGTGTCGAGCCCGACTTCGCCGTCAACGCTCTTCTCCTGATCGAGCGTCAGGGCGAGATGGCCGCGCAGATGAGAGCCCAAAGCCGTGCTGTCGAGATCGTCGAATGTCAGGCGGTTGCCCGACAGCGTGAGGCGGGACGACAAGCTCACATTCTGGATCGACTTGTCGGCGGGATTGGTCCCGAGCAGCGGCGCCAGATTGGCGTTGCGCACGTGCAGATTCACAGCGCCTTTCGGCTCCGGCCCCGATAGTTCGACACTGCCTTGCGCATCTGCGTCCAGCCCGCCGCCACTGAGCCTTGCGTTCAGCTGCAAGGGCTTACGCCATGCGCCGCTCAACTCGCCCTCGACCTGCGAAGCGCCCTCGCTGGCTGCGACCATGCGATCGAGGCCGAGCAGCGCCAACAATGCGCTCGCCTGCGGCGTCGACACTTTCGAGTCCAGCGCGAAGTCGCTGTTACGCAATTTGTCGATATCAATGCCGTTGACCGCGGCCACCGGCGCCTGCGCGGCAAGCGTGGCGGTGGCCTTGAGCTGCGGCGCATCGAGGTCGAGCACGACACGCGCGTCGCTGCGATCGGCATGTTCTGCGCTCTTGTCGAGGCTGAGATTGAGCGTCAGGCGCGTTGCGCCTGACAATGCCGGGATGGCGTCGAGGCGGGCGCGCATCGCAGGGGCGATCGGCTCCAGCAGCGCCGTGAGATCGCGCAGCGAATTGGCCGACGATTTCAGCGCGAGCTTGCCGGTGGCCTTGGTACGATCAAAGCTGCCGCTCGCCTCCGTGGTGACGCCATTGGCCTGGCCGAACCGCAACTGCTCCAGCGACAGCGAGGTGGGCCCATAGCCGAGCCTGGCCGCGAACGGCCGCAGCTCCTGTCCCGCCGACATCGCGCGACCGATGTCGAGCGAGAGCTTTGCTTCCTCCGGCCATTCGCCCTGGGGACCCGCGAGCGCGCGGACAAAGCTCGCGGCGGCATCGAGGTCGAGACGGTCGGCCTTGAGGTCGGCATCGATCCGCGAGCCTTTGCTGGCGCCTGACTGCACGAAAGCGATGCGGCCCTCGACCGCGCCGCCTTCGATCTCGGCCTTGAGCTTGTCGATGGCGAGATGGTTGGCGGCGATGGTCACCTCGCCGGCAAGGCGCAGCGGCCGCGTGCTGCGTCTGATCACCTCGTTGCGGCCCTGCAGCCAGGCCACCAGGGTATCGGGATCGGAGGACTCGACGCTGAGGCGGCCGCTAAAGCTGTCGGCGCCGGGCGTGGCGCCGTTGAGCGACACTTGCGTCATGCCGGGCGCGCGCAGCTCGAGCCGTTGGAAGGTCCAGGACCGGCCATCGGTCTGCAGCTCGGTCGTGATGTTCTGGAGCGGACGGCCGCCCAGCATGATCTGGTCGGAGTTGAATTCGATCTGCGCCGGGATCGGCGCCTGCGGGATCGCGGCGAGACTTGCGCGCAGGGCCGGCAGGATGCGCAGCGGCTCGGTATCGTCGCGGCCCGCCAGCCTGTCGGCATCGACCTGCCGCGCCGACAGCACAGCGCGCAGCAGTGGCGAGGCGCCGAACCTGAGATCGCCGACGCCGCCGACCTTCAGCGCGGTATCCTCAGCGCCAAAGCTCGCCTCGATCTGGTCGAACTTGGCACCGGCCGGATCGGCCTTGAGTTTTGCGGTGAGCTTCCACGGCGTCGGCCCCGCCTCGCCGGCTTTCTTCGCCGGCGGCACCGCCAGTGTCAGCGCACCGTCGAATTTCGGCTGGCGGTTGTCGAAGGCGAGGACGCCTTCGAGATCGGCCAGAACGGCGCGCTCGCCGGGATCGATATTGAGGTGAACGCGGGTGGCACTGCCGTCAGGGCTCGGACCGGAGGAGATACGGAACGGATAGCGGGCGCCTGCGGCGGTGAAATTGCCGTCGCCGCGCACCGAGCCTGCGAGCGAGCGCACGTCGCCGGAGAAGACGATGTCGTTCAGCTCCAGCGTCGAATGGCTGGCGGCGTCATGCAGGGCGATCCGGCCGGTAAGGTTGAGCCGCTCGATGGCGAGCGAAGCCAGGTTGAAGGTGCCGCTCGCGGTGGAGGGCAGGTCGACCCTGCCCCTGGCATCGAGGCCGAGATCCACCGCCATGCCGCCGACCGAAAGCTCGGTCGCGCGCCATTCGCCCCGCATCAGGGAGCCCAGGCTGAACTCGACATCGAGCTTGTCGGCGCGCAGGCGGCCGAGATCGTTGTTGCCGCCGAAGGTGACCGAGCGCAGCCGCAGCGTCGGCGTCGGCAACAGCCGTGCATCGAGCTCGCCCGCAACGCGCACCGGCACGCCGATAATCCGGCTCGCCTCCGCCTCGAACTGGGGCCGAAACTGGTTCCAGTCGACGAAGTAAGGCCCGATCAGCGCGGCCAGAAGCGCTAGAATAAAGGCAATCGCCAATCCGAGCAGTGTCGTCTGCACGGGTCTCCCCTCGGCCAAGCCGGCACCCGGGTCAAACCCAAGCTGACAAACCAAGCTTCAGGCGCGCCGGAACTGCCCCTTATATAGGGGGAAGTGTGGCGAAGTCACAGCGACTGTTGCGCACGGAGGTTAACCCCGTCCGGCTTCACCAACTGGCCGGAAGGCGCTTCAGGCCGCGCAGCACGAAGGTCGGTCGCCATTCCGGGTTTTCGACCTCGTCGATGCGCAAGCCGGGTAGCCGCCGCAACAGCGTGGCGATGGCGATCTCGGCCTCAATGCGCGCCAGTTGAGCGCCCAGGCAGAAATGAATGCCGCCGCCGAACGACAGCGGCCGGACGTTGGACCTGGTGATATCGAGCCGATCAGGACGATCGGGATAAAAGGCCGGATCGCGATTGGCCGAGCCGAGCAGGCAGAGCACGGTCTCCCCCTTGGGGATCCTCTTGCCGCCGAGATCCTCGATCTCCTCCAGGCTGACGCGGCCGGTCATCTGCACCGAGGAATCGTAACGCAGGAATTCTTCGATCGCATTGGTGATCAGGTCCGGCTGTGCCTTCAGGAGCGCAAGCTGGTCCGGATTGCGGTGGAGCGCCAAAAGGCCGTTGCCGATCAGATTGACGGTAGTCTCGTGTCCGGCGCCGAACAGCAGGATGATGTTGGCGGTCAGCTCCTCATTGGTGAGCTTGTTGCCGTCTTCCTCGGCCTGCACCAGTTGGGTGATGAGGTCGTCGCCGGGATTGCGCCGGCGCAACTCGAACAGCTGCTGGAAGTACATCTGCGCCATCAAGTTGGCGGCGTTGCCCTGGGCGATCTCCTGTGGGGACAAGGGCACGGGATCGAGCAGCCGCCCGCCGTCGCGCGAGCTCTTGTAGAAGACCTCGCGATGATCCTCGGGGATACCGAGCATCTCGCAGATGACGGTGACGGGCAGGCGAAAGGCGAAATCCTCGATCAGGTCCATCTGGCCGCGCGCGATCACGGCGTCGATCGCCTGGTCGACGATTTCCTGAATCCGCGGCCGCATGTCCTCGACGCGGCGGGCAGTGAAGGCCTTCACCACGAGACCGCGCAGGCGAGTGTGATCGGGTGGATCGGCCTGCAGCATCCAGTGCCCCATGCTGCGGAACACCGGCTCGTTCATGATGTCGGGGCCGTAGCGGCGCGTCGTGCGCTCGACAAAGTCCTTGCCGAACCGCTTGTCGCGCATCACGAGGCTGACGTCGGCATGACGGCTGGCGACGAACTGGCCGAACGGCGTCACATGGATCGGATCGATCCTGCGCAGCCGGTCATAATGGGGATAGGGATCGCGAATGAAGTCCGGCGCCAGCGGATTGAACAGCGGATCGCCTGCGGGTTGCACTTGCTCGTTCATGGTGGACCTCGCATCGGTTGCCGCATGACACGATACGCGAGGCAGCCCCGAAGCCCCAGCGTAACCATCCCTGTGTGAATTATCAACTCGATACATTGTTGTATCGAATTGCATTTTGCCCTAAACTGCCCCGATGTCAAGGGTGAGAACCAGACCGACCAGGGACGACACGCGCGAGGCGCTGTTCGAGGCGGCCGCACGCGTGTTCGAGCAGGACGGCATCGGCGGTGCCAGCATCGAGGCCATCGCGGCAGAGGCAGGCTTCACCCGCGGTGCGTTCTATTCGAACTTTCGGAGCAAGGACGAGCTGATCTTCGCCATGCTCGAGGATCACGTCGAGCAATCGATCCGGCGCAACATGGAGATCCTCGCGAAGCATGACAATCTCGACGACTTCATCGCGGCGCTCAAGTCGATGGATCGCGGCCGGCAGGATCCCCTCACCCGCTCCCCACTGCTGCACATCGAGATGATCCTGTTCGTCGCGCGCGCCGAGAAGCGCCGGCCTGAGCTCGCCAAGCGCTTGCGCGCCCGGCGCAAGCTGATCGCCGACATCGTCGAAGCGACGTTGAAGGACAAAGCGAATGGCGAGAGGCTGAATCCGCCCTGGATGGCCTCGGTCGTGCTGGCGCTCGAAGACGGCTTTCGCCTGCACCGGCTGATCGATCCCGAGACCACGCCGGCCGACAGTTTTCTGCGCGCGATCACGGATTTGCGGCGCAGGACGGGCCTGGCTGCAGATTAGGTCGGGAGTGTTCAGCTAGCTACGCCGACCGCTTCACCGCGTCTCGTCCCGCCAGGTTAGCATCCAGCCGCCCCAGCATCGCCCTCGCCTGCTCGGCGCAATGTTCGATCAGCCAGCGCTCGAAGGCGACGGGAGCGAGTGCGGGGGCGTAGAGGAAGCCCTGGACGACGTCGCAGCCGAGCTCGGCCAGCATCTTGCGTTGGCCTTCGGTCTCGACACCTTCGGCGACCACGGTCAGCCTGAGGCCCTGGCCGACGCGCACTACCGCGGTGGCGATCGCGAGCGCGGCTGTATCCTTGTCGATGTCGCGCATGAAACTGCGATCGATCTTCAGCTCGCGGATCGGCAGATGCGCGAGCCGGCTGAGGCTGGAATAGCCGGTGCCGAAATCATCGACCGAAAGCCCGACGCCGAGCTCGCGGATCGCGTGCATCGTCTCCAGCGCGGCAGCACCATCCTGCATGAACGTGCCTTCGGTGATCTCCAGCATCAGCGCATCCGGCGGCAGCGCGTATTCGGTGAGGATATCCTTGAGGCGCGCGGCCAGCGCAACGTTGCGGAAATTGAGCGGCGACAGGTTCACGGACACGCTCGGAATGTTGAGCCCGGCGCGGCGCCAGGTCGCCATCTGCCGGCAGGCCTCGCGCACCGACCACAGGCCGATCTGCTCGATCAGGCCGCATTCTTCGGCAAGCGGAATGAACTTGGCCGGCGAGACGTCGCCGAGCGCGGCATCGTGCCAGCGCGCCAGCGCCTCGACGCCGTGGATGGCGCGATCGCAGCTGCGGACCTGCGGCTGATAGAACAGGCTCAGCCCATTGTCGGCAATGGCGCGGCGGAGCGCGGCGATCATCGCCAGCCGCTGCTCGGCAAGCCCGTTCATCTCGGCGCTGAACATGCGATGGGTCGACCGGCCAGCCTGCTTGGCCATGTACATGGCGGCGTCGGCCTGCTGCATCAGCGTGTCGATGTCGGTGGCGTGGTCGGGATAGAGACTGATGCCGATGCTGGCCGACATCGGCATCAGCTTCGATCCGAGCCGCAAGGGTGTGGCCAGCGCATCGGTGATGCCGGCTGCGACGCGCTCGGCATCTTGCGCATTGCGGTGCGGCAGCAGGATGACGAACTCGTCGCCGCCGAGCCGGCCCAACATGTCCTCAGGCCCGATCTGCTCGCGCAGGCGCCCCGCCAGCTGAACCAGGAGCTCGTCGCCGGCGGCGTGACCGAGCGTGTCGTTGACGTCCTTGAAATGGTCGACGTCGAGAAAAGCCAGCGCGACATGGCCGCCGGTCGGACAGGCGTCGATTGCGGTCGTGATCAGGTGCCGCAGTTGCGCTCGGTTCGGCAGGCCGGTGAGGATGTCGTGATAGGCCAGCCGCGCGATCTCGGCGCGCGCCTCCTTGCGCTCGATCGCGAAAGCACCGAGGTCGACGCAGGCCTCGACGATGCGCCGATGCCAGTTGCTCGGCGCGCGCGGCTCCCGATAGTAAAACGCAAAAGTCGCGATGACCCGGCCGTCCTTGGCCTTGACCGGTGTCGACCAGCAGGCACGCAGGCCGATCGCGAGCGGCATCGTCTTATAGGGCTGCCAGCGTGGATCGGTAGCGAGATCGATCGCAAGCACCGGCTCGCCATAGAAGGCGGCTGTGCCGCACGAGCCGACATCGGGGCCGATCGCAAGGCCGTCCAGGGCCCGGGAATAGTCCTCGGGCAGGCTTGGACCGCCGAGCGGGTGGATCAGGCCCGCGGCATCGATGTGCAGCAGCGAACAGACCACGTCGGGCGCGATTTCCTCGACGCGGCGGCACAGCCTGTCGGCGATCTCGGTGATCGGAACCTCGTCGGCGAGCGCGCTCATGATGAGCTGCTGGAGCGAGCGCAGCTGCTTGGTCTCGGTGATGTCCTCGATGAGCGCGAAGATATGCCTGACCCGGCCCTTCTTGTCGCGAAAGACATCGATCCGCGCGCAGACCCAGATCTCCTGGCCGTCCTTGTCGTAGACCAGCACCTCGGCCTCGCCGCGATGGCCACCACGCATCAGGCGCTTGATCACCCTCGCAATGGCCTTCCGATCGGTATGACGGCCGGCGATGAGATCGCCTGCGCGGCGCCCTTCGGCCTCGCCGCTGGCATAGCCGAACATCGCCGTGAAAGCTGAATTGACGTAGACGATGTTCTGTTCGACATCGGTGATGATGACCGCGCGGTTGGTCTGGTCGGAGACGGTGTTGAGCAGCCCGATCCTGACGCGCCGCTCGGCATCGGCAGTAACATCCCGCGCGAACACGATGTGATGCAGCGCGCCGCCAGTGATCGTCGAGGATAGCGCGATCGCTGCCTTGATCCGGCTGCCGTCGCGCCGAACCAGGCTGATCTCGTCGCGAAAATCAGCGATCGGGTCGGCCTGAAGGCATTTGAGGGTGAGAATTGCGGCGTCGCGGCCGAGCACGTCGGTCCGCTCGAGCTTCCAGATCCGCTCCGCGCCGGCGTTGAAATGGGTGATGCGATGCGCCTCGTCGACGATGACGATGCCGTCGTCGGCGCATTCGAGCGCCGCACGCACCACGTCAGGCATTTCGGTCACTGAGGCGTCGGAGGCAGGCATCGCAAGACCCGGCAGCATCGGGAAGATATATGACAATGAACCCGAAGCTAACGCTTCGATGGTGTCCAAGACGTTCTTGTCGCTGGCCTCGCTTCCGACAAGCCGCGACATGCTTAACGTTCTTTGAAAGGCGCGAAAGTAATCCGCTGCTGAAGGAACCTAATTCGTCGCGCGAAGCCTGTGCAGCCGGCCGGCCACCGCCCGTACCTTGCCGGGCGAGGCACGCCAGACCGACAGCGCCGAGAGCAGGCTCACGAGAATGGCGATGGCGAAGGCGAGCGTATAATCGCCGGCGCGATCGTAGAGCAGGCCCGTCAACCAGGGACCGGCGGCACCGCCCGCGAGCGCCGCGAGCATGATCATGCCGAAGATGCTGCCCTGATGTCGGCCCTGGAAGATCTCGAACACCACCGCTCCCATGATCGAGGTGAGGCCGTAGCCGAGCGCGCCTTGCGTGAACACCATCAGCCAGACCAGCCAGAGCGAGGGCTGATATTTCAGCGCGATCAGCGCCGAAAAGCAGATCGCAAAGCCGGCGCAGCTGATCGCCCAGACCCATTCCCGTCCGATCCGGTCGGAGACGTGGCCGAGCAGGATCTGGCCGGGAATGCCGAGGAGGCTGACGGCGCCGAGTGCCCAGACCGCAATGCTCGGGCTGAAGCCGATGTCGAGCAAGAACTTGGTCTGATGCACCTGCACCGCGTACCAGATGTACAGGCCGCAGAAATAGCCGGACGCGATCCACCAGAACCGGGCCGTCGCAACCGCCCGTGCGAGTGTCCAATCGGTGCTGGCCCAAGCCGGATCGACGATGTTCGAGACCGGCTTCGCGGCATCCACGGCCGGCGCGGCGTCGCCGTCCGGCTGAAGGCCAAGGTCTTCGGGGCGTTTGTGGAGGAGCAGGTTGATCGGCGCCAGCACGATCAGGATCATCAGGCCCATCGCGGTGCAGGCGGTGCGCCAGCCGGTCTGCTCGATCATGTGCTGCACCCATGGCAGCAGCGTCATCGAACCGATGCCGACCCCGGCAAAGGCGATACCGATGGCAAATCCGCGCTTGCGGATGAACCAGTTCGGCAGGAACAGCGACTGGCCGGAATAGCCGAGGCACACGGATCCGGCGCCGACCATGACCCCGAGCGTCAGATAGAGATGCCAGGGCTGGCTGGTGAGCGGCGCGAGCAGCAGCCCGCCGGCCATCAGCGCGACGCCGAGCTCCATGACCGAACGCGGGCCTGCGCGATCCATCAGCCGTCCGATCAACGGACTGGCGACGCCCGAGGCGACGAATCCGAACGAGAAAGCGCCCGCGGTGACGCCGCGCTCCCAGCCGAATTCGGAGAGGATCGGCGGAAAGAACAGCGAGAAGGCGGTGCGCGCGTTGACGCCGATGGCCATGGTGACGAACGTCACGGCAACCACGACCCAGCCGTAGAAGAACGGAAGTCGCATTTTCCTGTTTCATCCCTGGACGATCCTTCGGACCATCTGGGGGCGCGCGGGTCAAGCGATTTTCGCAGATGCAGCTTGGGGCCGAGCGCTCAGGCTGCGTCGCGATGCGAACTCGAGCACGGTCCATCGAGCTCGACGTCCTCGACCGGCCGCGGGCGGCCGAAAAGATAACCTTGCGCAAAGTTGACGCCGAGCGCCTTCAGCCGCTCGAACTCCTCTGACGTCTCGACCCCCTCGGCGGTGACCGACATATCGAGCCCCCGCGCCAGCGTCACGATCGAGGAAATGATGGCAGACGAGCGCGGCTGATGCGTGAGATTGCGGACGAAGGATTTGTCGATCTTGATCTTGTCGAACGGGAACGCGGTGAGATAGCTGAGCGAGGAATAACCTGTGCCGAAATCGTCGAGCGCAAGCTCGACGCCGATGCTCTTCAACCGCTCCATGAAAGCATGGTTCTCGGTGCCGCGCTCCAAGAGCACGGATTCGGTGATCTCGATCTCGAGCCGTTGCGGCGACAGGCCGGAATCGCGCAAGGCGCCGCAGATGACGTCGAACAGATCGGCTTCCTTGAACTGGATCGGCGACAGGTTCACTGCGACCATCAGATCGGACGGCCAGCTCGCCGCATCCGCGCAGGCGCGGCGCAGCACGAATTCGCCGAGCGGCACGATCAGCCCGGTCTCCTCGGCGAGCGCGATGAACTGATCCGGCGGGATCAGCCCGCGCACCGGATGGCGCCAGCGCACCAGCGCCTCGAACCCGCGCCGCGCGCCGGTGTTGGCATCCATGAAGGGTTGATAGTGAACCTCGAGCTGGCAGCGCGCGATGGCATCGCGCAGATCCCCTTCCAGCGTGTTGCGCGCCTCGAGCTCGGCCGACATCGCCTCGTCGTAGATCGTGAAGCAGTTGCGGCCCGCCGATTTCGACCGGTAGAGCGCAAGGTCGGCTTTCTTCAGCAGCTGCTCCTGGTCGCTGCCGTGATCCGGCGCGATCGCAATGCCGATGCTGGTGCCGATCTCGACGCGATGTCCCGGCAGCAGGAACGGCTCGGACACGAGCTTGGCGATCCGCGCAGCCAGCTCGGTCGATGAGGCGCGCCGGTCGTCGCAGCCTTCCTGGATGATGGCGAATTCGTCACCGCCGAGCCGCGCCAGCACATCAGTGGCGCGCACCGCGGATTTCAGCCGCTGCGCCACCAGCCGCAGCAGCGCATCGCCGGCACCATGGCCGAGGGAATCGTTGACGTTCTTGAAGCGATCGAGATCGAGCATCAGGATCGAGAAGGTCCAACCGCCGTTCCTCAGCTGTGCGTTGAGCTCGTCGAGCCGGGCGAGGAAGAACGCGCGATTCGGCAATCCCGTGAGCACGTCGGTCTGCGCCAGCTCGAGCACGCGCCGGTTGGCCAGCGACAGCCGCCGCGAATTGCGGCTTGCGAGCATCAGATAGGTCGAAAGCGACAGCGTCAGCAGCATGCCGACGGTCAGCACGGCGCCCGCGCGATCATAACTCGTCTCCAGCGGGCCGCCGACGGTCGGAACCGCCCGCACCTGCCAATCGGTGTCACCGATCTGGAGGCCGGCCGACCAGTGCCGGCCGCGCGCGACATCGCGCATCGATTGCGGCGCGGCCGCTGCCGAGGCGTAGTCGGGCAGCATGTCTTCCAGGCTGATCATACGCGCGTTGAAGGGCTGATAGACGTTCACGCTGACGGCGGGACTCGCCCCGGTCCTGGCGCGAATGGCCTGCATCAGCAAAGGCAGGTCGAAGATGCCGACCACGAAGCCCGTAATGTTGCGGCGGCGATCTGCGATGGTCTCACGCGAGGTGCCCTTGGCGTAGACGGGCACGATCACGAGCACATTCGGCAACTTGCCATCGTCGTTCCGGGCGTAGAGTTCGGTGCGGATGGCGGTGATGTCGTCGTTGTCGCGAGCACGCTCGAGCACCGTCTTGCGGTCCGGCACGCTCATGTAATCCATGCCGTAGACAGGCGACGTCTTCGGCTGCGTTGAATAGAAGACGGGGAAATACTCCTCCCCTTGCGGTGCGGTGACGAAGCCGTCCCCACCGAGCGCCTTGATGCGATAGCCGGACACGCCGTCGGCAATCGCGGCAGCCTCGTATTCGGCGCGCTCCTTGCGGGTGATCCGCGGCAGCCAGCCGACGCGCAGCAAGCCGGGATAGCGCTCGAACAGCCGGCCGCTGAACGTCTCGAACTCGCTGCGCGTGACCACCTCGTTGGAGGATTCGAACAGGGTCCGCAGCGCCACGAGCCGGCTGATATATTCGTTCATGCCGTTCTGCATGACGATGGATTGCGTTCCGGCCGCGTTCTCGAACTCGATCTTGTTGACGCGGTCTTCCCAGCGCGCCACCGCCGCGGCGCCCGCGAGCGAAAACAGCAATCCGAGGGCAGCCGCGACCAGCGCAGGGCGATACAGGCCGAGCAGCGACACGATGCGCCGCCATCCAGCCACACGCCTTCGACCCAGATCGTTCTGATCGCGATCGCCCATCCGAATTCCGCACGTCCCCTCGGCGCGGCGGCCAAACTCAGGGTTGAGCCACCGTCGCGACTATCGGACAAGGATCGGGGTTAAGAACCGTACAACATTGGAACCGGCTCATCCCGCATCCCGAGATGTAGTTAATGATTGACCTTCGCATTGCCGAAATCAGGTGCCCAATTGCCGTTTTTACCCGGAGTCTTACGGAGGACTCCCTCGACGCCGATTAGCGGCCTGTTGAGGCTGCGGACTTATCGTTGGCCCAATTCTTCCTGCATCCGGCGAGCTCCCTATGAAACGATCGCGCGCAGCAATAGGCGTCGCACTTGCCGCCGCGTTGCTGACAGCGGCAACGCTGACGGCACGCGGCGATGAGGCCGGCGTCAGCGAGGACGCAATCCTGTTCGGCCAGGCTGCGGCGCTGGAAGGTCCCTCTTCCGTGCTCGGGCAACGCATACGGCATGGCATCGTCGCAGCGTTCAACGAGATCAATGCCAAGGGCGGCGTTCACGGCCGCAAGCTCCGGCTCATCAGCCGCGACGACGGCTACGATCCCGACCGCTCGGTGGCGGAAACGCTGAAGCTCATCGAGGACGACAAGGTGTTCGCGTTGATCGGCGCCGTGGGGACGCCGACTGCGATCGCGACCATTCCCGTGACGAGCGTTCGCAACATCCCCTTCATCGGACCGTTCAGTGGCGCCGAATTCCTGCGCGACCCCGAACTCTCGAATGTGGTGAACATTCGCGCCAGCTACAGCGCGGAGACGGAGACCCTCATCAAGCGCCTCACCGAGGATCGTCACTTCACCCGGATCGGCATCTTCTACCAAGACGATTCTTTCGGCCGTGACGGCCTTGCCGGCGTGAAGAGCGCGCTCGCCAGGCGTGGGCTCGAACTCGCCGCTGAAGGCACTTTCGAGCGCAACACCCGTGCGGTCAGCGCGGCCTGGCGCACCATCAAGCGCGCCGAGCCCGAGGCCATCGTCATGGTCGGCACTTACGGCCCGAGTGCCGAGTTCATCAAGCTCGCGCACCGCAACGGCGCCTATCCCACCTTCGTCAACATCTCCTTCGTCGGCGCCACCGCGCTTGCCCGCGAGCTCGGCCCCGACGGGGAAGGCGTCATCGTCTCGCAGGTCGTGCCGTTTCCCTGGGATCGTTCGATCAAGCTTGTCGCCGACTACCAGGCCGCACAGACCGCGCTCGATCCCACGACGACACCGGACTTCGTGTCGCTCGAAGGCTACATCTCCGGCCGCCTCGCGGCAGCGGCACTGGAAAAAGCCGGACCGAATCCGACACGCGCCGGCCTGCTGGACACAATCAACGCGACCGGCCGCTTCGACATCAGCGGCAGCCTCGTCATCGTCGGCGCGCGCGCCATCGACGCGCCGCCGAAGGTGTTTCTGACGGTGATCCAGAAGGACGGGACGTTCAAGGCCGTGCATCGGCTGTAGGGGCGCTCACGACCGCCGCGTCCAGCGCTCGGCGTTGACGGCGCCCTGCGGCGCCTCGCCTTTGATGATCGCCTCGACCTGCCGCACGGTTTCCAGCGACTGATATTCGATCGCCTGAGGCGTCAGTCCGCCGACATGAGGGGTGGCGACGACGTTCGGAAGTTTCGCCAGCTCCGGCGTTGGCATCTGGTCGGGCGCGCGGCCGACATCCATCGCCGCGCCCGCGATGCGGTTCCCCAGCAGCGCCTTCGCGAGTGCCGCCTCGTCGACCAGATTGCCGCGCGAGAGATTGATGAAGACGGCATGCTTCTGCATGCGTGCCAGCGCCGTCTCCCCGATCAGGTTTTCGGTCTGCTCGTTGGCAATGGCGAGGCAGACGACGTAGTCGGACGCCGCGAGCAGCTCATCGAGCCTGATCTGCCGGATCGCGCTGTCGCTGACATCAGCGAAGGGATCGGCGACCAGCACCTTCATACGCATGACTTTTGCGATTTCGGCGAGGTAGCGCCCGATGCTGCCATAGCCGATGATGCCGATCGTGCTGCCGGCGAGCTGGCGTCCCATCCGCGCCTCCGGCTTGCGGCCGGCGTGGTAATCCGCCGTGGTCCGCGACACGCCACGCGACAAATCGACCATGAAGCCGACTGCGAGCTCGGCGACCGCCTGCACGAAGCCGGGACCGGCACGGGTCACCAGCACGCCCGCTTGCGAGGCCGCCTCGACATCGACGTTGCGGATATCGACGGCGCAGCGGACAAAGGCACGCAGGCGCGGCAGTTGCGCGAAGATCTCGCCGCGGCCTTCGGTCATGCGATCGGCGACGATGATGTCAGCATCCTTCGCGGCAGTCACGAGGCCCGCGGCATCGAGCGCCTGGTCACCCTCGTGCAGGATCACGTCGGCAATGGCGCGCAGGCCGTTGAGGCTGCGATCGCCATAATAATTGCGGCGCATCTCCGGCGTATGGGCCAGCAGGACTTTCACGATAGCACTCCTTCAATAGCCGAATGCGCGCGGCAAGGCCGTCGAGAGCCAGGGCACGAAGGCGATGACGAGCAGGCAGAGGAACAAAAGGCCGAGATAGCCCAGGATCGGTTTCACCGTCTGCTCGATCGGCACGTTGCCGATCAGGCAGGCGCCGTAGAGCCCGAGCCCCAGCGGCGGCGCGAACAGGCCGATGCCCATCGCGATGACAAGCACGACGCCGAAATGCAGGGGGTCGATGCCGAGCTGCACCGCGACCGGCAACAGCAGCGGTCCGAAAATGATCAGCGCGGCCGCGCCTTCCAGCACCGAACCCATCACGATCAGCACGGCAATGGCGAGCAGGATGAACAGCCAGACGCCTGAGGTCTTGGACAGGCCCAGCATGAAGTCGCCGACCGCATGCGGCACCTGCTGCAGGGTCAGCGTGAACGCCAGCGATTGCGCGGCAGCCACGATGAACAGCACCAGCCCCGCGCGCGTCGCCGCCTGCACGAAACTATGCGCGGCGGTCTTGAAGCTGAGCTCGCGGAACACGACGCTGCCGACGACGAGCGCATAGGCCACGGCAAACGCCGAGATTTCGGTCGCCGTGGCAAAGCCGCTCTTGAAGCCGAAGAAGATCATGAAGATGAGGCCGAACGAGGCGATCGCGCCGCTCCACAGGCCCGACACCGGCACCTGCGGCTCGACATCATCGGTTTGCGCCGGCGGCTTGCCCGAAATGATGGAGAACGCGATCAGAACCGCCGCCATCAGCGCCGCCGGCAATAGCCCTGCCATGAACAAGCCGCCGATCGACAGGTTCGCGACGAAACCCAGGATGATCAGGTTGATGCAGGGCGGAATGGTCTCCGCCATCACCGCGGACGCCGCGAGCAGCGCCACCGCACTGCCGGGATTCTGCCTGGAGCGGCGTGCCGCCGGGATCAGCACGGAGCCGACCGCGGCAACATCGGCCATCTTCGAGCCTGAGATCCCCGAGAACAGCACCATCGAGGCCACCATCACCACGTTCAGCCCACCGCGCATGCGGCCGACCGCCCGCTGCAGCAGTTCGATCAGGCGCACCGACATGCCGTTGGCTTCCATGAGGTAGCCGACCAGGATGAAGAACGGGATTGCCAGCAGCACGAAATTGTCGATGCCGCGCGCCATCTGCTGGGCGAAGATGACGCCCGGCAGCGCGCCCTCGACCCAGATGAAGATCAGCGCAGCCAGCGCCAGCGCGAAACCAATCGGCAAGCCACCGAACAGCGTGGCGAAGAATCCGATCAGCATCAGCGTGCCCGCCGACGGCACTGACGACGGCGATAGATAATCCCAGGCGAGATAGAGGCCGGTGACGATAGCGACCGCGACCAGGCCCTTCGTGATATCGGGCAGCGGCCGCGCGCAGAGATGATCGATCGCGAACACCGTCATGAACAGTGCGCCGACGCCCATCGGATAGAAGGTGAGCTCCAACGGCAGGCCCGAGCCGGTGGTCTGCCCCGATGTCAGCGAGCCCAGCTTGATCGCATTGTAGGCGACGTAGCCGGAGATCAGCACGACGAGCACGGCACTTGCTGCGTCGACCAGCGTTCGCAGCCGCTCCGGCAACAGATCGCGAAAGAAGGACACGCCGACATTCTCGCCGCGCGCGAGTGCGCTCGCCGCGCCGAAGAAGGCCGAGCCGACCATCAATCCGCGCGCAACGTCATCCGACCATTCGACCGGCGCGTTGAAGAAGAAGCGCAGCAGCACCGAGCCGCAGACGACCGCGAGATCGGAGGCAAGAAGTGTAGCTGCGATCGCATCGCTCAGGCGAAGCAGCAGCGCGACGCTGCCGTGACGACCGCCCGAGAGGGACAAGGCGCCGGTCATCGCCATCCCGGATTTGGCCATCTCAGGCTTGCGTCGAACGGATGATGTCGATGACTGCCTTGGATTCCGGCCGCGCCTTGATGAAGTTCTCGGTCTGCGGCGCCACGCGCTTCTTGAACGCCTCGCGGTCGCACTCGGCCACGGTCACGCCCTTCTCGGTGAGCGCAGCCAGCGCCTCCTTCTCGACCGCGAGCCCGTGGGTCCGCGTGTCGGCCGCGGCCTTCTTGGCGGCGTCGAGGAAGCCCTCGCGCAGCTTCGGATCCATCCGGTTGAACGTCGTATCGCTGAAATAGATCGCGAGCGGCGAGAAATTGTGCTGCGTCAGCGCGTAAAACTTCGCGGTCTCATAGAACTTGCTGGCGAGGATCGTCGGCGGATCGTGCTCGAGGCCATCGAGCACGCCGGCCTGCAGCGCCGTGTAGATTTCGCCGAACGCCAGCGGCGTCGCGGCAGCGCCCATCAGCCGCAGGCATTCGGTGATGACAGGATTGGGCAGCGTGCGGATCTTGAGACCGGCCAGATCCTCCGGCGTCTTCACCGGCTTCTTCGCAAACACGCTGCGTGAGCCGAAATTGTAAGCCCAGGCGATGATGCGGATGTTGCTGCCCTTGAGCAGCGCGTCCTCGATCGGTTTGGCGGCGCCGGCGTCGAACGCCTTGGTCTGCTGCGGGAAGCTCGAGAACAGGAAGCCGAGGTCATAGGTGCCGACCAGCGGCACCAGATTGGCCGAGATCGACGAGCCCGAGACCATGAGATCGATGACGCCGAGCTTCACCGAATTGATGACGTCGATCTCCTGCCCGAGCTGATTGTCCGGAAAGAAGGCGACCTCGACCTGCTCGCCGAGCCCATTAGCCTTCAGACTCTTGACCAGGTTGTCGTAATAGACCCGGCCGTTGGCGAATTTGGGATCGTTCGGCAGCGACGAGGAGCATTTCAGCTTCAGCGTTGCGGCTTCAGCGCGGCCGATGATGGCGGGAGAGAGGATGAGACCGGCGGTCACCGCCGTCGACGACTTCAGGAACGCGCGACGGCTCACGGGCACGATGGGCATGATATCTCTCCCCGATTTTTCTTGTTCGCGGCCGCTGTCGTAACCACGGCCTGTTGCGCGAACTGTATGGCCAAAGCGACGGGGCAGGCAAGGCTTGCAGCCGGGGACGATGCGAGCGCATGAGCGGCAGGCGCGCGGGAGAGATTGGAACGCAATGCCTGTGTTTGCCGATGTTTTCGATCATGCCGCATCGCGGCCAGACGATGGGTGGGGCGAGATTATGCGGATCAATCCAATTCAGGCATGGATCGATGCCAAACGCATATTGATGGATACGCAGCAAAGAGCTGCGGGACCGGGATCCCGCAGCTCTCTCATTCTAGCGATCGATGAGATCAGCGCGACGGCGCGACGCTCAGCTGACCGTTCGCTGCCTCGGCATCGCGCGAGGGCCGCAGTGCAAAGGCGCCATCGCCAAGCAGCGCCTGCGCGACCAGCGCGATAGCCCAGAACGCGGGAAATTCCCAGCCGCCCTTCGGGTTGGTGAAGAAGAAGCCCGCCGCGCCATGAACCGTGAAGATCGCGCCGAGCAGGACCGGAATGCCTGCGAGCGCCGCATAGCGGGTCCAGATGCCAAGGATCAGCGCGATGCCGCTGAGAACTTCCACAGTCATCACGAGGTAGGCCAGTTCCGGCGGGAAGCCGAGACTGCCGAAGAACTTTGCGGTGCCGGCGGGGGTGAAAACGAACAGTTTCAGGCTCGCATGGGCCAGGAACAGGGCGCCCAAGGTCACACGCAGGGCCAAGGCGGCGTAAGGGGCGGTACGGGAATCGATCATCGGGGTCTCCGTTGTTAGAGACATCCATGATCTATTCTTAATAGGATGATAATAAGCTATTTTGGAAATACACCTCACACCAATGGAGTGAGATAGATGCTCGACCGGCTGACCAGCCTGGAAGTCTTCGCCAAGGTGGCGGCAAGCGGCAGTCTCTCCGGCGCGGCGCGGGTTATGGGCCTGTCGCAGACGATGGTGACCAAGCATGTCGCGTCGCTGGAGGCGCGACTTGGGGTCAAACTGTTCCACCGCACCACGCGGCGACTGTCGATCACCGAGGCTGGCCGCCTCTATCTGGAATCGTCCGAGCGGATCCTCGCCGACATGGAGACGGCCGACGCCGCGGTCGCGCGCGAGCGCGTCGAACCGCGCGGATTGTTGCGGGTCAACGTGCCCGTTGTGTTCGGCACACGACAGATTGCTCCCCTGATTGCCGAATTCTCCGAGCGCCACCCTGAAGTCACGCTCGAGCTCGGCCTCAATGATCGCCTCGTCGATCTCGCCGAGGAGGGCTGGGACCTCGCGATCCGCATCGGCAAGCTGCGCGACTCCAGCATGGTGGCGCGCAAGCTCGCGCCGAACCGCCTGGTCGTCTGTGCCGCGCCGTCATATCTGGCCAAGCACGGCACGCCGCGCAGCGTCGCCGATCTCGCCGCGCATAATTGTCTCGGCTACACGCTCTCGCAGCAGGCAAGCGCAGCGGAATGGCTGTTCGGCGCGGATGGCGAGATCCGCGTCCAGGTGTCGGGAAACCTGCGCGCCAACAATGGCGATGCGCTGCGCGCGGCGACACTGGCCGGGCTTGGCCTCGCCCGGCAGCCGACCTTCATCATCGCCGATGATCTGCGGGCCGGCACGCTGGTGGCGCTGCCGCTCGACCAGCCCGAGATCCAGTCCTCCGCGGTCCATGCGGTCTACCTGCCCGATCGCAGGCCACCGGCGAAGGTGCGCGCCTTCATCGACTTCCTCGCCGCGCGCTTTGCGCCAGATCCGCCCTGGGACCGTGGTCTGTGATGCGTTGGCTCCGGCAGAGGCCCTACCCCATTCCGCCGCACGGGCGTCCGTGAGCTAGCGCACAGACGGCGCCTTGGCGGACGACTAGAAAAGGTGACATCCTTGCGCCCATTGCCGATGGAGGTGACACCATGCGCCGTCCAGTCCTTTGCAATTTGATCTTTGCCGCCGGCCTGTTTGTCCTCATCCAAGTGATGGCGCCGACGGAAGCTGCGGCCGAAGCGCGGCTTGCGCTGGTGATCGGCCAGTCCGCCTATCGCACGGTGCCGGAGCTGCCCAATGCCGCCAATGACGCCAAGGGCATGGCCGAGTTGCTCGGCAATGCCGGGTTCACCGTCACTGCCGCACCGAACCTCGCGCAGAACGAGATGCGCCAGGCGATCTCGGATTTCGCAGGCAAAGTCAGCGCCAGCGGCGCCGAAACCGTCGCGCTGGTGTTCTATGCCGGCCACGGCCTGCAGATCGACGGCGAGAACTATCTGGTGCCTGTCGATCTCGATCCCAAGCGCGAGGCCGACATTCCGCTTCAGGGTGTACGGCTGAACGATCTGCTCAACACGCTCGGCGCATTGCCGACGCGGGCGCGCATCTTCATGCTCGATGCCTGCCGCAACAATCCGTTCCCGGCGCTTTCAGGTGCCGGCCACGGACTTGCCATCGTCGACACCAAGGCCGGCGCGCCCGGGTCCTTCATTTCGTATTCGACCTCGCCCGGTGCCGAGGCCGAGGACGGCTCCGGCGCCGACAGTCCCTACACGACGGCGGCACTGTCCGTCGCCAAGCAACCGAACATCCCGATCGAGGAAGTGTTCAAGCGCATCCGCATCGCCGTGGCGCAATCGACCGACGGGCGACAGATCCCGTGGGAAAGCTCTTCGCTGACCACCGACTTCAAATTCTTCGGCGACAGCAGCGGCCAGCCGCCGGCGCCGGGCGCAAACGCCATGGCGCTCGCCAGCACTCCGCGCAGCGTCGCGGACTGGCGCAAGGATTTGCAGGGCAAGGATGCCAGGGCCGCCTATGATCTCGTGATCGCTGAGGACACCGTGGAGGCTTATCAGGCCTATATCGAGCTCTACGCCGAGGCCTCCAACACGCCGCGCCTGCGCACGGTGCTGGAACGCCGGCGCCAGATGCTGGCGTGGGACCGCGCGGTCGCGATCAACACCCGCGCCTCCTTCGAGGCCTATCTCGCGAACTGGGGCAACAGCGATCTCGCCGCGACCGCGCGCCGGCTGCTGCTGCGCGTGCAGAACCGCAATTATGCCTTGCCGGTTGCGGCCGCCGCGGTCCCGGTCGCCGTCGCCATGGCGCCGACCTGTCCGTGCTCGGCACCGACGCCGCCGGCAACGCCGATTAACCCGACGGTTGCGCCCGTGATCAAGAAGCGCGTCGACGACACGCCGCCAAAGCGCAAGGTGGTCGACACGCCGCCGAAGCGCCGGCCGCCGCCCGATGAAATCGTCGTCGAGCGCGCGCCGCCTCCCGGTCCGCCGCCGGGCGCCGTGATGCAGGGCATCGGCATCGGGATTGGCATCGGGATGGGAATGGGTGGCGGAGGCCGTGGCGGCGAGTATCACAACGAGCGCAGGTACTGACGACGGATGTAGAGAAATCGCGTCTGGCGCCTTCCAGACCGGAAATGCTGTAGTCTAATGGCAGACGCGCGCTTTCCGGGGATTCGAGATTGATGCTGCACGACGCCGACGCCAAGCCTGCCTGGCCGCTGTTCCGCTCGCTCGCATCCTACGCGCTGCCCGGCGACCTGATGGCGGGACTGACGTTGGCGGCGATCGCAATCCCCGAGCAGATGGCGACGGCGCGGCTTGGCGGCTTCGCACCGCAGATCGGATTCTTCGCATTCATGGCGGGTTCGCTCGGCTTTGCGCTGCTCGGCGGCAACCGCTTTCTGTCCTGCGGCGCCGATTCCACGATCACGCCGATCTTCGCCGGCGGGCTTGCGGCGCTCGCGGCTACCGGATCACCTGAATATCAGGGGCTCGCCATCGCGCTGGCCTTGATGGTTGGCGCCATGATGCTTGCCGGCGGCGCGTTCCGGCTCGGCGGCATCGCCAACCTCTTGTCGATGCCTGTCATGGTCGGCTTCCTTGCCGGCATTTCCGTCCACATCATCGTATCGCAATTGCCGGGCGTCCTCGGGCTGGACCCGCCTGATGGCCCGACACTCGATCGCATCGGCGTGCTTGCAACCGAGATCGGCCGCACCAATCCCGTCACGCTCTGTATCGGCTTCGGCGTGCTCGCGGTGGTCTTCATCTCCGAGAAGATCAGCGCCAAGATTCCCGGCGCGCTGATCGGGCTGGTTGCCGCGACGCTGGCGACGATCGCGCTTGGCCTCGAGAACAAGGGCGTCAACGTCGTCGGCAGCGTGCCAGGCACGCTGCCGCGACCAACCTTGCCCGTCCTTGCGCCGGAGCTCTGGGTTCGCCTGGTGCCGCTCGCCTTCGTGGTCACAGTGGTCGTGATGGTGCAGACCGCGGCCACCACGCGATCGTTCCCATCCGATCCCGACAAGCCTGCCGATGTCGACCGCGACTTCCTCGGTGCGGGCGCGGGCAGCGTGCTGTCCGGCCTGTTCGGCGCCTTTCCGGTCAACGCCAGCCCGCCGCGCACCGGCATCGTCGCCGAGACCGGCGGACAATCCCAGCTCGCAGGCCTTGCCGCAGCAATGATCGTGCTGGCGCTGCTCGCCTTCGGAACGGGATTGTTGCGCCAAGTGCCCGACGCAGCGCTCGGCGGCATCCTGCTGTTCGTGGCTCTGCGGATCATCCGCACCAAACAGATCGTCACGATCTATCGCCAGTCGTTCAGCGAATTTCTGCTCATCGTCGCCACCGCCGCGCTGATCATCGTGCTGCCGATCCAGCAGGGTGCGTTCCTCGGCATCATGCTGTCGCTGCTGCACGGCATCTGGAGCACGACGCGCGCACGGCTCGTCGAATTCGAGCGCGTGCCGGGCACCACGATCTGGTGGCCGGCGCATCCACACATGACCGGAGAGCGAATCGAGGGCGTTACCGTAATCGGGTTCCAGGCGCCGCTGTCGTTCCTCAATGCGCCGAGCTTCCGGAGCGACGTCGCAAAAGTGCTCGGCACGGCAGCGCCGCAACTGCTGGTGCTGGAGGCGAGCGGCATGGTCGAGATCGACTTCACCGCAGCGCAGATCCTGCTCGACGTCTTCAAGGTGTGCAACGCGCAAGGCGTCACGGTTGCGCTGGCCCGGCTGGAATCGGTGCGCGCGCAGGACGCGTTCGAGCGTTTCCGCCTGTTCGACGCCTTGCCGAGGGAGCACGTCTTCCACAGCGTGGACGAAGCCGTGCAAAGACTGGCGAAGTAAAACGGTGGCTCTAGGTTAAGCCAGTCGTGCCGCGGGTTCCAACCTCTCCGCTTGCGGGAGAGGGAGCGCACCGGCTTCGTGGAAGCAGTCGCGCTTACTCCACCAGCGTGGGGTGATCCCGCTGCACCGTCTCCCGGATCCAGCTGGCGTGGATCGCGCGGAAAAGGATCTGCGCCGTCTTGATGTCGTTCGCGGTCATGCAGAGGTCGACGATGCGATGCACGGCGTCGTCACGCATCAGATCGTCGGAGATCTTCATCGCGATCTCCATCGCAACCTTCGCCGCGCGTTCATAACGAGCACGCTCGCCCTTGTCGCTTCGTGCACAGCCGATGGCGCTATGGGCCGCGGCGCCACAGATGGCGCTGATGCGCGCGACGGCGTCGATGTCGCCGAGTGGCCACTCGATCGCCTCGTCCCAGATCTCCTGTCGCGATTTGCGAGCGAACCACTTCATTGCCCCATCACCCGCGGTCTTCCGCTTCAGGGTTACTCAGCATAGAGAGATCAATCGAGATCGGCGAGCCGATTCTTGCACCATGCTCCTTCGCCTGATGCATTCAAGATGTTCGACGCGGTCCGATGGCTTCGAATTGTGCCTTCTGCTCGTCATTGAGCGTGCCGTAAAAATCCTCCAGCGCCGCGCGAACCGACTTGACGCCGTCGAGCATGATTTCGAGCCGCTTGCGAACCGCGGCCATGCGCGCCGGCGGCGTCATCACCTCACCTGGCTGACACGCCGCCTTCAGAGATGCGCTGACCTTATCGCTGGTATCCTGGAGCACTTGCAGCGCTGCGCGCTGGGTGTCGTTGGGATGAAGCCTCGCCTCGAGGTCGGCGCCGGGCCAGTCGGGCGCAACGGGCGCACCGCAATTCTGGATCAACGAGGCCCCGGCACTGCCGGAAGCTGTCGCGCGCCGCTGGTCTTCAGCCAGTGCATTGAAGCGCGCCTTCTGTTCGTCGGTGAGTGAGCCGTAGAATCTTTCGAGCGCGGGTTGAACGAGATCGACGGCCTTCTCCATCGCTTCGATCCGTAGCTGCATCGCTGCCAGCCGGCCGGGCGCGGTCGCCGCGACTTGCGTCGGGCAGGAGGCACGGATCATTCCGGCTGCATCTATCGAGGCATTACCGAGCACGTCGAGGCTTGCGCCTTGCGCTTCAGTCGGCTGCACCGCTTCGGCAATCTGGTCGATCGGCAGACCGACGATCTCGCGACGGTCGCTGCCACAAAGCTGATCCAGTGCAACGCCACGCGCGTGCCGCCGTCCGCGTCCACGCTGCGGCGCATAGGTCGCGAGGCCGTCATAGCCGTAGGGCCCGAAGATGCCGGCATAGATATCGGGATAGCCATAACCCCAGAAGCCGAGACCGTCGCCCCAGATCGTGTAGTCGTAGAGGTCATTATAGGCGAATGGCCAGAACAGCGGTCCGACCCAGCCATAACCGCCTCCTGCATGTTGCCACCATCCGCTGCTCGCGCCATGCCAGCCGGCCAGTGCCGCCGCCGCTGCGATCTGGGCACGCGCCGCGGGATTGCCGATCAGACGGCCGTTGCGAAAGACCCTGGAGTGCAGATTCAGCGCGTTGCGGACATTCGAAGGACGGATGGATGCATTGCGCATCTGACCGAAGTTCGGACCGCCATGTCGAGCCCCTGTCGCAAAGCGAGCCCCGCCATGATGCCCGCCGCCACGCGCATGTCCACCGCCATGCCCACCAAAATGTCCGCCACCATGATGGCCACCGCCGTGCCCGCCGCCGTGACCACCGCCACCATGACCGCCACCGCCTTTACCCAGAGCCACGCCCGCCAGCATGCCGGCAAGCGCCATCACGGCAATTCCAATGACCGGTCGCAACATTCCACAACATCCCGAGAGAAGCCGCCATTGAGGCATCGGAAATTGACGGGAATGGGAACCAGCATGGCCGCGGAAAGTTCCGCGGCCGCGACGCGCCAGGCCGCGCTACGCCTCCGGCACGATCTTGCCAGGGTTGAAGATGTTTTGCGGATCGAGCGCCTTTTTCAGCGCACGCATTGCGTCCAGCGCCTCGGGCCCGAGCTCGGCCATGAGGTATTTCTGCTTGCCCTGGCCGATGCCGTGCTCGCCGGTGCAGGTTCCGTCCATCGCCTGCGCGCGTTCGACCAAGCGATGCATGAACTCCTCGCCGCGTGCCATCTCGGCCGCATCGTTGGTGTCACACACCAGCGAGCAGTGGAAATTGCCGTCGCCGACATGGCCGACGATCGGCGACAGCAGATTGAGCCGCTTGAGATCTTCCTCGGTCTCGCTGACGCAATCGGCAAGACGCGAGATCGGCACGCAGACGTCGGTCGCCACCACGCCGATGCTGTCGCCGGGGCGCAGCGCCTTGACGGACCAATAGGCATCGTGCCGCGCCTGCCACAGCTTTGTGCGATCCTCAGGCTTGGTCGTCCAGGAGAAATCGCCGCCGCCGCACTCTTTGGCGATCTCGCCGAAAGCCTTGGACTGTTCGGCGACCTCGATCTCGCTGCCGTGGAACTCCAGCAGCAGCAGCGGCGTCTCCGGCAAAGTCAGCTTCGAATAGGCATTGCAGGCCTTCACCTGCGCGGCATTGAGCAGCTCGATGCGCGCCACGGGAATGCCGGTCTGGATCGCCAGGATCACGGCCTGACACGCCCCATGCACTGACACGAACGACACCGCGCCGGCCGCGATG
>Ga0209758_1001147_pt1 | contig 33967 bp, 30 predicted proteins | sample AraplaMF_Col_mMF_FD_184258 | JGI IMG/M metagenome (GOLD analysis project Ga0209758, IMG submission 184258) | Arabidopsis root microbial communities from the University of North Carolina, USA - plate scrape MF_Col_mMF (SPAdes) (version 2) | ecosystem: Host-associated > Plants > Roots > Endosphere... | reverse complement strand
ACGCCGCACTCTCGCATTTCGGCATTGTCGGCCCGAGCTGGATTTCGCATCCGAGCTATTCGATCTATACGCTGGTCGCGCTCTCCGTCTGGCAGTTCGGCTCGCCGATGATCATTTTCCTGGCCGGCCTGCGACAGATCCCGCAGGACATGTATGAGGCCGCAAGCCTCGACGGCGCCTCGAAATTCCGCCAGTTCTACAAGATCACGCTGCCGCTTCTGACACCGGTGATCTTCTTCAACGCCGTCGTCCAGACAATCGATGCCTTCAAGGCCTTTACGCCGGCCTTCATCATCTCCGGCGGCACAGGCGGCCCGATCAATTCGACGCTCTTCTACACGCTCTATCTCTATCAGGAAGCCTTCGGCAATTTCCGCATGGGCTATGCCTCGGCGCTTGCCTGGATCCTCGTGGTTATCATCGCCATCTTCACCGCCTTCTCCTTCCTGACCTCGCGCTACTGGGTGCACTACGATGACTGAGATGACCGCTTCCGTCACCGCGGCCCGGCCGCCATCGGACATCACCAAACGCAGCCTGCCGGCTTCGATCATCATCCACGCGCTGCTGATCGCCGCCTCTCTGCTGATGCTCTATCCGCTGCTGTGGATGGTATCCGCGTCGGTCAGGCCGGAAAACGAGATCTTCTCGTCGACCTCGCTCATCCCGTCGGCTGTCGATTTCTCCTCCTATGTGCGCGGCTGGACCGGTCTCGACATCACCTTCGGCCGTTTCTTCTGGAATTCGCTCGTCATCTCGCTGCTCGTCGTGGCCGGCAATGTCATCGCCTGTTCGCTGACCGCCTTTGCCTTCGCGCGGCTGCGTTTTGCCGGCCGAAACTTCTGGTTCGCGATCATGCTCGGCACGCTGATGATCCCCTATCACGTGACGCTTATCCCGCAATATGTGCTCTTCCTCGATCTCGGCTGGGTCAACACCATCCTGCCGCTGGTCGTGCCGAAGTTCCTGGCAAGCGACGCATTCTTCATCTTCCTCATGGTGCAGTTCTTCCGCGGCATCCCGCGCGAACTCGATGAGGCCGCGATGATGGACGGCTGCAGCGCCTGGCGCATCTATTGGAAGATCATGCTGCCGCTGTCGCTGCCGGTTCTGGCGACAGCCGCGATCTTCTCCTTCATCTGGACCTGGGACGATTTCTTCGGTCCGCTGATCTACCTCAACGACATGAACACCTACACGATCCAGCTCGGCCTGCGCACTTTCGTGGACTCCACCAGCGCATCGGATTGGGGCGGACTGTTCGCCATGTCGACGCTGACCCTGGTGCCCGTGTTCTTCTTCTTCCTGTTCTTCCAGCGCCTGCTGATCGAAGGCATCGCCACGACCGGCATGAAGCGTTGATGGATCGGGCAGGAAAGCCAGACAGGAAAGAATGACATGAGCATCAAGACAGTCGCGATCATCGGCTGCGGTATCGGCCGCTCCCATATCGTCGAGGGTTATCTGCCGCATCCGGACAAATTCAAGGTCACAGCGATCTGCGACCTGAACGAGGAGCGCCTGAAGACGATTGGCGACGAATTCGGCATCGAACGGCGCGCGACCTCTTTCGATGAGCTGCTTGCAGACGACAGCATCGACATCATCGATATCTGCACGCCGCCCGGCATCCATAAGGAGCAGGTGATCGCAGCACTTGCCGCCGGCAAGCATGTGGTCTGCGAGAAGCCGCTCACCGGTTCGCTCGCCGGAGCCGACGAAATCATCGCGGCCGAGAAGACCGCCAAGGGCACGTTGATGCCGATCTTCCAATATCGCTATGGCGACGGCGTCGAAAAGGCCAAGCGCATCATCGATGCCGGTCTTGCCGGCAGGTTCTACATGGGTTCGGTCGAAACCTTCTGGCGCCGCAAGCCGGAATATTATGCCGTTCCCTGGCGCGGCAAATGGGCAACCGAACTCGGCGGCGTGCTCGTCACTCACGCGCTCCATCTGCATGACATGCTCTTCTATCTCGCCGGCCCTGCCGTCCGCGTTTTCGGCCGCGTGGCGACCCGCGTCAACGAGATCGAGGTCGAAGACTGCGCCTCCGTCAGCCTGCAGATGCAGAACGGCGCCTTCGTCTCGCTGTCCTGCACGCTCGGTTCGCAGAACGAAATCAGCCGGCTCAGGCTGCATTTCGAAAACATCACCTTCGAAAGCAATCACGAGGCCTATGCGCCCGGCCAGGATCCCTGGCAGATCATCGCTGCCGACGATGAAGTACAGGCGAAGATCGATGCTGTCATCGCCGACTGGCAGCCTGTGCCGCTGCGCTTCAACACGCAGATGCTGCGCTTCCACGATTATTTGATGGGCAAAGGACCGCTTCCGGTGACGAGCGCGGATGCCAGGCGCGCGCTGGAGCTGGTCACTGCCATCTATCAATCCTCCGATAGCGGCGCCGATGTCGCCCTGCCGATCGGTCCTGACAGCCCGAAATACGCCGACTGGCGTGCAAGAACCAAATAAGAGGGGATTTCGGAACATGGCAACGAGTGTCGTTCTTCAGAAGGTCGAGAAGCGCTATGGCCAGCTCGACGTCATCCACGGCATCGACCTGACGATCGATCCCGGTGAATTCGCCGTCTTCGTCGGTCCCTCGGGCTGCGGTAAGTCCACGCTGCTGCGCATGATTGCTGGTCTTGAAGAGATCTCCGGCGGCGCGCTGCTGCTCGACAATGAGCGGATGAACGAGGTGACGCCGGCCAAGCGCGGTATCGCCATGGTCTTCCAGTCCTACGCGCTCTATCCGCATATGTCGGTCTACAAGAACCTCGCCTTCGGCCTTGAAACCGCAGGTTACAAGAGGGCTGAGATCGAACCGAAAGTGCGTCGCGCCGCGCAGATCCTGCAGATCGAGAAGCTGCTCGAGCGTAAGCCGAAGGCACTATCGGGTGGTCAGCGCCAGCGCGTCGCGATCGGCCGTGCCATCGTGCGCGAGCCGCGCATCTTCCTCTTCGACGAGCCTCTGTCCAACCTCGATGCCGAACTGCGCGTGCAGATGCGTGTCGAGATTTCCCGCCTGCATCGCAGTCTCGGCAACACGATGATCTACGTGACCCACGACCAGGTTGAGGCCATGACCATGGCCGACAAGATCGTCGTGCTGAATTCGGGCCGCATCGAGCAGGTCGGTGCGCCGCTCGATCTCTACAACAATCCCGCCAACCGCTTCGTCGCCGGCTTTATCGGCAGCCCGAAGATGAACTTCCTCAATGCCAAGATCGAGAGCGTCACCGACACCGGCTCGACGCTCAATGTCTGCGGCAATTCCGTTCAACTCGGCCGCCGGCTTGCTGGTCAGGCGGGTCAGGACGTTACTTTCGGTATTCGTCCCGAACATCTCTCTTTGGCGGAAGGCGGCACTGGCCTTTCGACCGTCAATGTCGATCTCGTCGAGAACCTCGGCGGCGCCACGATGCTTTACACCACGACGCCGGATAACCAGACGCTGACCATCGCGCTCGATGGTCAGCAGAAGGTCGAGCGCGGCACCAACGTGAAAGCCTCCTTCGATCCGGCCCGCTGTCATGTTTTTGATGCCACCGGCAAGACAATCTAAATTGGCCGCAGCTTGACAGCCGATCCCTCTCAAGCCCATCATTTCCGTGAGGGCTACGAGGGGGATACGCGTGACGCCTGAAGAGAGGATTCATGCGCTTGGCATCTGGCAAGGCCCGATCGACATAGCCCCGATCACCGGCGGCATTACCAACCGCAATTATCTCGTGAAGGATGGCGCGCTTAGGCGGGTCGTTCGCCTCGGCGATGATATTCCGGTTCATCACATCAACAGGCAGAATGAGCTCGCGGCAAGCCGCGCTGCCCATGCCGCAGGGATTTCGCCTGCCGTGATCCATCACGTGCCGGGCGTGCTGGTTCTGGATTTTATAGATGCCGCGCCGCTTTCGCCTGACGATGTCAGAAAGCCGGAAACGCTTGTCCGTCTCATTCCGCTGATCCGCCGCTGCCATTACGATATGGCCCGCCATTTCCGCGGTCAGGCGATGATCTTCTGGGTTTTCCATGTAATCCGCGACTACATCGCAAACCTGAAGGCCGCAAACAGCCGGCACACACCGTTGCTGGACGATCTCCTGGAGAAAGCTGAGCGTCTCGAAGCAGCGGCCGGTCCCTTCGAAATCGCCTTCGGCCACAACGACCTGCTCGCTGCCAATTTCCTCGATGACGGCCGGCGGCTCTGGCTGATCGACTGGGATTACGCGGGCTTCAATACGCCGCTTTTCGATCTTGGCGGCCTCGCCTCCAACAACGAGTTTTCAGAGGAGGCGGAGCGCCTCATGCTGGAGACCTATTTCGACCAGCCTCTGACGGATGATCTCAGCGGCCGCTACCGGGCCATGAAATGCGCCTCGTTGCTGCGCGAGACCCTATGGAGCATGATTTCCGAGATCCATTCGACCATCGATTTCAACTACGCCGCCTACACGGCCGAAAACCTCACCCGCTTCGAGCACGCCTATCGGGCATTTGAACAGGATCATTGAATGACGAAGGAATTACCGAAGACGGCGAAAGCCGTGGTCATTGGCGGCGGCATCATCGGCTGCTCGACCGCCTATCATCTGGCGAAACTCGGCTGGACAGATACGGTGCTCCTGGAGCGCAAGAAATTGACGTCGGGCACCACATTCCATGCCGCTGGCCTCGTCGGCCAATTGCGCACCAGCGCCAACATCACCCAGCTTCTGGGATATTCCGTCGATCTCTACAAGAAGCTCGAAGCCGAAACCGGCCTCGGCACCGGCTGGAAGATGAATGGCGGTTTGCGCCTTGCCTGCAATCACGAGCGCTGGACCGAGGTCAAGCGTCAGGCGACCACCGCTCAATCCTTCGGCCTTGAAATGCATCTGCTCAACCCGCAGGAGGCCTTCGATCTCTGGCCGCTGATGACCACAGACGATCTCGTCGGTGCTGCTTTCCTTCCGACGGATGGTCAAGCCAATCCCTCTGACATCACTCAGGCGCTGGCAAAAGGCGCGCGCATGGCCGGCGTCTCGATGTTCGAGGATACGGAAGTTCTCGATCTCGAAATCGACAAGGGCAGGATTCGCGCCGTCGTCACGGCGCAGGGCAGGATCGAATGCGAGCGCGTGGTGGTCTGCGCGGGACAGTGGACCCGCGGCTTCGCTGCCCGCTTTGGCGTCAACGTGCCGCTCGTCTCGGTCGAACATCAATACATCATCACCGATTCCTTCGGTGTGCCGTCCAACCTTCCGACGCTGCGCGATCCCGATCGCCTCACCTATTACAAGGAAGAGGTCGGCGGCATGGTCATGGGCGGTTACGAGCCAAATCCAATTGCCTGGGCTCTGGACGGCATTCCCGATGGTTTTCACTACACGCTGCTCGACAGCAATTTCGACCATTTCGAACAGATCATGGAACAGGCGCTCGGCCGCGTGCCGGCGCTGGAAAATGCCGGTATCAAACAGCTTTTGAACGGGCCGGAGAGTTTTACGCCCGATGGCAATTTCATCCTTGGTGAGGCACCGGAGCTGAAGAATTTCTTCGTCGGCGCCGGCTTCAATGCTTTCGGCATCGCCTCGGCCGGCGGCGCCGGTATGGCGCTTGCCGAATGGGTGACCAAGGGCGAACCGCCCTATGATCTCTGGCCGGTCGATATCCGCCGGTTCGGCCGCCCGCATTTCGATACGGACTGGGTCCGTACGCGCACGCTGGAGGCCTATGGCAAGCATTACACCCTGGCCTTCCCCTTTGAGGAATATGCTAGCGGCCGCCCGTGCCGGAAATCACCGCTCTATGAACGGCTGAAGGCGCAGGGTGCCTGCTTCGGCGAAAAGCTCGGCTGGGAGCGGCCGAACTGGTTTGCCGATCTCTTCGCCAATGAAGAGCCGAAGGACATCTATACCTATGCTCGTCAGAACTGGTTCGATGCCGTCGGCCGCGAACACAAGGCGGTACGCGAAGCAGCCGTCCTCTTCGATCAGACCTCCTTCGCCAAATTCGTGCTGAAGGGCAGGGATGCTGAAACAGCCCTATCCTGGATTGCGGCCAACGATGTCGCAAAGCCCGTCGGTTCACTGATCTACACGCAGATGCTCAATGACAAGGGCGGCATCGAATGCGATGTCACCTGCGCCCGCATCGCCGAAAACGAATATTACATCGTCACCGGCACCGGTTTTGCCACGCATGATTTCGACTGGATCTCGCGCAACATTCCCGATGGCCTCCACGCCGAACTCGTTGACGTCACCTCGGCCTATACCGTGCTCTCGCTGATGGGACCGAATTCCCGCGCGATCCTGCAGGGGGTCACGACCAGCGACGTCTCCAATGCCGCCTTCCCCTTCGGCCGGGTCAAAACCATCGGTATTGCCGGCTGCCCCGTCCGGGCGCTGCGCATCACCTATGTCGGTGAACTCGGCTATGAACTGCATGTGCCGATCGAATATGCCACCACCGTCTATGACGCGCTGATGGCGACGGACGGTCGGTTCGGCCTCGTCAATGCCGGCTACCGCGCCATCGAAAGCTGCCGCCTGGAAAAAGGCTATCGCGCCTGGGGTTCCGATATTGGCCCGGACCACACGCCGGTCGAAGCCGGCCTTAGCTGGGCCGTGAAGATGCGAAAGAACGCGCCTTTCAAGGGCCGTGAGATGATCGAACGCCAGCTTGAAGGCGGCGTGAAGAAGATGCTCGTCTGCCTCGTGCCTGAAAATCCCGATGTCGTGCTGCTGGGCCGCGAAACCATCTACCGCGTCGGCAAGCGCGTCGGCTGGCTTTCCAGCGGCGGCTTCGGCTACACCATCGGCAAGCCGATCGGCTATGGCTATGTTCGTAGCCCAGACGGCGTGACGGAGGATTTCGTTCTCTCCGGCACCTATGAGCTCGATGTTGCCCGTGAGCGCGTGCCCTGCAAGGTCAGTCTCAAGCCGCTTTACGATCCCGAGATGAAGCGGGTGAAAGCCTGAGCCTCACGGCAGCGAAGGATGGATCAAGTCCAACGAAAGTGTGCGGCGGTTTTACGTCCGGAATTGCAGGCCCAACGACTTGGACCTGCTGAACCCCGCGACAAGCCCGGGGATCATGAGGAAAGGCATCAAAACAGCGGCAGCCTGTCGTCCTGGATCAGGATTTCCAGCTTGTTGGCCACGTCCTCAGTCCAGGCGATATTCCCGGTCAGCGCCTTTGGAAACAGCCCCGGAAGCCTGAACAGCGCTGCTGAAACCGCCCCGCCATTGCGTGGCACATCCGCGATCATTGCTGCAATCTCTCCCGCCCGTGGGTCGCGCAATTCGTAGCGTTCGCCGTTGCGGTCGACGCCCATTGCGTAACGCATCCAGGCGGCGACGGCGATCGCGTAGGTCTCCGCCTTGCCGCCCTTTGCCAGCGCTTCGGTTGCCGGCTCCAGCAGGCGCTGCGGCAGTTTCTGTGTGCCGTCCATGGCGATCTGATAGGTCCGGTGGGCGATCGCCTTGTTTGCAAAGCGTGCTATGAGCTCGTCGGCATAGGCATCGAGATCGATGCCGGGAACTGGATCGAGTGTTGCCGCTGCGGCATTCATGTGTCGGCGAGCCAGCGCGGCAAGGCCGGCATCATCCATTACGTCGCGAATAAATTCATAGCCAGCTATGTAGCCAAGATAGGCAAGCAGCGAATGTGCGCCGTTGAGCATGCGTAGCTTCATTTTCTCATAGGCCGAGACTTCCTCGACCATCAGCGCACCATGCACCTTTTCCCAGGCAGGCCGGCCATTGGCGAAATGATCTTCGATCACCCATTGCGTGAAAGGTTCCGTCTCGATCGCCGCGAGGTCGGTGCGGCCCGTCAGCCGCTTGGCATCGGCATAGGTCGCATCGGTGCTTGCCGGCGTGATGCGGTCGACCATCGTGGACGGGAAGGGCACGTTCGCTTCAATCCAGTCATGCAGGTCGGTATCGATGCGAGAGGTGAATTCCAGTACGAGACGCTTCAGTACTGCGCCGTTGCTCGGCAGGTTATCGCAGCTGAGCGGCGTAAAGGGTGCAATACCCTTCTGGCGCCGCCGCGCAAGGCCTTCGACCAGATAGCCGATGACGCCGCGCGGCACATGCCGGTTGGCAAGGTCGGCGACGATATCGGGATGCTTGAGGTCGAGCCCGCCGGTTGCCGGATCGAAACCGTAAGCTTTTTCGGTCACGGTCATGCTGACGATGCGGATATCAGGGTCTTCAAGCCGTGCCAGCAGGCCGGCCGGATCGCGTGGCGCCACATGCGCCCCAAGGATCGAGCCGATGACCTGTGCCGTTGTCCCCGAGGTGTCGCGGATGAGCATCGTATAGAGCCCGTTCTGAGCGCTCAGATTGTCCGCAACATCAGGCGTGCGCAGGCTTGCCACCTCAATGCCCCAGTCGCCACCTGCAGCTGCGAGCGCGCCATCCGTGAAGGGCGCGAAATGCGCACGGAAGAAGGCGCCGGGGCCAAGATGCAGAATGCCGGCCTTCAGTGCATTCCGGTCATAGGCAGGAAGCTTCGCTGTCGGCGTAAGGCCGGTTATGGTCTGTAGTCTGTCGCTCACAGCTTGTAGGCCTTCTTCGCATTGTCATAGGAGAGTTCGCGCGCCACGATCTCGGCTTCCTTTTTGGAAATCCGATGCTCGGCCGCAAGCTGCGCCAGGAAGCGGCAAATCTCGCGGCGCCAGACATCGTGGCGGGCGGGGATCGACAGGAGCGCGCGCGTATCGTCGTTGAAGCCGGCGAGATTGGCGAAACCGGCTGTCTCCACCACCTGGTCGAGATAGCGGCGGATGCCAAGCGGGCTGTCGTGGAACCACCAGGGCGGTCCGATCATCAGGCAGGCCCAGTGGCCGGCCATCGGCGCGAGCTCCCGGGCATAGGTCGTCTCGTCGAGCGTGAAGAGCAGGATGCGCAGGCCAGGCGCATGGCCGTATTTCGAAAGCAGGGCATTGAGGCCGCCGACCCAGTCGGTGCGCGTCGGAATATCGGCGCCCATATTCGGTCCACGGGTTTCGAAAAGCCCGCGGTCGGTGTTGCGGCGCGAGCCGGCATGGATCTGCATCACCATGCCGTCTTCGGCAGAGAGACCGGCCATTTCCGTCATCATCTGGCCGCGGAAAAGCTCTGCATCGGCAGCCGAAAGGGGTCCCTTCAGCGCCTTGTCGAGCAGCGCCTGCTTTTCGGCAAGCCGCAGATCGGTCGTAAAGGCGGTCGGCACGCCATGATCGGTCGCCGTTGCGCCGAACTGGCGGAAATAGGCGCGCCGCTTGCGGTGCGCCTCGATCAGCCCATCCCACGTGGTGATGTCGCAGCCGGTGATCTCACCGAACTTGATGAGATTGTCGTGGAAGCCGATGGCGTCGGGATCGGTGACGCTGTCCGGCCGGTAGGTGGTGCGCACTTTGCCGATCCAGCCGTCGGCCGCCATCTTCTGATGGTGCGGCAGCGGATCGAGCGCGCCTTCGGTTGTGGCGATCGTCTCGATGCCGAAGCGCTGATGCAGCGCCCGCGGCCTGAACTCCGGAAGTTTCAGCTGCGCATTGATATGATCGTAGAGCGCATCGGCATTCTCAGTCGTCAGCGACTCTGTACAGCCGAGCACGGCCGACATGGCATGATCGACCCAAAGGCTCGACGGCGTTCCGCGGAAAAGATGGTATTTGGCAGCGAAAGCCCGCCAGATATCCCGGCCGCTCGCCACCGGCTTGCCGTCAAGCCGTGGCACACCGAGCTCATCGAGTTTGGTGCCGGTGCTGTGCAGCATGCGGAAAAGATAGTGGTCGGGAATGACGAGCAGCGAAGCGGCGTCTTCGAAGGCCTTGTCGTCTGCGAACCAGGACGGTTCGGTATGCCCGTGAGGGCTGACGATCGGAAGGGCGCGCACCGTCTCGTAGAGATCGCGTGCTATTGTCCGCGTTGCCGGATCGGCGGGAAAGAGCCGGTCCGGATGAAGAAAGCCATTGCCTACATCCATCAGTTATCCTCCCTGATGGATAAGGGCCTACCCCACAAGACGGGATGCGGCAAGGGTTTTTAATAACCAAACAGTTCATTTCGGAATCGTTTTCGTGAGGCCTCGAAACCATTGACGCTTCGGCCTATTTGGGCTTTGGAATGCCACCTGATTTTCCCGGAGAAAACCGATGTCCGACGAGGCAGCCCGCATCACGAAGTTGGAAGAAATGCTGGCCTATCAGGCAAAGACGATCGATGAGCTTTCCGATCAGCTTGCCGAACAATGGAAGGTTATGGAGCAGACGCGCGCCAAGCTCGATCGATTGACCGAGCGGTTCCTGAGCCTGGAGGAACAATCGCTGGAAGCGCCGGCAATCACCAAGCCGCCGCACTATTGAGCGGACAACGCAGCGGAGCCCGATGACCGACCTGCAGCAGGAAAGCGGTTTCGCGCTTCCCGCCTTTGCGATATAGCCCGAAAGACGAAGCTGAACGAGAGACATCCCATGGCGGCCACCATCCGTTATCACCAGGGCGATATTTCCGCGGCGGATGCCGCCCGTTACACTGGCGCGATCGCGATCGATACCGAAACGCTCGGTCTCGTGCCGCGCCGAGACCGCCTCTGCGTCGTACAGCTTTCGCCGGGCGACGGCTCTGCCGATGTGATCCGCATAGCGGCCGGTCAGAAGGAAGCGCCGAACCTGACCGCGCTGCTTGCCGATCCGTCGCGCCAGAAGATCTTTCACTACGGCCGCTTCGATATCGCCGTGCTCTTCCATACATTCGGCGTCACCACGACACCGGTTTTCTGCACGAAGATCGCCTCGCGCCTCATTCGTACCTACACGGATCGCCACGGCCTGAAGGATAATCTGAAGGAGATGCTCGACGTCGATATCTCCAAGACGCAGCAGTCCTCCGACTGGGCTGCCGAGACGCTCTCGCAGGCGCAGCTCGAATATGCTGCCTCCGACGTGCTCTATCTGCACGCGCTGCGTGACAAGCTCAACGAACGCCTGATCCGCGACGGCCGTCTGGAGCATGCGACGGCCTGCTTCGAATTCCTGCCGACGCGCGCCAAGCTCGATCTTCTCGGCTGGGAAGAGGCAGATATCTTCGCCCATAGCTGATCGGCTTTTCATCGGATATGCCTGCACGGCCTTAGACTGGGCGTCTGCGGCCGTTAGCCATTCGTTAAGAGATTTTCAGTAACATTATCCTTAATTTTTATGCATTCGACGGCGCAAAAGCGCCGATGCGGACAGGAGGATCTGCCGGGATGCAAGAGGCCGGATGAGCGCGGTCTCTTTGTAGAACCTGCTTTCATAGCCACTTTGCGAAAGGAGCGTGCCTGTGTTGTCTCCCATTCGTTCAGCGTCCAATGCAAGCCTTTCTTCTCAGGGTCAGACGGCGGCAATCGTTGCCGGTGGCCTTGGCCGTTCGGTGGTCGCCCCCACCCCGGTGAATGCAATCGAAGCTGCCGACCTCAACGCTGCGATTGCCGGCAAGCTCAATATTCTGCTCATCGCCGCGCGCCAGCGCATGATCGAAGCACTTCTCGACATCATCAATACAACGGGCCGCACCATATCGCTGCAGCGAGGCAAAGGCGAATCCGATCAGGCCTTTGCCACCCGTGTCGCTGATGCCATCCGTCGCATGCCCGACGCCGAGATTGACGCGGTTGAGCGCCAACTTTCCAATGACGGACATAGCCTGCCGCTGAGGATGATCGCCGCTGCCCTCAAGGATCCAACCGGTCCGGAGGCGGCCCGTGTCATCGCCTATCTCGAGATTATCAGCTACAAGGACAGGGATCTCGCAGCGCGTGCCGTCGTCCGCTCTTATCATCAGAATGATGCTGCACCGCTGCCCCGCACCGAGCCGCGGCCGGAAATCAAGCTTCAGGGAGAAAGCCTGCCTGGCACGCGCCAGCCGACAGCAAAGCTTGCCGAAAATGCGGCCACGACCGCCGTTGAAGAAGGCGCTCGGACCGCAACACCTGTCGTCCTCGCTGCCGACGTAACTGTCGAGGACGCGCAGACCGGTAGTCGTGAGCAGTCTGCGACCGCGATGCATGAAGCTTCCCCACAGGCGAACATGCTGCGGGAAACAGAAGGCGCCCAGGCGGCACCGCTGTCGATAGAGCTTGAAGCGGGCGAGGCGGAGCAGGCCGAATCGGCTGAACAGGCGCAGCCCGAGCCGCAGCCCATCTCCGCAAAAGCCAATCCGGTCATCCCGCGCAATTGGACCGGCATCGCCAACTCCATGACCGAACAGGTTTCGCAGATGATCGCAACGATCATCCGTGAGCAGGAGGTCGCTGCCATCCTGGCGGATGCTCCTATCGATGCCGCCGTCGAAATCGATGCGATGCTGGATGAGACCGTTTTCGCCGAGGTTACGGAAAGCCTGGTTCATGCGGCACCGGAAGATGTGGTGGAGCCTGCGTCTGCCCAGACCGCACAAGCCTCTCGCCCGGCCCAGACGGAAATTGCCGCTGTTGCCCAGGCACCCCGTCCCGTCCGTGAATTCGCCGCGCAGCCGCAGCCGGTTCCGAGCATGGTTGTCGAACAGCCATCCTATCTTCCGCTCGCCGTACGCATGCCGGAAGGGCTTCCCTACGCGCAAACGCCTTATCAGTTCGCCCGCGATGAATATAGGGCGCTCAAAGCCGATGAGCCCCCGCATCATCGTCAGCACGAAAACAGCGGCTCTCAGGATCAGCAACAGCAGCAGGCGCAATCCGGTCAGGGCGGCGACGAGCAGCAGACCGGCCAGGATGAAGCCCCGAGCGAGAAGCGGCGCCAGCCGAATATGTTTGATCCCGATCCTTCCACCGCACCGGCGACAGTCACCGATCCGGTCTACGCTCTCTACCAGCGCATGGTCGGTTGGGAATAATCCTTATGATCCCCCAAACGAAAGAACCCGCCGGATCGCTCCGGCGGGTTCTTCATTTCTAAGGGATCAGCGCGAGATTATTCGCCGCCACGGTTCTTCAGAGCCGCGCCGAGGATGTCGCCAAGCGAAGCGCCCGAGTCGGACGAACCGAACTGAGCAACGGCTTCCTTCTCTTCCGCGATCTCCAGAGCCTTGATGGACAGCATGATCTTGCGGTCCTTCTTGGAGAAGTTGGTGACGCGGGCGTCGAAGACCTGGCCGACCGAGAAGCGCTCAGGGCGCTGCTCGTCGCGGTCACGAGCGAGGTCGGCGCGACGGATGAAGGAAGTGATGTCCTCGTGGTTGACGAGCTTCACTTCGACGCCGCCGTCGTTGACCGCGATGACTTCGCAGGAAACGACTGCATTCTTGCGTAGGTCGCCGGAAGCGGCGGCTTCGCCGACTGCATCCTTGCCGAGTTGCTTGATGCCGAGCGAGATGCGTTCCTTCTCGACGTCGACGTCGAGAACGACAGCCTTGACGACGTCGCCCTTGTTGAACTCCTCAATGACCTGTTCGCCCGGACGGTTCCAGTCGAGGTCGGAGAGGTGAACCATGCCGTCGACATCGCCGTCGAGGCCGATGAACAGGCCGAATTCGGTCTTGTTCTTGACTTCGCCTTCGACTTCAGTGCCGGCCGGATGGCTGCGGGCGAATGCTGCCCACGGATTTTCCAGCGTCTGCTTGAGGCCGAGCGAAATACGGCGCTTGGACGGATCGACTTCGAGAACGACGACTTCGACTTCCTGGCTCGTGGACAGGATCTTGCCGGGGTGAACGTTCTTCTTGGTCCAGGACATTTCCGAGATGTGGATCAGGCCTTCGATGCCCGGCTCCAGCTCGACGAACGCACCGTAGTCGGTGATGTTCGTAACGGTACCGGAGATCTTCTTGCCTTCCGGATACTTGGCCTGGATGCCATCCCACGGATCGGACTCGAGCTGCTTCATGCCGAGCGAGATGCGGTGGGTTTCCTGGTTGATACGGATGATCTGAACCTTGACCTGCTGGCCGATGTTCAGGATTTCCGACGGATGGTTCACACGGCGCCATGCCATGTCGGTGACGTGCAGCAGGCCGTCGATGCCGCCGAGGTCAACGAACGCACCGTAATCGGTGATGTTCTTGACGACGCCGTCAACAACCTGGCCTTCTTCGAGGTTCTGAACGATTTCAGAACGCTGCTCGGCACGGGATTCTTCCAGAACCGTACGGCGCGAAACCACGATGTTGCCGCGGCGCTTGTCCATCTTGAGGATTTCGAAGGGCTGCGGGTTGTGCATCAGCGGGGTGACGTCGCGGATCGGGCGGATATCGACCTGAGAGCGCGGCAGGAAGGCGATCGCACCGTCGAGATCGACCGTGAAGCCGCCCTTGACCTGGTTGAAGATAACGCCTTCGACACGCTCGCCAGCTTCGAACTTGGCTTCGAGCTTGATCCAGCTTTCTTCGCGGCGAGCCTTCTCGCGCGACAGAACGGCTTCGCCCAGCGCGTTTTCGATGCGCTCGACGTAAACTTCGACTTCGTCGCCGACCTTCAGCGAACCGTCCTTGGCACGTGCGCCGAATTCCTTGAGCGCGATGCGGCCTTCGACCTTCAGGCCGACGTCTACAACGGCGACATCCTTTTCGATGCCCGTGACGATACCCTTGGTAACATAGCCTTCGGCCAGATCGTTCTTGGCAAAGGACTCTTCGAGAAGGGCCGCGAAATCCTCGCGAGAGGGAGTTGCTACTGACATAAAATCTCCTGCGTGGCCTTCGATAGCGTCAAGGCTCACGTATGCGCCGGTTGGTTCGTGTTGAACGGGCCTGAACCCAGTCCGCCTTCTTTCACGAAGGCAATCCGGCGCTTGGACGGAATTTCAGGCTTCTTTTGCATTGCGTCCCGCGCTTGAAGCACGGAAAGCCGCTTATTTTTAGGCATTTCGGCTCAAGGCAGCGTCGATGATCGACCTCGCAGCTTGAAACGCGGCCTCTATACTCATTTCCGACGTGTCAAGCAAGTGTGCATCGACTGCCGGTTTCATCGGGCTGTCCGCCCTGTTCATGTCGCGATCGTCGCGCCGTTTCACGTCCTCGAAGATCGCGTCGAAATCCGCTGATCCGCCCTTGCCGATGATCTCGTCGTAACGGCGCTTCGCACGGACTTCCGGCGATGCCGTCACATAGAGTTTCACTGGTGCGTCGGGGCAAACGACGGTACCGATATCGCGGCCGTCGAGAACCGTCCCCGGCGCTTTCTCGGAAAACCGCCGCTGCGCCTCGACCAGTGCCCGGCGAACTGCCGGCATCACCGCAATCTTCGAGGCGGCTTCGCCGATCTCATGTCTCGACAATATATCGCGATCGAGCCCGGCCAGTTCAACCTCGCGCGCCATCTTTTCAGCGATCGTCTCGTCGTCGAGCGGCAGGCCGGCATCGATGAGCGCCTTGGCGGCCGCCCGATAGGTGAGGCCGGTATCGAGGTGGTGGAAGCCGTATTGTTCGGCGATCCCTCGCGAAAGGGTGCCTTTGCCTGCCGCGGCCGGGCCGTCGATGGCGATAATGAAGCTGCCGTTCATGAAGTCATTCCGTGCCGAGGCCGCCGTAGCGGCGCACCAGTTCCTGCATTTCGGCCTGCTCTGCCATCTCGGTGAGGCCCTTGGCAACACCCTCGCGGTCGGCGACCGGCCGGTTCTGGCTCACCTTCCACTTGCCCTCGATCTCGGTGATCTCGATTTCGACGCCGATGATGCCCTTGAGCTGCGCAAGGATGAAGTCCTCTGGTGCGTCACCGATCGACCAGGGTTTCTCACGCAGGCCCTCATGTTCGCCGGTGATCGCGTTGATCTGCGAAAGCAGCCAGCCGGCATCCTCGATTACCCGGGCCGGCCCGCGCGCCTGCACGATCGCATAATTCCAGGTCGGCACCACTTTGCCGGTCTCGGCCTTGGTCTTGTACCAGGACGGCGTGACATAGGAATTGGCACCTTGGAAGACGGCAAGCACCGGCGCACCAGCGGCGATATCGCGCCACTGCCTGTTCGCCCGCGCCAGATGCAGTCGAAGCGCGCCTTTTTCCGATGCGCCGGCATCGAGATGGAACGGCACGGAGTTAGCGATCAATCCGGAGGCGCCTGCCGTAATCAGCAGGCCAAGCGGGTGCGCGCGCATCAGCGCGTGCTGCGCATTGAGATCGTCTTCGCGGAAATGTGGCGGCTGGTACATGTCAGGCCTGCTCGATCCCTGCCCCGAGACCTTCCATCAGATCCATGAACTGCGGAAAGCTGGTTGCAATCATGCTGCTGTCATCGATGCCGACAGGATGCTCCGAAGCCAGTCCCATGACAAGGAAGCTCATGGCGATACGATGGTCGAGATGTGTGGTGACCCGCTTGACTGCGGCATTGCCGAGCCCCTTTCCGCCCGGCCGGCCGGTAACGGAAAGCCAGTCCTTGCCTTCCTCGCATTCGACGCCGTTGAGCTTCAGCCCGTCAGCGACGGTCGAGAGCCGGTCCGACTCCTTGACCCGCAGCTCCTGCAGGCCGTTCATGACCGTCCGGCCCTTGGCAAAGGCGGCGGCGATGGCAAGAACCGGATATTCATCGATCATCGATGGTGCACGTTCTGCCGGCACGCTGACGCCCGTCAGTTCGGAGTGGCGCACGCGCAGATCCGCCACATCCTCGCCGCTCGCAAGGCGCGGGTTGAGGATCTCGATACCGGCGCCCATCTCCCGCAGCGTCAGGACCAGCCCGGTTCTCGTCGGGTTCATCAGCACATTGGAAATGATGATGTCCGAGCCCGGCACGAGCAATGCGGCTACGAGTGGGAAAGCAGCGGAGGAGGGGTCGCCGGGCACGTCGATGATCTGGCCGGTCAGCCTGCCGCGGCCTCGCAGCCGGATCGTCCGCGTGCCGTCCTTGTCGGTCTCGACCGACAGTTCGGCTCCGAAGCCGGCCAGCATCTTTTCCGTATGGTCACGCGTGATGGCCGGCTCGATAACCGTCGTCACACCCGGTATATTGAGGCCGGCAAGCAGCACCGCCGATTTCACCTGCGCCGAGGCGACAGGCAGGGTGTAGCGGATCGGAGCCGGTGTTTCCGGTCCACGCAGAATGACCGGCAGACGGTCGCCCTCTACGGCCTTCACCTGTACGCCCATGCGACGCAACGGATCAAGCACGCGGCCCATCGGCCGCCGGGAGAGCGAGGCGTCGCCGATAAGGACGGTGTCGAAATCATAGACGCCGGCAAGGCCCATGGTCAGCCGCGCGCCGGTACCGGCATTGCCGAAATCGAGCGGTACTTCCGGCGCAAGCAATGCGCCATTGCCCGTTCCATTGATGATCCACGCGCCGCCTTCCTTGCGGATCACGGCACCCATGGCCTGCATCGCCTTCCCGGTATTCAGTACATCCTCGCCTTCGAGGAGCCCGGTGATGCGCGTTTCCCCCGATGCCAGGCCGCCGAGCATGAGTGCGCGATGCGAGATCGATTTGTCGCCGGGAATGCGAACGGTTCCGGAAAGGCCGGAGGATCTGCGGGCGATGGCCGGCTTCGATGCGGAACCCTGCGACATGGGCTAGTCCCTTGCAAAGGCAATATTTTCAGACCGCTCACACCTCGGCACCGGCATATTTTTCCGGCGGGCTTTGCGGCAATCGCGGCTGGTTAGCACAAACTTGCCGAGCGGTCATCCGGAATGCCGGCGAAAAGCCTGAAGTGCCCTTGAAGTTTAGCTTTGACACGGGAAGCCGTAGCGATTAAGGGGACCGGCTTATAAATTCCGAATAGAACGCCGGTTTGACGGCATTTGCCGAATCTCGCATTCGGCCATTCTCACGAGGCTTATAGTGGCGAAAGCGGAACTTGGAACCAAGCGCACCGATCCGGAAACCGGCAAGAAGTTCTACGACTTGAACCGGGACCCGATCGTCTCTCCTTACACCGGTAAATCCTACCCCCTGTCCTTCTTCGAAGAAACCTCGGCAATCGCTGAAGTTCAGGATGAGGACGAGGTTGCCGAAGTCGATACCGAAAACACCGAAGTCGAACTGGTTTCGCTCGAAGATGCCGAAGATGGCGCTTCTGGCGACGATATCCCCGATATGGGTGACGACGATGTCGAAATCGAAGGCGATGACGACGATACCTTCCTCGAAGCCGATGAAGATGACGAAGATGACGACATGAGCGACATCATCGGCGTCACCGGCGACGAAGACGAAGTCTGATCGAACGAATACCGGCCCGGATGACAAAAATTTTCCGGGCCGGGTCTTTTAGGCTTGCCATCTGCGAAAACCGCAAGTAAGAAGCCGCCACTCCAGAGGGAACGCCCTCTGGACCATCCCAGGACCGGCGCAGGCCGGACCACCCTGATGGGGCTATAGCTCAGCTGGGAGAGCGCTTGCATGGCATGCAAGAGGTCAGCGGTTCGATCCCGCTTAGCTCCACCAAACCCTCCAAATGCGGTTCAATAAACACCTCAGGTCAACATAACTGACATTTTTCGGTGATTGCTCAGTTGCCGCTTTGCCAGCGGCTGAAAGCGGGTTTTTATATTGGTCGTCGAAGTCAACCGATTCGACATTTCCCGGACCCGAACCTATGACACGAGCAAGACGCCGCCGCATCATCAGAACCCGTAGGACCGCGACCGGACTGGCGCTGGTTGGCTCGATTTCCTTCCTTGCAGGAATGACGGATGCGACCGGCCTGCTTCTGACCGGCGACTTCGTATCCTTCATGACCGGCAATACGACGCGGGCGGCTCTTGCGCTGAGCAGTGGCGATGTCAGGCACGCCGCCGTGCTGCTGTCTGCCATCATTGTCTTCGTGCTTGGCAATGCCGCCGGCATCGTCGTCGCCCACCGGGCCGAACGGCGCATCTTCGTCGTGCTCTGCTGCGTCAGCCTCATGTTGGCGCTGGCCTCGATGATGACGCCGCAGGATCTGTTGATGACACGTTTCTATATGATCGTTCTCACAATGGGCATGGTGAATGCGGCGGTCGAGCATATAGAAGGACTGCCGATCGGCCTGACCTATGTGACCGGCGCGCTGTCGCGCTTCGGCCGCGGCATAGGCCGCTGGATCATCGGCGACCGGCGCCTCGACTGGACGATCCAGATCGTGCCGTGGGGCGGCATGGTGCTCGGTGCCATCAGCGGTGCCCTCATGACCCGTCTTGTGGGCGCGCAGGCGCTGTGGCTGGTCTCCATCTTCGCGATGGTGCTTGCGATTGTCGCCCTGTTTATTCCCCGCCCGCTGCAGCGGCGGTTCAATCAAAAGATCGCAGCTCCCCAACCACATCCTGTGCACATCAGGTAACGGCAATCATTGCGGTCGTTCTCGAATCGGATAGGAAGGCCAGACGCTATCTGGCGAGGAGTTGAACCTGTTCGTATTTTCGAAGCTCGTCTGGATCTTTGGCCAGCCTCTGTCGCTGGCCTTCTTTGGCGCCCTGTTTACCCTGATCGCGGGGCTCCTGCGTTGGCGCAGTCTCAGCGCTCTCGGTGCAGTAGGGTCCGTCATCATCCTTTTCGTCACGCTCTACACGACATCAGGCAATTATCTGCTGCAGGGGTTGGAAGAACGCTTTCCGAAGCCAGGCGGCGATCCTGAAGACGTCAAATGCATGATCGTGCTCGGCGGCGCATTTGAGAACGACGTGAACACCGCTCGTCACGGCATCGAGTTCGCCGATGGTGCGGACCGTTTTATCGAGGCGCTTCGTTTGGCGCAGAAATACCCGCAATCACGCATCCTCGTGTCGGGTGGCGATGGGTCGCTGTCGGGAGCCTACGAAGGGGACGCAGCTGCTTCCAAACGCTTCTTCCCGCTCTTCGGTATCGGCACAGAGCGCCTCATCGAGGAAATGCAATCGCGCACGACCTATGAAAACGCGGTCAATACCAGGGAATTCCTGGCGCAGCAGGGCCTTTCGCATTGCCTGCTGATCACCTCGGCCTTCCATATGCCGCGCTCGGTCGGCCTCTTTCGCAAGCTCGGCATCGACATCGTGCCCTGGCCAACGGATTACCGCACGACCGGCAATGTCACGCTCGGCCTGGATTTTACGCAGCCGAGCCTGAACGCTGAAAATCTGGGAGCCGCCATTCGCGAATGGTACGGCCTCGTCGGCTACTACCTTGCCGGCCGCACCTCGGCACTCTTTCCGAGCTGAGGACTATTTCTTGGAGATGGTGACGAATTTCGTGCCGCGCACGCGGGTGGTGACGACACAGGGGTCGCCGCCGGTGCGGTCGCAGAAGCGCGGGCTCATTTTCATGGCGAGCACCATATTGCCGAAGCGCTGCACGAAGTCGTAGCCGAAGATCTGCGCTGTCGCGATCATGAAGTAGCCGCCTTCGGCCACTTGCAGATAGAAATTATAGGTGCAGCCGTCTTCATTGCACTGCGGACCCTTCTGGCCGTCGCAGGTGAGTTCGCCCTCGTTGACGACCACGTCCATCAGCCCGTCATTGTTGATATCCTGGCGGATGAGGAATCCGTCACCGAAGGATGCTTCCGTGCATTGTTCCTGGAAATGCTTCTTCTCGTAGATCTCCGGATCGGAGATCAGCGATTGCTGGGCGAAGGCCGCAACCGGCATGACCAGCAGCAAAACGACGTTCAGGAGTACGGGCAGCAGCTTCACGGCTTTCCTCTTATGGATAAAGGGATAAAGGCTCTCTGGCCTTCCATTCTCTATGCGCCGCCTTGCGCCGCCCTTGCCGCGATGATTCAGTGTGCCTCGTTCGCCGGTTTGGAGGCTTCGATGTCATTGCTCGTCTATCTCGATTACGCCGGCATTGCCCTCTTTGCCGCGACCGGCGCGCTTGCAGCTTCGCGCAAGCAGCTCGATCTGATCGGCTTCCTGTTTTTCGCGATGGTGACGGGAACCGGCGGCGGCACGGTGCGCGATATCGTTCTCGGCCGCGTGCCGGTCTTCTGGGTCTTGAACCCATTCTATATCGTCATCTGTTGCATCGCGGGTGTCGTCGTCTTCTTTACCGCCCACCTTCTGGAATCGCGCTATCGCCTGCTGATCTGGCTCGATGCGGTCGGTCTTGCCGCCTATTGCGTGCTCGGCGCCGCCAAGGGGCTGGCCGCCACCGGCTCACCGACGGTTGCGATCGTCACCGGCACCCTGACGGCGACCTTCGGCGGCATCCTGCGCGATCTCATGGCAAACGAGCCTTCGGTACTGCTGCGCCCGGAAATCTATGTGACCGCAGCTCTGGTGGGGGCGGGCGTCTTTACCAGCGCCAACGGCCTTGGCGCGGAACTCTATGTCGCATCGGCATGCGGTGTCGCAGCTGCCTTTGCGGTGCGTGGGGGCGCCTTGTGGTTCGGCTGGACATTCCCGACCTACAAGCACCGACCCGGCCGGCATCCCGATGATGTAATGTGATATCAGATCTGCTTCTGCCGCAGGCGGATCACCACGTCGACATGAGCAATTTCCATGCCTTCGGGCGGCGGCGGCAGATTGTCGATGGTCAGATTGCTGATCGGAATATCGAGCACCTCGTTTTCGCCTTCGACGAAAAAGTGATGGTGGTCGGAGACATTGGTGTCGAAATAGGTCTTGGCGCTCTCGACGGCGAGGACACGGATCATGCCGGCTTCGGTGAACTGGTGCAGCGTATTGTAAACCGTCGCGAGTGAGACCGGTACGCCGGCAGCAACCGCCTCCTCGTGCAGTTCCTCGACGGTCAAATGCCGGTCTCCCTTGGCGAACAGGAGATCGCCAAGCGCAACGCGCTGGCGGGTGGGGCGCAGGCCTGCGCTGCGCAGCCTTACCTCAATGGCGATCGGGGCTTCACCCGTCATTGACACCAACTCCGGTTATTCTGGCGAAAAGCAATCATGTTTGTTCAAAGCGATATAACTTTTGCGCAAAAGCCTTTCAATAGTTCAATGGGGACAAGAGCCTTCGAAAGGCCGCAAAAACAGGCTTTTCACGCAATTAGGTCTGGTCGCGGCCTTGGCCTTCCTGTATGCGACCACCAAATACTGGCTCAGGCCCGGTCCGGAACCAAGAAATGAAGCCGCCATGCTTGCGCTTCATTTTCTGGTGAACTTGGACTAAAGACACACATCCATCGCCAAGAACGCGGGGGGAAACAGAGATTTATGACGACCAGACAGTCCAGCTACTCGTACGAAGAACTTATCGCCTGCGCACATGGTGAGTTGTTCGGGCCTGGCAATGCGCAGCTGCCTTTGCCGCCCATGCTGATGGTTCATCGCATCACGGATATCTCTGAAACGGGCGGCGCCTTCGACAAGGGCTATCTACGGGCCGAATACGATGTTCGCCCTGACGACTGGTATTTCCCCTGCCATTTCGAAGGCAATCCGATCATGCCGGGCTGCCTCGGCCTTGACGGCATGTGGCAGCTGACCGGCTTCTATCTGGGTTGGCTCGGTGAACAGGGCCGCGGCATGGCGCTCTCGACCGGTGAAGTGAAGTTCAAGGGCATGGTCCGCCCGCACACGAAGCTGATTGAATACGGTATCGACTTCAAGCGCGTCATGCGCGGCCGTCTGGTGCTCGGCACCGCCGATGGCTGGCTGAAGGCGGATGGCGAAACCATTTATCAGGCGACCGATCTTCGCGTCGGTCTCTCGAAAGACAAGACGGCCTGAAAACCGCATTTCGAGCGGCTCACGAAAACAACAAGGGTTTGATCAGATGAGACGGGTAGTTGTCACGGGTCTAGGTGTCGTGTCTTCGATCGGAAACGACGCGGCCGAAGTCACCGAATCCTTGCGGCAGGCAAAGTCGGGTATTTCCTTCTCCAGCGATTTCGCTGAACACGGCTTCAAGTGCCAGGTTTGGGGCAGTCCCAAGCTCGGCGCCGACAAGCTGGCCGAACTGGTCGATCGCCGTGCCATGCGCTTCCTGTCGCAGGGTGGTGCCTGGAACCATGTTGCCATGAAGCAGGCGATCGCCGATTCCGGTCTGGAAGACAAGGACTACAGCGAAAACGAGCGCGTCGGCATTATCATGGGCTCCGGCGGTCCGTCCACGCGCACGCTCATCGAGGCGGCCGAGATCACCGTCAAGAACAACAGCCCGAAGCGTATCGGTCCTTTCGCCGTGCCGAAGGCCATGTCCTCGACCGCATCCGCAACGCTTGCCACCTGGTTCAAGATCCATGGTGTCAACTATTCGATCTCGTCTGCCTGCTCGACCTCCGCGCACTGCATCGGCAATGCCGTGGAAATGATCCAGTGGGGCAAGCAGGACATGATGTTTGCTGGCGGCCACGAAGATCTCGACTGGACGATGTCGAACCTCTTCGACGCCATGGGCGCCATGTCCTCGAAATACAACGATACGCCGGACACGGCCTCGCGCGCCTATGATGTCAGCCGCGATGGTTTCGTCATTGCCGGCGGCGCCGGCGTCCTTGTCCTTGAGGAGCTGGAACACGCCAAGGCGCGGGGCGCCAAGATCTATGCCGAAGTCGTCGGCTACGGCGCGACCTCCGACGGCTATGACATGGTCGCTCCGTCGGGCGAAGGCGCGATCCGCTGCATGCGTCAGGCGCTCGCCACGGTAAAGGGCAATATCGACTATATCAACACGCACGGCACCTCGACGCCGGTCGGCGACAGCAAGGAAATCGGTGCGATCCGCGAAGTCTTCGGTGACAAGCTTCCGCATATCCAGTCCACCAAGTCGCTGACGGGCCATTCGCTCGGTGCTGCCGGCGTGCAGGAATCGATTTATTCGCTGCTGATGATGCAGGAAGGCTTCATCGGCGAAAGCGCGCATATCAAGGAACTCGACCCGGAATTCGAAGGCGTGCCGATCGTTCGCAAGCGCATCGATAATGCCAAGATCGACCTTGCCCTCTCCAACTCCTTCGGCTTCGGCGGCACCAACGCCACGCTCGTGTTCCAGCGCTACAACGGATAATAACAATGACCGGAATTATGCAGGGTAAGCGCGGCCTCATCATGGGCGTCGCAAACAACCATTCGATCGCTTGGGGGATTTCAAAGGCGCTCGCTGCACAGGGCGCAGAACTCGCTTTTACCTTCCAGGGCGATGCCCTTGGAAAGCGCGTCAAGCCGCTTGCAGCCGAACTCGGTTCTGATTTTCTGCTGCCCTGCGATGTTGAAGATATCGCTTCGGTCGATACGGTCATCGACACGATCAAGGAGCGCTGGGGCAAGCTCGATTTCATCGTCCACGCCATCGGCTTTTCCGACAAGAACGAGCTGAAGGGCCTCTACGCCGATACCACGCGCGAAAATTTCAGCCGCACCATGGTCATTTCCTGTTTCTCCTTCACGGAGATCGCCAAGCGCTGTGCACCGCTGATGGAAGATGGCGGCACGATGCTGACGCTGACCTATAACGGCTCCACACGCGTCATCCCGAACTACAATGTCATGGGCGTCGCCAAGGCCGCTCTGGAAGCCTCCGTGCGCTATCTGGCGGCCGATTACGGTCCGCGCGGCATCCGCGTCAATGCCATTTCCGCAGGCCCGATCCGAACGCTCGCCGGCGCCGGCATTTCGGACGCGCGCGCCATCCTGTCGTGGAACCAGCGCAATGCCCCGCTGCGCAAGACCGTCACCATCGATCAGGTCGGCAGCTCCGCGCTGTACCTGCTTTCGGATCTCTCGACGGGCGTGACGGGCGAAATCCACTTCGTGGATGCCGGCTACAACATCACCTCCATGCCGACGCTGGAGACACTGCGCAAGGCAGACGTCGAGTAAAGCTGGGGATGAGGCTTGAAATGAAAAAGGCGGCCATCGGCCGCCTTTTTCATTTCCGTGCCCACAACACCTTGAAGCGGGCATTGCGGCAGGTTTCGCCGCTGTCCTTGAAATGCTCCGCAAGCACCGGCTCGTATGGCAGGCCGCGATTGGCGACCAGCATCAGCCGTCCGCCGCCGCGTAGCGAAGAGGCGGCCGTCTTGATCATCGCCTGCCCAAGCGAAGGCTCGGCTGCGTGACCCTCATGGAAGGGTGGGTTCATGATGACGAGATCGTATTTGTCCCGCACCGGCTCGCCTGCCAGATCGTGCCAGAAGAAGCGCACAGGCGCGTCCGGGCAGTTCTCCGCCAGATTGGCCTTGGCGGCCTCCAGGGCCTCGTAGCTGGCCTCGTAGAGGTCAAGGCGGGCAAGGTTGCGAGACTTCTGCGCCAGTTCGACGGAGAGATAGCCCCAGCCGGCGCCGAAATCGGCCGCATCGCCGGTAAAATCGGTCGGCAGGCGTGAGGCAAGAAGCTGCGAACCAGCGTCGAGCCGGTCATGCGAGAACATGCCGGGCGAGGCAATGAAGCGGCCGTCGACGCGCACCGGCGACTTGCCGAACTTCGCAACGATCTCGCTGACATCGGCCGGCCGGCCGAACCAGAAGGCAACGCCATGATATTTTGGCATATGCTCGGTATCGAGGCCGAAACCTTCCACACGCTTGCGCAGCGGCTGGACGCCGTCTTCCTTGCCGCCGGCGACGACGATCAGCCCGCCGGCCTTCACGCGGGAAAGGGCAGCGGCGATATTGGCTTCGTTCTCGCCCTTGTGCTTGGTGCAGAGCACCAGCGCGGCATCATAGTCCTCACCATCGATCTCCGGCTTAGCCTCGATGCGCTGTGCCAGAAGCTGCCTGTAGAGCGGTTTGAAGCCCTGTACGGCATCAAGGGATGCGGCAAAGCCCTCCGGCAGCGCAAAGCCTGCCTCTGCGCCAAGGAAAAGCACGCGCTCGCCTTCGCCGGGCGACGCTACTGTTTCGCTGGCAAAGGGGTGGAAGAGGGTTTTAAGCGTTTCGCGGCTCATGGTCTGGTCCCGTCATCTGGAGCAATTCCAGGAAAAGTGCGCAGCGGTTCTCCGTCCGCAATTGCGCAAAGGTCGAATACAAAAAGGGCGCGGAAATAGTCCCGCGCCCGGATATCAGAGGAAGAGACGCGGCTTATTCGGCCGCTTCTTCCTTCTTCTTGTCGCCCTTTTCGGCGGCCGGGATTTCCTGGCCGGTGGCCTGGTCGACGACCTTCATGGACAGGCGAACCTTGCCGCGCTCGTCGAAGCCGAGCAGCTTGACCCAGACCTTGTCGCCTTCCTTGACGACATCCTGGGTCTTGGCGACGCGCTCGGAAGCGAGCTGCGAGATGTGCACGAGACCGTCCCGAGCGCCGAAGAAGTTGACGAAGGCGCCGAAGTCGGCTGTCTTGACAACAGTACCTTCGTAGATCTGGCCGATTTCCGGCTCGGCGACGATCGAGTGGATCCACTTGCGGGCCGCTTCGATTTCCTTGCCGGAAGAGGAGGCGATCTTGACGGTGCCGTCGTCCTCGATGTTGATCTTCGCGCCGGTCTTTTCGACGATTTCGCGGATGACCTTGCCGCCGGAGCCGATGACTTCGCGGATCTTGTCGACCGGAATGTTCATGACTTCGATGCGCGGTGCGAATTCACCGAGCTGGCCACGGCTTTCGGTGATGGCCTTCGCCATTTCGCCGAGAATGTGGGCGCGACCACCCTGGGCCTGGCCAAGGGCGACCTTCATGATCTCTTCGGTGATGCCGGCGATCTTGATGTCCATCTGCAGCGAAGTGATGCCATCGGCGGTACCTGCAACCTTGAAGTCCATGTCGCCGAGGTGATCTTCGTCACCGAGAATGTCGGAGAGAACGGCGAAGCGATCGCCCTCCAGAATCAGACCCATGGCGATACCGGCGACCGGCTTGGCGAGCGGTACGCCTGCATCCATCAGCGCCAGCGAGGTGCCGCAGACGGTCGCCATGGAGGACGAGCCGTTGGATTCGGTGATTTCGGAGACGACACGCAGCGTGTAGGGGAACTGCTCTGCCGACGGCAGCATCGGGTGGATGGCGCGCCATGCAAGCTTGCCGTGACCGATTTCGCGGCGGCCCGGAGAGCCCATGCGGCCCGTCTCACCGACCGAATAGGGCGGGAAGTTGTAGTGCAGCATGAAGTTTTCCTTGTACATGCCCGTCAAGGAATCGACATACTGTTCATCTTCGCCGGTGCCGAGCGTGGCGACGACGATTGCCTGCGTTTCACCGCGGGTGAAGAGGGCCGAACCGTGCGTGCGCGGCAGCAGGCCGACTTCGGCAACGATCGGGCGAACCGTCTCGAGATCGCGGCCGTCGATGCGGCTCTTGGTGTCGAGAATGTTCCAGCGAACGATCTTGGCCTGCAAGTGCTTGAAGATCGCACCGACTTCTTCGGCAGTGTACTTGGCCTCGACGCCTTCCGGCAGGAAGTGAGCCTTCACCTTGGCCTTGACGGCGTCGACGGCGGCGTAGCGATCGGCCTTCTGGGTGATCTTGTAGGCTTCGCGGAGTTCTGCTTCGAAATGCTTCAGCATCTCGCCTTCGAGCTCGGAATAGTCTTCCGGCTGGAAGTCGCGGGGCTCCTTGGCGGCAACTTCGGCGAGCTTGATGATCGCGTCGAGAACCGGCTGGAAACCCTTGTGACCGAACATCACCGCGCCGAGCATGACGTCTTCCTGAAGCTCCTTGGCTTCGGATTCGACCATCAGGACGGCGTCATATGTACCGGCAACGACGAGGTCGAGGGTCGACTCGTCCATCTCGTCGAGATGCGGGTTGAGAACGTATTCGCCATTGATGTAACCGACGCGCGCGCCGCCGACCGGACCCATGAAGGGAACGCCGGAAAGCGTCAGCGCAGCCGAAGTCGCGACCATGGAAAGGATGTCCGGATTGTTCTCGAGGTCATGCTGGACAACGGTGACGACGACCTGCGTGTCGTTCTTGTAGCCTTCCGGGAAGAGCGGGCGGATCGGGCGGTCGATGAGGCGGGAAACGAGGGTTTCGTTTTCGCTGGGGCGGCCTTCGCGCTTGAAATAACCACCGGGGATCTTGCCGGCTGCGTAGGTCTTTTCCTGATAATTGACCGTCAGCGGGAAGAAGTCCTGGCCAGGCTTCGGCGCCTTGGCCGAAACGACGGTCGCAAGAACCACGGTTTCGCCATAGGTAGCGAGAACGGCACCGTCAGCCTGACGGGCGATCTTGCCGGTCTCGAGCTTGAGTGGGCGGCCTGCCCACTCGATTTCTACTTTATGTGTATCGAACATGTCTTGTCCTTCAATGCAGCCAACGCGCCGTGTCCGTCAGGAGCAGCGCAGGGTCGACTGCAATCAGTGTGACGTATCACGGGCAAGACAACGGGAAGCTTTGAACGGACGATTTCCCTTGAGGGAAACCGGGCCAAAGCTCTTGCGAAACTCTGGCCGAAAGCATCCGGCAATCCTGCCCCATGACAGGTCAACGGTTGGTCTGGCAGAACCGGCCCATCCGGGTCTGTCGTCTTTCCATCACGCAGATAGCGCGCGCCTGGAAAATGTCATCGGGAGACGCACTCCCGAAAAAGCATCCGGCGGGCGAAGAGCTTCGCCCGCCGGAAAATCATTAGCGGCGGATACCCAGGCCGGTAATCAGCTTGGTGTAGCGGCCTTCGTCCTTCTTCTTGAGGTAGTCAAGAAGCGAGCGGCGGCTGGAAACGAGCGTCAGCAGACCACGGCGGGAATGGTTATCCTTCTTGTGGTCCTTGAAGTGTTCAGTCAGGTTGTTGATGCGCTCGGTGAGGATCGCAACCTGGACTTCCGGAGAACCGGTATCGCCTTCGGCGGTCGCATATTCCTTGATCAGCGCAGCCTTGCGCTCAGCAGTGATCGACATCGGACAATCCTTTCGTTGAGAGGAGTTTAAGTCGCCAAAAGCCGGGATGTCGTCCAGCCTTGGCCGCGAATGCAATCGGGGATACCCTGATGCTGGCGCTGCCTATAAACCAAATAAGCAGCGTTGGAAAGAGGGGCACCATTAGCGGTTTCAGCGCCCCGCCATGGCGTCCCGGATCATCGCGTCGTATCCTTCGGGATCCTGCAGCATGGCGAAATGGCTGGCATCCTTCAGAATGACGAGTTTTGCGCCTGGAATTTCCTTCGCCATCATCTCTGTATGATCGAGCTTTACGGCCTCGTCATGATCGCCGATGGCGAGCGTGATCGGCACTGTGATCTTTCCGAGATCCGCTGCCGTCCAGGCAGGCTGTGTCGCCCACATTTCCGAGATTTGTTTGACGAAGTCCTCGTATTCGTTCGGCGTCGGCGACAGCTTTTTGTAATATTCGCCGGCAACATTGATGTAGTCGTTGAAGGTCTTGTTGCTCATGACGTCGGACTTCACGCCGTCGGTGGTCACGTTTGCCGCCTGGGCGATGACGCGCGTGAGTTTCTCCGGATGTTTCATTGCCATGTCGATGCCAATGATGCCGCCGTCCGACCACCCGACCAGCGTCACCTTGCCGATCTTCAGATAATCGAGAAGCGCCACGTAATCCGATGTCATCAGATCGTAGCCGAAGGGCAGCTGGCTGCGGGTGGAGCGTCCATGCCCGCGGCTGTCGGCAACGATGACGAGATGATCTTTGGCGAAATCGGCGACCTGGTGGCCCCAGACATCGGCATTTCCAAGCCCGCCATGGATGAAGAGGATCGGGTCGCCCTCGCCATATTCGGCGTAATACATTTTGATGTCGTTGACATCGGCCATGCCGCTCGCTTTCGGCGCCGGCAGGGGAGGAAAGGCCGGAAGTTCGGCCCAGCGCTCGGCAGATTGAACGCCGGCAACCGTCAGGAGCAGTGAAAAGAACGTCAGTATCCCGATTGCAATTCTGCGCATATTCTTCCCCTTGAGCGGGCCGTCATGGCCCGCGGAAAAACATATCGCATCGCTGTCTTCTGACAATTGCCGTTGTTCCTGCAGCAGGCCGGACGGTCTAGGCAAAGACGCGCTTCGGCCGGAATTCGCCCTGTCCGATCTCGCCGATCGCGATCAGCCTGCCGCGTGCCGTCGCATAGGCCTCGCTTTCGGCAACCGGTGCATCGCGGCCACGCACCAGGATCGGATTGCCCATCTTCAGCCGGTGCGCTTGGTCGTCGCTGATAACAAGGTGTGGCAAGGCCGATAGCGCTTCGCAGGTGTCGATCAGCAGGGCGTCGAGCGCGGCAAGGCGCTCATCCATGTCCTCGATCTCTTCAAGCGCGGTGAGCTTTGCAAGCGGCACCATCGTCTCTTCGGCGAAAGGTGCTACGAAGGTACGGCGCAGGCCGGAAATATGACCGTAGCAGCCGAGTTCGCGGCCGAAATCGCGGGCAAGCGCCCGCACATAGGTACCCTTGCCGCATTCCACCTCGAAATGCGCCGTATTGGCATCCGGGCAGGCAAGAAGCGTCAGACGATGAACCTCGACTTCACGCGAAGGGATCTCGACCGCCTCGCCGTCGCGCGCCAGATCGTAGGCGCGTTCGCCTGCGATCTTGATGGCGGAAAACTGCGGCGGAACCTGGCTGATCGTGCCGATATAGGCAGGCAGGATATCGCGGATCTGCTGCTCGCTCGGGCGCTTGTCGGAGCTCTGCGTAACCTCGCCCTCGAGGTCGTCGGTCGCCCGCTCCTCGCCCCAACTGACAGTGAATTCATAGATCTTGCGGCCGTCCATCACATAGGGAACGGTCTTTGTGGCATCGCCGAGCGCGATCGGCAGCATGCCCGAAGCCAGCGGGTCGAGCGTGCCGGCATGGCCGCATTTCTGCGCCTTGAAGAGCCACTTGATCTTGGAAACGGCTTCCGTCGAGCCGAAATCCATCGGCTTGTCGAGGATCAGCCAGCCGGAAATCGGGCGGCCCTTGGGTTTGCGTGGTTTGGACATCGGTGTCTTCTGTTATTCGTCGTCATTGTCGAGATCGCGGCTCACCTCGGGTGAGCGCAGCAGGTCATCGATCTTCTTGTAGTTGTCGAAGCTCGTATCGTCGCGGAAGCGAACTTCCGGCATGTATTTCATCTGCCGGAGCTGCGGGCCGAGCCGGCCGCGGATGAACTTCGCGTTGCGGTTCAGCGCGTCGATGACGATCGTGTGGTCGGAAACGCCGAGCGGCGTCACATAGGCTGTCGCGATCTTGAGGTCGGGCGACATGCGCACCTCGGAGATCGAGATCACGGTCGCCTCGATGATGTCGTCGCGCACTTCGCCGCGCTGCAGCACCTGGGTGATTGCTGCGCGAACCTGCTCGCCGACGCGCAGCATGCGCTGCGACGGTGCCGAGGATGTAGGTCTTGTTGCCATTGTTCTTTATCCCAAAAGGATCGGGCGCCGGACTGGATGATCCGGCGCCCGTCCAAGATTTCAATCGTCGCCCGATCAGAGCGTGCGCGTGATGTGCTCGACGCGGAAGCACTCGATGACGTCGCCGACACGCATGTCTTCGTAGTTCTCGAAGGCCATACCGCACTCCTGGCCCATCGGTACTTCAGAGACTTCGTCCTTGAAGCGCTTGAGGGTCTTGAGCTTGCCTTCGTGCACGACGACGTTGTCGCGGATGAGGCGGACACCCGCGCCACGCTCGACCTTGCCTTCGACGACGCGGCAACCCGCGACCTTGCCGACCTTGGTGATGTTGAACACCTCCAAGATCTCGGCATTGCCGATGAAGGTCTCGCGACGTTCCGGCGAAAGAAGACCCGACATCGCTGCCTTCACGTCATCCACGAGGTCGTAGATGATGTTGTAGTAGCGGATCTCGATCCCCTCACGTTCGGCGAACTGGCGTGCCTGCGCATTCGCACGCACGTTGAAGCCGATGATGGCAGCGTTCGATGCTTCGGCAAGCGAGATGTCGGACTCGGTGATGCCGCCTGCGCCCGAATGAACGATGCGGGCACGAACCTCGTCGGTACCGAGCTTGTCCAATGCGCCGGCAATTGCTTCGATCGAGCCCTGCACGTCGCCCTTGATGACCAGCGGGAATTCCTTCACGCCAGTGGTCTGGAGCTGCGTCATCATCTGTTCCAGCGAACCGCGCTGTCCCGACAGGCGGGCAGCCGCCTTGTCGCGGGCGAGACGCTGACGATACTCCGAGATTTCGCGGGCGCGGCTTTCATTCTCGACGACGGCAAACTTGTCACCTGCCTGCGGCGTGCCGGAAAGACCGAGAACCTCGACCGGGGTCGCGGGACTGGCTTCCTTCACATGGTCGCCCTTATCGGTGACCAGCGCGCGCACGCGGCCCCAGACGTCACCGGCAACGATGATCTGACCCGGACGCAGTGTGCCCTTCTGGACAAGCACTGTCGCAACCGCACCACGACCGCGGTCGAGCTGGGCTTCGATGACAGTACCTTCAGCCGTCCTGTTCGGATTGGCCTTAAGGTCGAGAATTTCGGCCTGCAGCAGGATCGCTTCGAGCAGCTTATCGAGGTTCTTGCCGGTCTTGGCCGAAACTTCGACGTCGAGCACTTCACCGCCCATGGATTCTACGAAGACTTCGTGCTGCAGAAGCTGGTTGCGAACCTTCTGCGGATCGGCCTCGTGCTTGTCGACCTTGTTGATCGCCACGATGATCGGAACACCGGCCGCCTTGGCGTGGTTGATGGATTCGATCGTCTGCGGCATCACGCTATCGTCAGCCGCGACCACAAGGATCGCGATATCGGTAGCCTGCGCACCGCGGGCACGCATCGCCGTAAAGGCTGCGTGGCCGGGAGTATCGATGAAGGTGATCTTCTGGCCGTTCTGTTCCACCTGATAGGCGCCGATATGCTGCGTGATGCCACCGGCTTCGCCGGAGACCACGTTGGCATGGCGGATAGCGTCGAGCAGCGAGGTCTTGCCGTGGTCGACGTGGCCCATGATGGTGACGACAGGCGGGCGCGAAACCAGTTCGCCCTGCTCGTCGGACACATTGAAGATGCCGAGTTCGACGTCGGATTCGGATACGCGCCTGACCGTATGGCCGAATTCACCGGCAATGAGTTCAGCGAGGTCGGCGTCGATGACGTCGCCCGGCTTCATCATCTGGCCTTCCTTCATCAGGTACTTGATGACGTCAACGGCACGTTCAGACATGCGCTGCGACAGTTCCTGGATCGTGATGGTTTCGGGCAGTACGACCTCGCGGGTGATCTTCTCGCGCGTCTCCTGCATCTGGCTGCGGCGGAACTTTTCCTGCCGGCGGCGCATGGCCGAAAGCGAACGCCCGCGTGCATTGCCGTCGTCATCGACGTTTGCGGTGGTCACGGTCAGCTTGCCGCGGCGGCGGTCTTCCTCGCTCTTCGGGCGGGTTGTCACCGGCTTTGCGGGCTCCGGACGAACCGGGCGGCCACGGACCGGACCGCTGCGCGAAGCACCGCGGTCTTCCTCTTCGCCTTCGTTACGGCGACCACGCACACCTGCCGGTGCGCCTGGCGCAGGCCGGGCGGTTGAGGGCGACGGAGCGGTTTCCGGACGGCGAGCGGCCGGCGCGGCTGCCGGTGCCGGCTGCTGCGGACGAGGAGTTTCAACACGTGCTTCCACTGCAGGAGCGGCAGGTGGTTCGGCCAGGGCTGCTGCTGCGGCCTCCGCCTGGCGTACGGCCTCTTCTGCGGCGCGCAGCTTGGCTTCCTCCGCTTCGGCGGCCTGGCGTACGGCTTCTTCTGCCGCGCGGCGCTTTTCTTCCTCAGCGCGACGGATGGCGTCCTGCGCGTCACGGGCTTGCGCGTCGGCAAGCGCGCGGCGACGGGCATCCATTTCCTCAGGCGAAAGGTGGTTCAGCACCACAGGACGTGGTCGATCCTGCTGACGCTGCGGCTGCTGGTAGGATTGCTGCGGACGCTGGTTTGTCTGCTGCGGGCGCTGGTTGTTCTGGCCGCCAGGCTGCTGAATGCGCGGGGCCGGCGCCGACTGCTGCGGGCGAGCCTGCACAGGCGCCGGCACCGGTTCAGGCGTGCGCACCGGAGCTATGGGAGCAGGTGTCATCGGCTTTTCGTCTTCAGGGCGCATCGGGCGCCGCTTGCGGGTCTCGACGACGACCGCCTTGGTGCGACCGCGACCCATATCCTGGCGAACGGTACCCTGGCTCATTCCTGATGGTTTCAGGGTGAGGGTTTTCTTCCCCGTTGCGCTGATTGTCTTGTCGTCGTTGCTGTCGGTCATTCGTTCCCGTTCCTTCGGACAGGGAACGATGAAGCCATCAGACCCTGTCAATCACATACAATCGATCAATGATATTGCGGCCGGCTTCCGCCGGTGACCG
>Ga0209758_1001145_pt1 | contig 34025 bp, 42 predicted proteins | sample AraplaMF_Col_mMF_FD_184258 | JGI IMG/M metagenome (GOLD analysis project Ga0209758, IMG submission 184258) | Arabidopsis root microbial communities from the University of North Carolina, USA - plate scrape MF_Col_mMF (SPAdes) (version 2) | ecosystem: Host-associated > Plants > Roots > Endosphere... | reverse complement strand
CAGACAGGATTGATCGCTAGGTCGAATGTCTCGTCGCTGGTCAAAACCAAGCGCGTCAAGAGATTGCCGCCGTCTAGCGGCGCGAACATGCGGAAGCTCTCAGCTTCGAGGAATACATCGGCGGCTTGGTCGAGGGAGGGGACGCGTTGCGCAAATCGGGTAGAAAGGCTGGCTTTTTCTTCTGGTGTCATCGGATTTGTAGGTTTCCTCGAGCTGTTTTTCTCTGCTGGTCCTAACGACGAATTGCGGATCGCGTAAGGCCTATTGGCAGGCGATACGACGAGAAGGCTGCGATGGCGCGGCCCAATGGCGAAGTCGCCACCTGTTACCAGAGCCACTTTTCTTTCGAGCCTGCCGTTGCCGCGATAGGACTGATCGTGATCGGAAGTGGGCTGCATTCGACCCGCATAGCCGGGAGGCGCTTTGGTGCTGCGTGGGGTAGGGCGGATTGGAAATCTGTCATTGGTCATGGAAGCCTCCATGCTTGATTCCGGCTAAACAGGCACGCGCGGTAACGGTTCATAACAAACGCCTGACAGCGGCGGGTAGACCGGTCCAGGCAGCTCGAGCCTGCCGAGGAGAACGCCATTCCGTAGCGATGCCCTTGAGAACCAAGTTGCTATATTGCCGGGAAGCATTACGAATGCCAGGACCGACCTAGAAGGAATGCCGATGTCCAAGACGAGACTATTTTCACCCGTAAGTGTTGGTACTCTAAAGCTTCGCAACCGCATCGTGATTGCACCGATGTGCCAATACTCTGCGGTCGAGGGCGAAATGACTGACTGGCATCAAATCCATTTGGGCAACCTCGCACTATCGGGGGCGGGCATTCTGACTATCGAGGCGACGGCGGTCTCGCCGGAGGGAAGGATTTCGTACGGCGACGTCGGCCTCTACTCGGACGATTGCCAGGCGGCGATGGCCCGTGTGCTAGCCAGCGTACGAAGGTGGTCCAACATTCCGATCGCCATCCAGCTCGGTCATGCCGGCCGCAAAGCCTCGACCGAAAAGCCGTGGCTCGGCGGTCATCAGATCAGCCTGGGCAGCGATAAAGGCTGGAAGACTGTCGCGCCAAGCGCCATCCCGTTCAAGGACGAGTACGATCACCCGGAAAGCCTCGACAAAGAAGGGCTTTTGCGGGTCAGAAGCGCTTTCGTTGACGCTACGAGGCGAGCTGCCGATTTGGGTCTCGACGCCGTGCAGATACATGGTGCACACGGCTACCTTCTCCATCAATTTCTGTCGCCTCTGTCCAACAGGCGTGCCGACGAGTACGGCGGTTCTCTCGAAAATCGAATGCGGTTCCCGCTGGAAGTGTTCGATGCGGTTCGGGAGGCGTTCCCTTCCGGCAAGCCTGTGACAATGCGAGTGTCGGCAACCGATTGGGCAGAAGGCGGCTGGGACACCGATCAGACGGTCGTGTTTGCGAAGGCGCTTGAGGCGAGAGGCTGTTCGGCGATCCACGTTTCTACAGGCGGGCTCGCGTCACATCAGCAAATCGCTCTTGGGCCGAACTATCAGGTACCGTTCGCCCGCGCCGTCAAGCAGGCCGTCGACATCCCCGTCATCGCCGTTGGTTTGATCACAGAATTTGAGCAAGCGGAAGGCGTTCTGACGACCGGCGACGCTGACCTTGTCGCTATCGCGCGGGCAATTCTGTATGATCCGCGTTGGCCATGGCATGCCGCGGCCCACTTCGGCGAAACGGTGCAAGCGCCTGATCAATATCTCAGGTGCCAGCCAAGGCAGTATCGGGACCTATTCGGTTCACCTGCCGGGTGATGCTTCAGCAAAAACACGATCCAAGCAGCCTAAGCGGAACTCTCGAAAATCTCATCCGGAGGATTGCGAGGCTCACGAACCGAAATCCCGACGTCGCGATGCGCGTCTTGCATTGGAGCTGAAGATGGCCTCGTTCGCTGGGAAACGCGATCCCGATAAATGCCCAACTCATCCAGGCTCGCTCCTTCGCGATGAGATTCTTCCAGCGCTCGGAAAGCCCAAGGCCGAGATCGCCAAGTCGCTGGGCGTGTCGCGGCAGCACCTCTATCAGATTCTCTGCGAGGACCGCCCTGTCACCGCAGGCATGGCCGTTCGGTTCGGCAAGATGTTCGGTAACGAGCCGATGATGTGGTTGAGAATGCAAGCCGCACATGATGCGTGGCATGCAGCTCGTGAGATTGATGTTTCGAGAATTCCGACGCTATGGGGGGCATAGGATTCCGTGGCGACGGGCTATCGAGCCTGCAATTCATCCAACGCGTTTGCAGCCGACTTGACGTCGGAGAGAGTTCGCTTTCGCCTTTCGTCGACAGCGATGTCCATGCAGTTCAGAATCGGTATCTGTGAGGTGAAAAGCGATGAAGCGGGGACGCCCATGAGCCTAAAGGCTGCCGCCTGTTTTATTGGTGCATACTGTACGGCCGCGTTGGCCTTATGCGGCGACATCACAGCGCCCATTGATTTCTTAGTTTTTCCCCGGCCGGGGCTTTGGCAAATCCTACTCTTGGTGAGCGGGTTGCTTGCTGGAGTGGCAGTCTCGCCGACCGTCTCACCCCGACTGCCGGTCTATTTGCGGCCCGCTTTGTTCGTAGCGGTTTGGATGGTCCTTACCGTGTCATCGGTAGGTCTGTACGCAGATTGGCAGCGGAGGACAGCGATTTCCAAATTTCAACCGGACAGCGAACTCCAGCACTCGTTTTTCAGGTCGATCCGCGAGGTTCCGAGGGAGTTTCAGTTCTATGTTCACGCCGCCGCGTTGAAGGGTTGCATTCCCTACATCTGGAGCTATCGCAGTATGAGCTTGGTCCAACTTGATCCGGACGTCGCCCCTAACGTCTTACCCCTTGAATGGATCGCGCGCTGCGATCTTAAAAGGACGCGCTGACTGCTAGTATCCGAACGACGTCACTGAATTGCGTCATCACGGTCGGCAGCCTGGACGAAAGCCGGTTAGCGGCTGATTTTCCATTGGTGGTCTTCAGCCGGGCAGGCGACGCCATTCAGGCTTGAACTCCCGCTGATCGTCTGGTGTGTCGTGAGGAATTGCTTGCAGCCTTGGCCGCCATCGGCGGTCGGTGCAATCTGCTGAATGACGCCAGCGCTTCCAGTTGCCGGATTTGCCCAGGCCAAAGGCTGCAGTCCAACGTCGGAACGGCCGACTGTCTCGGCGATGACAGCTTGGTCGGTCTGGGGTGCAGTCTTAAGCTGAGTGGTGGAGGCCGTCACGAGAGGTTCTGTCGTCGAGCAAGCGGTCAGCAGCAGCATCGACGGGACACTAAGACGACGCCATACACGAAGCATACTCTCTCCATTTATAATCGCACTGTCTTAGGACGATAGCGACCAACCCGTTACCTAAGGGTTACGGAGACGTAAATGCGGCGCACCCTTAAGCCAGGCATCCAGCTTGAGCCGAGCGCTTGACCCTTGTTAGCGTGGGGCGGACTGATGAACTCGTTTTGTCGGCAATTCGTCAAGCTGCATTCCTTCTGTGGCTGCCAGGGTGGCCACGGCTGCGCCGATGGTCTGATGTTTCCTCAGACTGAAGTCGGAGGTTTGGATTTTTTTGGAACGCACAAGCGTGGCAAGCATTCAATCGCGGTGCAATAACCCGAGGTAACGCCCAATGAAGAAAATCATTCTTGCTGTCGCTCTCGCTCTTTCATCCATCGCGGCCGTCCCAGCGGCTTCCTACGCGGACACCGTCATCATTCGCACTGATGACGGTCCTAGCCCGCATCGCGGATGGGACCGTGGACACCACCGTGGCTGGGATAATGATCGAAGAGCACGCATGGTAAGTGAAGACTATCGTCGCCACCCGTCTTGCTTCACGAAAAGGGTTGTGACCTATCGCGATGGTGAGCGCGTTTCGCGGACGACGAAGGTCTGCCGCTGATTGAAGCCAGATTGGCGTCACGGAGCCGGAGAGTGTTCTACTGTCCGGCTCCTGTCGTTTGAACTTATCTCCGCTCATCGTCTCGTCTCCAGTATTAGCGCGTACAGCAGAGCAGGGTGGCAACGCGGGTTTCGATGGGCGATCGGGCTTCGATCGGTTGGGGAAAGCCGACGCTTCGAATGGACTGCTCCGGGCCCGGTGATGCCGAGGTGCCTCTTGCGAACGGCTGCCAATTTGGCATCTCGGCCACGTCGAGTGCGGTCTGTTCCACATGGCATTTGGGGATAGGCTAGCCGCAAAGGTGGCAGCTATCATCCCGGTCGAAAATGCTGGCTCTTACGCGCGGTGGGGCGCGGGTTTCATCGGTTGGTCCAATCCATTCGTCAATGCTCCGCATCGGCAAGCCTCCCAAGTGGAACCTTATGTTTGTAAGCAGGTTGACCTCGCGACAAACAAGGAGCCGAACGATGACCGATCCAAGAGAGAGCCCAGACAACGAACCAATGCCGTCGCCGACGTGGAAGCCAAGCCCACCGGAGATGGAGCTTGAGCCAATCCCGGTCCCAGAACGTGCTGATGACACTCCGGTCACTGATGGTGCCGATCTCCCCAGCGATGGCTTGGTGCCCGCAGTTCCGAGCAGCGACGAAGAGAACATTGATGCGGATGAGGCTCTGCCGGACGAGGTGGAGGAAGGAATTCTCCTCGATGATCCCGAACGAGATAACACCCGGTTTGACGAAGAAATGCCCAAGGACAGCCTCTGAGTAACGACGAGCGCTGTGGAATAGGATGGGATGATCGGTCATCGCTCCTCCCTCCTTTTCTGTCATCTTGAAGAGACCGAATTGAGCTGAGATTCGACAGTTGCGGGGAACTTGTCCTTATCCGGAGCCCGCCTGCTTCAATCACGGCTAAGGATGCGATCGTCCAGCCGGAGCGGATCAATACTCCCATTGCCGTCTTGCGCACGGCGGCGGCGGATTGCGCAGCCGGACTCCCCTTGATCCCATGCCCGCGCGCACACCGTCCGCAGGAGCGTGCCAAGAGCCACCGCGATCTGACAGCGCTCGCCGCGTCATTGGCAGCTCAATCGGTACCGCTCAACCGACTGAGCCGACTAACGCTTCACATCGCCGGATTGTTTCGCGGTGAGTGATCGATCTTGCAGATCGGCATACCAGTCAGCGTACGGCGTGTTCCGGGCGAGGTAGCGATTGTAGTCGGGCGCGCCGTCGTCCCACCATGGAGGGCCCCGCTCGCCAAGCGCAACTTTCGCATCGTTAACTCTCGTACGGGCTTCCGCCGTCTCACAACTACCCACTTTTGCGTCGCGAACGGCCCGGCGCGCCGCCATGAGCTCGGCGACCAGGCGATCATGGGTTTCTTGGTCAAGGGCGGGATTGCACTGCCGCCACAGGCGGCCGCGAACTACAAAATATCGCCTGTCGGCAGTCGTCGGGTACTCTGGCAATCCGTCATTCCTGTTTAAGATTGGCATCAGACAATCATGTTTGACTGCTGTCTCTCGGGGTGTGAACCCTTCTGTATCCGAATTCTGTCGAAAATCGAACGAGCCGTCGGCATCGATCATCAACGTCGATAATCGGCTGGAGACAGAGCACGCCCTCGATCCGAGGTTTTCTGTCGAGCAGTTTTAGCCGCGATGATGTACCATCAGTTAGCGGAATGATCAGATGTGTGAGACGCGCTGGACCTGACCCAGAAGAGAGTTGTGGTGTCCATAGCCGGGTCAAAAAAAATATCCGGAGCAGTTGAGAAGCTGACGCGCCGAAACATTTGAGCATCCCGGCTAGGCGAAGGCTCTCACCCCACAGTAGATCAAACCGCACATCTGCGACTAGGCGAAGCTCCATACTTATCGGGTAGGCATCGAGCTAGGCGAGGGGAGCATCGAATATGATGACAGCTGACCAGATTCCGAGTTTTGTCCAAGAGGTTGTAGACGCAGGCTGCGATATCATTGCCTTGACGGGCGGTTCGGGGTTTTTCTTCGGGGATGCCGACCTTTCGGCCAAACAATATGAGCTCGCAGAACCGCACATCCATGCTATCTGCGCGAAATACGGGCGATGGGATCACCTCCTCACGGAAATTTCGCAATATCTTGTTTCCATTGGGCGGGTTTACGTCACGCCGCCAATCTGGCCTCGAGCACCATGTTGAACGGTCCGGTTACGGCTCGTTGCACTTGGCCAAAGCCGCCCGAGCGAATAACCTCGGTCAACTTCTCCTCGCCAGCTTGAGCGCCCAAGCCCTCTCCGACTTCCTGGTCAAGCGAAGTCGGTACGCAGATCATGGTGGAGGCATTGTAGTAGAGGCGGCCCACGGGGTTCATGTTGTCCCGAGGACGATCTCCGGCTATCGGCTCGACAATCATCCACGTTCCGTCGGGCTTCAGAATACGTCGCATGTGAGCAGCGCATCCCCGTGGATCACCCATGTCATGGAGGCAGTCGTAGCTCGTGATTAGATCGAAATCCGTTTCCGTTATATCTTTCGCGGACGCTGCCAAGAACTTGACCCGGTCATCCACGCCATGAGTTCGTGCGTGTTTTGACGCTTCGACGATCGACGGTTCGTGGAAATCGTAGCCAATGAACGTCGCATTCGGATACGCCTGCGCCATGAGGATAGTAGAGAATCCGACCCCACAGCCGACGTCTGCAACTCTCGCACCGCTTTCCAGCTTTTCTTCGACGCCTTGCAGAGAGGGTAACCACACCGAGACAATGTTGTTGACGTAACCGGGACGGAAGAAGGCACCCGTCGCGCAGAACAGACAGCCTGCGGTATCGCCCCATCGTACACCACCGCCCGTACGAAATGCCGCCTCGACCTTCGGCTCGCCCTCGATCATAGCCGCTGCAAGGTCGAACGCGCCCTCGAGGTAAACCGGACTGTCCTTGTTGACGAAGACCATCGCCTGCTCCGGCGACAGGCTGAACGTATCGCTGCTGCCATCGTAGTCGATGTAGCCATTGGCTGCTTGAGCCAACGCCCACTCCCGGACGTACCGTACCGCCAGCCCACCTGCTGCGGAAGCGAGTTCCTCGGCCGAGACGCGACCGGCTTTGTGCAAGGTCTCGAAAAGTCCCAGCCTTAATCCAACACGAACGGTGGGAACGCTGAACGCGCCGCCCAAGTCGCCCAGCATCTTGCCGACGAAATTGTTGAGTTTGGCTTCATCGAGTTCGGTCATGTCATCACCCTCCCGCAATGATGCGAACGGCCAACACGCGAAGCGAGGCCGTTCGATGAAGAAAATTAGAATGCCCTAATGTATCACGGCTCAGCCTCGTTGTCAGCGCTCCCGTGAAGCTTCCGCTTCCACGTCCTTACAACTGAGATGCTTTAGTGCGGGCTGTTCAGCACGATGGCGAGCGATCCATGTAACCCTCTGATCTGATTCGGAACGAATCACTTCGTCGCCAGTTGATTCGCATCTACCGTCAAAGAAGGTTGCGCGTCATGACCGGGTATGCCCTCACACCGATCGAGCCGCTCGAAGTCGAGATTTACGGTATCGGCCAATATGCCCCTGCGGAGACCGTTGAGGAGATGATAATGTACCTCACAGATAAATGGCCGGACAAATCGAAGTCCGCTTTCCACAGCGCGCTTGCACGATCGATTGACGCGATGGTCTTTGCGGCAGAGCCCGAAGCGGCCCGTGCCGCCTTCGTGACGGCAGCTCACGCGGCTGGAATGCATGTGCTTCCGGACGACATGGATGAGCTGAGGAAAGCAAGCTGATAAAAAGAAACCCCGCTGTATGCCGCAGCGGGGTCGAAGGAGGTCATCTTAGGCACATGAAGCCTACCACCCTCATCGCACGCGGCAACCAACAAATTAGAAATCCCTGATGTAATCCACAGATGGCGAAAAAACCGAGATCAAAGCCACTTCTCTCCGACGACAAGTCGTTACGCGGCTCCGTCCGCAAGCGCCGCGACCCTTCGCAACCAAACCTGCTCCTCGATCCGATGCCCTGTCGCGTGGAACCCGCGTTAGCGTTGCTCAAGGCAAAGCCTCCAAGCGATCAGCGCTACCGCGCCGAGGTGAAGATCGACGGCTACCGTCTGGCCATTCACATCGAGCCGACAGGCGTCCGCATCATTACGCGCGGTGGACACGACTGGACCGAACGATTTCCCGCTATCGTTGATGAGGCTCGCCAGCTCGATGTCGCGAGCGCCATCCTCGATGGAGAAGCGGCGGTGCTCGACGAGCAAGGTCGATCGGATTTCGGAGCGCTCCAGCGAACACTGGGTGGGCGAGGCGGGAAGCTTCCATCTTCTGGCTCGATCTTCATCGCATTTGACGTCCTATACCTCGACGGTCATGACCTCCAGAAAATGGAGTTATCGAGCCGACGGCATCTCCTTGAGCAATTAGTCGGCGATCGCGATGGGCCGATCCAATTCTCTCAGGAAATCGAAGGCGAGGGCGGCGCGATATTCCGAGCGGCCTGCGAACATGGCCTTGAAGGTGTGATCTTCAAGAATGCGGACAGCACTTACAGGTCAGGACGGACTGCCGACTGGATCAAAGTGAAGTGCATTGCCTCGGAAAGCTTCTTCGTTGTCGGCTACGAACGGTCATCGACAGCTCGTGGTGGCTTAGGGAGCCTGCTGCTCGCAGCCCACAACGGTGACGCACTTCAATACGTCGGCTCCGTCGGTACGGGATTCAAATATAACGACGCGGTACAACTGCGCGCGGCTCTGGACAAGCTTGCGACCAAGCGGCCGGCGGTCGTCTTCAACGGTCGTCGAAAGGACGTCGTATGGGCAAAACCGACTTTGATAGCTGAGATCGAGTATCGCGCTTGGACGGACGACGGCAAGCTCCGGCATGCGTCCTACAAGGGGCTGCGGGATATCTCGGACAATGCCGCGGTCTTCAGGATCGATTGATGTTATGACCTGATTTTTCAGCATCAGCTGACCGGGCGTGACCGAAAGCTGTCGCAGTCAATTTTCGGTTTGTAGACGTCAGCACTTCAGCAAAGTTTCACTGCAGTCCATGGCGAAGCCTAGACCTCGCCGCGAGGAGGTTTTCCCGCCGCGTCCTTCGGGCGGTCATTCGAGTCTATGACAACCTCCGCAGCATCGTTTGACGTCGCATGGCGTCTATCTAGCGGAGCCTGGTTAGCAGCCTGCGGGACCGGCTTCTGCTCCTTGGATGGCGTACGATCAGAATAGTCCTTGTCCTTCTCCATCGAGGTCTCCTTTTGGGTTTCCGGCAATCATCCGGCTTTCCGGCCTTTAATCTCGGCGACGACGCTCTTCGTAGCGCATCCATGATGTTGACAACGTTAGACCCGGGAGCGGCGCTGGATTTGCCCTTTGCGGTCTTCTTGGGCTTGAGGAGTTTTCGCTTCTCCTCGATCAGCTTTCTGGTTCCACGGAGCTTCGCCGTTGATTTGGGCCGAAAGCATCTGACACAGAGTGGGATTTGACGTCAACTAGCCATTAGAGACCGGACTTCAATGGTCTCGTCGAACAATTCGCTCAGCATGTCCAATACCGCATAAACTCTGTCGGATTTCACGGAATAGTAAACTGCCTGAGCGTCACGCCGTGTGGAAACCAAGTCCATTGCTCGAAGTTTGGCCAAGTGTTGGGAGAGAGCAGACTGGCTTAGGCCAACAGTCTCGGCGAGCTTGCCAACGCCCATTTCTCCATCGCGTAACGTCGTCAAAACTTGTAAGCGGCTTGCGTTGGCCATGACGTTCAGCAAGTCGGCCTTTTCGGTGAAGGTAGACATAGGGTTTCCTTATGAGCAAAAGCCGAATTCAACTCGCTAATAAATAGTTTCCGAATATTCGTGATTCGGTCAACCGCTCACATCGAAACTCGGTTACCGAGTGGTTCCGTTGATCGCTCGGGTAGCAGAATTGTCACGCCCTGCGCGGTTGGTAGTCCAAACCTGGCCAGTGTTTGGAGACTGCGCCTTTCGCGAAACTGCACATGGCCTCGTACCGACAATCTGCGCGCACCCCCAAATAGAGCTGGTTGGACTGGTCGCAGCTTGAAGTTAATTTAGAGTAAGCTAACTTCGTATTCGAGGAATCAGTCCTGCCTGTAGAAGGAAATCCATGCGCGCCCCACAGACCATGACCTTTTCGACCGAGCTCTTTGGAAACGAAGTGCCAGATGCAGGTTTTTTTACGTGGGACCTCCCCGAGAACATATTGTACGCTGACAACGCCCTGGCATCGCTTTTTGGCGTCGATCCAGCCGAAGCTGAGCAAGGCCTACCGATCGAGGTTTTTCTCGCGAGGGTGCATCCCCAAGATGCGCCGATATTGGCTAAGGCGATCAGCGACAGCATTATTGCGCATCGGCCGCAACAGCAGTCGTACCGGGTCTGTAATTGCGAAGGCGTCTATGTGACGGTGACGTGCTTTGGTAGGGGGTTTCGCGATGCGAAAGGCGAGCCCATACGATACGTCGGAATTGTGGTGCCCGCCGACGGTACAGATGATATTCGGCGCAACCATTGACTACATATGCACCCACGCGACCCACGAGCCAGCCCATCATGCGTCTGAGCGCCAGCTCACGCATTCGCGGCGGCCTAAACTGAACGAATACCCAGTCCTGCGGTTAACACCGGAGCGGCAGGACCGCTTACTGGTCAGCCGTTATCCCGCCGCGTGATATCCGCCATAGACTCCGATCCCGACATAGAAGACAAACGCAAAGATTGCGATACCTACGCCCACCCAGATTGCAGCTCGACCGAACCGCAGCTTTGCTCGGTTTTGAGCTGGGCTATCTGAGGAGGGCGCAAGAGCTGGATCGGTATTTGGATTGTCAGCCATCGGTTTTCCTTCGCGTGAATGCAGAGCTAAAGCATTCAGAGGAAGGATTGTTCCGATCATGGACCGAGATTGCGGCAGGCTCCAGCTTACATCTCCTGTTGGCACCGATGACATCGGCACCTACCGGGCCCGTCCCATGTAGCATTTCTAGGAATTGATGTGACGAAAACGATCGAACGACGCGCCAGAAAAAGCCTCAGGTATTCGAGACCACAACCTCGTCCCTCATGAGCTGGGCGAGCTCGGCAGCGTCGTGAATACCGAACTCATGCCATCCCACCAGCGCTTTAGCAGCGAGCTTTCCTCGGTCACTGGAGGGATCGCACGCATTGTTGCGACACCAATCGACGAGGACGCCGTGCAATATTTGCATGTCGGCGTTCGTGAGCGGCTCCTTCGGCCAAGCGGTCTTGGTCAAACGGTTTTCCTTAGGTTTTGATCGGACAAACAAAGCGCAAAGCCAGAGCCGACCATGATAATTGAATCGGCTTACCAGCCAAATCAAGAACTATCCACAAACCACTGCCGTGCAACGGAAAATATCAGTGCGGTAACGGACGGTTGAGCCGCTGAAAGTGCGTGTCCACGCATACGGGCGGTCTAGCCAAGGGCTCCAATGGTTTCATCAACCGCCGCGGGGAGACCCTGTCCTTCAGGGCTGGGGAGGAAAGCGGCTTAGGTCGTCCAATGGCGAAGCCAACTTCGACAGCTTTCGAAAGTACGGCATTTTTCTGCCGGCTATTGCCGGGTCGAACGATCCGGGTTCCCATTGAGGTATTCCTCCGTGATACCTCGCATTGTCCGTTCAGCTCAAACTTCAGCACTTGCTCGCGCGCCTGCGATCGCTGTCCCCTGTCCGCGGTCTGCCGCTTCCATCGGTTGCGTAGCGGCATGGCTTACGGAAAGGGGCAAAGCAAAGACCTCATCAAGAGGGCTGTCGAACTCTGCACGCTGCCGACGTCACCCGACCTGTCATCGCTAAGGTCTGGAATTTTGAGAGCCGTCGCGACGATGGCTGCCTCTATCTGGCCGAGAGACATCCTCCAACCGATCCCGCACGGCGTCGACCGTTTCGATCCATTGAACATCGCAGCCTTCGGCATCTCCTTCGCCCAGAAGGACACCAGCCACCAGCGGGCCTCCTCAGCGATCTGGAGTTCCTCGGCGTCGCTGTGAACAACCAGAACCTGCTGAGTGGGCGCGATATTGAAGCGGGCAGCGGTGTTCCGACCGCGCTCTGAATCCGCGGGAGGTCATAGAGATCGATAAACGCCGACCACTCATGTTCGAACGTGAATCTTCCGCACATGCGCCTTACAATCTCCTCTTCTTCAAGATTGCAAGATCGCGCTCAAGACCGCGGTTGGCAAGCACCGAGAGCATGTGATTGTCGGCTATCTCGACCATTGCCGCGGCGACCTCCTCGGGATGCCAGCCTGCCTCTACGGCTGCCTCTACGGCTGTCGCAAAAGCGTCGTCGAGAGCTTCCTGACATCGGAGGAAGCGATCGGGGTGAGTGGGTGAGGGAGGCGAGGGTGTCTGGGTCATGCCAGCAAAATGTCGCTCGTGATTTCGCGGTCAATGCCAACACTGTTCATCGTCGTCGGGATCAGCATCAAGAGTGCTAAACGTCGATATGGACCTTCGAGCCTGAAATAGACCAACTGGTATATTCAACTTGCGGCCCAGTGCGGACCTGCGCATCCTGTGCACAGTTCCAAGCCCAGCCGAGCCGGAGGTCCATCACCATGCCGCTCGATAGAGGAAAGCAAGGCTGAGCAGATCGGCTCGATGCAGCCGGAACCTGCGTCTTCCGAACATCTCTCCGCTGTTTGGGGATAGTGCCCAAGAGGACCTCAAGCGACGCCGCGGGCGAACGAAATCTTCGATACTTTACTTACCTACAATCAGTTCCTTTACCTTGCGTCCGAGCGCCTCGGCGGAGAAAGGCTTCGTCATGACGTGCATCCCACGCTCCAAGTGACCATGGTTCAAAATCGCGTTCTCCGCATATCCGGTGACGAAGAGCACTCTCAAGTCCGGTCGAGCGACGCGAACGGCATCAGCGAGCTGTCGGCCGTTCATGCCATTGGGCAATCCCACGTCCGTTACCAACAGGTCCACGTCTGGCCGTGTATGGAGAACTTTGATCGCCGATGGACCATCCTCCGCCTCAAGCACTTCGTATCCGAGCTCCTCGAGGATTTCCACGGCAACCATCCGGACAAGAGGCTCGTCGTCGACCACCATCACCGTATCCGTACCGGCGGAGCGGGGTGCCGGCGGTGCTAGGGCAGCCTCGTCAACTTCTTCAGCCTTGGCGAGATACCGCGGCAAGTAAATGCAAATGGTCGTGCCCTTTCCGACCTCGGAGTAAATCCTTGCAGTTCCCCCTGACTGCCCCGCGAAGCCATAAACCATGCTCAAACCGAGCCCTGTACCCTGACCAGTCGGCTTGGTGGTGTAGAACGGGTCGAAGGCTTTGGCGATGACATCGGGCGTCATGCCTGTTCCGGTATCGGTCACGCACAGCGAAACGTACTGGCCCGGCTGCATGTCCCGCTCCCTCGCGGTGCGCTCGTCAAACCAGCGATTGCCTGTCTCGATGGTCACCTTTCCTCCCTGCGGCATCGCATCGCGTGCATTGATGCACAGGTTGAGGAGGGCGTTCTCCAATTGCCCAACGTCAACAAAGGTTGTCCAGAGCCCTGCGGCCGCTACCGCATCTACTTCGACGGCTGGCCCAACGCTTCGCACGATAAGCTCCTGCATCCCTGAAACCAACCGGTTGATATCGGTGGGCTTTGGGTCGAGGGTTTGTCGGCGCGAAAATGCCAAAAGGCGCTGTGTCAGCCCAGCTGCCCGCTTTACTGCGGCTTGTGCACCCGCGAGATAGCGGTCCGTGTCGGCAATGCGTCCTTGCTCAAGTCTCGCGCCCATCAGTTCGAGACTGCCGCCGATACCTGCGAGGATGTTGTTGAAGTCGTGCGCGAGTCCACCGGTGAGCTGCCCGACGGCTTCCATCTTTTGCGAATGCCTAAGGGCTTCTTCGGCTTTTACCAGTGCGTTCGTGCGCTCTTCCACCCTGGCTTCCAATGTCGCGTTCAGTTCGGCTAGGGCCGCATTCGACTCCCGGACGTCCGCTTCGGAGCCTACGCGCTGGATGTGGGCCCAAGACCGCTCCGTGACTTCCCGGATGAGCGCAAGTTCCTCATCCGTCCAAGCGTGCGGAACCTTGTCATGGATGGCCATCAAGGCCGTGAGTTTCCCTTCGCGAACCAGGGGCATGCAGATTGTCGCGGCAATACCTATGTCCTGAAAGGTCTTGGCTTCCTCGGGGGCTAGCTCGGAAAGGTTGTCATTGACGATCAATGGCTGCCCTCGCGAGAGGTTTGTTACGGCGAGCTGTCCGAAGTTCGCCAGGCTGTAGTGTCCGACGATGGAAGGCGATCCTTCGGCCGCCCAGTCGCCGAGAATGGTGAAGCCGTCCTCATCGTCGTCCATCTCCGCGTATGCGCAATTCGACAACGACAAATGCTCGCCCACCATCTTGGTGGTGATCGCCAATATCTCGTCGGCATCGCGGGCACTCACCAGTTCCTTGCCCAGGCCATCAAGAAATCTCAGCAGGGTTTCGGATTTTCGCAACGCCTCTTCGCCGCGGAGACGTTCGGTCACGTCGATCCCGGAGACAAAGATATCTGTGACACGTCCGGTGGCGTCCTTGATCGGCTGATACACGAAGTCCAAGTATAGGTGCCGGACAGGGCCACCGGAATCATCGTCGACCGAGAACAACGCGCCCTCCGCCGAGTGCGCATCTCCAGTCCGATAAATCTCGTCGAGAATGCCGACAAAACCTTGTTGAAACGCGTCCGGCAGGGCCTCCCTCACGGGTTTGCCAACAATGTCCCGTTCGCCGACGATCTCCATGTAGGCTGGGTTTGCATACTGAAAGACATGCTCCGGACCACTCAGCATGGCCATGAAACCCGGAGCGGTTTCGAACATTTGTCGATAGCGTTCGCTCTGGGAGATCAGGTGCTGTCGACCTCGGACAGCTTCCGTCGTCTCGATCACGGTGTCGATCATCCCGCCGACGTTGCCGTTCTCGTCGCGTACCGGGCTGTAGCAGTACGTGAAGTAGGCGGTCTCGAGCTGGCCGTTGCGCGTCGTCTCAAGCGGGAAATCTTCGTAGTAGACGGGTTCGCCCGCCATGGCCCGCTCGGCGATCGGCTTCAATTCCGCCCAGTTTTCCGCCCAGGACTCGCGCAGTGGTCGGCCTAGCGCCTCTTCCTTGGCACCGAGCATGGGAAGATAGCCATCGTTGTAGATAGCGATGAGATCGGGGCCCCAGAACAGACACTGGGGAAACTTCGACGACACCATGGCGTCAACGGCGATGCGCAGCGCCGCGGACCACTGATCGATCGGTCCAAGCGCGGTCCGATCCCATGGGTAAGACCTTATCTTCTCGGCCATGACGCCGGTGGATGACGGGAAGGCAGAGGTAAGTATCATCGGTCCATTATTCGCGTTCGTTTTTCCCTCCAGATAGGGAAATGTTATTCATTGAAAAGGCCTTAGTCCGCAAACTGCAAAAAATATCGACTGCTTTGACGGGGTTGGAGGACCGCGTCCCGTGAGCTCTCTCAACGGCCGTCGAGGGTCGGAAAACAGGCTATTGGATTGGAATGTGGGATTACTTTGCAAAGAGGCTTGGGTCCGCTTTCACCGGGGTTGGCGCATAATGCTCGCCGGCGTTTGGCTGCGGTGCCCGAGCTTCCGCCGCGCCACTAATAAGTGCTACGGGGAAAACCGGAACAACGCCGCCGCTTTCAGGATCGACTACCAGCCTGCTTTCGAGTGAAATCGAGGGCGTCTTAAGTTGGCTTATCTGGGTTCGTCGTCGTCGTTGAGCGTTGCGCAAGCTCTGCCATTCCAAACAAGACGTACGATGCTCTGCCAAGTCGGCGCAAACGTTGCGCGCCAAAAATCGGAACGGGCGCAAATCCTGGTCAAGCAGGCGTTGTCGCTCGACCGATCGTTGGGAATCCAAAGGCTTCCGTAGAGCCAGGGATGTCGCGCAACCTTCTGTGCGTTAACGTACCGGAACCATCGTGCCGACGAAACATTCACTGCTCGCCTTTCGATCAGTTCGCGAGGCACCGAATCCGAGTGCGCCATGTTTCGAAATACCGGAGGCCACAATGTCTGACGAACGTCACGAATGGATTAGCAAACGCGCCTATGGGCTTTGGGAGGAAAACGGCCGTCGATGGGGTCGGGACCAGGAATATTGGCTGCGAGCCTCTTCCGAGAGAGACCATATGGAGAAGACCCGCGCGTCGCCGGATGGGCGTGAAGTGCTGGCAAGGAGGGATCGCCTCGCAGCCGGCCTCGAACCTGGTCCATCCGAGCGCGTGCCTGATCGACATCAGAAAGTTCTCATTGTCGACGACGAACCAGTATTGCGCTTTGCCGCCGTAAGCACGCTCGAGGACGCAGGGTACCTCGCGATGGAGGCCGCGAATGCATCGGAGGCGTTGATATGGCTCAGGATGCAAAAGGTGGATGCGGTGATCACCGACATAAACATGCCGGGCGAGATGGACGGACTTGGGCTCGCCGCGAAAGTTCGACAGCTCTGGCCTGAAACTCGGGTCATTGTCACTTCTGGATTGGTGTCGTTGCGCGCTTCGGATATCGGAGAAGGTGTCAGGTTTCTGAGGAAGCCGTATGAGGAGAGCGCGCTTCTAGGAACTTTGGCAGACGCCGCTTAGTTCAGTTGCGGTTAAAAGGCGGGCAAACATTGTTGCCCGTGATCTTTGAATGGGCCGAGCATCTTAACCTCGTCGCGGAAAGCAACGACAATCGTCCTGTCGACTAAAAACATTACAATTCCCGGTTTTCATCAATTATCTCGATTGTGCGCGCACAGGTAAACGAGGCCGTCTTTCTGGTGTTCACACCAGGCTCGCGGCGTGTCCAGGAGTGGAAGTCCGGCACGAGGGACACAGAAGATGCGTTGCACATCGCAGTATGGTGTCCGACTGCATCCTTTCGCCGCCTTAGACGTTGAGGTTGCACCCAAGCATCGCGAGGTTCACATGGCGGAAGAAAAGCTCTCCAAATACAAGGCAAAGCGGGATTTCAAGGTCACGCAGGAGCCGCATGGGGCCACCGACATCAAGCCGTCGAACAGGCTTCGGTTCATTATCCAGAAGCACGACGCCACGCGGCTTCACTACGACCTCCGTCTCGAACTTGACGGTGTCTTCAAGTCATGGGCCGTGACCAAAGGCCCGTCGCTTGATCCAAGCGACAAGAGGTTGGCTGTTGAGGTCGAAGATCATCCGCTCGACTACGGCGATTTTGAAGGCACGATCCCTAAAGGGCAATATGGTGGTGGCACCGTAATGCTTTGGGATCGTGGCTACTGGGAACCAGAAGGCAAGAAGACCCCGCAGCAAATGCTTGAGAAAGGCGATCTCAAGTTCACCCTGGAAGGTGAAAAGCTCCACGGCAGCTTCGTTCTTGTCCGCATGGGCGGCGACCGCGACGGCGGCAACCGCGTCAACTGGCTGCTTATCAAGCACCATGACGACGATGCAGTTGACGGCGATGGCGCGGCGATCCTTGAGAAGGATACATCCGTTGCCTCCGGTCGAACGATGGAGGCAATAGCTGGCGGCAAGGGCAAGAAGCCAAAGCCTTTCATGGTTGCGGGCGAAGCAATTGGAGCGGACGCCGTATGGGACAGCAATGTCGGCCTCGCTGCCGATGAGCGGGAAGCAGCTGGGAAACCCGCCAAGGCAAAGCCGACCAAGAAGAAGCCGATTGCCAAAGTCCCGGAATTCATTCCACCACAGCTCTGCGAGACCCTGGCTCGACCGCCGGGTGCCGACGGCTGGATTCACGAGATCAAGTTCGATGGGTACCGCATCCAGATGCGGGTTCTCGACGGTGAGGTCACCCTCAAGACCCGGAAAGGGCTGGACTGGACGGCGAAGTATCCGGCCATCGCGGCCGCAGCGTCCAACCTGCCTGATTGCATCATCGACGGTGAAATCTGCGCCTTGGACGAACACGGGGCTCCGGACTTCGCGGCTCTGCAGGCGTCACTATCTGAAAAGAAGACCGACGACCTCGTGTTTTTCGCGTTCGACCTACTGTTCGAAGACGGCGACGATTTACGGGAGCAGCCGCTCACCGAGCGAAAGGAACGCCTTCAGGCTCTGTTGGAGGCAGGTGAAGACGAAGCTCGCCTTCGGTTCGTGGAGCATTTCGATACCGGTGGCGACGCCGTTCTCAAGTCGGCCTGCCAGCTGTCACTTGAAGGCATCGTCTCGAAGAAGGCCGACGCCCCTTACGTTTCCGGGCGAACCGACACTTGGGCAAAGTCGAAATGCAGGGCAGGGCATGAAGTCGTCATCGGGGGGTGGGCCAAAACCAATGGAAGGTTCCGCTCACTGCTCGTCGGTGTCTATCGTGGTGAAAGCTTCGTCTATGTGGGCCGCGTGGGCACTGGATATGGCGAGGCGAAGGTGAAAACGCTGCTGCCGAAGCTGGAAGAGGTGGCCGCGAAGACATCGCCGTTCACTGGCGTTGGTGCACCGAAAAAGGACCCCGATGTCGTTTGGGTCAAGCCTGAACTGGTGGCGGAAATCGAGTTTGCCGGATGGACGGCCGATGGTCTCGTCCGCCAGGCAGCCTTCAAGGGCCTGCGGGAGGACAAACCTGCCGCCGAGGTCGAGGCTGAGAAGCCAGCCAAGCCCGAGGAGACGTTTGTCCCAGACCCGGTCGTGAAGCCGAAGCCATATAATCGGCGTTCCAATGCCAAGGCCAACGTCATGGATGTCATGATCTCCCATCCCGACAAACCGCTGTGGCCCGACGCCGGAGATGGCCAGCCCGTCACCAAGGAAGACCTGGCGCGGTATTTCGAGGCAATCGGGCCCTGGATGATCGAACACATCAAGGGACGTCCGTCATCCGTTATACGCTGTCCGGATGGCATTGGCGGTGAGGAGTTCTTCCAGCGCCACGCGATGCAGGGCACTTCCAATCTCCTGGAGCTTGTCACCGTCTTCGGCGACCGCAAACCGTACCTCCAGATCGACCGGATTGAGGGGTTGGTAGCGGTGGCACAAGTCGCTGCCATGGAAATTCACCCCTGGAACTGCCAGCCCGACGAGCCGGAGGTACCTGGCCGCCTTGTCTTTGACCTGGACCCTGCGCCCGACGTGCCGTTCTCGACTGTCATCGAGGCCGCCAAGGAGATGCGTGATCGGTTGGAGGCTCTCGGGTTGACAAGCTTCTGCAAGACAACCGGGGGCAAGGGACTGCATGTCGTGACGCCTTTAACCAGTCGGAAGACCAAGCTTGGGTGGTCGGAAGCCAAGCATTTCGCCCACGACGTCTGCAATCAGATGGCTCAGGACGCCCCTGATCAATTCCTGGTCAAGATGTCCAAAAAGCTGCGTGAAGGCCGCATTTTCCTCGACTATCTCCGCAATGATCGAATGGCGACGGCCGTCGCTCCTTTGTCGCCTCGGGCGAGGGCCGGAGCCACCGTGTCGATGCCGATCACCTGGCGACAGGTCAGGGCTGATCTCGATCCCAAGAAGTTTACGATAAGGACGGTCCCCGCGCTCTTGGCAAAGACATCGGCATGGGAGGACTATTCCGACGCTGGACGTCCCCTGGGGGAGGCGATCAAGCGTCTCGCCAGGTCCATCAAGGCGGCCGCGTGATGGCCAAGAATACCAAGTCAGCGATCACGCCATCGGAACTGTCGATCGAGACCGAGCCAATGGAGGCCAAGCTTGCGGAGACACTGCCCGAAGGGGACGGATGGTCGTACGAGCCGAAGTGGGATGGCTTTCGGTGCCTCGCCTTCAAGAACGGCCGCGAGGTCGATATTCGTGCCAAGTCTGGTAAGCCGCTTGGCCGTTATTTTCCTGAAGTCATCGCATTCCTGGCTTCGATAGATATCCAGCGGTTTGTCATCGACGGTGAGCTGGTCATCGATCTCGACGGAAAGCTTTCGTTCGATGCTCTCCAGATGAGATTGCACCCGGCGGAGAGCCGGATCAAAAAGCTGTCGGTGGAGACGCCGGCGAGACTGGTTGCTTTCGACATGCTGATGGACCCGGCCGGCCATATTCTGTTGGGCCAGCCTCTCTCAGAAAGGCGCGCGGCGTTGGAGACTTTCACTGAGAAGGCAGCGTGCGCGAAAATCCGGCTATCTCCGACGACCACCAAGATAGCCGATGCCACAAAATGGCTGGCGGCCTCGGGAAGCGACACCGATGGCGTCGTTTGCAAACGACTGACAGACCCTTATCAGCCGGGCGAGCGGGCCATGGTGAAGGTCAAACGGATCAGGACCGTCGACTGTGTGGTCGGCGGGTTCAGGTATGAAAGCGACAGCAAAATGGTCGAATCGCTGCTGCTCGGTTTGTACAACGATGAGGGAGAGCTTGACCACGTCGGCTTCACGTCGGGAATATCGAATGCCGACCGAGCAGAGCTGACAGCGAAACTGGAAGCCCTTCAACAAGCGCCGGGTTTCACAGGTAAAGCTCCCGGTGGCCCAAGCCGCTGGAGCACGGCGCGTTCGGTGGAGTGGGTGCCGATAAAGTCAGAATTGGTCGTCGAGGTGAAGTTCGATCAGGTCACAGCTCGTCGATTTCGGCACGGGACGAGGATCGTCCGGTGGCGTCCCGACAAGAAGCCTGAGCAATGTCGCTTCGATCAAATCATTTGATCGATAAACGTAACCTAGAAACAGTAAAACTGAAGGAGCAGGAAATGAATACCGCGAACTTGCAGCTGGAAGGGCTCATTATGGCAGTTGCCGCTGTGTCGGAAGCCATCGTTCGCAAGGGGCTTATGACCCACGAAGAGATTGGCCAAGCCCTAGCCAGCGCCGAGAACGCAGCCTCGCGTCCTGATGGCGACGGCGTCTCTGACTCAAATCAGGCGGCAACGGTGTTTCCCATCCGCGTCTTGTCTCTCGCCAATCAAGCCAGTCAGCACGGAAGAAGTTACACGTTCGCACGGTATGCGGAACTCGTGGGCAGAATGACATGATGACGACGTCGCAGGAAGAGGGCGTATTCGACCATCGGTGTGTCGTCGAAACACCCTTTGGCACATTGCCGAGACCTTTGCCCAAAGTTTCTGGATGATACCGTCGCGCGGATACCATCTGACGCCCGCCAGATAATGCGAAGCGGTCAGCCCGCTTTGCGGGCTTTCAGCTCTTTGGCAACCGACTTTTTCAAAGCGTCCATTATGTTGACGACATTGCTCTCGTGTTGGTCGTCGCTTTTCGAAGCTTTCGACTTCGTCTTCCCGGATCGCTTTTTGGCCTTCTTTTTGTCAGCTATGAGCTTGATGAGGCTCTCCTGGACAGGGTCGGACGCCATCTCGGGCGACCAGTCAGCCATCTTTTTCTTGATAATCGTCTCAAGAGCGGAAATACCCTTGGCATCCCCCTTCTTCTCGATGCCCGTAAAATACTCGCTCTCCGGCCGAACCTCGTCGCCGAAGCGCAGCGTCCACACAACAATGCCTTGATCCCTGGCTTCCAACATCACGACACGTTCCCGGCGGCCCAACACGACACGGGAAACACCCACCATATCCTGGGCCTTCATGGCGTCACGGATGACTGCAAAGGCTTCGTCGCCGATCTTCTCGTTGGCCGTCAGGTAAAAAGGGGTATCAAGATAAATCCAGTCGATGCTCTCGCGCGAAACGAATTTCTCGATGTCGATGGTCCGAACGGTTTCCAGTTCGACAGCTTCCAAGTCCTCGTCGGTCAGAATGACGTAATCGTTCTCTCCACGCTCGTAACCCTTGGCCTCCTGCTCATCTGAGACAGGCTTGCCCGTGACACTATCCACGTACTGGGAGACGACGCGGTTACCGGTCTTCTCGTTGAGGGTATGGAACCGCACTTTCTCGGATTCCGAAGTCGCGGGCGTCATGGCCACGGGGCAGGTGACGAGTGAGAGCTTGAGGTAGCCTCTCCAATAGGGGCGACTGGCTGGCATGTCTTTAACTCGCCTTCTTATGCGCGGTTTTTGCTCCCGCCTTTGGCTTCTTCGCCGTAGATGCGGCTTTCTTCTTGGAGTTAGCGTTAGCCGCTTTGGGCTTCTTGGATGAGCCCTTGTCCATTCCGGCGCTCTCGCGCAGTGCATTCAGCAGGTCGTTAGGCTTGGACACTTTGATAGGCTTTGGTTTCGGTAGCGTCTTGCCTTCGGACTTTGCCTTGACCAGTGCCGCCAGGGCAGTTTCGTAACGGTCATCCGTCTTGGCGGGATCGAATTCGCCCTTTTTGGTTTCAATGATGTGTCTGGCGAGGTCCAGCATTTCGCCTTCTACCTTGACCTTGGCGACGTTCTTGAACGCTTCCTTGGAAGACCGCACCTCGTAGTCGAAGTTGAGCATCGTCGCGATCAGTCCTCTGCCGTGCGGTCGTATCAGGACGGTTCGCACCCTTCGGAAGAGAACGGTTCGCGCGATAGCTGTGGCCTTGGTCTTTACCACAGCATCTCGGATGCTGGCGAAAGCATCCTGGTCTTCGTCATTGGTCGGCACGAGGTAGTACGGCTTGTCGAAGTAAATGTCGTCGACCTTCTCATGTGGTATGAAGGCCTCGGCCTGTAACATCTTGTCGGCGTCCGGCACGACGGCGGCGACTTCTTCCGGGTCGATCATGACGTAGTCGCCGTTGCCCGTGTCAAAGCCCTTAACCTGGCTGTCGTGCTCAACGACCTCCTCGGTATCGCTATCGATGAATTCGCGCTTGAGTCGATTGCCGGTCTTTACGTTCAGCATATGAAAGCTGATCCGCTCCGACGTCGACGCGGCCGTGTATAGCCCGACGGCGCAGGAAAGTTCGCCGACCTTGAGGTGGCCTTTCCATTGGGCCCGGTGCGCAGTCATACGTGTATCCTCCAACTTGCCGATGCAACAACTCAAATGGGAATTCATGGTTCCCACCTCGCGGGGCTGGTGGCGAAATTGTCACCGAGGAAACCAGTCTCTCACGCGAGCCAAGTCATCTCCTATCGTGTTCGGTGATTTTCGTGAGAAATTGTCGCTCCTCCGCTATACCGTCGGCGTACGACTGAAGAGAGCTGATATCGAATTCGAGAAGACTTTCGATAATTTCCATTTGGGACAGGCGCAGCCGGGCTAAGGCCCGATCAGTTTCTTGTTGTCAGAGGAGTAACGCGGCTTTCCGCGAAGTGGCCTCAAAACATCCACAGCGAGTTGGAAACATATTTTGTTCGCAAGGTCTTTTTAAGCCGTCTCGCTACTTCGACCCTACACTGAAGTCGAAACGCAGCTGGTGTCCTGCTGGGCATGCTCAAGAAGGGCAGGCTCGCTGAACGCAGTGCCTATGCGCAGTGATCCTTCGAGGTTTTGTTCGCATTTTATTAGTGTTAGCCCGCACATGGGTGTTGTCGTGACTTCGGGCAGGGCGGATGTCAATCCGTTCGACTTGCCAGCGGGAGCGAAGTTCTTGCCGAAGCCTTACAATGCGACGGTAGCCATCGCGACGGTCGAAAGCGTGATCCAGCGACGCCGGGGTAGCGAAGAAGCCGTAGCTTCTTAGAGCACCGAGGAATGCGCCGATGTTTGATATTCATTGGCAATCGTCTCACCAAGGGGATGATTGCTGCCTTGCCTTCGATAAACTGTTATTTGTGCGTCAAGTAGGTTGCTAACCACTCGATTTCATCGAGTACGATTGGCCGACCGAAGCGGCGTATCGCCAGCCTGTTTTCGTCAGTTGCGGCCTGTCGTCGCTTCCGGTCACGAGGCCCATAACACGCAACTTGCAAGTGGTGTGCGGATCGAGAAAGACCACGTCTCCGCTGCCGATCTTGCGTAGCTGGTGCAATTCGATAGCGTCGAGCGTCATCACCTTCCCACCGAATTGTTGACTGAGCTCAAGATATCTCGACGGCACTGGATAGTCTAGTTGCAGCGCAGCTCGAAACATAGGTGGATTCCTTTCAAGCTGAAGCGAGCTTACCCAAGATTGTACCAGTCCATCCGTGGTCGGTATCTCGAGCAATGAGGATGACTTTCAAGGTTGATGCGCTATGTACCTCACGGAAATTGCCGCTGTCGTCGACATCCGGCTCTCAGATAGAGAAGACTGGCCTTTGACGTTTAAAAGCAATCATGCAGCATCATCCGACCTCATCATCGCTGAACGAGACATTTTAGCCCGCGTGGCACTCGGCGGACCGCTGAAGGAGGTCCTGCGCGACATCATACTGCTGGTGGAGAAGCCTGCGAACGGCGAGCTCCTCGCGTCGATCTTATTAACGACCGAAGACGGTAAGAATCTTGTAGAAGGTGCAGCTCCAACTTTGCCGGCTGAATACAATGCGGCGGTTGACGGCATTCCAGTGGCTGACGGTGTCGGGTCATGTGGTACGGCGGCCTTCACCGGGGAACAGGTTATGGCCGTCGATATCGCGACAGACCCGCGTTGGGTCGACTACAAAGAAATTGCCTTGAAACACAACCTTCGCGCCTGTTGGTCGATGCCAATCCGCTCCGCTGAAGGTCGTATCCTCGGAACCTTCGCCAATTACTATCGCGAGCCGCGGGAACCTACCGCGCGCGATCTTGAAGTCATTGGGATGGTAACCCGTACGACCGCTATCGCTATTGAGAGATATCGCAACGAACTCGCACGAGACCGAGCCGAAGAGCAACGCATTCTCCTGATCAACGAGCTGAATCACCGGGTGAAAAACGTATTTGCGCTCGCCGACGCGATGCTGGCGATGTCCGCTAAGACCGCTAGCAGCGCGGAGCAGTTCGCGACTGCAGTCAGGGGACGGTTGCGCGCACTTAGCCGCGCTCACGATCTTGTTCGCCCAAAGGCCACTCCAACGAGAGATGGGACTGAACAGCCGGCCATTTCGCTCAAACAGATATTGATGGACATACTTGCGCCCTATGGAAATGACGCGTTCCCTGAGAAAATAGCCATCATCGGATCCCGGCTTCCGCAGGGTGGCTGAGGCCACGGATTGGCTAGTTGTTATGTCATACCTGTAGCATTTTGTGCGCGGGATTCAGGTTAAGGCTAATTGAACCTTTACCGTAAACGCAATGATGTATTGTCATCCTCAGAGTTAACCGGCGATATAATCACAATCCGGTGGAGGGCGAAATGTCTGGTTTTACTGAGAAGGAGATCGCTGCGGAGCTAAAACGCAGGGCTGATGCACGAGATGGGCGCGACTCCAGAGAAGCTGAGATCCGCAAAACAGTTTGCGCCCATTGCGGATCCCCGGTGCTAGGGCTCAGCTCTGAGTTTCCACTTTGCGACGCCTGTGATAGCGATTGATCATTCGATCGACGACCTTTCCTCGGACGAGGAGCCACTGGTAAGTCGGGGTCGAATCTGAGTAGACGTCTCTCCTGCTTACAAGCTGCGCTGTAGACTCCCTCGTGAATGAGCGGCCGACGTTGGCTAAATTTCGGAGTGATGACGGAGTGCCATCGAATAAATATCACGCCGCTTCCCTTGATCGCATTTCGAGCCTTTTCTCCTTTCCGACCGCATACTCGACCAAAACCGGAAAGCCTGATCTCGCTGGCGGGGTCCACACCACACCCACAGGCATCCATTCGAACATGCTCTTGGGCAACTCATCGTAATGGATATGCCGCTCGGTAGAGTTCTCGAGCACAGCCTTCACCTTATGCCCAACGACCGCAGACGTGAATTCCACAGAGAAGTCGTTACCGAGATTGTAGTCGTCCAAAGGGAAAATGCGGAAGCGGTATTTATGTAGGACATCCGGCTTGTCGCGATAGACCGTACGTAGAAGGTAAGGCTCGAGCGCGTACTCATCTCCGTTCTCGTGCCAGCGGCCAATGATTTCGACGCGGCTGACATCTTTGGTGATTTTCCGAGTAAGGGCGCGTCTGATTTCGGACCTATGTTCTTCCACCAACTCGACCAAGTCGTGATCAGTGCTAGCGGGCAGCCCGCCGATTTTGATCTCGAGTTCTCGGTTAGCGTTCAAGGCAATGATGACGTCGTCGCCTGGCAGCAGCAGGTGGCCCGAGTAGCGGACACGGTCATTCTTTCGATCCGCCATTCCCAGTGCTGCTGCGTCGAGCTCAGTGGCGAAATCATTCAGTTCGATATTGTCCATCAGTGCAATCCATGTTCAGGTCCTAGATACAGGGTTGTCCGGATTTTGATGGCTGGCAAGCGGTGAACCGTCGAATTGGAATCACGAATCTCCCGTTGGCCACGAGTGTCGGACGGCATTGTTGCCTACCGTTGACAAGTCGATCCGTTCGCTATATGTTCTCGTCCATGAGCAAGCACAGGTTACCACCGTTTCGAATGCGTTGAGCGTCCCCCGCGCAAGCGGCCGATGTCCTTCTATTCGTTATCGAGGTAATGTAATGGCGTCCCCGGATAGCAATCGTTCGCTAGGCAGACCTGCTCACGTTTCCCAAATCAACCAAAGTTCACCGAGGCCGCTCAAGGGGCCGCCGGTCGTCGTGTTTCGATCCGTTGCCGCCCGCGATCTTGCAAGCATGCTCGACGTAAACCCTTCGATCACGGCCTGGGAGTGCGGATCGCGACAGATAAGCCAAGGCGGCAAGCGCCATTGTGCGGACTTCACAGTCTACGATGGTGACGGCACGGTCTGGCTGATGGATGCGCCTGACAGAAAGCCGAAAATTCAAGGGGCGGCTTTGGACGCATGCGCGCGGTCTCTGGGGTTGCGGTACCGTCATGTCGAGCACTCTGAAATCTATGATGGCTTCAGGCTGCGAAACGCCAAGGACCTGCTGCGATACGGCGGCCATGAGGTTCCGCTCGGCGACCGCCTAAGACTGCTGGCGTTGCTCGACGAAAACGGATCGCTGACATTCGGCGAGTGCCTTCAGGCAATCCGTGAGAGCAAGCCTGTCGCTACTTTGGCATCGATGATCCTGCATGGCTTTATTGAAGTGGATCTGGATGACGCCCTGATCGGCCCGGAAACGAGAGTGACGCGAATGCGGTCCTGATCCGCATCAATGTTCTCCGTTCAATCCGAGGCTTTCATGGACCAGTTTCATCCCCGCCGCCCCGAAAAGCGTCCGCATAATCTTGCCACCGTCGCCGCAGTCATGGCTATGAAGCGCCTCATCAGGCCTTACCTGAATGTTCCTTACTTTGTTTTGGCCATCGAGTTGCCCGACCGAGAAGACATCGGGTTTTACAAGATGGCTGTGCATGACATCCTCGATCCCCACTACATGATGGACGACGAAGGGCGGCGCGCCTTGTTCGTTGAAGAGGCAAGGGACATATCCGGCAGCGGCTGGGAGCTCGTTTGGAAATTTTCGAAGGTCTCGCGAGCCATTCTGTTTCACGTCAGTGAAGAAGACTTCACGAAGCAGCTCTTGCTGACCGTAGACCACTTTCTCGTCCTCACTCCTCCGGAGCGATTTCACCTCAAGGCCGCTGGTCGAGCCATGGGAACGGCGATGACCGACGAGGAAGCGACATACTTTGCCTCCCAAGCCCTGAGCGATGTCCAACTTGCAATGCGCCCCGGGCGATCGGTCGCCCAAGCTATCTCCGTTCTGCAATCGAAATCTCAGGCGGAACCGGAGGTCCAACCCGCACCGGTGAATCAGGGCGAAATCCGCCTCGAGGACTTGTCGGGATATGGTGAAGCAAAGACTTGGGGGCTTCAGCTCGCTCAGGACATCAAGGCTTGGAACGATGGTGAGATCGAGTGGAGCGACGTCGACCGCGGTGTGCTTCTCAACGGCTCGCCTGGGTCGGGGAAGACAATGTACGCCCGCGCGCTTGCCAACACTTGCGGCGTCAAGCTCATCCTTGAATCCGCAGCGTCCTGGCAGGCTACCGGCCACCTCGGCGACCTGTTGAAGGCAATGCGAAAGTCGTTCAGGCTCGCAAGCGCTAGTCGACCGTCGATCTTGTTTCTCGACGAGTTCGACAGCTTCGGAAGCCGCGACAGCCATCGCGACAGCAATAACTACGACTACAAGCGCCAGGTCATAAACGGACTGCTGGAATGCCTCGATCCGTCCGGCGGTCGCGAGGGCGTGGTCGTATTGGCGGCAAGCAACAAGGCCGACGAAATCGATCCGGCACTCATGCGGCCGGGACGGCTCGAAAAGATCATCGATATCCCATTGCCAGACGCCGAGGCGCGCAAGGCTATCGCGCGTTTCCACCTTCCGTCGGCTCAACTTGGCGATCTCGACGATTTCGCAGCGATATCGGAAGGCTGGACGGGTGCGCAGATCGAGAAGGCCGCCAGAGATGCCCGAAGAGTTGCCCGACGAGCAGGGCGGCCGCGAGCCGATGAAACGGATCTGCTGTCAGTGCTACCGCCGGTCGTCGAGTTCACACCCGAAGAGCGGTACCGGATTGCCGTACACGAAAGCGGCCATGCGATAGTGGGCTACCTGCTACGCCCGGAAACACTGATCAAGGTCTCGATAGGCCGCTTGAAAAACGCCAGCGGTGGCAAATTCCTCGGTAAAACCCTCCTGAGAGACCCGACGCCCCTCTTGTCGACGGCATCCAATTTCTCGGACTCCATCGCGATCTTCCTTGCGGGAATGACTGCCGAGCGCGTCGTGTTCGGAAACCATTTCATCGGCGCGGGCGGTGACGCCGGATCCGACCTGGCGACAGCCTCGGACATGGCCACGATGATGGAGAGGAACTTCGGTTTCGGCGATGGATTGCTCACAGATATGGGATCCGGGCCGCGCCCGTTGGAGCAACTACGGCTTTACGACCACGGCCTACGCGATGCCGTGAACAGACGCCTGGAGATCGAGGCCGCGCGAGCGAGGGAATTGCTCGAGCCGCGACGCGACAAGCTCGATCGGTTGGCGTCGCTGTTGGCTGAGAAACTGGAACTGACGGCAGCCGATGTGGCCGAAGTTGTCGGTCAATCGTGAGGGTTGCGGGCTTTTTAGGAGGCGGCATGGGTCGCAAGCGGAAGCGAACAGGAAAGGCAAGCAAGACCGAGAAGTCGTCGTTCGGAAGCGTTCTGGGCGAGGATTTTCGTCCCATTGCGAAGCCGGTGAAAGTCAAACGTAGTGTTGATGGGCCCCGGTTGCGGAGGAAAGATTTGGAGAACGAGAGTAAATGACCGGAAACTGGCATGTCTTGCAATGTGACCATTCCTTCCGATCACATCTCACCACATTGAGATACTTAGCGGATAGCCCCAGGCGGCGTGATGTCCGGAATAAGGTTGTTGTCACCCATCACGCTCCGTTGCCGCGATCCGATGGCCCCATGTTACGCATTTGATTACGATGGGTTCATCGGGGAAAGCCGAGCCCGACGTTTGGATACATGGTCATGTGCATCAATAGTTACGCTCGGATTTTACAGGTCCGTCTGGAATCCGCGTAGCTATCCAGGGGGGCTACGGGGTAATCCAGGCTTGGTTGATCTGGGTCTGACGCTTGCGCGGGTGCCTTCAAATAATTGAACGAGCTCGGATGGAGGTAGATGTGGCTGTGAAACGAATAATACAGCTGTCTGAAGAGCGGGACGCGTTCGCGCGTTCGCTGGTGGATAGTGGAAGATGCTCTAGCGTAGACGAAGTCGTCCGTGAGGGCCTAGATCTCCTTCGTAAGGAGGTCGCCGGGGAAAATGCGACGATGGAAGCGTTCCGAGCTACGATCGAGCGCCGTTCGAAAGGGCCGACAATTTCCGCTATCGAGATGGAGAAGCGGATTTCGGCGATCATCGCGCGAAAGCGGCAGGTGACCTCGTTCGCCGCAAAGCGTCATCAGCTTAGGTGTCCAACCCATCCGGGCGAGCTTCTTCGCGAGGATATTCTTCCCGCAATTGGAAAGTCAAAGACTGAGATCGCTGACTTGATTGGCATCTCGCGACGGCATCTTTCTCAAATCCTTAAAGAGGAACGCGCGGTCAGCGCTGCGGTCGCTGTTCGGTTCGGGAAGATGTTCGGCAACGAGCCGCTGATGTGGATGAGAATGCAAGCCGCATATGATGTGTGGCATGCTGCTCGTGAGATCAATGTCTCGAGCATTCCAATGCTACGCGGCGGTTAGCTGCGCATAAGACTAGCGAATGCCAAAAGTTTCAGTGTGACAGAGTCGGGGCTTGAGCCGGCCATGGCCTACACGGACCATGGTGTTATGAAGATAACAGACGCCACCTCCCAGGCCAACATCGACCTCGTAGCGCTCAACGCGGAAATCAGTGCGATCCGCGCGTATGCATCCCGCCATATAAAGGTGAGGGCAAAGAATGCCGACCGTTCGAAAGGCCGTAGGGAGCGCCATCTCAATGAGCCGCAAGTTGCCATGGTCATGGTGCAGCCCATCCTGAACCTGATGGGATGGGGGACGCGCGACGATCCCGACAGCCTTTGGCGCGAGCTGGCACTCCCGAACGGTCAGGCTGACTTCGCCTGCCTCGTCGACAAAGAGGTCAAGGTGACTATCGAGTGCAAGAACCTCGGCGTCAATCTTCGCGACGAGAAAGTCGTGACCCAGGCGGGCTGCTATGCCTTCGCGGCGGGTGCACCATTCGCGGTCCTGACAGACGGCCTGGTCTGGGCGATCTATTCCACCTTCGCCAAGGGCCGTCCTTTGGAGAAGCTCGTCCGCAAGATCGACCTATCGAGATGCTCGATCGACGATGCCATGGAATTCTTCGGGTTCTGGAACAAGGCAAGGGCCGTCGCTGGCGAAATCCGAGTATCCCGGCCGCCAACGTCAGCGCGCAAGGCGAGGGGCCGCAAGGCCAAGCGCCGGCGCGCGAGCCTCAATTCGCCGACGTTTAGTAAACACGTCGCATTGGTGGAGCTCTCGATCGGAGGAACGCTTCGTCCCGTAGAGAACGCCCGCAACACCTTCGAGACGTCGACCGGTGTGCGGGTCAGGTTCTGCCTGTCGTCTGGAAAGAAGGGGGCGGCGATGTTCAACATAGGCAGGGAATACCTCAACGGCGGCATGTTGTTCCTGGCCCATGAGGGTTGCGAGCACGGTTGGCTTGTTCCTGCGGACAAGCTCAGCGAGTATCTGCTCGGTGCGTCAACAGCCGAAAGTTCGGCCCGAAAAACCTGGACGCCGCGCGTCAGCTGGTCAGAGGAAGGCGACGTCCTGTGGACCAACAGGGAAGCCTTTAAGACACTTTCGCTTACAGCACATCGCCATCCAGCCGGCCACGCCTGACCTTCGGAGAAGCCTGCGGGAAGTTGCCCAGTATTCCGTGTTTTACCCGATAAACGTCGACAGAGGGACGTTTTTCATGGAGACAGATTTTTTGACTCAAAGACTGCAAGAAGAGATCAGGTCGGGCGATCCGGCTGTCGCCGCCGAACGCCTGCACAAGTTGCTTCGGAACCGACGCGAACCTACGAACACTCCTTCAGAGAAGGACTGCGTTCAGATCATCTATCTTACTGGTAGAAAGCGCCCACAGATAGCGTCGGCCGCGACAGTTCGGTAAAAGGGATTGGCGGGGGTATCCGCATGCAATTGCCGCTACCGCCAACCGCGGCATGCTTGTGTCGCAATGAGGGAGCTGAGGTGCAGAAGTGCGTCTTACGCAGGGGCGCGTCCCTCACAGGCGGCGTTAGCGTTTTGGTATTTGATCTTGGGAGGTCGTTGGGAAGCTCAACTTTCCTTCGGTGGCTCCCTAAGAAGGCCCGCTGGCCACTGGAGGGTCGTGGAGGTCGACCAATCCCCGCACGATGAGAGCGACATAGTCTGAATGCGGGGCTGATCCCTTCAAAAAGGCAGGCCGCAGCAGCCAGCAACGTGCCTCGCGAGAAAACTTACGTTACCAGCTCAATCGTGGATCAAGCCCATTCGCGAGGAACCGGACCGACGCTCCGGTGCGTGTTGGGTGCCAATCGCTTGCAAGCCGACACGAGAGGTCTTCATCTGTCTGATCTTCGTCCAGCTTTCTCTTGAATATCGCACGGGAGTCGTTCAGCCCTATCCGGGCATCATCATCGAAGCGCTTGAACCTGGACCCCTGAATAATGCCGTCTTTGTTCCTGACCTGGAACCAATAGCCGTCAAGCTGGCTGATGTTGGCCAGATCCGACAGCCTGATCAGCCTGTCTATTTCCTTGCGTTCAACGATCTGATCGTCGCGCGCGCCAAACTTGCTGAACTGGAGCTGACGTAGGGCCCATTTCTTCATCTTTGGCGACATATCGTAGAGTGCGGCGAAAGCGGCCCTGAGTCTCTCGGAAACCGCATCCGAGGCCAATGCTTCCGCATGAGCGTCCACAAATTCCTGCTGCGCCATGCCCAGATCCGCCTTCAGCGGTTCGACATCCTCCGGCAATCGATCGGATCTGGTGATCTCAACCAGCTTGGACACTACGATGGGCAGGCCTGCCTTGTCACCGTCTGCCGCCGGATACCACACCACCCCTTGCAGCTTGGGAAGTCCGCTCGTGCTTTGGGAGCTGTCTCCTGCCATACCGAAGGCTGCGGCCAGCAAGCGGTCCACAAGATGGCTAGGTGACGAAGCCGCGAATTCGCCAATACGGAAACGGCCTTCATCCGAGCGGTCATGGTCGAAGATTTCGATATCGTACGGTCGCGCATGTGCAATGCCGTCGGAGGAGGTCACGTGAATAACGTAACCTTCGAACCAAGGCTGCTGGTCATAGTCGACATGGAACCACACGCCTGTGAACGTGACCCGGTCACTCGGCTCAAGGCACAGCTTGCGCGCCGCTGAGAGGATGGCGTCCCGGTAGTTGTCGATTACTGTTTGGAATGCAGTGTTGTCGCTCGGGCGGCCGAACATGAATTGGGTGATCTGATCGTCGACGACCGAGATCGCCGCATCAGGGCCGCTAACAAGGAGTTTGCCGACGTAAGAGCAATTGGTCAGCTCAGAATTATCTGAGAGTTCGCCTGTCTGGAGTAGGTGTACGTCCGAAGCTGACTGCATTGTTTACCTCATAGACGCAGTTCGACGCCCGAGAAACCAGCTCGGTCATCGATCTGTAGGGTGATCGTTGTTGAGAACTGGTAGCTAAAGAAGCTACGCCGAAGTTCGTTCTGACAACTAGGCTCTCCCGGATTTTTAGGGTTGGCAAGGGGTGTTCGACGATTTTTGGCAACAGCACTGCCGCAGCGCAACCAATTGTCGCGAGACCACCAACTGCTTATCTTCAAAGAGACGCCCCTCAGGTGACTGGCGAGCCACTGAGCCATCGTGCCGTGAAAAGCGACGGCCTTGAACTCACAATGTCCACCTATCCCGTCTCCGCATCAACCGGCATCTCAGAGCAATACGGCGTTAGCACGCGGATAACGCGTGACCTGAGAGCGAACTGTACGCAATCCTGCACCGCCACACGATATTCAAAAACGCATGCCGTTGGGCGTTCAGCCTCCATACCCAGGAGATGATCGAGATGAGTTCATTGGCGACCAGTCTCGCGATGTAGCACACTCTACGATTTTGTCGTAAAGTTCGTCGATCTCGCTTAAATCTTCGGCGTCGTCAATGAGAGCATTCACACCTGATGGCCCCCCCGCGATTTCTACGAAATACCTCATCGCTCTCTTTTTTTCGAGCACTAAGCGTTTATGGTCGTGAAGTGGTATTATCTTGTCCAGCGTCTTCTGAATTTCGGCGTCCATTTCAAATCCTAGAATTCTTTCCGCAAAGCCCGGCTTGTTAGCACTCGCGATAAAGAGTGCCCCGGCTAACCTCGCTCGTTCGACCGCGTCAGACAAAGTTTCGATATGAGCCCATGCGTGTTGGTTTCCACGCAGAACTGAGCCGGTTTTTCCACCGAGAAGTGAGCCACCTCTGAGTATGGTTTTCTGATCAGGCTTTGGTCAAGGGATTGGTCTTTTCTCCTCTCTTTTGTGCTGCGGCGGCCGAGCTGGTCTTGAATCGGAAGCTGTCGTTTCCGGTTTCCAAAATATGGCAACGATGGGTCAAACGGTCGAGCAGAGCGGTCGTCATCTTGGCATCGCCAAAGACGGTGGCCCATTCGCTGAAGCTGAGGTTGGTGGTGATGATGACGCTCGTGCGCTCGTAAAGCTTGCTTAGCAGGTGGAAGAGCAGCGCTCCCCCTGAGGCACTGAACGGAAGGTATCCCAATTCATCGAGGATCAGGAGATCGAGGCGAACCAGGGTTTCAGCGATCTGTCCTGCCTTGCCTTTGGCCTTCTCCTGTTCGAGCGCATTGACCA
>Ga0209758_1001143_pt1 | contig 34037 bp, 30 predicted proteins | sample AraplaMF_Col_mMF_FD_184258 | JGI IMG/M metagenome (GOLD analysis project Ga0209758, IMG submission 184258) | Arabidopsis root microbial communities from the University of North Carolina, USA - plate scrape MF_Col_mMF (SPAdes) (version 2) | ecosystem: Host-associated > Plants > Roots > Endosphere... | reverse complement strand
CCGTCACAAGCGGGCGGCGCCTGACGGCGGCCGATCGCGCTTCGCGGGTTTTCCTGAAGTTGCGCGGTGTTACACGATCGGAAGGGGCATTGCCACCCCCGATCGGCCACGGATCAAAGCTTTGGGTTAGCTAGGGACACCCCTTCGCAATCGCAAGGAAATCGGCCGCTTTAAGGCTGGCACCGCCAACCAGCGCGCCGTTGACGTTTTTGACCGCCATCAGCTCGGCCGCATTCGACGGCTTGACCGAGCCGCCGTAGAGGATCCGCATCTTGGCCCCCTCCGTCTTGAACCTGGAGGTCAGGAGTTCCCGGATAAAGCCATGAATCTGCTCGACATCCTTGGCCGTGGGCGTGAGGCCCGTGCCGATCGCCCAGACCGGCTCATAAGCCACGACCAGATTGGCGGCCGTCGAGCCGTCCGGAAGCGAGCTGTCGAGCTGGCCGCGGACGATATCCAGGGTCTGGCCGGCGTCGCGCTGGCCTTGGGTCTCGCCGATACAGACGATCGCGATCGCCCCCGCGCGCCAGGCGGCCTCCGCCTTCTGCCGGATCAGGGCATCGCCCTCGCCGTGATCGGCGCGACGCTCGGAATGACCGACGATGATGGCGGTTGCCCCCGCGTCAACCAGCATTTCGGCCGCGATATCACCGGTATGGGCGCCGGACGCCTTGGGATGGCAATCCTGGGCCCCTACAGCGACCTTCTTGCCGCGCGATCTGTCAGCAAAAGCCGCGATCAGGGTCGCCGGCGGGCAGACCAGCAGATCGGCCTTGCCTGATACCCCTTCCGCACCATTGAGCATGGCGTCGAATTCGGCGGCCGCGGCCTTCAGGCCGTTCATTTTCCAGTTGCCGGCGATCAGCGGTCGAAGGGCATCGGTCATGTCAGTTTCCAGCAAATTGAGGTTTGTGCATGCGCTAGCAGAGGTACAGCAGCAGTTCCAGAGACCAGGAGCGCTTTAACCGCACCTTCGAGGGACGACCCGAGGCGAGGTTGCGGGGCGAAAGCCGCCACTTTATGATGGCATATCAATTTGGTGACGCGCTTTTGCGGAATCTGCATTAAGACGCGCTCCCGTTCCCCTCCTGCCAAACAAGTTGGACCAAATGCTTCGAGGAATGCGCAAGGCCTCATCAAACTGGGTCGGCAAGACCATCATGGCCGTCGTGATGGGCGTGCTGATCATCAGCTTCGGCATTTGGGGCATCGCCGACATTTTCCGGGGCTTCGGGCAGTCCACACTGGCCAAGGTCGGCCACACCGAGATTTCGCTGAACGAATTCCGCCAGACCTACACCGACCGCATCCAGCAAATCGGCCGCCAGTTCGGCCGCCCGCTCACGCCCGACCAGGCGCGGGCGTTCGGCCTTGACCGCCAGGTGTTGCAGCAGACGATCGCGGAAGCTGCGCTGGACGAAAACGCGCGCCAGCTTGGTCTCGGCGAGTCCGATGACCAGATCCGCCAGCTCATCATGAACGATCCGAATTTCAAGGGCGTCGACGGCAAGTTCGATGCGAACCGCTTCCAGGGCCTGATCCGCAATTTCGGCTATACCGAGCAGCGTTACGTCGCCGAGCAGCGCAAGGTGGCGCTGCGCCGGCAGATCACCGGCACGATCGGTGCCGGGCTCGAGCCGCCGAAGGTCATGCTCGAGGTGGCGACGCGTTTCCAGAACGAGCAGCGCTCGATCGAGTTCGTCCGGCTCGACGCCGCGCAGGCAGGCCAGATCGAGGCCCCCTCGCCTGAGGCGCTCGCCGCCTATTTCGAGGACCACAAAGTCCAGTTCCGCGCGCCCGAATACCGCAAGATCGTGTTCGCAATGATCTCGCCGGAGGACATCGCCAAATGGACCGATGTCTCCGACGAGGAGGCGAAAAAGGTATTCGACCAGCGCAAGGACCAGCTCGGCACGCCGGAGAAGCGCCAGATCGAGCAGATCGTTTTCCCGAACATGGCCGAGGCGCAGGCTGCCCGCGAGCGCCTGGTCGGCGGGGTCTCCTTCGAGGACCTCGGCAAGGAACGTGGACTGAGCCCCTCGGACGTCAATCTTGGGCTCGTGACGAAATCTTCGCTTGAACCCGCGGTCGGCAATGCCGCCTTCGCGCTTCCCGCAGGCGAAATCAGCCAACCGATCCAGGGCCCGATTGGCGTCTCGATCGTCAAGGTCGACAAGATCGAGCCGGGGGCCGAAGCGAACTACGCAACCCTCGCCCCCGCCATCAAGCGCGAGATCGCCGCCGGCCGCGCGCGCACCAAGGTCGGCGAGCTCCGCGACAAGATGGAGGACGAACGCGGCGCCGGCACCAGCGTCGCCGAGGCCGCCCAGAAGCTCGGGCTCACCGCCGTGACGATCGATGCCGTCGACCGCTCCGGACGCGCGCCGAACGGGCAGCCCGTCGATAACATTCCGCAGGGTCTCGATGTGGTCTCGCAAGCCTTCAACAGCGACGTCGGCGTCGACAACGACCCGATCTCCTACAAGGGCGGCTATGTCTGGTACGACGTGCTCGCCATCACGCCGTCGCGCGACCGCAATCTCGACGAGGTCCGCGACCAGGTCGAGGCGCGCTGGCGCCAGGACCAGATTGCCGCCAAGCTCAAGACCAAGGCGACCGAGATGGTGCAGAAGCTCGAAGCAGGCGGCAAGCTCGCCGACGAAGCCGCTGCGATCAACGCCAAGGTCGAGACCGCCAGCGGCTTCAAGCGCGACGATACCCCGGCCGGCGTACCCGCGAACATCGTGGCGGCTGCTTTCCGAACCACCAAGGACGGCGTCGGACAGGCGCCCGTGACCGGTGGTACTGAAGTGATCGTCTACCGCGTCACCGACATCGTCGATCCCACGGTCGATACCGCCTCCGACGCCTTCAAGAAGCTGAAGGAGGGCATCGACCGGTCGCTGACGGATGAGCAGGTCGCCTCCTACGTCAACAAGCTTGAAACCGAGATCGGGACCACCATTAATCAGGCCGCCTTCGCGCAAGTGACCGGCGCGAACCAGTGAGTTGAAAGCACGCGATGGACGACCTGAAATCGATTATTGCGAAAGTTGCGACGGGCGCCAGCCTGTCGCGTGAGGAAGCCGCTTCCGCCTTCGACGCCCTGATGTCCGGCGAGGCCACGCCCTCGCAGATGGGCGGCTTGCTGATGGCGCTACGGGTGCGCGGCGAGACCGTGGAGGAGATCACCGGCGCGGTGACGGCGATGCGCTCGAAGATGCTCACTGTCGACGCGCCCGCCGATGCCGTCGACATCGTCGGCACCGGCGGCGACGGCTCCGGCTCCGTCAACGTCTCGACCTGCGCCGCGTTCATCGTCGCCGGCACCGGCCTTCCCGTCGCCAAGCACGGCAACCGCGCGCTATCGTCGCGCTCGGGCACCGCCGACGTGCTGGCTTCCCTTGGCGTGAAGCTTGACCTCAAGCCCGAGCAGGTCGGCCGCTGCGTGCGCGAATGCGGCATCGGCTTCATGTTCGCGCCCGCGCATCATCCGGCCATGAAGAATGTCGGCCCGACCCGGGTCGAGCTCGCCACCCGCACGATCTTCAATTTGCTCGGGCCTCTGACCAACCCTGCAGGCGTGAAGCGCCAGATGGTCGGCGTCTTCTCAAGGCAATGGGTGCAGCCGCTGGCTCAGGTGCTGAAGAATCTGGGCTCCGAATCCGCCTGGGTGGTGCACGGCTCCGACGGACTCGACGAGATCACCCTCACCGGCCCGACCTTCGTCTCCGCACTCCACAATGGCGACATCAAGACTTTCGAGGTGACGCCCGAGGAGGCCGGCCTGTCGCGCTGCGAGCCCGGCGCCCTCAAGGGCGGCGATGCCGATGCCAATGCGATTGCCCTGCAAAACGTGCTCGACGGCAAACCGAGCCCCTATCGCGATGTCGCACTGCTCAACGCCGCCGCCGCACTGATCGTCGCCGGCCGCGCCAAGGACCTCAAGGAGGGCGTCGCGATCGGCGCGAAATCGCTGGACAGCGGCGCGGCGAACGCGCGGTTGAAGCATCTGATCGCTGTCTCGAACAGCTGAGCGTGTCATGTCCGATATCCTGAGCAAGATCGAAGCCTACAAGCGCGAGGAGATCGCGGCGGCCAAGCGCGCGCAGCCCCTCTCCGCCGTCGAAGCCAGGGCCAAGGCGCAAGCCGCGCCCCGCGGCTTCGTGCGCGCGATCAAGGCCAAGCACGCCAAGGGCGACTACGCCCTGATCGCGGAGGTGAAGAAGGCATCGCCCTCCAAGGGGCTGATCCGCGCCGATTTCGATCCGCCGCTGCTTGCCAAGGCGTATGAAGCTGGCGGAGCGGCCTGCCTGTCGGTGCTGACCGACACGCCCTCGTTCCAGGGCCATCTCGACTTCATGGTGGCGGCGCGCGCGGCGACCTCGCTCCCGGTTTTGCGCAAGGATTTTCTGTTCGACACTTATCAGGTCGTCGAGGCGCGCGCGCACGGGGCCGACTGCATTCTCATCATCATGGCCGCGCTGGACGACGCGATCGCCAAGGACCTCGAGGACGCCGCACTCGCCTACGGCATGGACGTGCTGATCGAGATCCACGATCGCGCCGAGCTCGACCGGGCACTGAAGCTGCGCTCGCCGATGATCGGGGTCAACAACCGCAATCTGCGCACCTTCGAGACCACGCTTGCGACCAGCGAGATCTTGGCGCCCCTGATCCCGCAGGAGCGGTTGATGGTCGGGGAGAGCGGCATCTTCACGCCTGCCGACCTTGCAAGGCTCGAGCGCGTCGGCATGTCGACCTTTCTGGTCGGCGAGAGCCTGATGCGGCAGGCCGACGTGACCGCCGCCACGCGCACGCTGCTCGCGCGGGAGAGCAAGGTCCGCGCCACGGGCACGCGCTGATATGGCGCGAAAGCCGGCGACGTCCAAGCCTTCGAAGAAGGCGAGCCCTGCCCTCACCCATATCGGCGCCTCTGGCGAGGCGCGGATGGTCGACGTCTCCGACAAGGCCGCGACCGAGCGGCTCGCCGTCGCCGAAGGGCGCATCGTCATGGAGAAGGCGACGTTGGACCTGATCATGTCAGGCAATGCCAAGAAGGGCGACGTGCTCGGCACCGCGCGCATCGCCGGCATCATGGCGGCGAAACGCACCTCGGAGCTGATCCCGCTCTGTCATCCCTTGGCGCTGTCGAAGGTCACGGTCGACATCGAACCCGATGCGACGCTGCCGGGTTGCGTCGTCCGCGCCAGTGTCAAGGTGACCGGGCCCACCGGCGTCGAGATGGAGGCGCTGACGGCGGTCTCGGTTGCATGCCTCACCATCTACGACATGATCAAGGCGGTGGAGCGCGGCGTGCGCATCGAGGGCATCCATCTCATCGAGAAGCTCGGCGGCAAGTCCGGGCACTACCGCGCCTGATCTCCCACTTCGACGTGCCGGTCGACTCCAGCAGCGCCACCCGCATTGCGGGGTCGGTGCGCCATGCGCGTCCAGCGCATTTGCGTGCCGGGGTTCAGGTCGCGTTAACCGTACTTCCTAACGTCGCCTCCACATCGGTCCCGTAAACCGACGGATGTTACAGGGATCGCTTGATGACCCTGACGTGTGCACGGCAATGATCGACATGATGACGGGATACGGCAGTCGCCTGCTTGACCACGCCTTCGTGCGCAGCGGACCTATCCGCTGGCTCGTGGTGGGCGGCACGCTCCTGATCGCGGCCATCGCCGTCGGCGCCGTGTTGATGGCGCAGAATTTCCGCGAGCGCGCGCTGCGCAACTCCGGTCGCGAGCTGGAAAACACCGTGCTGCTGCTCGCCCATCATTTCGATCAGCAATTGCAGGATTTCGCTGTCATCCAGAGGGATTTCGTCGATCACGTGCGGGCCATCGGCGTCGCCGATGCAGACGACTACCGAAAGCGCCTCGCCGGCCAGGACATTCACCGGATGCTGCGCTCGAAGATCGAGGCGCTGCCCTATATTGGCGGGGTCAACGTCATCGACGACCAAGGCAACGTGATCAATTCGTCCATGGCATGGCCGTCTCCGAAAGTGAACGTTGCCGATCGCGCCTATTTTCGTACCTTCAAATACGACCCTCAGGCCCCCGACGTCCTGATCGAACCGCTCTATAGCCGGATCTCCGGCCAATGGACCATTCTGATCGTTCGCAAGATCGTCGGACCGAACGGCGAATTCATCGGCGCCGTCGGGCGTGGCATCGAGCCCGCCGGGTTCGAGAAGTTCTTCGCGTCCGTCGTGCTCGGCGAAGGCGGGACGATCTCGATGCTGCACCGGGATGGAACGCTGCTCGCTCGTTATCCCCATTCCAGCGAATTGATGGGTCGGAACTTCAAGAGCGGCTCGTTCGAGCAGCAGAGGGTTTTCGGCCTCGACCACTTCGCCGGCCGTTTTATCAGCCCCGTCGACGGCGAAGACCGGCTGATCTCCGCGCGCGCCCTGCCCCATTTTCCGATCCTGATGATGGCCACGATGACGCGCGCGGCGGCCCTGACGGACTGGCGCGAGCAGATCGGCATCCTGATTTCGACCGCCGGCGCTTCCGCGCTCGCCATCGCCGGCGTGCTGATCGCGATCGTGCGCAAGCTCCTGGAGCAGCACCGCATGTCACGGGAGCGGCTGACGCTGGAGAAGCAGCGCCTCGATCGCGCCGTCAACAATATGACCCAGGGCCTGTTGCTGGTCGACGCTTCGCAGCAGCTCGTGGTGTGCAACCAGCGCTATATTGAGATGTACGGGTTGGCGCCCGAAGTCGTGAAGCCGGGCTGCAGCTTCCGCGAAGTCATCGCGCACCGAAAGCAAACCGGCTCGTTCACGGGCGACGTCGACCAGTATGTCGCCCTCGTGCTGCGCGACATCCACGTCCGCAACTCCATGGTGGTCGATACCGCCGACGGCCGCTCGATCCAGATCGTCAACGAACCGCTGGCCGATGGTGGCTGGGTCGCGACGCATGAGGATATCACCGAACGCCGTCGCATCGAGGAACGCATCACCCACCTCGCCCACTACGACGCGCTGACCGACTTGCCGAACCGCACCATGTTCCACGAACATCTGCGCGGGGAGCTCGCCGCCATCGCCGATGGCGAAGAGCTCGCGGTACACTACATCGACATCGACGAATTCAAGGGCGTCAACGACGCGCTCGGCCATCTCGTCGGCGACGAGCTGTTGAAATCGGTGGCCGAGAGCCTCCGCAGCTGCGCCGGCCCGACCGACTTCGTGGCACGGCTCGGCGGCGACGAATTCGCCATCGTGCAGAGCGCCGTGTCCTCACAGGACCAGGTCATCGAGCTCGTTGCACGGGTCTTCGCCTCGATCCGGGCACCGTTCGACTGCATGGGCCATCACCTCACCACCGACGCCAGCATCGGCATCGCGCTGGCGCCCGGACACGGCACCGCGCTGGACCAGCTCCTGAAGAATGCCGACATGGCGATGTACGCCGCCAAATCCGCCGGCCGCCGCACCTATCGCTTCTTCGAGCCGGAGATGGACGCCAAGGTGCGCGAGCGGCGCCAGCTGGAAATCGATCTTCGCCACGCCATCGCTTGTGGCGAGCTCGAAGTCTTCTACCAGCCCTGCCTGAGCCTGAAGGACGACCGCATCACCGGTTGCGAGGCCTTGGTGCGCTGGCGTCACCCCGAGCGCGGCATGGTCTCGCCCGCCGAGTTCATCCCCATCGCGGAGGATACCGGGCTGATCAACGAGATCGGCGAATGGGTGCTGGCGACCGCCTGCCGCGATGCGGCTGGCTGGCCCGACGACATCCGCCTTGCCGTCAACGTCTCGCCGGTGCAGTTCAAAAGCGGCACGCTGGCGTTGAAGATCATGGCGGCGCTGGCCGCCTCCAACCTGCCGGCGAGCCGGCTCGAGCTCGAGATCACCGAGGCGGTGCTGATCCGCGACGACGACACCGCGCTTGCGATCCTGCACGAGCTCCGCGCCATCGGCGTCCGCATCGCACTCGACGATTTCGGCACCGGCTATTCCTCTCTGAGCTATTTGCACCGCTTCCCGTTCGACAAGATCAAGATTGACCGCTGCTTCGTCGAGGACATCGCCGGCCCTGACGGCTCTGCCAGCATCGTGCAGGCCGTGGTGAATCTCGCCAGCGCGCGCCGCATGGCGACCACGGCCGAAGGCGTCGAGACCGAGGAGCAGCAGCGGCTGCTGCGCGCGCTCGGCTGCACCGAAATGCAAGGCTATCTGTTCAGCGCCGCGAAAACGGCCGACAAGGTCGTGGAGCTGTTCGCCCTCCACCGCAGCCGCCTCGCGCAGCGCGGCGGCAGCGAAGCTAGGCGCCGCGAGGCGGGTTAGGACTTCACAAGAGAGGCCACGCCCCGCGCTGCTCCAGTGAAATGAATTCGCCCGGGAGCGGTCATCCGCTCCCGGGCGATCAACGTCTGGAGGTCGCGACAACCGATGGATCTAGTTCGGCACCGTTGTCTTCGGCGCCGGCTTCGCGGCCGCCGCATTGACGGTGACGCCATGCAGAAAGTCGTAGGCCGCGTGCAGCGCCTTGTCGTTCTTCTCTTCCGGCGGAACGTAGGACTGGGAGCCCGTCTGCTCCTTGCCATCGGCGGCCTGCAGATGACCGCGCATCTGCGACTCCGCCATAGTATCGACGCGACCCTTCAGCTCGGGCGGAACGTCCTGGAGGATCTCGATATCAGGCGCGATGCCCTGGGCCTGGATCGAGCGGCCCGATGGGGTGTAGTAGCGCGCCGTAGTCAGCGCCAGCGCGCCGTTGCCGGTGCCGAGCGGAATGATGGTCTGCACCGAGCCCTTGCCGAACGAGCGCGTGCCGATCAGGGTCGCGCGCTTGTGGTCATGCAGCGCACCGGACACGATTTCCGAGGCCGAGGCCGAGCCGCCGTTGATCAGGACGACCAGCGGCTTGCCCTTGATGAGATCGCCGCCATGCGCGGTGAAGCGCTGAGTCTCTTCCGGATTGCGGCCGCGGGTCGAGACGACCTCACCGCGCTGCAAGAACGCGCTCGACACCGACACCGCCTGGTCGAGCAAACCGCCCGGATTGTTGCGCAGGTCCACCACGTAGCCGACGAGCTTGTCCTGCGGGACGTCCTTGGAGATCGAGGCGATCGCCTTCTTCAGGCCATCGGTGGTCTGCTCGTTGAAGGAGGTAATGCGGATGTAGCCGATGTCACCGTTCTCGACGTGGAAGCGCACCGGGCGGACATGGATGATCTCGCGCTTGATCGCGACTTCGAGCGGGGCATCGGCGCCCTTGCGCACGATGGTGAGCTTGGTCTGGGTATCGACCGGCCCCTTCATCTTGTTGACGGCCTGCTCGAGCGTCATGCCCTGCACGGCATCGCCGTCGATCTTGCTGATGAGGTCACCGGACATGATGCCGGCCTTGGACGCCGGCGTATCGTCGATCGGCGAGACAACCTTGACCAGACCCTCCTCCATCGTGACCTCGATGCCGAGCCCGCCGAACTCACCGGCGGTGGTCTCCTGCATCTCGGACCAGGCCTTGTCGTTCATGTAGCGCGAATGCGGATCGAGCGAGGTAACCATGCCAGTGATCGCGCCTTCGATCAGCTTGGCATTGTCGGGCTTCTCGACATAGCTCGCCTTCACCCGCTCGAAGACCTCCCCAAACAGATTGAGCTTGGAATAGGCATCGTCCGCGCCTGCCGCCGCCCGTGCCGCCCATAGTCCGCCCTGCGGACCTGATACGAGGAGGGTCAGGCATGCTCCGGTGAGCGCGCCCAGGGGGAACAGCAGGGTTTTCCGCATGGAATGGGTGGCCTTTTCGCTTAGCGGTTTTTTTGAGGCTTGGCAGCCGCCATGCAAATGGCGATCCAGCCCGGTTCTCACAATATCATTCTGGTTTCTTCAAGGCCGGCCCGCCACGCGGGCGCCTACCCCGTCGAAATCCCTTCGCCTTGACCTAAACATTTGGCAACGTTCGGAAGACCGGCCCCTTCAGGGCGGGAAACCGGTCGGCCGGACGACGCCTCGCGTCTATGCGATTTTAGGATGGTTTTGGAGCGCCGGACGGGATAGGCGATGGCGTAAGGCTTCAAATTCTCGGGAGGATAACAATGAACGAAGCACTCCGGCCGGAACGGAACGTCGAGCTCGGCGCCAGCAACGAGCCGTTCCAGAACCTGCACGAATTCATCCGGAAGGCCCGTTCCAACCTCAACCAGAATGCCTGGGACTACATCGTCGGCGCCGCCGAGACCGAGACCACGATGCGCCGCAACCGCATGGCGCTGGACGAGATCGCTTTCCGTCCGCGTGTGCTGCGTGATGTACGCAAGGTCGACGGCTCGGTCGAGCAGTTCGGCCGCAAGATGCGCCTTCCCGTGGTGCTCGCGCCCGTCGGCGCACTGGAAATCTTCGATCCTGATGGCGCGGCAAGCGTAGCCCGCGCTGCCGGCACTTTCGGAGCGTCGCATATGCTCAGCTCGGTTTCCGAGCCCGGCCTGGAAAAGACCGCCGAAGCCGCCCCCGATGCGCTGCGGATGTATCAGCTCTATGTCCGCGGCGATGACGCGTTCGTTGCCGACGTCGTCAGCCGCGCCGAGAAGGCCAATTATGCCGCCTTCTGCCTGACCGTCGACACTGCCCATTACAGCCGTCGCGAGCGTGACATTGCCAAACGCTACGTTCGCGAAAGCCGCCTGCGCGCCACCGGAGGCGACTACCAGAAGGGCCTGGAGTGGCGGACCGTGAAGATGGTCAAGGACAAGTTCAGGATTCCGCTGATCCTCAAGGGCATTGCCACTGCGGAAGATGCGCAGATCGCGGTCGATCACGGCGTCGAGTGGATCTACGTCTCCAACCATGGCGGACGCCAGCTCGACCACGGCCGCGGCGCCATGCATGTGCTGCCTGAGATCGTCGAGGCCGTGAAGGGCCGCGCCAAGATCATGGTCGATGGCGGCTTCTGCCGCGGCACCGACATCGTCAAGGCGATCGCGGCGGGCGCCGACCTCGTCGGCATCGGCCGGCTGCAATGCTGGGCGCTCGCGGCGGCCGGCGAAACCGGTGTGAGGCGGATGCTGGAACTGCTCGAGGACGAGGTGTTGCGCTGCCTCGGTCTGTTGGGCGCCACCTCATTCGCCGAGGTCAACAAATCCTGCCTGCACCCGGCCATGTCAACCAATGCGCCGAGCGTGTTCAGCGCGTTCCCGCTGTTCGATCACGAACCTTACCGGTACTAACGAGAAGGACACAATGACATCGCTTTCTCCCGGCAGCGCGGACGCGCTTCTGTTCGATCTCGGGCGCGTGGTGCTCGACATCGATTTCTCCAAGGCGATCGCCTGCTGGGCGGGACATGCCGGGTGCAAGCCCGAAGCCATCGTCGCCCGCTATGTGCGCGACAGCGAAGCCTACAGGCTGCACGAGGTGGGCAAGCTCAGCGACAAGGACTATTTCGCCTCGCTGCGCGCATCACTCGGCATCAGCATTTCGGATGCTCAGTTTCTCGAGGGGTGGAATGCGATCTTCGCCGGCGAAATGCCCGACATCGCGGAGTTGCTGCCGCGCGCGGCGAAACGAATGCCGCTCTATGCGTTCTCAAATACCAACCGACCGCATGTGGAGCATTTCTCGAAGGAATATGCCGACCTGCTCGGCCATTTCCGCGAGCTATATCTGTCCTCCAGCATCGGCCTGCGCAAGCCGGATGCGGAAGCCTTCGATCATGTCGTCGCCGCAATGGGTATACCGGCAAACCGGATCGTGTTCTTCGATGACCTCGCCGAGAACATCGAAGGCGCGCGGGCCCGCGGCCTTGCCGCGGTGCATGTGACCTCGCCCCACGATGTCGGCATTGCGCTGAAGGCGCTGGGGATCTGACCGCTGACGGTGGCACCTCCCGGTGCCGTCAGGCACCAGTTTCGCTGAAATTGAGGAACCGGCACACTTTGTGCATTTTTGTGCAGAGTTCCCGGAACGAATGTCGGCGTCAGGACTCATGAGTCGGTTGGGAATTCTACATCGGACTATCGACGTGCTAGGCAAAACCTATCTTACCAGGCAGGCGTCCCTGCTGATGAAGTACGCCAGAACCACCTCGGATTCTGACCTTTCCGCAAAGCTGATCAGTAAGGCCGCCGATTTGAAGGCGCAGGCCGATCCGATGCCCGACAGAGATCAGGGTCCTCACGCACCCGACGTGACGCCGGACGGGGATCCGGTCCAGTCGTGATCCCTGCCGCCCCGACCCCACATGCCGCTGCTTGTGCAGGTGACCCCCGTGAGCAGCGAATGGGGGGAGCACTATACCGCTCGCCTTCGGCTGGCGTTCGAGTGTTTGACAGACCGGCGTCAGCCTGCAGGCTGAGCTGGTGCGGCTGTTGATGCAGAAGTAGCCCACCTCGGCGCCGGTTATCCATTTTGCCTCAATGCACGCTCTCGGCTAGAACGCTTGCCGCAACCTGATCATTGCGTTGCCCTAGCAGGAGCTTTCGCCCGTGGCCCTCATGCCGGTTTCCGATGCGCTTGCTGCCGTCCTTTCGGCAGCGGAGCCGCTGCCGGAGGAAATGGTTGCCCTTGATCGGGCGTTCCATCGGGTGCTCGCGCGCGATGTCGCGGCGCGGCGGACGCAGCCACCGCAGGCCATGTCGGCGATGGATGGCTACGCCATCCGCGCCGCCGATGCCGCAAAGATCGACGCGCAGCTCACCGTCATCGGCGAAGTCGCGGCTGGCCGGCCCTTCGCGGGAACTGTCGGCGCGGGCGAAGCGGTACGAATCTTCACCGGTGGCGTCGTTCCCGATGGCGCGGATGCCGTCGTGATCCAGGAGGACACGGCTGCCGAAGGTAACCGCGTCACGATCAAAGAGGCTGCGATTCGCGGCCGGCACATTCGCCCCTCAGGCATCGACTTTCACGAAGGCGACGTGCTGCTCCGCCAAGGGACCAGACTGACCGATCGCGGCCTCGCGCTCGCCGCCGGAATGAACCACCCGCAGCTTCCCGTTCGCCGCCGTCCGACGGTCGCGATTCTCGCCACTGGCGACGAGCTGGTGATGCCGGGCACCACGCCCGGTCATGGCCAGATCGTCTATTCCAACGGCTATGCCCTGCACGCGCTCGCGCGCAGCGAGGGCGCCGACACCATCGACCTCGGCGTCGCCGCCGACACGCTCGAAGCCACCACCGCGGGCATCCGCCGCGCGCGCGAGTCCGGCGCCGACATCCTGATCACAACCGGCGGCGCCTCGGTCGGCGACCACGATCTGGTGCAGCAGGCGCTCCGGGACGAGGGCACATCGATGGCGTTCTGGAAGATCGCGATGCGGCCGGGCAAGCCGATGATGCACGGGCGGCTCGGACCGATGCGGGTGATCGGCCTGCCCGGCAATCCCGTGTCATCCTACGTGTGCGGCTTCCTGTTCATGGTGCCGCTGATTCGCGCGCTCTCAGGCCATTCGATGGTTCACCACCGCCGCGAACGCGCGGTGCTCGGCCGCGATGTCGGCGCCAACGACCAGCGCGAGGACTATCTCCGCGCGCGCCTCGATGTGCGTGACGATGGCACGCTCATCGCCCTTCCGGTCAATCACCAGGACTCCTCGTTGCTTGCGAATCTCGCTGCGGCACAGGCACTTCTCGTGCGCCCGCCGTTCGCGCCGAAGGCCGAAGCGGGAGCGCCTTGCGAGGTGCTGCGACTGCCCGTCTGAGCACAGCGTTCGCAACCGTTCCGCGAACTTTGTCGCGTTCACGGTAAATTAAGCAGTTGCGGAACATGTATCGAACATATAGTGTCCGTTCATGATTTGTTTCGAGGATGCAGCAGCTTATTGCTGAATTCAGCGTCTCGGAATCGAACGACATCGTCAGGGGGATTTTGGTCGAGATGTTAACGCGCAAACAATACGAGCTCCTGCGGTTCATCAGCGAGCGACTGAAGGAAAGCGGCGTGCCGCCCTCCTTCGACGAGATGAAGGACGCGCTCGATCTGCGCTCGAAGTCGGGCATCCACCGCCTGATCACCGCGCTCGAGGAGCGTGGCTTCATCCGTCGTCTGCCGAACCGCGCCCGTGCGATCGAAGTGATCAAGCTGCCCGAGCTCCAGGCCGCCGCCGGTAACCGCCGCGGCTTCACGCCGAGCGTGATCGAGGGCAATCTCGGCAAGGTACGCGCGACATCGAGCCCGCCCGCCGACGAGGGCGAGCGCCCTGTCGCAGTGCCGGTGATGGGCCGGATCGCGGCTGGTACGCCGATCGAGGCGCTGCAGACCCGCAGCCACACCATCAGCGTCCCGCCGGACATGCTCGGCGCTGGCGAGCACTACGCGCTCGAAGTGCGCGGCGATTCAATGGTCGATGCCGGCATTCTCGACGGCGACATGGCGCTGATCCAGCGCAACGAGAGCTGCGACACCGGAGATATCGTGGTCGCCCTGATCGACGACGAGGAAGCAACCTTGAAGCGCTTCCGCCGCCGCGGCGCCTCGATCGCCCTGGAGCCGGCAAATGCCGCCTATGAGGTTCGCATCCTCCCGCCCAACCGGGTGAAGATCCAGGGCAAGCTGATCGGGCTGTACCGGAAGTACTGAGCACGATCCGGACCCGGAGAGCCGCGCGAGCGCAAACTGCACAGCCGTTTTCCCTCGCGACAAACGCGGAACGCGTTTGCGTGGAGATCATGCTCCAATAATGGACCAAGGCGCGTAGCACTTTAGGCGCTCACGCACGATCAACTGATGGAGCGGTCCGCTCCCGGCTGGATAGTCTTTCTGGTTTGCACACAGATTATCCGGCCACCTCTCGGCGCCAACTCCTCGCCAGGCCGCAACGAGGCGAGGCCTCATTCGGGAAGCGAGGCCTCATTCGGGCTGGCCGGCACCGGCCGGAGATTGCTGCTGAAGGTCTGCCGAATGCGCCGGAGCAGCCTTTGTTCCTAGAGGTTCGGGAAAGATATTGTGATTATGGCCGGCTGACCCAAGCCGCAGATTTGCCTACAACCAAGCAGAGCCTCACGGGCTTACACTCTGATAGAGGCCCGTGCCTCAGGACAGAGGCATGGGTTGCTATCCTGATAGAGGAGCACCCGATGTGTGACTATAGCCTGCATGCCGTCGCGACGCGTCCCGCAGAAGTTGGCGAGACCATCGTCACGACAACGTTCCGCGGCACCTCGACACGCGGCTTCGCCTCCGAAGCCGACATGTCGGTCGCGGTCTGCCTGCTGCCGGGAACGGAGCTCGCCTTCGCCGACAACGTCCGCTACGACAACAGGTGGATCTGGACGCGCACCGTCAACTCGCGCGTCGGCAAGTTCGGCAAGATCGATCCGCACGTTCCCGATCGTCATCACGACGCGATCGAATTTCCAGATGGCAAGTATGTCCTGGTGACCCAGCTCGTCGAAGGCCAACGCGCGACCGTACTGCAACTGCCCGTGACCCAGCCGCTCGGCGAGCGCGAGCACAAGCCGCAGATCACCGCCGACAGTCGTCCGACGCCGCCGCGTCTGCCGATCGGCTGAAAGACCGGTTTTAGTCCTCGGCCTGAAGGTCAGCCTCCGACGGAGTTGCGTCCCGAGCGCGTGGCGCCACCGACCTTGGCATGAGGGTCAGTTCGAAATCTCCTTCGCCGGCTGCTGCCGGCGACCAGGGGCGGTTTGCGCCCCTCGCCTTCACCGACTGAATCGCAAAACCGTCGCCGCGCTGCGTCAGCGCCAGCGCGCCTTGGTGTGCGAGACGCGCCCGATCGACCACCATCGCTGCGCAATCCGGCGGCGCAGGCCTTGATGTCACCACCAGCGCGGCCCGGCTGCAATCGTCAGCCAGCGCGTCGATGTGCAGTGCCAGCGCAACCATGCGGCCATCGGCGAGCGGTGCAACGCAACCGGCGTCGTCGCACGACACCCCGTCACCGAGCGTGGCACTGCCGGCATCGCGAGAGTCGGCATCCGCCGCGAGCCACTCCTTGAGCAGGAAAGCGTCCTTGTTCGTCCTGATCAGATGCAGCTGCCCATCCCTGCCCCGCACCGCGACGTTCTGTCCGTTACCGGCAATGAGAATGTCGGGCTGCCGAACCGACAGACTCCAGACGGTCGCTGCCAGGAGCACGAGCGCGCCCGACCAGCGCAGCGGCGTACGCAGCAGGCCCATCAGGATGAGGCCGAGGCTCGCAGCGACCAGCGGCGCAGTACCGAAGGCGCCAACATGGCCGACCGCGCCGGGCAGCGCAGCCACCCAGCGCGTGACCACGATCATCCAGTCGATGCCAATCCCCATCAACCACCAGAACACACCGTCCAGTCCGAACGGTGCGGCGAGCAATCCCAATAACCCGGCCGGCATCACCAACGCGGAGACCACCGGCATGGCACCGAGATTGGCGAGCACGCCATAAGGCGTGACGCGGTGGAAGTGGAAGGCGGCATAAGGCGTGGTCGCGAGCCCCGCGATCATCGAGGCCATGAACAGCATCGCGATCTCGCGACCGCCCCACAGCGCGATCCGTGCGGTCGTCGAATGATCGGGAGATGCGAACAGGTTCGGCATGCCGATCTGCACCAGCGCCACCAGCCCAAGCGTCGCCGCGAACGACATTTGAAAACTCGGATGCACCAGCGCCTCCGGTGCAACCGCGAGCACGATCAGCGCCGACACCGCCAAGGTGCGGAACGTGATCGCGCGACGATCCACCACCACAGCGATCAGCACCACCGCGGTCATGAAAAACGATCGTTGCGTTGCGACCTCCGCGCCCGAGAGCAGCAAATAGAATGCGGACGCGCCTAGCGCCGCGGCGGCCGACCATTTCTTGATCGGAAAGCCGACAGCCAGGCCCGGGATCAGCGCCAGCAGCGCGCGAACGGTGAAGAACACGACACCGGCGACGACGGCCATGTGGTAGCCGGAGATCGAGAGGACGTGGCCCAGCCCGGAGATGAACATCGCGTCGTTGACGGGCGTGGTGATCGCATCGCGGCGACCGGTCAGGAGCGCGGTGGCGATCGCCCTGTTGTCGCCATCGAGCGTGGCGCGGATGCGCGCATCGATCGCATCGCGCAGGCCCTGCATGAAAGCGGAATAACACAAGCCCCAGCCGCCGGCATCGCGAGGCGCGCTCACAGTGATCGCCCCCATCGCAAAGCCGGACGCGCCGATGCCCTGGAAGAACATGTCGCGCGAGAAGTCATAGCTGCCGGGCCGCAGCGGCGCGAGCGGCGGCATCAGCCGGGCCTTCAGCTGCACGAAACTGCCGACATCGGGCGCCGTCCCCTTGCGCACGGAGAGGCGGACGCGATCGAGCTTCACGTCGCTGCGCTGTGCCTCCATCGCCGTGACCCGCAGCACGAAACGGTCGGTGCGTTCGCGAATGTCGCGGGTCTCGACGAAGCCCGACAGGGACACCGAATAAAGCGGCTTTGCCAGCACCGTATGCGCGATGCGTGCCGTCTTCCAGGTCGCCATGGCAAAGCCGGCCGCGACCGACGCGATCAGAATCGCGGATGCAAACAGTCGGCTCCGCCGCAAAAGGACCGCACCAAACGCCAGCGCCACTGCCGTGGTGGCGACGATCCACAGCACGGGCTCATGATCGGCGGCAAAGTAGAGTGCGATGCCGGAGCCGAACGCGATGGGCACCCAGGGGAATAGCCGTCCGGCGCCGGCTTCAGCCCTGGCCCATTCCCGCAGCGTCCCGACGATCGCGGGCCATACGCCAAAGCCCGCCGGCGCGAAGCCGCCGGCCGACGTGCTCGGCCCCGCCGGCCAAGTGCCGGCGATCCCTTGTGAGGCACGCCGCGCCCGGCCCGGCTCCGCCATTCCTTAGCAACCCCTGCGATATCAGACGGGCGCAGAGGCTACCGGAACGTGCAGGTCGCCGAATAGCGGTACGGATCAGGAACGAAGGGGCCCCAGCCCTACTTTTCCTCTTCCATCGTCACGGCCACATCCGCCTTGGCCGATAGCCGGACCTTGTTGCCCTCGACACCGGCAACGAGGCCCTTGTCGATGAAATGGTGGTGGCCCTTGTGACTGCCCTCGCCGCTGTCCTTCTTGGTCAGCTTGATGCGGTTACCCTCGACCTTGTCGACTGTGCCGACATGGACGCCGTCAGCGCCGATGACTTCCATATGCTCCGCGATGTTCTGCATGGTGGGCTTCCTGGTTGGGACCCACTTCAACGCGGCGGCCGCGGGTTCGTTTCGATCTCGGGAATGACGATACGTGCGTCAGATCAGTGGTTCCTTCGCCGAGGCGTGGTGATTGACGATCTTCCAGTCACCGTCCTCGCGCATGATGACCCAACTCATCTTCACGACGAGATCGGGGCGCTCGCCGGCAAAATCGAAGTTGATGGTCGCGCCCATGTTGATCACGTCCGGCCCCGCTTGCGCCGCCTCCACCTCAGAGAACGCCGCGCTAGGCTTGCGCCAGCGCGGCAGGCCGTTGAAATAGTCGGCGACGCCGTCCCTGCCCCGATAGAGTTTTGGATTGGAGCCGAAGAAGAACGCGTTCTTGGCGTAGAGCGATGACACCGCGGCGGCGTCGAGCGTTGCGAAGCCGGCGCACCATTTCGCGATAATTGCGGAAACGATGGCGCCGGCCTCACTGCTCATTGTCGTCTCTCACCCCTTGTCTCACCCCTTGGCGACTTCCTTGGCGAACGTATCGCGCAAGCCGATGGTGCGTGAGAACACCGGCTTGGCGAGCGTCGAGTCCTTGTCGCGCACGAAATAGCCCTGGCGCTCGAACTGCATCGGCTCGGTCGAATTGCTCTCGGCAACCGAGGCCTCGACCCGCGCGTCGGAGAGGATCTCCAGCGAGTTCGGATTGAGGTCGGCCGCGAAGTTCGAGGCGTCCGGGCTCGGATTGGCGAACAGCTGGTTGTAGACGCGGATCTCCGCGGGAACGGACGTTGCTGCCGGCAGCCAATGCATGGTCGCCTTGACCTTGCGGCCATCGGGCGCATTGCCGCCCTTGGTCGCGGGATCATAGGTGCAGCGCAATTCCACCACCTCGCCCTTGTCGTTCTTGATCACGCCGGTGCATTTGACGAAATAGGCGTAGCGCAGCCGCACCTCGTTGCCCGGCGACAGGCGGAAGAACTTCTTGGGCGGATTCTCCATGAAGTCGTCCTGCTCGATATAGAGCTCGCGGCCGAACGTGATCTTGCGCGTGCCGGCGGAAGGATCATCGGGATGGTTGATCGCCTCGAGCTCCTCCGTCTGCCCTTCAGGATAGTTCTCGATCACGACCTTGAGCGGCTTCAAGACGGCCATGCGGCGCTGCGCCGTGCGGTTCAGCTCCTCGCGGATGCAGAACTCCAGCATGCCGACATCGACCACGCTGTTGGCCTTGGCGACGCCGATGCGCCTGACGAATTCGCGCAAGGCAGCCGGCGGCACGCCCCGGCGGCGCATGCCCGCGATGGTCGGCATGCGCGGATCGTCCCAGCCGGCCACATGGCCGTCGCGAACGAGCTGGGTCAGCACGCGCTTGGACAGCAGCGTGTAAGTCAAATTGAGCCGCGCCATCTCGTACTGGTGCGGCTTGGACGGCACCGGCAGCTTCTCGATGAACCAGTCATAGAGCGGCCGGTGATCCTCGAACTCCAGCGTGCAGATCGAATGCGTGATGCCTTCGATCGCGTCCGACTGGCCGTGGGCATAATCGTAGCTGGGATAGATGCTCCACTTGGTGCCGGTGCGCGGATGGTGCGCATGCAGGATGCGGTACAGCACCGGATCGCGCAGATTGATGTTGCCCGCGGACATGTCGATCTTGGCCCGCAGCACGCGCGCGCCGTTCGGGAATTCGCCCGCCTTCATGCGGCGGAACAGGTCGAGATTCTCATCCACCCTACGGTCGCGGAACGGCGAGTTCTTGCCGGGCTCGGTCAGCGTGCCGCGAGACGTGCGGATCTCTTCCTGAGACTGGTCGTCGACGTAAGCGAGCCCGTCGCGGATCAGCTGCTCCGCCCATTCGTACAGTCGATCGAAATAGTCGGAGGCATAGAACAGGTTCTTGCCCCAATCGTAGCCGAGCCAGTGCACGTCGGCCTGAATGGAATCGATATATTCCTGCTCTTCCTTGACGGGGTTGGTGTCGTCGAACCGCAAGTGGCAGCGGCCCGGAAACTCCTGCGCGATGCCGAAATTGAGAGCAATCGACTTGGCATGGCCGATATGCAGGTAGCCGTTCGGCTCCGGCGGGAACCGGGTCACGATCTCCTTGTGTTTGCCCTGATCGAGATCGGCCTGGATGATGTCACGAATGAAATCGCGCCCAACCTCAGTCGCCACCGGTTCTGTGCTCATCCGAAAATCCTGTAGGGAAATCAGCGGTCCTTCTGCCAAATTCGTGCCGTCAGGCCAAGCCCTATGCCGGGCTCCCGATCAAACTTCGGCGATCCTGGCCCGCACGCGCGCGAGAAAGGCAGTTCTGGACGCCGACGTGGAGCGATCCATGTCGTAATGCGCCAAGTAGAACGAGCGAACACGAGGCCCACACATCGGTTTCAGCGCCCGAAACAGCACCTTGCGACCAGGGTCCTGCATGACGATCCGGGTCAGCCACCACGGCGAGCCATAGCTCGTTACGACGCCAAACAGGCGGATATTGGTCAGCAACGGCCGGATGCGCCCGCCTTCCAGATCGTGAGCAAATGCCGTTCCGGGCGCCCAGACCCGGTCGAAATAACCCTTGAGCATGGCGGGCATCGAGAACCACCAATGCGGAAAGCAGAAGATGATGCCGTCGGCGTGCCGCAATTGCTTGACGAGGTCTGCCACCGCTTCGTCCGCGTAGGGGCTCTGATAATAGCTGCGCCTCTCCGCTGCGGTCATCGCGGGGGAAAAGCCCTCGCGGTAAAGATCGGTCGCGATGACCTCGTGCCGGCGCCCGAGCGTCTCGACGATGGTTTGGAACAGCGCATGATTGTAGCTGTCGGTAACGGGATGGCTATGAACGACCTGGATTAGCATTGGCAAAATCTCCCATCCCTATGATACACGGTCGCCCCACAGCTTTACCCCTCTTGCTCGCTATCGAATGACCACACAAATCGTCACGCGCTTCGCGCCCTCTCCGACCGGCTTCCTCCATATCGGAGGCGCCCGCACGGCGCTGTTCAACTGGCTCTATGCGAAGAAGCACGGCGGCAAGATGCTGCTGCGGATCGAGGACACCGACCGTGAGCGCTCCACCGAGGCCGCGATCGGCGCCATTCTCGACGGGTTGAGGTGGCTGGAGCTCGGCTGGGATGGCGACGTCATCTACCAGTTCAGCCGCGCCGCGCGCCACCGCGAGGTGGCCGAGCAGCTGCTTGCCGACGGCAAGGCGTACCGCTGCTACGCCACGGCAGACGAGCTCGCTGCCATGCGCGAGAAGGCGCGCGCGGAGGGCCGCACCCGTCTCTACGACGGCATGTGGCGCGACCGTGATCCGGCGACGGCTCCCCCCGACGTCAAGCCAACCATCCGCCTGCGCGCGCCGCAGACCGGCGAAACCGTGATCGAGGACCAGGTGCAGGGGCGCGTGGTCTGGCAGAACGAGAACCTCGACGATCTCGTGCTTTTGCGTGGTGACGGCAATCCGACCTACATGCTCGCCGTGGTCGTGGACGACCACGATATGGGCGTCACCCACGTCATCCGCGGTGACGACCATCTGATCAACGCCGCCCGCCAGAAGCAGATCTATGATGCGATGGGCTGGGCGTTGCCGAGCATGTCCCACATTCCCCTGATCCACGGCCCTGATGGCTCGAAGCTCTCCAAGCGGCATGGCGCGCTCGGCGTCGATGCCTACCGCGCCATGGGATACCTCCCGTCTGCGCTACGCAACTACCTCGTCCGCCTCGGCTGGAGCCATGGCGACCAGGAGATATTCTCGACCGAGGAGATGATCGCCGCATTCGACCTTGCCAGCGTCGGCCGCGCCGCCGCCCGGTTCGATTTTGCCAAGCTGGAAAACCTCAACGGCCATTACATCCGCCACGCCGACGATCAATCGCTCGTGAAAATGTTCGAGGACGTGCTGGATCATGTCGTGCCCGCCCGCGACGAGATTAAGGCCAAGTTAAACGACAACACCCGGGCCCAGCTTCTCAAGGCCATGCCGGCCCTGAAAGAGCGCGCCAAGACACTGCTCGAGCTGATCGACGGCGCCTATTTCATTTTCGCCGACCGCCCGCTGCAACTCGATCCCAAGGCGGCAGCGCTGCTGACGCCCGAGAACCGCAAGCTGATCGGCCAACTGCATTCCGCGCTGGAGAATGTCGAGAGCTGGAGCAGCGCCTCGACGGAAGCCGCGCTACGCGCTTTTGCCGAGGAAAATAGCCTCAAGCTCGGCGCGGTCGCCCAGCCTTTGCGAGCGGCACTGACAGGACGCACGACGTCACCTGGTATATTTGAGGTTTTGGACGTGCTGGGACGCCAGGAAAGCCTGGGCCGGCTCAAGGATCAGGCTACGACGTAAGTAGGCTATGCGAGTGGCCATCTTGCAGCGCACACAGCAATAATATACCCATCTTGCCGTACATTCTGGAACATCCGGCCTGCCCCATCTTCTGCCTTGGGGGACTCCGGCTCCGGCCCGTTTCACCATACATCGGGGACCTCTGATGGACGCAAAAGAAAGCCCAAAGACCGTGACGCTAACGGTCGGAAACAAGAATTACGATCTCCCGATCCTCAGCGGCAGCGTCGGGCCCGATGTCGTCGATATCGGCAAGCTCTACGGCCAGTCCGGCCTGTTCACCTACGATCCCGGCTTCACCTCGACCGCGAGCTGCCAGTCCAAGATCACCTATATCGATGGTGACGCGGGCGTGCTCGAATACCGCGGCTATCCGATCGAGCAGCTCGCCGAGCACGGCGACTTCCTGGAGACCTGCTATCTCCTGCTCTACGGGAATCTGCCGACCGCCGCGCAGAAGAAGGATTTCGATTACCGCGTGACCCATCACACGATGGTGCACGAGCAGATGGCCCGGTTTTTCCAGGGCTTCCGCCGCGACGCCCATCCGATGGCCATCATGGTGGCCGCTGTCGGCGCGCTTGCCGCGTTCTATCACGACTCCACCGACATCAACGATCCGAAGCAGCGCATGATCGCTTCCATGCGCATGATCGCGAAGATCCCGACGCTGGCCGCGATGGCCTACAAGTACACCGTCGGCCAGCCCTTCGTGTATCCGAAGAACTCGCTCGGCTTCGCCGAGAACTTCCTCAACATGTGTTTCGCGGTGCCCTGCGAGGATTACAAGGTCAGCCCGGTGCTGGCTGACGCGCTGGAAAAGATCTTCATCCTGCATGCGGACCACGAGCAGAACGCCTCGACCTCGACCGTGCGCATCGCCGGCTCCTCGGGCGCCAACCCGTTCGCGTGCATCGCGGCCGGCATCGCCTGCCTCTGGGGCCCGGCACATGGCGGCGCCAACGAGGCCGCGCTGAACATGCTCTATCAGATCGGCACGGTCGACAAGATCCCCGAGTTCATCGCCAAGGTGAAGGACAAGAACTCTGAAGTCCGCCTGATGGGCTTCGGCCACCGCGTCTACAAGAACTACGATCCGCGCGCCAAGATCATGCAGAAGATGTGTCACGCCGTGCTCAAGGAAATGGGCCATGGCGACGATCCGATGCTGAAGGTGGCGCTGGAGCTCGAGAAGATCGCGCTCAGCGATCAGTATTTCATCGACCGCAAGCTCTACCCGAACGTCGACTTCTATTCGGGCATCACGCTGAAGGCGATGGGCTTCCCGGTCTCCATGTTCACCGTGCTGTTCGCGGTCGCCCGCACCGTCGGGTGGATCAGCCAGTGGAGCGAGATGATCGAGGACCCGCAGCAGAAGATCGGCCGTCCGCGCCAGCTCTACACCGGCGTCCCCCGCCGCGACTACGTCGCGATCAAGGATCGCAAGTAAGGCTTTGGCCAAAACGGCTCTGAAGACGGTGCCATCTCACGATGGCGCCGTTTTTGTTTGCCGAGATACGAAGACGAATAAGTAGAGCACGGGGCGGCGGATGCGGATCACGAACCCGGTGGATGGATGGCTAGAGGTCGTGGCCTGCTCGCCCTTCCCTGATGCGGGCGGCGAGATGGTTCTCTACCCTCGGTGCGAGATTGATGGGGTCATCACCGCCGAACGTCTCGCCGCGACGGCGGTGCAATACAGCGGGCATACGTGCCCAAACGGAAATGGCCGCACCCAGGGATGATGCTTCCCGTGACCGTGGACCTCGCTGATCCCACGCGTTTCAGGATCGAGTGGGACTTGGTATCGACCGGGCCGGAAGCCGCCGAAAAGCTTGCGGCGCAATTGCGCGGCGAGCAGGAGGCAGGCGCTGGCCACCGCCGGCCGTTCCCCCGCGTCTGGCGCGAGGTGGAGCATGCCGCAGCATCGTCGTCGCTGGTCAACGGCCTCACACCACAGCAGACGGAGATCGCGCTCGCGGGCGGTGCCGCAGCCCTCGGTCTGGTCCCGACCACCGCGACGGTCCTGACCGCGTCCGAGGCAGGGCCGAGCAGTGCGCCGGGCGGAACATGGGACATCACGGTCCGCGTGAGCGATCCCGACGGCGGAACGGCCTGGGAAGCGGTCACGCGCATGTCATTCAGCAGCTCAAGCCGCCGCGAACGTCGCACCGCCGCGGGATGCGAATTGCCCGTCCTGATCGACCCGAACAATCGCAAGCGGATCCTCGTCGACGTCGCGCGCCTGTCCTGACGCGATGTTATGCTGTCTGGCTTGCTGCCACGCACAACAACAAGTCGACGCGTCATGTCCGCAGACGCTTGACAGGCAAGACGCTCCGCGCGCAAATTCTTACACTAAGTAAGAATGAAGACAGGGATGGAAATGCCGGAGCAGCCGAGAAGTCGGCGGCAGACGCGCGCTGCCATTTTGACTTATCTGCTTCAGTCGGGCGGATCGTTCCGGCCGCCGTTGGCCAAGGCCGTGCGCCTGTCGGAAGCCAGCCTGTCACGCATCCTGTTTGACCTGAAAGCCGAAGGCCTGATCGAGGAAATCAGGCGCCCTGCTCCTTACGTCGGCGGTCCGACGGGCCTCGTCTCGCTTGATGGCGCCATCGCGCTTGCGGGCCTCGAGCTGACCAGCCAGCACCTCAGCGTCGGTGTCGGCGGCTTGGCGGGAGAACTGCACTACAGCGAGCGCGTGCCGTTACCGAAAAAGCCGACACCCGAGTCGGTTGGCCGGGTGTTTCGCGAAGCGTCGACCTTGCTGCGCGAGTCAACGCGGCAGCGGCGCATCAGGCTCGCACAGATCGGCGTCACCATTCCAGGCCTGGGACGGCTGAGCGTATCAGGCAACCCGATCATTCCCTGTGACGTCGAACGGATCGGCGAGATGTTCGCCGAATTGTTCCCGGAAGTCCCTGTCGCCTTCACCAATTCAGTGGTTGCCCACGCCACTTTCCATCGTTGTCGCACGGATAACTATCCGTTCAGCGACGCACATCTGTTCGTCTTTGTCGGCCAGGGCGTCGCGGGAACCTGGATGGATGATCCAAGCGAGGGCGATGCTCTCCAGCCCGTTGAGCTCGGCCATATGGTGTTCGAGCCCGGCGGCCCGCGTTGCCGCTGCGGTCACCACGGCTGCGTCGAAGCCTATACGTCGTTGCCGGCATTGGCCGAGCTTCTGTGCACCACCGAAGCCGAGCTGGTCCAGCTCGGCAGTGAATGGGTGACCACGATCCCCCTCACATCGCGGGTGCGCCGGGAATTGCGTCAGCGGCTGTTCAGGCTTGGCCTCGCCATCGGCAACACGCTGAACGTGAAGCCTTGCCGTGGCGTCGTCATCAGCGGCTGGCCCTCGCTTCTCGCGGAAAACGACCGAAAGGCCGTCATCGACGGGATCGATGCGTGTCTTCTGGGTGGCCGCAAATCGGCGCAGGTGTCCCTCGCCTTCGTGCCGCCCTCGAATGGTAACGATCCGCAGGCAGCGCTCGCCTTCGCCGCGTTCTGCCTGGCCAGAAGCGGCGGCATGCCGGCCGCATCGACGGAGGCCGCCTGAAATGGCCTGAATGCTGCGCTCGCGCCAAAACTTTCACACCGGGAGGAACTTGCCATGCCGATCACGACAACAAGGCGCCGTCTGCTCGCTGGATCTGCTGCCGCGCTCGCGCTACCGGCCTTTGCCCGCGCGCAAGGCGCGGTCAAGCCACGCCTGACCGTAATCTCGCAATGGTCCGCAGGCAGCGACGGCGCGGCGATCACCGCGCTCGGCAAGAAGTTCGAGGAGAAGGGCGGCGTCTGGCAGCACTCGCCCGTTCCCGGCTTCACCACCGAGATGATGAACAAGCTGCGCGCTCAGATCATCGCCGGCGATCCGCCGGCCTGCTCGCAACTCAAGGGCCCCGAGATTGCGGCCTGGTCGAAGATTGCCCCGACGGTCGATCTCGACGCCGCGGTCGCGGCTGCCGGTTACGAGAAAGTCGTCGCGCCGGATCTCGCAAAATTGCACAAGCCGGCGGGCAAGTGGATCGCGCTGCCGTTGCAGATCTACAGCACCAACATGCTATTTCTCTCCAAACGCGCGATGGACAAAGCCAAGGCCGATAAGCCGCCGGTCACCTGGGCCGACTTCAATGCCCTCGCCGAGAAGATGAAGTCGGCCGGAATGACTTATCCCCTCGCCAACGGCGGCACCCGTCCCGATGACGGGCAAAAATTCGAGGCCTCCTTCGCCGGCATCAGCCCGACGGCATATCGCGCAGCCATCATGAATCTCGACAAGAAGGCCCTGGAAGGACCGGAGATCAAGGCAGCCTTCGCGCAGACGCGCAAGATCGCCGACTGGTGTGACCCCAATGTTGGCGCACAGCCCTATGCCACCAATCTGAAGCGCTTCGTCGACGGCGACATGGGCATGTTGATCATGGGCGGCTGGGCGCAGGGCGTGTTGAAAAACGCCGGTTTCAAATTCGACGACTACGTCATCGTTCCGGGTCCCAGCGACAATGGCAAGCCGGTGTTCCTGTTGAATGCCGATGCCTTCATCTTCTGGCAGCGCAAGGAAGCCGACCTCCAGGCCGGCCAGATGTTGATGGCGCAGCTCGTGATGGATCCGACGATCCAGACCATGTACTCGCAGATCACGGGATCGATCCCCGTGCGTACCGATGTCGATCTGTCCGGCGAGGGCTGGTCGGATGGTCAACGGACGACGGCGGCCGCACTGAAGAATGCCGTGGGCAACAATCAGGCCGTCCTGAGCCTCGCGCACAATATGGCCCAGGAAAACGGCCTCACGGCTGCGATGATCGACGTCATCACCGAGTATGTGAAGAACAAATCGATCAAGCCGGAGCAGGCGGTCAGCCGCCTCGCCGACGCCGTCGAGGGCGCGCGTTGACCGACGTCGTCTCGACTGCAACACGGCCGGGCCAGTCGGCGACCTCCGAGATGTTGCGCCGGCTGCCCGAGTTTCTAATGATCTGGGTGCCGCTGCTGTTATCAGCAGCGCACCTCGTTACGTTTTCGATCTGGACGATCTGGATTTCGTTTACGCCCTCCACCCTTGTTCCGGTTACGGGCTGGGTGGGCCTGCGCAACTACACTGCGGTCCTCGCGTCGCGGAACTGGCAGATCGCCTTCGACAATCTGCTGCTGTTCGGCACCGCTTTCGTGCTGTTCAGCTTGGTCACCGGCCTCCTGCTCGCGATCCTGCTCGATCAGCGCATTCGCGGCGAGAACGTGCTGCGAACCATCTTTCTTTATCCGCTGGCGGTGTCGTTCGTCGTGACGGGCACGGTTTGGAGCTGGTTGCTCAATCCCGGCATCGGAATCGAGAAGCTCGTCCACGATCTCGGCTGGATAACTTTCAAGTTCGATTGGCTGGTCGACCGCGACATGGCGATCTGGACGATCGTGATTGCAGCAATCTGGCAATCTTCGGGCTTCGCCATGGCCCTGTTCTTGGCCGGTCTTCGCTCCGTCGACGCCGACATCATCAAGGCCGCGCAGATCGACGGCGCCGGACCTGTCAGAACCTATTGGCGCGTCGTTCTGCCGACGCTTTGGCCGATCACCATCACAGTCGTCGTTGTCCAGTTGCAGTTCGCGATCTCGGCATTCGACCTGGTCCGCGCACTCACCAATGGCGGGCCAGGGATCGCGACGCAGCTGCCGGCCCTTGTCGTCTACGATCTGATGTTCCAACGCAGTCAACTCGGCCGGGGCGCGGCGGCGGCGGTGCTGATGTTGCTCATCCTTCTTGCGGTGCTGCTGCCCTATGCAGCATGGCGTTATCTCCGGCGACGGCAGTCTGCGCATGCGTGACCGAGGCTTCGCCCCAAGCCGGGCTCTGATCTATCTCGTCGTGACATTGTTCGCGGCCGCCTACCTCGCCCCGCTGGTTGTCGTCGTGCTCAACTCGCTCCGGACCGATGAGGAGATCGCGCAGAGTTCGATGATCGGCTGGCCGCAGCACCTGGCCTGGGGCAATTACGCCCTCGCCTGGAGCGGCTTCTGCGTCGCGGAGACCTGCGCCGGTATTCGGCCCTACATGTTGAACTCGGCGCTCATCACCATCCCGGCGACGATCTTCTCGACCCTGCTCGGTGCTGTCGCCGGTTACGCCGTGTCGCTCTGGCGTTTTCGCGGCGATGTTTGGGTCTACGGCATCGTCACCCTTGGCCTTTTTCTGCCCCAGCAGATGCGTCTCTTGCCCTGGACCATCGTGCTGAGGGACATCGGGCTGATCAACACGCTGACGGGTCTCGTGCTGATCCACACGATCCAGGGCCTCTCCTTCACTGTTCTGTTCTGCCGAAACTACTATATCGCCATTCCCCACGAATTGATCCGGGCCGCACGCGTTGATGGCGCCGGGTTCTTTCGCATTTTCTGGCGCATCATCCTGCCGCTTTCCTCGCCGATCCTGATCGTCACCGTGATCTGGCAGTTCACGCATATCTGGAACGAATTCCTCTATGGCGTGACCTTCACGACCGGCCAGCAGCAGCCCGTGACGGCCGCGCTCATCGCGCTGTCTGCCGCGGTCGCCGATATCCCGCATCACGGCGTACAGAGTGCTGCGGTGATCATCGCGGCACTGCCCACACTGCTGATCTATCTCTTTGGCGGCAGGTATTTTGTACGCGGCCTCACTGCCGGGGCTGTGAAATGATGGATCTTTCATGACAGCCCTGAGCATTCGCGCGCTGTCCAAGCGCTATGCCAATCTGGAGGTGCTCAAGGGCATCGACCTCGACATCGAGAGCGGCGAGTTCACCGTGCTGGTCGGACCGTCCGGCTGCGGCAAGTCCACGCTGCTCAACATCGTCGCCGGGCTCGATCGCGCGAGCGACGGCACGGTCGAGATCGGCGGCCGGATCGTCAATGACGTCCCGCCCAAGGACCGCGACATCGCCATGGTGTTCCAGTCCTATGCGCTCTATCCCTCGATGACGGTGCGCCAGAACATCACCTTCGGCATGGAATGCCGCGGCGTCCCAAGGCTGGAGCAGGACAAGGCGGTGGCGAATGTCGCCAAACTGCTCCAGATCGAGCCGCTGCTCGCCCGCAAGCCCTCACAACTGTCTGGCGGTCAGCGCCAGCGTGTCGCGATGGGGCGGGCGCTGGTGCGCGATCCGCTGCTCTTCCTGTTCGATGAGCCGCTCTCCAATCTCGACGCCAAACTGCGCGTCGAGATGCGGATGGAGATCAAGCGGCTACACCAGCGCATTGGTGCCACCATCATCTACGTCACCCACGATCAGATCGAGGCGATGACGATGGCAACCCGCATCGCCGTGATGCATCGCGGCGTGGTGCAGCAGTTCGCCGATCCTGATACGGTCTACCGCTATCCGGCCAATCTGTTCGTCGCCCGCTTCATGGGCTCGCCGCCGATGAACACGATGCTGGCCCGGCTCGAGGCCGATAGCAGCGGACCTGTGGTGGTGATCGGCGCAGGACGGCCGGACGAGGTCCGCCTCCGCCTGCAAGGCTATGAGGCGGCCGCGCCCTATATCGGCCGCGAGGTGGTGCTCGGGATCAGGCCGGAATGCATCGCCGAGGGGGACCGCGTGTTCTCGGGCGCCATGGGCGCGCCGGTCATCGTCACCGCGCCGGTCGAGCTGGTCGAGCCCACGGGCGCGGAGACCATCGTCCTGTTGCGACTTGGCGGCGAGCCGGCGCAGGCGCGGATCTCGCCGGACATCCGGCCCGCGCCGGGTGCTACCGCCTCCTTCGCACTCGATACCCGCCGAATTTGCCTGTTCGACCCCGAGACGGAGCGACTGATCGCATGACCAAGACAAGCTATGCCGGCCTCGCGGACCGCGTGGTGCTGATCACCGGAGGCGCCAGCGGCATCGGTGCCGCCTTCGTCCGCGCCTTCGCCGCCCAGGGCTCGCGCGTCGCCTTCCTCGATATCGACACGCAGGCCGGCGAAGCACTGGCGCAGGAGGTGGCGAAAGCTTCCGGTGCCGCACCGCTGTTCGTGCCGTGCGATCTCCTGGACATCGACGCCCTGCGAGCCGCGCTGGCAAAGGTGCGGGGATCACTCGGTGACGCCGCGGTCCTCGTCAACAATGCCGCCAATGACCAGCGTCAGGTGCTTGCGGACGTGACGCCTGCGGACTTCGACTGGACGATCGGCGTCAATCTCAAGCACGTCTTCTTTGCGGCGCAAGCCGTGGTGCCGCAGATGCAGGCGCGCGGCGGCGGCTCGATCATCAACATGTCCTCGGTGGCCTGGATGCGCGGCGCGCCGGCCCTGCCGGTCTACGCCGCGGCCAAGGCAGCGATCGTCGGCTTCACCAACTCGCTGGGGCGCAAGTTCGGTGCAGACCGCATTCGCGTCAACGCGATTGCACCGGGGATGGTGATCACCGAGCGCCAGCGAAAGCTGTGGTATCCGGACGAGCGGCAGATTGCCGAAATGCGCACCCGCCAGGCCATTCCCGATGCGGTGACGCCGGAGGATATTGCCGACATGGCGCTGTACCTCGCCTCAGATGCGAGCCAGCGCATCACGTGCCAGTGCTTCAGGGTGGACGGCGGCCTGGCCTAGCTCGCGCGTTGCTTCCGCATCGTCGCCAGCACGATGTCGGCGGCAAGCACGCTCGGCGATTTGTTGCCGGTCGACATGATGGTGTCGAGCTGCGCGAAGGCTTCGACCTGCTGCTTGCGCATCGGCGTGTCCGACAGCACCTCGGACAGCGCGCCGGCGAGCTTCTCCGGCGTGCAGTCCTCCTGCAAAAATTCAGGGATCACGTCCTTGCCGATCACGAGATTGGCAAGGATCACCGAGGATACCTGGATTGCGCGGCGAAGGATGAAGGCCTCCATTGCACCGACGCGATAGGCAGTCACCATCGGGACGCCCGACAGAGCCAGCTCCAGCGTCACGGTGCCGGACTTCGCCAGCGCCGCGCGCGCGATCCGGAAGGCGGCGCGCTTCTCGGCTTCGCCAACCACGATCTGCGGCTTGACCGGCCAGCTCGCTACGCCCTCGCGGACGGTGGCCTCCAGATGCGACATGGTCGGCAGCATCAATTCGAATGCGACGCCCTGCGCTCGCAATCGTCCGAGCGCCGCGCCGAACAACCCGAGATGATGCCGGATCTCGCTGCGACGACTGCCCGGCAGCACCAGCAGAACCGGCGGCTCGCTGTCGCGGCGCTTTTGTTCGTCCGCATCAGGTCGCAGCGAGGACAATTGTTCGATCAGGGGATGGCCGACATAGCTGCAAGGCGGCCCTTTCAGCTTGCGGTATTCCTCCGGCTCGAACGGCAGCAGACCGAGCACGTGATCGACATAGCCGAGCATGGCGCGCGCCCGGCCCGGCCGCCAGGCCCAGACCGAGGGCGAGACGTAGTCGATAATGGGGATATCAGGATTCTTCGCGCGGACGCGGCGGGCGACGCGATGGGTGAAGTCGGGGCTGTCGATGATGACGAGCGCATCCGGTGCGGCATCCGTCACGGCGTCCGCGGTCTCGCGGAGCAGCCGCAGGATCTTCGGCAGCTGCTGCAGCACCCCCGCGAAGCCGACGATCGACAGCTCCTCGATCGGAAACAGCGTCTCGAGTCCCTCGCGCGCCATGGTGCGGCCGCCGACGCCTACGAACTGCACGCCGTCGCCAAGGCGCTGGCGCAGCACCTTCATCAGCGCCGAGCCGAGCCGGTCGCCGGATTCCTCGGTGGCGAGCAGAAAGATCTTCCTGATGGGATCGCGCATCTGCATCATGCGGGCAAACCGACGACGAAGAGATATTTGGCGTCGGCGAGCGCGATCATTGCCTGCGGCTCGGCGGCGATGGTGTTGCCGGCGACGACAGCAACGCCGGCAAGGCCGGCCTTGGCGGCGCCCTCGATCGTGCGCGGGCCGATCGTCGGCAAATCGAAGCGCAGGTCCTGGCCGCTCTTGGGCGCCTTCACCAGCACGCCCCGTCCCGTGGCGGCGCGGATGCGGCCCTCCTCGCGCAGCCGCGCGACCCGCGCCAGCAGCGCATCGGTGCCCTCGATATCCTCGACCGCCACAACATGGCCGTCGATCACCACCGCGGCCTGACCGATGTCGAACGGCCCGAGCGCGGCGAGCACGGCGCGCCCGCGTTCGATGTCGCCCTTGGCCTTGTCGGCAGGCCAGGCGCGAGTGATGCAGCCTTCCGGCATCAGCAGGTCGGGCGCGACGTCCTTGATTCCGACCATGCGAAAGCCATCCTGCTCGAGGAGCCGTCCGACGCCGGACAGCAGATGATCATCGCCGCCACGAAAGGCGCGGACGACATTGCCGAGCAGCCGCAGCGTCTTGATGTCGAAGCGGATCTCGGTAAGCGAGGGTCGCACCAAGGTGCCGATGAAGATCAGGTCGCGGCAGCCCTCCTCGCGGAACAGCCGCATGGCGCGGCCGAGCTGGCCGACCGAGATCCAGCGATGGCGGAATTTTTCGACCTGCAGCGGATCGCAGGCGCCTCGCAGCGGGAACAACACCGGCGTGATCCCGCGCGCGGCAAGCGACTCGGCAACTGCGAACGGCATGGCGCCGCCGCCCGCGACCACGCCGATCGGTGATGAAATCGCGGGAGCCGCCGATGTCATGTCCGCGGCCATCGCAGCATCACTTCTCGATGGTGGGAAGACAAAGCGGCCGCTTGCCCTTGCCGATGAAGCCGAGGATTTCGGCGATCGCGGGATCTTCGCTTGCAAGCGGCCGCACCGCCTCCAGCCGTTCGGCGAACGTGCCGGCGCCATGGAAGAGCTTCTGGTAGAAGCCGCGCACGGTGGCGAGCCGCTGCTTGGTGAACTTGCGCCGCTTCATGCCGATCAGGTTGAGGCTCTCCAGCACCGCATACTGGCCGTTGGCGAGCCCATACGGGATGATGTCGTCGCGCACGCCCGAGAGGCCGCCGACCATCACATAGGAACCGATGCGGGTGAACTGGTGCACGGCGGACAGCCCGCCGATATAGACGGCCTCGCCGATCTCGCAATGGCCGCCGAGCGTCGCCGAGGTCGCGAAGATCGCGTTGTTGCCGACGATGCAGTCATGGCCGACATGGCTGTTGTTCATGAAATAGCCGTCGTTGCCGACGCGCGTCTTCCCGCCGCCCTTGACTGTGCCGACATTCATGGTCGCGCCTTCGCGGATGATGTTGCCGGAGCCGATCTCGAGCGTGGTCGGCTCGCCCTTGTAGCTCAGATCCTGCGGGGCGCCGCCGAGCACCACGAATGGCGAGATCACGCAGCCGTCGCCGACCGTGGTGTGGCCGATGATAGTGACCTGGCCGATCAGCTTGCAATTGGCCCCGATCCGGACGTTGCGACCGATGATACAAAAGGGCCCGATCTCGGTACCCTCGCCGATCACGGCGCCGTCTTCCACCCGCGCGGTGGGGTCGATCTTACTCATCAAGCGATCTTACTTATCAACAAGGTCTGACTATGTGTTGAACTTGCTCGGTTTTCCGCTGGTTAGGCGACTGCGCCCGATCTGTCCAGTGACGTATGATCTCGGCGTGTTTCAGACCGAGGCGAATAGCGAGTAGGGAGTGGCGAATGGAAGTGCCTGCTTCGCCATTCCCCACTCGCTACTCGCCATTCGCGTCCCTCAGTC
>Ga0209758_1001140_pt1 | contig 34073 bp, 31 predicted proteins | sample AraplaMF_Col_mMF_FD_184258 | JGI IMG/M metagenome (GOLD analysis project Ga0209758, IMG submission 184258) | Arabidopsis root microbial communities from the University of North Carolina, USA - plate scrape MF_Col_mMF (SPAdes) (version 2) | ecosystem: Host-associated > Plants > Roots > Endosphere... | reverse complement strand
CATAATGCCTTCCAGTCCAGAATCCAACGATGTTATTCGATTCCTCCCTGAGGCGAGACCTCGCGCGCACATTCGGCGCCACGCTGGTGGTGATCCTCACCATCGTGCTGACGATGATGCTGATCCGCACCCTCGGGCAGGCCGCCCTCGGGCACGTCGCGCCGCAGGACGTGGTGCTGCTGCTGGGCTTCGTCGCGCTGGCGCAGCTGCCGACGATGCTGAGCCTGTCGCTGTTCATCGCCACCGTCTCCACGCTGACGCGCATGTACCGCGACAGCGAGATGGCGATCTGGTTCGCCAGCGGCGTCGGGCTGTCGCGCTTCGTGCGGCCGGTGCTGCGCGTGAGCTGGCCGGTGCTGCTCGTGGTGGCGCTGCTGGCGCTGTTCGTGTGGCCGTGGATGAACGCGCGCAGCGCCGAGCTGCGCGAGCGCTTCGAGCGCCGCTCCGACCTGTCGCGCGTGACGCCCGGCCAGTTCCAGTCGTCGCGCGACGGCTCGCGCACCTTCTTCATCGAGCGCGACAGCGAGGACGGCCGCACCGGCCGCAACGTCTTCATCCTGACCGCGCAACCCGGCAAGGAATCGGTCACGTCGGCGCGCAGCGGCCACATCGAGAACACCGACGACGACCGCTTCCTGGTGCTCGACAGCGGCCAGCAGAACGAGCAGAACCTGCGCAGCGGCGAAAAGAGCCTGGCGAGCTTCCAGACCTACAAGGTGCAGGCCGGCGAACGCGTGCTGAGCAGCGCCACCGCACCGCCGCCGAAGGCCCGGCCCACCATCGAGCTGCTGCTCGAGCCCACGCCGGCCGCGCAGGGCGAACTGACCTGGCGCCTCGGCCTGTCGCTCGGCGCCGCCAACCTGCTGCTGCTGGCGATCGGGCTGTCGGCCACGCAGCCGCGGCGCGCCAGCAACTGGAACCTGCTGTTCGCGCTGCTCAGCTTCGTCGTCTACTACAACCTGATCAACCTGTCGCAGGCCTGGGTGGCCGGCGGCAAGATGGGCATGGGCACCGTGCTGGTGCTGATGCACGGCGGCGCCCTGATGGCCGCGCTGGCCCTGCTCTGGTGGCGCGACAACGGCACGCACTGGACGATGCTGCACCGCGGCGGCGGCAACGGTGGATCGGGCGGCCGCCTGAAGCAGCGCGTCGAACAGGCCTGCAAGAAGTGAAGACCACCGGATGAAAACCGTTCGTCGCCTGCTCTATGCCGACATCGTGTCGTCGGTCGCCTTCGTCGCCGTCGCCTTCCTGTCGCTGTTCTTCTTCATCGACTTCGTCGACGAGCTGGCCGACATCGGCAAAACCTGGACCGCGCTGCACGCCGCGGTGTACTCGCTGCTCGAGCTGCCGGGCCACCTGTACGAGCTGTCGCCGATCGCGGTGCTGATCGGCACCATCTACGCGCTGTCGCGCCTGGCGCAGTCGTCCGAGTTCACCGTGCTGCGCACCGGCGGGCTGGGCCCGGGGCGCGCGCTGTTCCTCCTCACCGGGCTGGGCATGGCCTTCGGCGTGCTGACCTTCGTGGTCGGCGACTACCTGGCCCCGCTCAGCGAACGCGGCGCAGCGCAGCTGCAGGCGCGCTACAAGGGCGGCTTCAGCCTCGGCATCACCGGCGCCTGGCTGAAGGACCACCGCGTGACGCCCGAGGGCGAGCGCTCGTACTCGGTCAATGTCGGCAGCGCGGCCGCCGGCGGCGTGCTGCTGAACATCCGCATCTTCGAATCCGACGGCAACGGCCGGCTGCTGCGCCGCATCAGCGCGGCGCGCGGGCACGTCAACAGCAACGACAGCTGGTCGCTGCAGGAGGTCAACCTGACCGACTGGCGCGATGCGGCCAGCGGCGGCCTGGTGATCTCGCAGCAGATGCCGGCCTACGAATGGGCGAGCTCGCTGCCGGCCAACGTGGTGGCGGCGGCCGTGCTGCCCGAAGGCTCGATGTCGACGCTGGAGCTGTTCCGCTACATCACCCACCTGTCCGACAACGAACAGGCGGCGCAGCGGCACGAGATCCAGTTCTGGAAGCGCGCACTGTACCCGCTGGCCTGCCTGGTGATGGTGGCGCTGGCCCTGCCCTTCGCCTACCTGCACGCGCGCGCCGGCGGCGTGAGCCTGAAGGTGTTCGGCGGCATCATGCTCGGCATCAGCTTCGTGCTGCTGAACAACGTCGCGGCACACCTGGGGCTGCTGCAGAACTGGACGCCGTGGATCGTCGCGGCGACCCCGAGCGCGATCTACCTGATGCTGTCGCTGGCCGCCTTCAGCTGGCTGGTCCGCTACCGATGAGCCGCGGCCTGCTGCTGTTCGCCCACGGCGCGCGGGATCCGAACTGGGCGCTGCCGTTCGAGGACGTCGCCGCGCGCGTTCGGGCCGCGCATCCCGGCGTGCCGGTGATGCTGGCCTTCCTCGAGTTCATGGAACCCGACGTGCGCAGCGCCGGCCGGCGCCTGGCCGGACAGGGCTGCACCCGGGTCGACGTGCTCCCCCTGTTCCTCGGTGCCGGCGGCCACGTGCGCAAGGACCTGCCCGAGCTGCTGGCCGAACTGGCCGGCGCCCACCCCCGCGTCAGCTGGCAACTGCACCCCGCCGTCGGCGAACTCGACCCCGTCATCGCCGCGATGGCCCGCGCCGCCGGCGCCCTGCTCGACGCATCCACAGACACGAAGTGATTTAATCCGGGCAATCCACAGATTGCATCGGAATATGAACCTGCACCAGTTCCGGTTCGTCCAGGAGGCGGTTCGCCGCAACCTGAACCTGACCGAGACCGCCAAAGCGCTGTTCACCTCGCAGCCCGGCATCTCCAAGGCCATCCTCGAACTCGAGGACGAGCTCGGCGTCGACATCTTCGCGCGCCACGGCAAGCGGCTGCGCCGCATCACCGAGCCCGGCGCCGAGGTGCTGAAGTCGATCGAGGTGATCATGCGCGAGGTCGGCAACCTGAAGCGCATCGGCGAGGAGTTCTCGAAGCAGGACGCCGGCACGCTGTCGATCGCCACCACGCACACCCAGGCGCGCTACTTCCTGCCCGAGCCGGTGGCCCAGCTGCGCAAGCGCTTTCCCAAGGTCAACATCAGCCTGCACCAGGGCGCGCCGGCCCAGGTGGCGCAGATGGTGATCGAGGAGGTGGCCGACATCGGCATCGCCACCGAGGCCCTCTCCGACCACGAAGAGCTCGTCACGCTGCCCTGCTACGAATGGCAGCATGCCATCGTGATGCCGGCCGGCCACCCGCTGGCCCAGCTGGAGCGCATCACGCTCGAAGACCTGGCCCAGCAGCCGCTGGTGTCGTACCACCCGTCGTTCAGCGGCCGCACGCGCGTCGACCAGGCCTTTGCGGCGCGCAAGCTCAAGCCCAACATCGTGCTCGAGGCGATCGATGCCGACGTGATCAAGACCTACGTGCGCCTGGGCATGGGCGTCGGCGTGCTGGCCGAGATCGCGGTGCGCGACGACCCGCCGAACGGCGACCTGGTGTCGCGCCCGGCCGGCCACCTGTTCGGCCAGAACCTGACCCGCGTCGCGTTCAAGCGCGGCGCCTATTTGCGAAACTTCGTCTACGCCTTCGCCGAGATGCTGTCCGACCGGCTCAACCGCCCCTTGATCACGCGCGCGATGGGTGGCGACCCTGCCGGCCACGGCCACGACTACCAGCTCTGACCTGCCAGCTCCGACCCCTACCACCAGCCTTGACCATGCGAACTCCTCCGATCGAGAGCCGCCTGCCCCAGGTGGGCACCACCATCTTCACCGTGATGTCGGCGCTGGCCCAGCAGCACGATGCGGTCAACCTGGGCCAGGGCTTCCCCGACTTCGACTGCGACCCGAAGCTGCTCGACGCCGTGACCGGCGCGATGCACCGCGGCCTGAACCAGTACCCGCCGATGGCCGGCGTGCTGCCGCTGCGCGAAGCGGTGGCGGCGAAGATCGCGACCCTGTACGGCCACGCCTACGACCCGGCCCACGAGATCACGATCACCGCCGGCGCCACGCAGGCCATCATCACCGCGGTCCTGGCCATCGTGCACCCGGGCGACGAGGTGATCGTGCTCGACCCCTGCTACGACAGCTACGAGCCCAACATCACGCTGGCCGGCGGCACCGCGGTGCACGTGCCGTTGATGCCGAGGACGTTCCGGCCGGATTTCGAGCGCATCCGCGCGGCGCTGTCGCCGCGCACCCGCGCCATCATCATCAACACGCCGCACAACCCGAGCGCCACCGTCTGGAGCGCCGCCGAGATGCAGCAGCTGGCCGAGCTGCTGCGCCCGACCGACGTGTTCGTGATCGCCGACGAGGTCTACGAGCACATGGTGTTCGACGGCGCGCAGCACGAAAGCGTGGCCCGGCACCCCGAACTGGTGGCGCGCAGTTTCATCGTCTCGAGCTTCGGCAAGACCTACCACGTGACCGGCTGGAAGGTCGGCTACGTGGCCGCGCCGGCGGCGCTGACGGCCGAGTTCCGCAAGGTGCACCAGTTCAACGTCTTCACCGTCAACACACCGGTGCAGCACGGGCTGGCCGACTACATGGCCGATCCGGCGCCCTACCTGGAGCTGCCGGCCTTCTACCAGCGCAAGCGCGACCTGTTCCGCGCCGGGCTGGCGGCGAGCCGGCTGCAGCTGCTGCCGAGCGCCGGCAGCTACTTCCAGAGCGTCGACTACTCGGCGGTCAGCGACCTGCCGGAAGAAGGTTTCTGCCGCTGGCTGACGCGCGAGATCGGCGTCGCGGCGATCCCGGTGTCGGTGTTCTATGCGGGCGGCTTCGAGCAGAAGCTGGCGCGCTTCTGCTTCGCGAAGAAGGACGAGACGCTGCAGCGCGCGATCGAGCGGCTGGCGGCGCTGTGAGCGTGCGGGATCCCGGATTGCGCTGCGCTTCATCCGGGCTACGGAACCCGTAGCCCGAATGCCAATCCGGGGACTGCCGTCAGCGTGAGCCGCCGCGTTTTTTCGGGCTGCGGGTGGCGTCGAGTTCGCTCAACTCGCTGAGATCGAAATCCAGCCCGGGACGGGAATCGACGGCCGGGCTGCCGAGCTTGGCCGGGTCGGTGGAGATGTCCAGGTCCAGCGTCAGCCGCTCCAGGTCGGGGGCCGGCGGCTGCGGCGACGGCGCCAGCGGCGCCAGTGCCGAATCGGCGCGCGGCGCATTCAGCGACGCGCTGGGCGAGCCGGTGTCGATCGGCAGCAGCAGGTCGACGCCCTCGGGCCGCACGTCGCGCTCGGCCAGGTCGCGCGCGATGCCGTACAGGAACAGCAGGTCGCGGTAGGCCGGCACGTCGAACGGCGGCCCCTGGTTGCGGCGGAACAGCGCACCGTCGAGCAAGGCCATCGCCTCGCCCGGTGCCGACCACAGGCCCTGCAGCCGCGCCGTCAGCTCGGGGTAGCCGTCCTCGAGGCTGCGTTCCTTGGACGGATCGTTCTCGTCCCACTCGGTGGCGTAGGCGTTGAAGCGGCGGTTGAAGCGCTCGCGGATGCGGTCGTACGGATCGCGCTCGCCACGGCGGCGGTAGATCTCCATCAGCTTCAGGTACGGCAGCGGGCTCACGCCGCCGGTGCTGCGCACATGGCCCATCAGCAGGTCGACGGCGGCATCGTCCTGGCCCAGCACGACGAAGAACTCGACCTGCTGGTCGAGGTCGATCAGTTCGTCGGCCGACATCGGCCGGTTCGGTTCCAGCGTGTCGGGATCGAAGTCGGTCGACGGCTGCGTCGCCGATGAGGACAGCGCAGCCTGCGCGGCCGCCACGGCGCGCGGCGTCAGCGTGACGTCGCCGAAGTTGGGCGGTGGTGCCCGCTTCAGCACCGGCGGCGGCGTGTCGACCAGCACGGCGTCGGCGCGCGGCGGCTCCGCCGGCACAGGGGCTGCCGCCTCGGCCGGGGCCGGCGGCTCGACCCACCACGCGGCGGCCTGCCGCTCGCGGCGGCGTTGCCAGGCGAGGAAGGCCAGCCCGGCCGCCAGCAGTGCGCACAGCACGGCCAGTGCGTAGACCAGCGGATTGGCATAGCGCGCCGCATCGGCCTGCTGCACCCGGGCCTGCAGCTCGACGACGGAGTCCTGGCGCGCACGCCCTTCGGCGCGCAGCTGGTTCACCGAGGCCTCGAGCGCCTTCAGCCGGTCCTGTTCCTGCAAGCGCTGGGCCAGCTCGGGATCGATGAAGCGGTAAGGCGCCGACGCGGCGGCCAGCGCGGTCACGTCGGACAGCTGCGTGCTCATGCGCAGGCTGGGGGAGTTCAGCGCGTCGGCCTCGGCCGGATCGAGCTGCAGCACCGGCCCGCGCGGCTTGGGTGCAGGGACAGCCGCCCTGGGGGCCCGGGAGGCCCGCGGCGCGGCGGGCGCGGCGGCCCGGGGCGCGCTGCTGCGGGCGGCCGTCGGGCCCGGCCGCAGCGCTGCGGCGCGCACCGGCGCTTCGGCACGCGGCGAGATCACGCCGGCCAGCGGCGACTCGGCCGCTTCGGGCAGGTCGGAAATGTCCGGCAACGCACGCGCCGGCGCGACCGCGGTGGCCGAGGGCGGATCGGCAAAGACGACGAAGCTGCGCGCGAGACGCGGCGGGCAACCGACATTCAGCGCGATGCCGACCACCGGCTCCTCGATCGGCACCGTGGTGGTGACGCGCACGCGGCGTTCGGCGCTGCCGGCCTCGCCCTCGATGCGCACGCGCACGGTGGTCACCGACAACGCATGGTCGCCGACCGAGACCTCGGCCTTGACGCAGGACGCTTCGACACGCTCGTCGGCCTCGAGCCGCAACTGCACCGCGAAGTTGAGCGGGTGGCCGAGCGTGGTGGCGCCGAGCGTGTTGCCGAACCCCATCGCAGTCGCCTGGCTCATGGGCAAGCCCAAAGCAAAGAGGACTGCGAGCGAGTTCGGGAATCTCTGCATTCGGATGAGCAGTTGATTGATCTTTTGACTCTAGCATGAAGTCTCCTGCGCTCATCTCCGCAAATGCGCAGGGAAACCGGCCCTGCAAGCCGCTGGAAATGCCCGTGCCACAATCGCCCGCCATGCGCCTGGCGCTGTCTGACGAATGGTGTCTCCATGCCCTCTGAATTGCGTGCCGAGCGACGTGACGGCACCCTGGTGCTGACGATCAGCGACCCCGCCTCGCGCAACACGCTGTCCGAACAGGTCTTCACCGCCGGCGTCGAATCGCTGGGCGTGGCCGAATCCGACCCCGACGTGCACTGCATCGTGCTGCAGGGCGACGGCGAGCACTTCTGCGCCGGCGGCAACCTGCAGCGGCTGCGCACCAGCCGCGAGTCGCCGCCCGAGGTGCAGGGGCAGATGCTGCAGCGCTTCCACGACTTCGTCGAGGTGCTGCGCGTGTTCCCCAAGCCGGTGATCGCGGCCGTCGAAGGCGCGGCGGCCGGCGGCGGCTTCTCGCTGGCGCTGGCCTGCGACCTGATCGTCGCGGCCGACAACGCACGCTTCGTGATGTCCTATGGCCGCATCGGCCTGTCGCCCGACGGCGGCTCGACCTGGCAGCTGATGCAGCGCCTGCCGCGCCCGGTGGCGTTGCAGATGCTGTGGCTGGCCGAACCGATGAGCGCCGCGCAATTGCATGCGCTGGGCCTTGTCAATTGGGTGACAGACAGCGGCCAGGCGCTGACCCAAGCTCTGAAGGTCGCTGAACGGCTCGCGCAGCTGGCACCGAACGCGGTGGCCAGCGTCAAGGAGCTGGTCAACCAATGGCCGCAGCGCAGCCTGGCCCAGCAGATGGCTTCAGAGCGGGAACACTTTCTTGAGAACCTCTTTCATCGCAACGGCGGCGAAGGCCTGCAGGCCTTCCTCGAGAAGCGCGCGCCGCGCTTCGAATAGCGTGGGTGCGGCTGCATGAGCCGGCCGGGGATCAAGCGCCGGCGCATCTACCTGATGCGGCACGGGTCGGTCGACTACTTCCGCGAGGATGGTTCGGCGGTGCCGCCCGACACGGTGCCGCTGAATGCCGTCGGCCGCGAGCAGGCGGATGCGGCGGGACGGCTGTTCGCACAGTGCGGCGTGCGCTTCGACAGCGTGCTGGTCAGCGGATTGCCGCGCACCGTCGAGACGGCGCAGCGCGTGCTGGCCGCGGGCGACCAGCCGCAGCTGCACCTGCTGCACGAACCGGCGTTCGAAGAGATCCGCCCGGGCCGCCTGGCCGACATCCCGCGCGACGAGCTGGAGGCCGCCTTCCTCGGCGCCTTCCGCACCGGTCCGCATGTGCAGTCGCAGCGCTTCCTCGGCGGCGAATCGGTGGGCGAGCTGCTGGACCGCGTGCTGCCGGCCTTCGACCGCCTGCTCGCGCGCAGCGACTGGCAATGCCTGTTGATGGTGATGCACGGCGGCGTCAACCGCGCGCTGCTGTCGCGCGTGCTGGCCGGCGAGCGCGCGTTCTTCGGCCGGCTCGAACAGGCGCCGGCTTGCATCAACGTGATCGACGCCGGGCCGGACGACCAGATCGTGCGCGCCGTCAACCTCGCCCCCACGCAGTGGCTGCACGAGCGCGAGACGATGACGACGATGGAGAAGCTGCTCGCTCAGTACCTGCGTTCGTGATGACGGCCCCGGATTGGCATCCGGGCTACAAGCGCAGTTCGTAGCCCGGATGCCAATCCGGGGTTCGTCGGACGCGTCAGGTGCGATAGCTCCCGTCAAGGCGATCCAGCCGCCGCAACAACCCCGGCCAGGTCAAGGCCCCCGCACCCAGCCCCCGCGTCGCCACCCTCGCCTGCTCGCGCGAGGTCTCGATGATCTTCGGGTCGACGCGCGTCAGCGGCGTGCCGCCCGCCATCGCGCGGACCTGGATCGTGCACACGGCCTCGAAGAAGTACATCGCCAGGAAGGCATCGGCCACCGTCGCGCCCAGCGTCAGCAAGCCATGGTTGCGCAGCATCAGGTAGTTGCACTGGCCCAGGTCGCGCACCAGCCGCGGCTTCTCGTCGTCGCGCAGCGCCACGCCTTCGTAGTCGTGGTACGCCAGGCTCGCCAGCACGAAGATCGAATGCTGCGACAGCGGCAGCACGCCGTCCTTCTGCGCCGACACCGCGATGCCGTTCAGCGTGTGCGTGTGCAGCACGCATTGCGCATCGTGCCGCGCCGCATGGATCGCGCTGTGGATCGTGAAGCCGGCAGGGTTCACCGGGTACGGCGTGTCGTCGAGCTTGTTGCCCTGCAGGTCGATCTTGACCAGGCTCGACGCGGTGATCTCGTCGAACATCAGCCCGTAGGGGTTGATCAGGAATCGGTCGTCTTCGCCCGGCACGCGCACCGTGATGTGGGTAAACACCAAGTCGTCCCACTTGAAATGCGCCACCAGCCGATACGCCGCGGCCAGGTCGACGCGCGCCTGCCATTCGGCATCGCTCACGCGGCCTTCGCGGCTCGGGATGTCCAGCAGTCGATCACCCATGTCGTGCTCCTTCAGTGCGAGGGTCTCTTGACTCTTTCAGCAATCGCCATCATGGACAATGAGGAAGCACCCTGTCACGTCAGAGACAAAACATGAATACCCCCGTTCTTACAATCGATGAACAGGCCAACATCGAATCGGGTTCGTGGTTCTCCAAGCTCTCACAGCCATTGCGCAATGCCATCCTCTCGCGGGCCGTCGTGCGCCGCGTGCACGATGGGGCGCTGCTGTCGTCGCGCGGCGAACCGGCGGACGAATGGTGCGGCGTCGCCAAGGGCGCGGTGCGGGTCAGCTCGGTGTCGCTGTCGGGCAAGCAGATCACGCTGACCTACGTCGAGCCGGGCCTGTGGTTCGGCGACATCTCGCTGTTCGACGGCCTGCCGCGCACGCACGATGCGAACGCGCATGGCGCGACCACGCTGCTGGTGGTGCGCAAGGCCGACTTCCGCGAGCTGCTGTCGCAGCACGTCGAGCTGTACGACGCGCTGCTGAAGCTGAATTGCCGGCGCCTGCGCCTGATGTTCGACGTGGTCGAGGACTTGAACACCATGCCGCTGGCCGCGCGCCTGGCCAAGCAGATCCTGCTGCTGGCGCGCAGCTACGGCATCGAGGAAGGCCAGGAGATCCGCATCGGCCTGCAGCTGGCACAGGAAGACCTGGCCCAGCTGCTCGGCGCGTCGCGCCAGCGCGTCAACCAGGAACTGAAAGGCTTCGAGCGCGATGGCGCGGTGCGCATCGAGCCGACGCGGCTGGTGGTGCTGTCCAAGGACAAGCTGCTCGCGATCTCTGAACGCTGACTGGACTGCATGGACGCCTACACCGGAACCAAACCCGTCGCCGACTCGCACGCCTTCGACGCGGCCTCGCTGCAGGCCCACCTGCAGGCGCACCTGCCCGGCTTCGCGGGCCCATTGCAGGTGGAGCAGTTCAAGGGCGGCCAGTCGAACCCGACCTACAAGCTCGTCACGCCGTCGCGTTCGTACGTGATGCGCTCCAAGCCCGGCCCGGCCGCGAAACTGCTGCCGTCGGCACACGCGATCGACCGCGAGTTCCGCGTGATGCGCGCGCTGCACGGCAGCGAGGTGCCGGTGCCCGAGATGCTGCTGCTGTGCGAGGACGAGTCGGTGATCGGCCGCGCGTTCTACGTGATGGAGTTCATGCAGGGCCGCGTGCTGTGGGAGCAGGCGCTGCCGGGGCTGGGCATGGCCGAGCGCGGCGCGGTCTACGACGAGATGAACCGCGTGATGGCGGCGCTGCACCGTGTCGACGTCGCGGCCGTGGGACTGGCCGACTACGGCAAGCCGGGCAACTACTTCGAGCGGCAGATCGCGCGCTGGGGCAAGCAGTACCAGGCCTCGATCACGCAGCCGATCGACGCGATGGACCGGCTGATGGAATGGCTGCCGGCCCACATGCCGCCCAGCGCGCGCGACGAGTCGCAGGTGTCGGTGGTGCATGGCGACTACCGGCTCGACAACCTGGTGTTCCACCCGAGCGAGCCGCGCGTGCTGGCGGTGCTCGACTGGGAGCTGTCGACGCTCGGCCATCCGCTGGCCGATTTCAGCTACCACTGCATGTCGTGGCACATCCCGCCCGGCGCGTTCCGCGGCATCGGCGGGCTCGACCTGGCCGCGCTCGGCATCCCCGACGAAGCGGCCTACGTGCGCCGCTACTGCGAACGCACCGGCCGCGCCGACCCGCAGGCGGTGATGGCCGACTGGAACTTCTACATGGCCTACAACCTGTTCCGCATGGCCGGCATCCTGCAGGGCATCGCGAAGCGGGTCGAGGACGGCACCGCCTCCAGCGCACAGGCGCGCCAGGCGGGCGCCGGCGCGCGGCCACTGGCCGAGATGGGCTGGCGGATTGCCCGACACGGCACCTGATCACCGGAGACACGCATGGACTTCAGCTATTCGCAACGCACGCAAGACCTGCAGGCCAAGGTGGCCCGCTTCATGGACGAGCACGTCTACCCGGCCGAGGCCGCATTCAACGCCGAGATCGAGGCCAACACGAAGGCCGGCAAGCGCTGGACGCCGCTGCAGCTGATCGAGGGGCTCAAGGCCAAGGCGCGCGCGCAGGGCCTGTGGAACCTGTTCCTGCCCGACAGCGAGCTGGGCGCCGGCCTGACGAACCAGGAGTACGCACCGCTGGCCGAGATCATGGGCCGCGTGCCCTGGGCCAGCGAGGTCTTCAACTGCTCGGCGCCCGACACCGGCAACATGGAGACCCTCGTGCGCTATGCCACGCCGGAGCAGAAGAAGCGCTGGCTCGAGCCGCTGCTCGACGGCCGCATCCGCAGCGCCTTCGCGATGACCGAACCCGACGTGGCTTCGTCGGACGCGACCAACATCGCGGCGCGCATCCAGCGCGATGGCGACGACTACGTGATCAACGGCCGCAAGTGGTGGATCTCGGGCGCCGGCGACCCGCGCTGCGCGATCTACATCTTCATGGGCAAGACCGATCCCGAAGCGCCGCGCCATTCGCAGCAGTCGATGATCCTGGTGCCGGCGGACACGCCGGGGGTGACGGTGGTCCGCCCGCTGCCGGTGTTCGGCTACGACGACGCGCCGCACGGGCACTGCGAGATGACGTTCGACAACGTGCGCGTGCCGGCCGGCAACATGCTGCTGGGCGAAGGCCGCGGCTTCGAGATCGCGCAAGGCCGCCTGGGTCCGGGCCGCATCCACCACTGCATGCGGCTGATCGGGCTGGCCGAGCGGGCGCTGGAGCTGATGTGCCGGCGCGCGTCGTCGCGCGTCGCGTTCGGCCGCAAGGTGGCCGAGCAGGGCGTGACGCGCGAGCGCATCGCCGAGGCACGCTGCAAGATCGAGCAGGCGCGGCTGCTGACGCTGAAGGCGGCGTGGATGATGGACGTGGCCGGCAACAAGACGGCCAAGTCGGAGATCGCGATGATCAAGGTGGTGGCGCCGTCGATGGCCTGCCAGGTGATCGACTGGGCGATGCAGGTGCACGGCGGCGGCGGCATGAGCGACGACTTCCCGCTGGCGTACTTCTACACGGCGGCACGCACGCTGCGCTTCGCCGACGGGCCCGACGAGGTGCACCGCAACGCGATCGCGAAGATGGAGCTCGGGCGCTACGCGTAAATCGCTCCCGGATTGCGCTGCGCTCCATCCGGGCTACGAACGCTCAATGGCGGGAGGCGTCCTTGGGATCGTCGGGCCCGAGCTGGGTCTGCCACGCTGTCGATGACGTGCTGGGCCATCCACTCGCGGCGCCCTCCCCGGGTCCCACCCCGCCGGCCACCCGCAGCGCCTGCAGCACCGCCACCTCGAACAACCCGATCGCCTGCTGGATGGCGGCCAGGTCGGGGTTGGCGAGCTGCATGCGCATGTAGACCCGCCCGCGCAGCAGCATCAGCACGAACGGCGGCTCGGCCTGCAGCAGCTTGGCCGAGGCCTCCTCGAGCTGCCGTGCCAGCGCGCCCTCGACCCACGAGGCCGCGACCTGCGGCGTGTTGCCGACCAGGCCGAAGCGGATCCGCACGTTCTTCGATGCCGCGAAGGTGACCTTCGAGAACATCGCGAGCCAGCGCATTTCTTCGGGCGTGGTGCCGTCGATGACGGTCTGCGTGCTCTCGGTGAAGCGCTCGAAGGTCTGCCGCTCGAGCGTCTCGCGCAAGGGCTGCGACAGCAGCAGCACCTGCAGGTTGGGCGGCAGCCTGAGCTCCATGCGCAGGCGCAGCTCGTGCCCTTCGATGTAGAAGCGCTGCGGCGATCCCCATTCGAGGCGCCAGGGCTTGCTGTCCATGCCGCCGTCGATGACGAAGCCTTCTTCCTCGCGCACCCGCTTGAAGACCATCTTGCTGCCGCGGGCCCATTCCGACACCGCCCCCCAGTCGGGACCGTCGGGCTTGCCGGAGATCAATCGTTTGAGCGCGTCGAGCATGAAGCCAGGGCTTGGTCTAGAGTCGCTTCCCAACGGCACACCGGAGTGCCGACTGAGGACGACAAGATGATCGAAGTGTATTCGTGGGCCACGCCCAATGGCCACAAAGTTCACATCATGCTGGAGGAGCTGGGCCTGCCCTACCGCGTGACCGCCGTCGACATCGGCGCCGGCGACCAGTTCAAGCCCGACTTCCTGGCCATCAGCCCGAACAACAAGATCCCGGCGATCGTCGATCCGGACGGACCGGACGGCACGCCGATCTCGCTGTTCGAATCCGGCGCCATCCTGATGTACCTCGCCGGCAAGACCGGCCAGTTGCTGCCGGCCGGCACCACCGAGCGCTACGAGGTGCTGCAGTGGCTGATGTTCCAGATGGGCAGCATCGGCCCGATGCTCGGCCAGGCGCACCACTTCCGCATCTACGCGCCCGAGAAGATCGAGTACGCGATCAACCGCTACACCAACGAGGCCAAGCGGCTGTACGGCGTGCTCGACAAGCGGCTGGCCAAGTCGCGCTACGTCGCCGGCAAGGACTACAGCATCGCCGACATCGCGGTGTTTCCGTGGCTGCGCTCGTGGAAGAACCAGGGCATCGATTGGGCCGACTTCCTGCACCTGAAAGGCTGGTTCGACGAGATCTGCGCGCGCCCGGCGGTGCAGCGCGGCGTCGAGGTGCTGGCCTCGCACCGCAAGCCGCTGAACGACGAGAAGGCGCGCGACGCGCTGTTCGGCAAGCAGCAGTACGAGCGACGCTGAGCGTTTCTATCTGACACGGCACCCTGGAAACTGCCCCCGGAAAGCAGGCTTCATCCGCGGCAGGCCCGGCGGCGTGAAGCGCACGATGGCGTGACATTGCTGGAGTTCCTCATGATCGCCGTGTCCCTTCTCAGCCTGCCGCTCGCCGCCGTGCAACGCTTCATGGCCTCGGACCGCCAGGGCACCGCGACCGGTGCCCGGATGGAGCGCCGCCTGGCGCTCGCCGTGGCGCTGATCGCGCTGGCCGGCGGCGCAGCGATCGCCCTGCTTTCCGCCGCCTGACGCGGCGCGAGGGCGCCGCGCGGGCGCCCCGGCCGGGCACATCCTCCGTGATGTAATCCGGCCTCTTTCCTGCCTTTCCCGCGCCCATGAACCTGCGACTGCCGCCGTGGCTGCACAGCCTGCTGCCGGCCGCCAGCACCGTCGATGCCACCGAGCGGCTGCGTGCCTGTGCCGGCGCGCTGCTGGGCATCGCGACCACCGCCTCGAGCAGCGCATGGTTGCTGGGCCCGCAGGCCGCCACCACGCTGGTCGCGCCGATGGGCGCCTCCGCGGTGCTGCTGTTCGCGGTGCCGGCCAGCCCGCTGGCGCAGCCCTGGTCGATCGTCGGCGGCAACACCGTGTCGGCGCTGGTCGGCGTGGCGTGTGCGCTGCTGATCCCGTCGACGCCGCTGGCCGCGGCGGCGGCGATCTTCCTGGCGATCGGTGCCATGTTCATGCTGCGCTGCGTGCATCCGCCCGGCGGCGCCGCGGCCCTGACGGCGGTGCTGGGCGGGCCGGCAGTGCATGCGGCCGGCTTCGGCTTCGCCTTTGCGCCGGTCGCACTGAACAGCCTGCTGCTGCTGGCGGTGGCGGTGCTCTACAACAACGCCACCGGCCGCCGCTACCCGCATGCGCAGCGCCTGCAGCCGGCGCACCCGCACCAGACGGCCGACGCGGTGCCGACGGCGCGCCTGGGCTTCACGGTCGAAGACCTGCAGCGCGTGCTGAAGGACTACAACCAGGTGCTGGACGTCAGCGCCGACGACCTGGCCGGCCTGTTCGTGCAGACCGAGATGCAGGCCTTCCGCCGGCGCGTGGCCGACACGCGTTGCGGCGCGATCATGTCGCGCGACGTGCTGACGGTGGAGTACGCCACCGAGCTGGCCGAGGCCTGGACGCTGATGCGCGAGCACGGCCTGCAGGCCTTGCCGGTGATCGACCGCGCGCGGCGCGTGATCGGCATCGTCACGCGCTCGGATTTCCTGCACCACGCCGACCTGCTGGGCCACGCCAGCCTGCGCGCGCGGGTGCACGAGTTCCTGCGCCGCACGCCGCACACGCATTCGGACAAGCACGAGGTGGTCGGGCAGATCATGAGTTCGCCGGCGCGCACCGCAACGCTGGAAACGCCGATCGTCGAACTCGTGCCGTGGATGGCCGACACCGGGCTGCACCACGTGCCGGTGGTGGACGCCGACCGGCGCATCGCCGGCATGGTGTCGCAGACCGACCTGGTCGGCGCGCTGTACGAGAGCAGCCTGGCGCAGCTCGGCCGCCGCTGAACGCCCCCGGGCACGCCGATTGCCCCTTGTCCGACCGGCGCCTTCGGCGCCGACGATGAGGGAGACAGCATGAAGATCGCGAAGCTGGTGCGGCCGGTGCTCGGATTCGGGTTCGGCCTGCTCGGCCTGCTGGGCGCTGCGCGCGCCGACACGGGCTCGGTGGATTTCACGCTCGATGCGCTGCCGCTGGCAGCCGGGCCGGCCGAGGCGGGCGCGCCCGGCACCGTGGGCCACTGGCTGCCGGACAACCGCGCGTCGGTGAACGTGACGACGATGACCTTCAATGGCGCGCCGACACGGTCGGCCTACAGCTACAACGGCGTGGACGACACGGTCGCGGCCAGCCTGCCGCCCTTCGGCGACTCCAGCCATTCGTTCGCCGCCCTGCCGGGCCAGCAGGGCGCGGTGCACGCCGGCGCGGTGGCGGGCCAGCTCAGCGTCGGCTGGCAGACCGAGACGCCGCGCGACTACATCGAGGCGCTGGTCACCTGGTCGCGCTCGTTCGCGCTCGACCCGTATTCGTCGCTGACCTTCTCGGGCCTGGCGTCGGTCACCAACCCGTTGCAGGCCGCCCCCTCGGCCACCTGGTGGAACAACCTCAATTCGGGCTCGGTACACCGCGGGGCGCTGACCTACCAGGCCCCCGACTACGCCTACGGCGGCCTGACGCTGTACGCCGACATCCTCGACCGCAACCCGCTCGACCCGACAGCCGCGCCGCAGGGGCGCCAGTCGCACGACGACGATTTCAGCTACAGCGTCGATTCGTTCGGGCACCTGGCGGTGACGGTATTCAACCGCAGCGCCGAGACGCTGTTCGGCAGCTTCGAGATGCAACTGGGCGCGTGGACACCGGTGCCGTCGATTCCGGAGCCGCCGATGGTGCTGATGATGGCGCTGGGCCTGATGGCCCTGGCGTTCAACGGGCGTCGCCGCCAGGGCCCGCCGGCACGCCGGGTCGCGATTCCATCTCAAGACATCAACCGGGAGAACCCATGAGACTCACCCCCCTCATCGGCGCCACGCTGGCGCTCGCGCTGTGCGGTGCCGCGCACGCCGTGCCGGCATCCGCCTCCGCCCGCTTCACGCTCGACCCGCAGAGCGGCCTCGGCACCGGCGCCACGACCGAACCGGGCAGCGTGGGCCACTGGCTGGCCGACAACACGTTCCAGGCCTCGCTGTCGGCGGCGCACGGCAGCGCCGGCCCGACCGATGGGCGGCAGCTGAACCTGAAGTCGCGCACGCTCGATCCGGCCGCGCGGGCGGGCACGCCCTTCGGCGAGGCGGCGATCGACCTGCCCCAGCTCGGCGGCGAAGCGCTGTCGGCGCACGCAGCGATCGGCCACGGCAGCGTCAGCGCGGCCTGGCGTGCCGACCTGAAGGACGACGAGGCGCGGGCCACGGTCAACTGGCAGCGCCCGTTCGTGCTGAATCCGTTCGCGTCGGTGACCTTCTCGGGCATCGCGAGCCTGATGAATCCGGCCGCATCGACGCCGCTGCCGCTCTTCTCCGAAGACAGCAGCCGGCCGGATGCGTACGTGAACCAGGCCAGCCTGGTCTACCGCGACAAAGCGCTGTCGAACAACGGCATCAACCTGTTCGCGAGCATCTTCAACGACAACCCGGTGGCGGCCGGCACCGACGTGCAGCAGCGCACGGCGAGCTTCGACGACTTCACCTACGGCGTCGACCCCTTCGGGCACCTGTCGCTGACGGTGCACAACCGGTCCGGGCAGGTGCTGTACGGAAACTTCGAGCTGTTCGCATACAGCTGGAATGCGGCGCCGATCCCGGAGCCTGGGACCGTGGTGATGATGTTGCTCGGGCTGGCCGTGGTCGGGGTGGCAGTGCGCCGCACCGCCCGCTGAACCCGCCGCGGGCGTACGATCGGGCATGGACCTGATGCCCCGCACCCGCTGGCTCGACGAATTCGTGATGGCGATGTCCCGGCGCTTCCACGCCGGCACGGCCGCCGAGATCCAGCGCTACGCTCAGGCCGTCTGGATCTACCGGCGGCACGAGGTGCCGGCCGAGGCCGTCGAGTTGCAGCGCATGCCGATGTCGGATGTCCAGTTCTGGCCCGCACTGGAAGGCATCGATGCCTGGCTGGAGGCGAAGGCCGGGATCATCGCGATGCTCGAGCCCGATCTCCCCTGGGACGATTGCCAGCAAGGCGCCTACGCCGAGTACCTCGCCGACAAGACGGCGATGGACGCCAACCCGGCGGGCGCGATCGAGAAGCTCTATGCGGGCTCCGGATTCTCGGCCGCCGATGCGCGGTCCGACCGCTGGCGCTGAGGCCTGCGCCGCACCCCGCGCCGGCCTACAAGCGCGGCAGGTCGTGCAGCGTCCTGGCCTGGCCATTCACGGTGCTGACGCGAAGCCACTCGTGCCCGGCCTCGTCGGCGTAGCGCGTGACGGGCGCGGCAAGGCCGGGGCTTCCGTCGGCGCACATGACGACCTGCCCGCCCGACGCCAGTTCGTGGATGACCTCGACGACGCCCACCACCGCGGGTTTCGCGAGCCCCTCATGGGTGGTGGCATCCGAGCGCTGCCATTGCACGAGATCGACGCGATCCTGCGAATCGATCGACACCTTCTGGATGATGTGCATATGAACCTTTCGTGGTGGGAGCCCCCGGGCCCTGAAGAACCCGATGGTGCGCGCCATCGCCGGCCGGCAGAATAAAAGGGCCATTGCAATTCGCTGCATGACGAGCCGGCTACGATGGGCCTCAACTTCTCGAGACCTTCAATGAACCATCACCTGCTCCAGCCCACCGCCACGATCACCGCCGCGCTCATCACCAACCCGGCGCCGGGCGTGTCGAAGACCAAGATCGAGGACATCGCCACGCTGTTCACCGCGGTCTACCACCAACTGGCCGCCGCGGCCGCGGCGGATGCCGCGAAGACCAAGGAAGCCGCCACGCTCTGACCAGGATTCAACCGATGGGTCGGTTTGATTCGGTTGGCCGCAAGCTGCTGCCCTGGCACGATGCCGCCGCTGCGCTGTGGGCATCGAGCTTCACGTGCACCGGTTCCTGAACAGGGCCGCCACCACCGGAGACACCCATGATCAAAGTCAGCGTGATGTACCCCAACACCCCCGGCGCGCGCTTCGACCACGACTACTACCGCGACAAGCACATGCCGCTGCTGAAGCGCCGCATGGGCGACAGCTGCAGGTCGTACACGATCGACAAGGGCATGGCCGGCGGCGCGCCCGGCGAGCCGGCCACCTACGTCGCGATGTGCCACGTCTTCTGCGACTCCGTCGAGGCCTTCCAGGGCGGCTTCGGTCCCCATGCCCAGGAGATCCTGGGCGACATCAAGAACTACACCGACCTGTCGCCGGTGATCCAGATCAGCGAAGTCGTCGTCGGCTGACTGCTGCCTGCTGACTGCCGCCTGCAAGGGCGAACCGAATATCGCCCGGCAGCGTGAAACCGTGCCTGTCCAAGGTGGGCCGGATGGGTTCCAATGCGCGCCGGCGATGTCCGTGCGATGGCACGGCCTCCCCAAGAAAAAGAATTCGACCCATTTCAAAAAGAAGCGTGGAGGGGAGCCGCGACTTCCATGACTTCATCATGGGTCAGCCGACCCAGACGCTGCCGATTTCCAGCGCACCCAGCGAGGCCAGCATCACCGTCGTCGACGAGGCCGGCGTCGAGGTGTTCAAGGGTGCCACGCCCACCTCGGTGACGCTGCAGAAGAGCACCGGCAAGTACTGGGGCAAGAAGAACCTTCACCATCACCATCACCAAGGCCGGCTACCAGTCGCAGGTCATCCCGGTCGCGGCCTCGGCCAACGGCTGGTACATCGCCGGCAACCTGGTGTTCGGCGGCCTGATCGGCTGGTTCGGCGTCGACCCGCTGAGCGGCAACATGTACACGCTGTCGCCGGAAGCGGTGGCAGGCAACCTGGCAACCGCCAAGTCGGCCCACAACAACACGGCCAAGGACGGCAGCATCGCGATCGTGCTGATCGAGGACGTGCCCGCCGCGCTGCGCTCGCAGATGGTGTCGGTGCGCTGACGCCACCAGGGCGCGTTGTTCCAGCGCATCCAACGGCCGGCAGCCGGCCGGCGCTGGTTACAATGCGCCCGTTCGGGGTGTAGCGCAGCCTGGTAGCGCAACTGGTTTGGGACCAGTGGGTCGGATGTTCGAATCATCTCACCCCGACCATCTTCTCTCTCGTGGCCTGAGCTCTTCAGCCCCCACTGCCCGTAGCTCAACTGGATAGAGCAGCTGCCTTCTAAGCAGCAGGTCGGGGGTTCGAGTCCCTCCGGGCAGGCCAGCCCCAGACCCTTCCCCTCACACCGTCAAGGCCCCCAGCGCCTTCTCAAGCCGCTTCACGCTGACCGGCTGCGGCGTGCGCAGCTCCTGCGCGAACAGGCTGACGCGCAACTCTTCCAGCAGCCAGCGGAACTCGTCCAGCCGCGCGTCGTGCACGCCCTTGCGGTCGGCCAGCAGCCGCAGCCAGCGCTGCTCCAGCGGACGCAGCTCGGCCAGCCGCGTACCGTCACGCGCCGGGTCGGCACGCAGCTTGTCCAGCCGCATCACGATGCCCTTCAGGTAGCGCGGCAGGTGCGCCAGTTGCGCCCACGGCGTCGCCAGCACGAAGCGCTTGGGCACCAGCCGGCCCAGCTGTGCCTGCACGTCGTCGGCCACCTCCTTCGGCGGGCGCGCGTCCTTCAGCTTGCGCTGGGCCGCCGCGAACTCGGCCAGCACCACCGACACGCTGCGCGCGATCTCGTTGGCGATCAGCGTCAGCCGCCCTCGCCCTTCGTCGATGCGACGCTTGAAGGCGGTCGCCTCGGTGGGCAGCGGATCGGCCAGGAACGCCCGGTCCAACGCCAGGTCGATGACCTGCTCGCGCAGCTCGTCCGCGGTGCCCAGCGGCATGTACAGCACCGCCATCTTCTGCAGGTCGGGGATGTTCTTCTCGAGGTACTTCAGCGCATCGCGGATCTGCAGCGCTACCAGCCGGCGCAACCCGGCACGGTGCTTCTGCGCAGCCACGTCGGGCTCGTCGAACACCTCCACCTGAACGAAGCTGCCGCGGTCGATCAGCGCCGGGAAGCCGACCAGCACCTGGCTGCCGCGCTTCACCTCCATCAGCTCGGGCAGCTCGCCGAAGCTCCAGTCGGTGTACTTCGGCTCGGCCACCTCGACCGCCGGCGCGGCGACGCGCCCCGGCGCCGTCTTCACGGCGATCGCCCCGGCCGGCGCGGCCGCCGCCGGTGGCGACACCGGCGCCCCCGCCGGCCGCAGCACCGCCAGCGCCTGGAAGGCCGAGCGCGCCTGCCCGCCCAGCTCGGCCTTCAGGCTCGCCAGGTTGCGCCCGCTGCCCAGCTGCCGGCCGTTCTCGTCGACGATGCGGAAATTCATGAACAGGTGCGGCGACAGCTGCTCCAGCTTGAAGTCGTTGCGTTTCACGTCCAGCTGCGTCTTGTCGCGCACCGCCTTCAGCAGCGCGTCGACCAGGCTGCCGGTGCCGAAGGCGTGCGCCTCCTGCACCTGGTCGACGAAGCCCTGCGCGTAGTCCGGCAGCGGCACCAGCCGCGAACGCGGCCGCTGGTGCAGCGTCTTCACCAGCGCCAGCACCTTGTCCTTCAGCATGCCCGGCACCAGCCACTCGCAGCGCTCGTCGTTCACCTGGTTCAGCGCATAGATCGGCACCGTCACCGTCACGCCGTCCTTCGGGTCCCCGGGATCGTGCAGGTAGGTCGCGCCGCAATCGACGCCACCCAGCCGCAGCGTCTTCGGGAACGACGCGGTCGTGATGCCGGCCGCCTCGTGGCGCATCAGCTCCTCGCGCGTCAGGAACAGCAGCTTCGGCTGGCGCTGGCTCTCCTCGCGGTACCAGCGCTCCAGGCTGTGCCCGCTGCACACGTCGGCCGGCAGTTGCTGGTCGTAGAACGCGTGGATCAGCTCGTCGTCGACCAGCACGTCCTGCCGGCGCGACTTGTGTTCCAGCTCTTCCACCTGCGCGATCAGCTTGCGGTTGGCCGCGAGGAAAGGCAGCCGCGTCTCCCACTCGCCGTTCACCAGCGCCTCGCGGATGAAGATCTCGCGCGCCGCCGCCGCATCCACGCGGCCGAAGTTGACACGCCGGTTGCTGTAGATCACCAGGCCATACAGCGTCGCCCGCTCCAGCGCCACCACCTCGGCCGCCTTCTTCTCCCAGTGCGGCTCCAGCAACTGCGTCTTGATCAGGTGCCCGGCGATGCCCGGCAGCCACTGCGGCTCGATGTTGGCGATGCCGCGGCCGAACAGCCGCGTCGTCTCGACCAGCTCGGCCGCGACGATCCAGCGCCCCGGCTTCTTGCCCAGGTGCGAACCCGGGTGCTTGTAGAACTTGATGCCGCGCGCACCGAGGTACCAGTCGTCCTCGTCGCTCTTGAGCCCCAGGTTGCCCAGCAGCCCGGCCAGCATCGCCAGGTGCAGCTGGTCGTAGGTGGCGGGCAGCGTGTTCAGCCGCCAGCCGTGCTCGGCCACCACGGTGTGCAGCTGCGAATGGATGTCGCGCCACTCGCGCACGCGGCGCGGCGAGACGAAGTTGTCGCGCAGCAGCTGCTCCTGCTTGCGGTGCGACAGCTTGTGCTCCTTGCTGCCGCCGCGCGCGTCTTCCAGCCACTTCCACAGCTTCAGCGTGCCGACGAATTCGGAGCGGTCGTCGTCGAATTTCTTGTGCGCCGCATCGGCGGCCTGCTGGTGCTCCATCGGCCGGTCGCGCGCGTCCTGCACGCTGAGCGACGACGCGATCACCAGCACCTCGGCCAGCGACTCGCGGTTGCGCGCCTCCAGGATCATGCGGCCCACGCGCGGGTCCAGCGGCAGCTTGGCGAGCTCGCGGCCGATCGGCGTCAGCTCGTTCTGCTCGTCGACCGCGCCCAGCTCGTGCAGCAGCTGGTAGCCGTCGGCGATGGCCCGGCGCGGCGGCGGCTCGAGGAACGGAAAATCCTCGACCAGCCCGAGACCCAGCGACTTCATGCGCAGGATCACGCCGGCCAGCGACGAGCGCAGGATCTCCGGGTCGGTGAAGCGCGGCCGCTCGTTGAAATCCTTCTCGTCGTAGAGCCGGATGCAGATGCCATTGCTGACGCGACCGCAGCGGCCCGCGCGCTGGTTGGCCGCCGCCTGGCTGACCGGCTCGATCAGCAGCTGCTCGACCTTGTTGCGGTAGCTGTAGCGCTTGATGCGCGCGGTGCCGGCGTCGATCACGTACTGGATGCCGGGCACCGTCAGCGAGGTCTCGGCCACGTTGGTGGCCAGCACGATGCGGCGCGCGCTGTGCGGCTCGAACACCGCGTCCTGCTCCTGCTGGCTCAGGCGCGCGAACAGCGGCACCACCTCGACGCCCGGCGGGTGGTGCTTGCGCAGGTGCTCGGCGGCCTCGCGGATCTCGCGTTCGCCGGGCAGGAACACCAGCACGTCGCCGGCCCCCTCGCGCCACAGCTCGTCGACGGCGTCGCCGATGGCGTCGTTCGGGCCGTACTCGCGCGACTCCTCGAACGGCCGCCAGCGCTGCTCGACCGGGAACAGCCGCCCCGACACCTGGATCACCGGCGCCGGGCCGTGGCGCGACGCGAAGTGGTTGGCGAAGCGGTCGGCGTCGATGGTCGCCGAGGTCACGATGATCTTCAGGTCGGGCCGGCGCGGCAGGATCTGGCGCAGGTAGCCGAGCAGGAAGTCGATGTTCAGGCTGCGCTCGTGCGCCTCGTCGATGATCAGCGTGTCGTAGGCCTTCAGCAGCGGATCGGTCTGGGTCTCGGCCAGCAGGATGCCGTCGGTCATCAGCTTGACGCTGGCGCCGGCCGACAGGCGGTCCTGGAAGCGCACCTTGAAGCCGACGTGCTCGCCCAGCGGCGTGTTCAGTTCCTGCGCGATGCGCTTGGCCACGCTCGAGGCCGCAATCCGTCGCGGCTGCGTATGCCCGATCAGGCCCTTGCCGCCGGCGCCCCTGCCGCGGCCCAGCGCCAGCGCGATCTTCGGCAGCTGGGTGGTCTTGCCGGAACCGGTCTCGCCGCAGACGATGACGACCTGGTTCGCCTCGATGGCGCGCGCGATCTCGTCGCGCCGGGACGAGACCGGCAGCGATTCGGGGAAGGTGATCGGCGGAACGGGATTCGCCGTGACGGGCGGTCCGCGTCGCGAGGCTGTGGTCATGGGCCCTTCGTGCAAAATCATCGATTATTTCAAACTGCGGCCGACACCGCTGAACAACGCCGCGCCATGGACTTCGTCTTCCCCCACACCTTCGTGCCCTGGTTCCGCTCGGTGGCGCCGCACATCCATGCGCACCGCGGCAAGACCTTCGTGGTGGCGATCGCCGGCGAGCTGATCGCGGCGGGCAAGCTGTCGGCCTTCGCGCAAGACCTGGCCATCCTGCACGCCATGGGCATCAAGCTGGTGCTGGTGCACGGTTTCCGGCCCCAGGTGGAAGAGCAGCTGCGCGCCAAGGGCCACACCTCGCGCTTCAGCCACGGCATGCGCGTGACCGATCCGCTGGCCCTCGATTGCGCACAGGAAGCCGCCGGCCAGCTGCGCTACGAGATCGAGGCCGCGTTCTCGCAAGGCCTGCCGAACACGCCGATGGCGCACAGCCAGATCCGTGTCGTCTCCGGCAACTTCATCACCGCGCGGCCGGTCGGCATCGTCGATGGCGTCGATTTCCAGCACACCGGCCTGGTGCGCAAGATCGACGCGGCCGGCATCCGGCGCCTGGTCGACATCGGCGCGCTGGCGATGCTGTCGCCCTTCGGCTTCTCGCCCACCGGCGAGGCGTTCAACCTGAGCATGGAAGACGTCGCCGCCAGCACCGCCAGCGAACTGCAAGCCGACAAGCTGATATATGTCACCGAGGTGCGCGGGATTCCGCTCGACCCGCTCGACCCGGACAGCGAAATCGACCAGGAACTGGGTTTGGCTGAAGCCCGCAAACTGCTGGCGGCCCTGCCCAATCCGATGCAACCGACCGACACCGCTTTCTACCTGCAGCATGCCGTGAAAGCCTGCGCCGATGGCGTCGAACGGGTTCACATCGTGCCGTTCTCGGTCGATGGTTCGGTGCTGATGGAATTGTTCACGCACGACGGCGTCGGCACCATGATCGTCGACGAGAAACTCGAAAGCCTGCGCGAAGCCACGTCGGACGACATCGGCGGCATCCTGCAGCTGATCGAGCCGTTCGAGAAAGACGGAACCCTGGTCAAGCGCGACCGGACCGAGATCGAGCGCGACATCGACCATTACACCGTGATCGAACACGACGGCGTTATCTTCGGTTGTGCCGCCCTGTACCCTTATCCCGAGGCACATACCGCCGAAATGGCGGCACTCACCGTCTCCCCGAACGTGCAAGGACAAGGCGACGGCGAGAAGATACTCAAGCGCGTCGAGCAGCGGGCACGCGCGGCCGGGCTCGACAGCATTTTCGTGCTGACCACCCGGACGATGCATTGGTTCATCAAGCGCGGTTTCAAGCAGGTCGACCCCGACTGGCTGCCCGAAGCCCGCAAGCGAAAATACAACTGGGACCGCCGTTCCCAGGTATTGGTCAAGAAGCTGGCCTGATCGCCCCGGCGTGGTGCCGGCCAGCCCCCTCACACACAATCAGATCGACAGGAGTTACCCATGGCTCGAATGGTGCAATGCGTTTACTTGAAGAAAGAAGCCGAAGGGCTGGATTTCGCGCCCTACCCCGGTGAATTGGGAAAGCGCATTTACAACGAGGTCAGCAAGGAGGCCTGGCAGGCTTGGATGAAGCACCAGACCATGCTGGTCAACGAGAACCGGCTGAATCTGGCCGATCAACGTGCCCGCCAGTACCTGGCCCGTCAAATGGAGCGGTTTTTCTTCGGCGACGGTGCCGAGCAGCCGGCCGGCTTCGTGCCGCCCACGCCCTGACCGACATTCCTGCCCGGCATTTCCCTTGTGGGCGTTGATTTTCCTGCACTAGAATCCCGGCGTCGGCATATAGCCGGGTTCACAAGGAAATCATCAATGACCACGTTGCAGGATTTGCTGGCCAAAAAGGCCGCTCTCGAACAGGAAATTGAAGCCACGCAAAAGCGTGAGCGCCAGGACGCGATCGCCAAGGTCAAGTCGTTGATGAGCGAGTACGGCCTGTCGGTGTCCGACCTGTCCGGCAAGTCGGCCGCCAAAACCGGCGCCAGCAAGGGCGCCAAGGTGGCCGCCAAATACCGCAACAGCGCCACCGGCGAAACCTGGAGCGGTCGCGGATTGCAGCCCAAATGGCTGAAGGCGGCCATTGCCGCCGGCAAGAAACTCGAAGATTTCGCGCTCTGACCGAAAATCCGTATCGATTCCATCGACCGCCCGATACCCCGCATCTGCAGGGTATCCGGGCGCTGTCGCACGGAGCCGCCCCGGGGTAAATTCGAAAGCTTGACAGCGACGCTCCGAGCCCGCGTTCCGTGCCTGTATTCCGACTGCCCACCCTCCCCGTCATCCTGCTGCCCCCCACGCGCCTGAGCGTCTGGGCCCTGCAGGCGGTGTTGGCGTCGGTGGCGTGCCTGGCCCTCGGTCGATGGGGCCTGTCGATTCCCCCGTTCAACCTGATCGCATCGCTGCCGTGGCTTCCCGGCGGCCTGATGCTGGCGGCCATGATGCGCTGGGGCACCGGCATGGCGCCGGGGCTGTGGCTTGCGGCGTGCGCGGTGCTGCTCGGGGCCGACCTGCCGCCGTGGCTGGCGGCGTCCATCGCCGGCGGGCAGGTCGGCGCGGCACTGCTGTCGACGCTGCTGCTGCGCCGGCTGCGCTTCGCGCCGGCGATCGAGGGCTGGCGCGATGCCGCCACCGTGCTCGCCGCAGGGATCGGCCTGTCCACGCTGGCCGGCGCAGCCAACGCCCTCGTGTGGCTGACGGCGGACGGCCAGGTCGACCGCCATGCCTGGCTGCAGCCGGCGGCCTGGGCCGTCGCGCGCGACGCGCTGGCTTCGCTGGCGCTCGCGCTGCCGCTGCTGGCGTGGTCGCGCGCCTCGCTGCGGCAGGCGCTGGGCGAACGGCGCTGGCTGCTGAGCGGCCTGCTGGGCGCTGCCACGCTGGCCGCCGCGGCGCTCCTCGGACGCCATGCGGCATCGCCGCTGGTGCTGGCCGGCGCCGCTGTTCCCCACCTGCTGCTGGGCTGGCTGGCGGCCCGGCGCGGGCTGCTGCCGGCGAGCGGCGTCGTGCTGGCGGTATCGGCGGGCGCTGCCACGCTGCTCGCGCGCGGCGCGCTGGGCGGTCCGTTCGGCGACCCGCCGGTGCTGGCCGCCTGGCTGGCCACGCTGGCCCTCACCCCCCTGCTGATGAGCGCGCTGGTGGGCCGCACGGCCGCCAACGAGATGCGCTGGCAATTGGCCCTCGACGCGGCCGGCGTCGGCACCCTGCACTGGGACCTGCGCAGCGGGCACCTGAGCTACTCGCGCCGCTGGCTGCGCATGCTGGGCTATGGCAGCGTCGAGTTCGGCCACCGCATCGACGGGCTGCTGGCCCGCACCCATCCGTCCGACAGCGCACGCCTGCTGAACGCACTGCAGCCGCGCGGACGCGGCACGGCGGCCGGTGCCGGCGAGGCACCCGCCTTCGAGTTCCGGCTGCAGACCAAGGAGGGCCGGTGGCTGTGGCTCGAAGGCCATGCGCGCGCCATCGAGCGCCAGCCCGACGGCGAGCCGCTGCGCGTCATCGCCACCGCGATCGACATCACCGAGCGCCACGCCACCGAAGAGCGCCAGAACGTGTCGGCGCGCCTGTTCGAGTACCTGCACGAAGGCCTGGTCATCACCGATGCCGCCTGCCGCGTGCTCGACGTCAACCCGGCCTTCACCAAGATCACCGGCTTCTCGCGCGAGGAGATGCTGGGCGCGGTGCCGGCCCTGCTGCGCCCCGCTGCCGATGGCGAGCCCGGCTCGGCGCAGCGCGCCAGCATGAACGCCGCGCTCGAATCCACCGGCTCGTGGCGCGGCGAGATCGTCGACCGCCGCCGCGACGGCGAGCTGTGCGCGCTGCAGGTCACGATCTCGGCCATCCCAGGCCCCGACGCCGAGCTGCGCCACCACGTGCTGGTGCTGTCGGACACCACCGAGGCGCGCCTGCACCGCGAGCAGCTGGAGCGCCAAGCCCACTTCGACGAGCTGACGCGCCTGCCGAACCGCGCACGCCTGGCGCAGATGCTGCGCGACGCGATCCGCGCCAGCGAGCGCGACGGCTACCTGCTGGTCGTCTGCTACCTCGACCTCGACAACTTCAAGCCGGTCAACGACACCCACGGCCACGAGGCCGGCGACCGGCTGCTGGTCGAGCTGGCGCAGCGCCTGCGCAACGCGCTGGGCCGCTGGGACCACTGGACCGACGAGGTGGCGCGCCTGGGCGGCGACGAGTTCGTGCTGCTGCTGCGCGCCGCGACGCTCGAGGACGCGCAGCTGACGGTCGAGCGCGTGCTGCGCCAGGTCTCGCTGCCCTACAACCTGGGCATGGGCATCGGGCCGGTGATCGTCACCGCCAGCCTCGGCGCCACCGTCTACCCGGTCGATCGCGCCGACGCCGAGACGCTGCTGCGCCACGCCGACCATGCGATGTACGGCGCCAAGCAGGCCGGCCGCAACGGCTCGCTGTTCTTCGACACCGAGCTGAACCGCCGCACCGAAGAGCGCTTCGAGGCGCTCAGCCGCGTGCAGACGGCGCTGGACGCGCAGGAGTTCTGCCTCTACTACCAGCCCAAGGTCGACCTGCGCCTGGGCACGGTGATCGGCGTCGAGGCGCTGCTGCGCTGGAAGCACCCGCAGCACGGCGTGATCGCGCCGGCGCACTTCCTGCCGCTGATCGAGCACACCGGGCTGAGCGCGAGCGTCGGCGACTGGGTGCTGCAGCAGGGCATCGAGCAGCTCGCGCAATGGCAGCGCATGGGGCTGGACCTGACGCTGAGCATCAACGTCTCGGCGCGCCACCTGCAGGAACCCTTGTTCGCGCAGCGCCTGGCCGGGCTGCTGTCGCGCTACAACCAGCCGGTCGCGCAGCGCCTGGTGATCGAGGTGCTCGAGACCGCCGCGCTGGCCGACGTCGACTACACGGTGCAGCTGATGCAGGAATGCCGGCAGCTCGGCGTGCGCTTCGCGCTCGACGACTTCGGCACCGGCTACTCGACCCTCACCTACCTGAAGCGGCTGCCGCTGGACATGCTGAAGATCGACCGCTCGTTCGTGCAGAACATGCTGCTCGACCCGCAGGACCACGCCATCGTCGCCGGGGTCATCAGCCTGTCGCGCACCTTCGGCTGCACCGTCATTGCCGAGGGCGTCGAATCGCGGGCCCAGGCGCAGCGCCTGATCGCGATCGGCTGCGACATGGCCCAGGGCAACGGCATCGCGGCGGCGATGCCGTCGAACCAGGTGGTCGACTGGGTGCGGCAGTACCGCGGCGTGATCGCGCCCGACGCGCCCGTGGCGGCCAGGACGCCGGCCTGAAAGCCCGACCTCAATCGAGGTTGAAGCCCAGCTCGACCATCCCTTCCTGCGCCTCGCGCACCGGCTGGAAGCGCCACTGCGAGACAGCCGCCAGCGCGGCGCGGTTCAGGCGCACGCTGGTGGTGGCGACGACCGAGGGCGTGCTCACCGATCCGTCCGGCAGCACCTCGAAGCGCACGCGCACCGTGCCCTTGCGCAGGTCCAGCATCACCGCACGCGGGAACTGGGGTTCGACCTGGGCCACCGGCACCAGCTGCTCGATCTCGGCCTCTTCGGGTGCGGCCACCGCGGGCGGTGCCGCGGCATCGGGCATCGCGGCGGGCGGGGCATTGCGAGCGATGGCCGCGTTGCTCATGCGGGCGGCTTCGTTGTCGACCGCCGAGACCGGCGGCGCGGCGGGGGCGGTCGCCACGGTCGCGGCCGGCGTGCTGCGTACCGGGGCCGGAGCCGCGGTCACCGCACCTTCGGCGCTGCCCTCGCCCGCCCTCGCGACCTTGGCCACCGGCTTCGGAGCGACGGCGGCCGGCGCCGCGGCCGTCGCCGGTTTCTCGTTGGCGTCGCGCACTTTGCGCGGCTTGTCGGAGTGGATCATGATCCAGTGGAAGACCTTCTCGGCGTCGCGCTTGGCGCGCTCGCTGGGCGCGGCCTCGTCATTGCCGCCAGGCGCCGAAGCCGCCTGCGCATGCGCCGCCTGCTGCGTGAAGATCAGGCCCGCCAGCAACAGGGCAAGGCACAGCGGTCGAAGAAAGCGATCGTTCCGGAAACGCGCCTGTACCGGCGTTGAGTTGAAGTGCACACGATTCCTTCCGAGGTCTTGTTCACGGCGGACACGCGACGGAACGTCAGGCGGGGTCTCCGCCGGACGCCTTTGGCTTTCCGGTCTGACATGCCCCAACGACATGTCATCGGGCCTTCACAGTGCAAAAAGTGTACCGAGGATGGTCACCCTTGCGTCAATCGGTAACAGCCCCACGCGCGATGGCGTGCATTGCTGCACACGATGGATGGAACGCATGAACCCTGCGGCCGTTCGATAGACTGCCGGGGTGATCCCGCCGACCTTCATCCAGGAACTGATCTCCCGCATCGACATCGTCGAAGTCGTCGGCCGCCACGTGCAGCTCAAGAAGGCCGGCATCAACCACAAGGGCCTGTGCCCGTTCCACGGCGAGAAGACGCCCAGCTTCACCGTCAGTCCGACGCGCCAGACCTACCACTGCTTCGGCTGCGGCGTGCACGGCAATGCGCTCGGCTTCCTGATGGAGTATTCGGGCCTGGGCTTCCTCGACGCGGTGCGCGACCTGGCCCAGCAGGCCGGGCTGGCCGTGCCGGAGGACGACCGCTCGCCGCAGGAGCGCGAGCGCGCCGCCGAGCTGAAGGAGCGCCAGGCCACGCTGAGCGACGTGCTGGCCAAGGCCAGCGAGCACTACCGCAAGCAGCTGAAGGCCAGTCCGCGCGCGATCGACTACCTGAAGGGCCGCGGCCTGAGCGGCGAGATCGCGGCCGCCTTCGGGCTCGGCTACGCACCGGATGGCTGGCGCGGCCTGGCCAGCGTCTTCCCGCGCTACGACGACGCGCTGCTGGAGGAAAGCGGCCTGGTGATCTCGCAGGGCGACACCGAGGAGGAACGCAAGCGCTACGACCGTTTCCGCGACCGCATCATGTTCCCGATCCGCTCGGTGCAGGGTGACGTGATCGGCTTCGGCGGGCGCGTGCTCGACAAGGGCGAGCCCAAGTACCTGAACTCGCCCGAAACGCCGGTCTTCATCAAGGGCCGCGAGCTGTACGGCCTGCACGAGGCGCGCAGCGGGCTGCGCAAGCGCGGCTACGCGCTGGTGGTCGAGGGCTACATGGACGTCGTGGCGCTCGCCCAGCATGGCTTCGGCAACGCCGTCGCGACGCTGGGCACGGCCTGCACCGCCGAGCACGTGCAAAAGCTGTTCCGCTTCACCGAATCGGTGGTCTTCAGCTTCGACGGCGACGCCGCCGGGCGGCGCGCGGCCGGCCGGGCGCTGGAAGCTTCGCTGCCGCATGCGAGCGACACGCGCAGCATCCGCTTCCTGTTCCTGCCGACCGAGCACGACCCCGATTCCTACGTGCGCGAATTCGGTGCCGAGGCCTTCGAGGCCTGCATCGCCCAGGCCGTGCCGCTGTCGCGCCAGCTGGTCGAGGCGGCGCGTGACGGCGGCGACCTGTCCACCGCCGAGGGCCGGGCCAAGTTCCTCGCCAACGCCAAGCCGCTGTGGTCGGCGCTGCCCGAAGGCGCGCTGAAGCTGCAGCTGCTGGCCGAGCTGGCGCAGCAGGGCGGCATCGGCGTGGCCGACCTGACGCACCTGTGGCAGACCGCAGCACCGGCGCGGCAACATGGGTCGTCGTCGCAGCGCCACGATCCGGGCCACGACGGCCCGCCGCAGGACGCGGGCGAACCGCCGCCGCAGCGCGAACGCTTCCAGCCGCGCGGCGAAGGCCGCGGCGGCAACTGGGGTGGTGGTGCCGGCCGCGGCAAGTGGAACAAGGGCCGGCGCGGCGGCATCGACGGCGACGACGGCCCGTTTCCGCCGCAGTCGCGCGTGCGCAGCGTCCCCGCCAGCCCGGCCGACACCGCGCTGCGCCTGCTGCTGCTGCACAGCGACTGGTGGGATCAGCTCGGCGCCGACGACCACGAGCTGCTGCACGAGCTGCCCGCTCCGCACGGCGCGCTGGTGACCTGGCTCGAGCGCCAGCTGCTGGAACACGGCGCCACCCCCTGGGCCGCGCTGGAACAGGCCCTGCACGCCGGCGAGTGGGCCGACGATGCCCGGCGCCTCGTGCCGACGGACGCCCTGCAGAACGAAATGCAGTTCGCCGACCTGCGCCGGGTCATCGACGGCATGTGGGTCGCGGCGCTGACGGCGCGCCAGGAGGTGCTGATCCAGCAGGCGGCCACCGACCCGCAGGCGCTGGCGCAATGGCGCGAACTCGACGCCCAGCGCCGGCGCCGCCTGCAAAGCCTCCAACAACCAACTTTGACGTAACAGTTACTTTCGACGATAATCAAGGGTTTGTTACGGCAAGAGTGACAGCAGCACCTCCGGGCCCCGGCCACCCTTTGAACCAGGGTCCCCACGCAAGGCCACCCCTTCCCCGCAAGGACTGCGCGTCGTTTTGATGGTCACGTGAGCTTGCCCATTTGATTGCGGCCCCAAGCTAAGGCTTGTTCGGGGGCCCCGCTACGCCTTTGGACCTCCGCCGAACAGGGCCTTTCCAGGTCACCTGCCGGCGGGTCGGGCGTTGGCCGGAGCCGCTGGCCAAGCCTTCCGATCGCCGCGATGACCACCACCATTCGAGGAACTGCATGACCGCGAAGAAGAGCGCCCCCGCCAAGGCAGCACAGCCTGCCGCTGCGTCGAAAGCCGTGAAGGCCGGCAAGGCCGAGGCCGAAGACAAGAAGAAGGCGGCCGCCAAGCCTGCGGCCGCGAAGCCCGCCGCCGAGGCCAAGGGCAAGCCCGGCCGCAAGCCGAAGGCGGGTGCCGTCGCCGCCAAGAAGGAAGAAGTGCCTGAAGAGGACTTCTCCGACCTCGAAGCCGACCTCGAAGGCGAACCCGAAGTCGAAGTCGAGGCCGCCGGCACCGACGACAAGGCCGTCAAGGCCAAGCCGCTGCGCATGAAGGTGTCGCGCGCGAAGGAGCGCGCGCTGATGCGCGAGTTCGGCCTCGACGAGACCGCGCTCACCGAAGAAGAAGTCGCCAAGCGCCGCCATGAGTTGAAGACGCTCATCAAGATGGGCAAGACGCGCGGCTTCCTGACGCACCAGGAAATCAACGACCACCTGCCCGAGAAGCTGGTCGATGCCGACATCCTCGAAGCCATCGTGTCGATGCTCAACGACATGGGCATCGCGGTGTACGAGCAGGCGCCCGACGCCGCCACGCTGCTGATCGCCGGCGGCGGCACCACCACCGCCACCGAGGAAGAAGCCGAGGAAGCCGCCGAGGCGGCGCTGTCGACGGTCGACTCCGAGTTCGGCCGCACCACCGATCCGGTGCGCATGTACATGCGCGAGATGGGCACGGTCGAGCTGCTGACGCGCGAAGGCGAGATCGAGATCGCCAAGCGCATCGAAGGCGGCCTGCAGGCGATGATGCTGGCCATCAGCGCGTCGCCGACCACCATCGCCGAGATCCTGGCCTATGCCGACCGCATCGGCGCGGCCGAGATGACCATCTCCGAGGTGGTCGACGGTTTCGTCTCCGAGGACGAGGCGGACGACTACGTGGCCGAGGAAGACGTCGACTTCTTCGACGAGGAAGACGACGACGACGGCAACGGCGGCAGCAAGGCGCTGACCAAGAAGCTCGAGGAGCTGAAGGGCGCGGCGCTGACCAAGTTCGCCAGCCTGCGCGACAACTTCGACAAGATGCGCAAGGCCTTCGAGAAGGACGGCTACCAGTCGGCGCCGTACAACAAGGCCCAGCAGGCCATCAGCGCCGAGCTGATGACGATCCGCTTCACCGTCAAGACGATCGAGAAGCTGTGCGGCATCCTGCGCTCGCAGGTCGACGACGTGCGCCGCTACGAACGCGAGCTGCGCAAGATCCTGGTCGACAAGTGCGGCATGCCGCAGGAATACTTCATCAAGAACTTCCCGCCCAACATCCTGAACCTGAAGTGGGCCGAGAAGGAAGCCGCCGCCGGCAAGCCGTACAGCGCGGTGCTGGCGCGCAACCTGCCGCCGGTGCAGGAGCTGCAGAAGAAGCTGACCGACCAGCAGGCGCGCGCCGTCGTGCCGCTGGAAGACCTGAAGCAGATCAACAAGCGCATGAACGAGGGCGAGAAGGCCTCGCGCGACGCGAAGAAGGAGATGATCGAGGCCAACCTGCGCCTGGTGATCTCGATCGCGAAGAAGTACACCAACCGCGGCCTGCAGTTCCTCGACCTGATCCAGGAAGGCAACATCGGCCTGATGAAGGCGGTGGACAAGTTCGAATACCGCCGCGGCTACAAGTTCTCGAC
>Ga0209758_1001139_pt1 | contig 34076 bp, 22 predicted proteins | sample AraplaMF_Col_mMF_FD_184258 | JGI IMG/M metagenome (GOLD analysis project Ga0209758, IMG submission 184258) | Arabidopsis root microbial communities from the University of North Carolina, USA - plate scrape MF_Col_mMF (SPAdes) (version 2) | ecosystem: Host-associated > Plants > Roots > Endosphere... | reverse complement strand
CACTGGCCACCTGGTTTTCGGGAAAGAAGACTGCTTTGAAGGTCATCATTGAGAGCATTGTTACCCTGCCGCTGGTACTGCCGCCAACGGTGATCGGCTTTTACCTGCTGCTTGCCTTCAGTCCGGGTAATGCATTTGGCAAATGGCTGGAGCAATGGACGGACATCCGGCTCGTATTTTCATTTGGCGGGCTATTGATCGCGTCTGTGGTGTACAGTCTGCCTTTCATGGTACATCCTGTCAGATCAGGCCTGTCTTCCCTGCAGCCCAGCTTAAAGGAAGCTTCCTACTCACTCGGAAAAACAAAATGGCAGACCCTCCTGAAGGTATTGCTGCCTAACATAAAACCTTCGTTGCTGACAGGCCTGGTGCTGACCTTTGCGCATACGGTGGGCGAGTTCGGCGTGGTACTGATGATCGGCGGTAATATGCCGGGCAAAACACGAACAGCTTCTATTGCTATTTATGACGAAGTACAGGCATTTCATTACCGCGAGGCGAATGTGTACGCGCTTATTCTGCTGGTTCTGTCATTCATTATATTGCTGATAATGTATTCATTTAACGGTAAGATGAAGCAGGTGAAATTCTATTGATGTATGATCGATTTTTCTTTACAGAAGACTTTAAGCAGCGCAGAAGGGCGGTTGGAACTGGACGTGAAGGCCCGGCTGGAAAAGGGGCAGTTCATTAGCCTGTACGGCGTGTCTGGTTCAGGGAAAACTTCCCTGTTGCGGATGCTGGCAGGCTTAATGAAGCCGGACAATGGCGCCATCATAGTAAATGGTACGGTATGGTTTGATGCTGCAAAGAAGATCAATATAGACCCACAGCACAGGCAGATCGGGTTTGTTTTCCAGGATTATGCCCTGTTCCCCAATATGAGCGTACGGGAGAATATTGCCTTTGGATTGAACAGGAATGATCCCCGGCATATAGTAGATGAGCTGCTGGAGCTCACGGGGTTGACCAAGCTGGCAGGCGGGAAGGTGCAGTCGCTTTCCGGTGGTCAGCAGCAGCGTGTGGCGCTGGCAAGGGCGATTGCCAGGAGGCCATCGATCTTGCTGCTGGACGAGCCTTTGTCGGCCGTTGACAATGCCATGCGCGTGCAGCTGCAAGGTACTTTAGCGGAGATTCACCGGCGCTTCGCACTGACCACCATACTGGTGAGCCATAATGAAGACGAGATCATCCGCTTGTCGGATACCGTGTTCCAGCTGGAGCAGGGGCGGTTTCAACAGCGGGCGGCGCCAACGGAATTTTTCCTGAAACGACAAGACGCTTCCGTATTAACAGGAAACGTCGTGTCTGTTGAAGCAAACGGAAGCGTGGTGATATTACTGGATAACCGGATGTTAAGGGTGGATACTGCCGGACAGGCTTTTAATATTCATGATAGGGTAGTGCTGGATTTTGATAATGGTGCACCATCGATACGTAAGTTGTAAGGGGCAGTACATCTTGTCGACATTTGTCGACGTTTTTTTTTGCTAAAAGTCATCGTTTTTTGTTTGCTATAGGTTGAATTTTGCACGTAAATTTTCTCTGGGAACAACAATTGCTGGCAACTGAACCACCCCGGGAGTAAATGGAAACTATTTTGACAGGTACAATCAATAATGATGAAAAAACAAATCAGTTTCTCAGCCCAGGGCCATCGTGCTGACATTGGGGAAATGGTTATTTACCGGATCTTGCCTAACCGCTATGCAGAGGCGGTAGGGCCCTTTGTCTTTCTTGACCACCTGGCGCCTGTAAAACATTCGCCAGGAAAGCCAAAGATGAAAGAAGGAACTGGCGCCCATCCTCATCGCGGTATTGCAACGCTGACCTATGTGCTCAGTGGTGAAGCTGAACATTTTGACAGCCGTGGACATCATGCGAAAGTTTTTTCGGGCGGCATTCAATGGATGAAAGCAGGCAATGGAATTATTCATGATGAAACTATGAACCCGGATGCTCAAACCGGTAGTCCCGATATGCATGGTTTTCAATTTTGGATCAACCTTCCTTCAGCGGTGAAAAAAGAAGATCCGGAATACCTTTCCATTCATGCAGATGAAGTTCCGCAAATGCAGTTGAGCGACAATAGTGGATGGATCAAAGTGATCGTGGGGCAATATGAGCAACTGGTTTCAAAAATTCCAAATTATTCCAGGCAGTATTTATACCACATCCATCTGTTATCAGGGAAACAATTTTCCCTGATGACAGAAAAAGGATTGGAATACGCGGCCTTTCTTCCACAGCACGATGTGACCATTAATGACACGGGATTCAATGCAGGAGACTTTATTGAATTTGACAGAGAGGAAGGAACGATAGCAATAACTAACACTGCTGATGTGGCAGCCGATATCATTTTATTTGGTGGAGAAAAGTATACTGAGCCGATCGTTGCTCATGGGCCCTTTGTTATGAATACGATGCAGGAAATTTCAGCAGCATATAACGATTTTCACCAGGATAAGTATGGAAAGATTGTATATAAATGAGGTTATTCGGTACGCAAGGATTTGACCGGGTTAGCCATTGCCGCTTTCATTGCCAGGAAACCCACTGTAAGCAGCGCTATTCCAATGGCCGCTGCTCCTGCTCCAACAAACATCCAGCCGCTGAGGGCTGTCCGGTATGCAAATCCCTGCAGCCAGCCTTGCATGAAATACCAGGCCAGCGGGCTGGCAAGCACCAGGGCGATGACGATCAGCAGGACGATCTCCTTACAAAGCATAGCCATGATACCCGGTACAGTGGCCCCTAATACTTTCCGGATGCCGATCTCTCTGGCTCTTTTTTCTGTAGAAAAAATAGCCAGGCCAAGCAGGCCCAGGCAAGAGATAAAAACGGTGATCCCCATCGCCATATTGGTCAGGCGTTCGGTCCGAAGATCGTCTGCATACATATTGGCGATGCTCTCGTCCAGGAAAGAATAGCCAAACGGCTTTCCGGGGAAGATGGCTTTCCAGTGCTCCTCTATGCTGCCAATGAGGTTTTTCAGATCGCCCGCAGCCATTCCCTTCGCAGCGATCTTAACCGCAATGGTAGTCTCCCTTGCGGGTTCGTGTTTGATGATGACCGGCCAGGTGGCCTGATGAAAAGAGCTCTCATAAAAATCGTCCACTACTCCGGCTACGGGATAGGCGTCACCGGGGCCAACGATCACTTCCCGGCCAATGACCTTGCTCACATCGGCAAAACCCAGTGCATGGGCACAAGCCTTGCTGATCAGCAGTTCTCGGCTGTTGTCGCCCGGGAGCATATTTCGTCCCGCAACCAGTTTCATCCCGTAAAAAGGAACGTAATCTGCGTCGCCATAATGAAGGGAGATGTCTATCGGCTGCTCATTGCCGTCCTTTAGCGCGCCACCGCCAAATCCCGAATGCATCTGGTCCATCGGCGGCTTTGCCTCTCTGATCACCTGCTCTACGCCGGCCAGTTGCCGGATCTTATCCATCAGTATAACTGTCTTACTCATCTCTTCGGAAGCCCGTTGCCGGGCCCTGGTCTTATCCGACCCAAAAGATGAGTGAGACAATGTGTTGTCACGCGGGCCGCCGAGCGTGATGATGGCATCTGTCTTGAAACCCAGGTTAGCATGCAGCGCATATCGCAACTGCGAACCAATGACAAAAGACGCTATAATAAACAACAGTGATATGGTAAATTGAAAGACGATCAGCCCTCTGCGGAGCGTGGCATTTCCACCGCCAGGCACCCCAGTAATCCCTTTCATGGTTACTGTGGGCTGGTAGTCGCCCAGCACCTTCGCCGGGTAAAAACCTGCAAGGAGGGTGGTTGCCGCAATTACCAGCAACAGGAATAAAAGCGTGGCGCCAGTGAACCGGAAATGAACTTCCCCTGGTATCAGATCGCCGAACAGGCTGAAGACGGGCCTTACCATCAGCGCCGCAAGGCCCAATGCCACTACCGTTAACAACAGGGTTTCGGTGAAAAATTGCATAGCGATGCCGGACCTGCTACCGCCCAGCGCCTTCCGGACGCCGATCTCTCTCGCTCTTTGCATAGATTGTGCGGTCGACAAATTGACAAAATTGACAATGGCAAGCAGCAGGATAAAGCCAGCCACGGCGATGAGCGTGTACAAGACCGGCAGACTGGCCTTTCTGCCTATACCGCCATATTCCTGGTGGAAATGACTGCCCGACAGCGGTTGTAAACGGGCGGAGAACGCAGATTTCGGGCCGAAGTGCTGTTTGGCAAAGGCAGTAAATTGCGCGTCGATCTGTGAAGGCCTGACGTTCTTTGCCAGTTTGACTACAAGGTGGCTGGAACGATCCAATTTGTCCCAGCTGTCCAGCGTTATCTCATGCTGAAGAAAACTGGCGGGGATGGTTGCATAGGAGATCCATTGGCTAAAATTAAAATCACTGTTGCCGGTCCAACCGGCGACGATACCTGTTACAGTGACGGCCAGCGAATCCTGATAATAGATGGTCCGGCCGATGATCTCGTCAGGGCCGAGATCGCCGAAGTACTGCCGGGCTTTTTTCGCGGTAAGCACAACCGAGTTGGGCATGGCCAGGGAAGTAGCGGCGTTTCCGCTTAACCAGCGGTAGCGAAAGATTTCGAAGTATTGCGGCTCCGCAATAGCGATGCTACCCGCGTCGTCGAAGCTCTTTTGTTTTCCGTCGGGACCGTCTGGTATCGTTACGCCGGCTTTGTAGGTCTGAAAGGCTGCAACGGTTTGAAAGCCGGTCATTTCCCGGCGCATGGCGGCCGGCATTGGGCCGGGAACACAATTCCAATGGCCTCCATACTGCACGGCGTCCACACAAAAGATGCGGTCACGGTCCGGATGAAAGTTATCAAAACTGAATTCGTACCGGGCAATCAGGTAGATAGCCAAACAGGCACAAATACCCAACGCTAAGCCTAGTATGTTGACGAGGCCATAGATTTTATTACGGGCGAGGCTACGCCAGGCCACGATCCAATAATTTTTAAGCATAAGCAATCAATCTTTTTTATGCCGCCCTGGTTGTCGTTATGAATGGCTTTTTTGAACAAGGCTGTCGTTGACTATACGCATTTCTCCTTCGTCGTGCGCGCCCGGAATATATTTTACTTTAAGTATGCGCTTTTTCAGCCTGCCATTTTTGTCTTTGTACGGCACTGATATAGTAGCCGTTGAATCTGCATCGTTTCTTTCAATTTCAGCGTTGTCAGGTTGTATGGAATAGAGGGGCTGCAGCTTTGGGCTACCCTTTTGTGCATTACTAACGCTTACTGAAAACAGCACCGCTATAATAGCAACAAGTGGCAGGGTCAATACCTTTCTTGCATAGGAGTAAGACGTTTTTGCTGATGTAGTAAGCATCATTAACCTTCTTTTCACAGGGGAATGAAAAAATTGATGTTCGGGGTTTAAGTAGCGCCCTTCGTTGTAGGATTGCAGCAGCATCCTGGCGAAAGTTTCCGTATCACCATCTTCAATACTGGCTGCGTCGGCAATAAACTCGTGGATCATGTCCAGCTCTTTTTGTATCAGCCAGTAAAAAGGGTTCATCCAAAAAATGCATGTAAGGGCCTGGGCGAACAGTTTATCATACGTATGGCGCTGCTGTATATGGGTAAGCTCGTGCCTGAATATTTTTTCGCCTTCAGGCTGTTGCAGCGAGATGCCTTTTTTCCAGAACAGGTTATCCAGAAACGAAAACGGCGCCTGCTTTACCGTTACTTCAATAAGGTTGATGCCCTGTACGCTAACCCGGCCATGCCTGTTTTTTAAGCGGTAGATCCAGGCAATTTTCAAGACCAGTATCATGCAAAGCGCGAGACTTATAATTGAAGCGGCGGCATAGGCAAGCCAAACCGGCGAAAAATGCACAGGAACGTGCGCCTTATTTGGTGCGCCGATTAAAATAAATACCTGTCCTGCCGCGGTATCTGGTGTGGCCTGCACCGCAAGCCATGTAAACTTAAGCAGCGGTAAAACAAGGCTTAGCATTATCGCTGCCAACAGATAAAATCTATTGTAGGAATTGAATTTCTTATTGCGAAGTGCAAGGTAGTAATACCCAAACAGCAGGCCGCTGGCCAATATGCTTTTTGCCACATAGGCGGTTATGGCATCCATGCTATTTCTTTTTGTTTTGTTTTAATTGCTGCAGCAAAAGTTCAAGCTCCTTTACGCTCAGCTTGTCTTTATCCACCAAAAAAGAAACGACGTTGCTGAAAGAGCCCTCAAAATATCCCTTGGCCACGCTGGTTAGCGTGTCTTTTGAATATTCCTCTTTTGATACCGAGGGGTGGTAACGGTGTATGCGGCCAAGGCTTTCAATCTCTACAAAGCCTTTGTCAACCAGGGTTTTTAAAATGGTGGCTACCGTGTTTTTATGGGGCTGAGGCTTGGGCATGCCGTCCACTATTTCCATTAACAGGCCGCTGCCAAGCTTCCATAACACTTTCATTACCTGTTCTTCCGCCTTGGTGAGTGTCTTCATTTAAAACTACATTTATAGTTCAAAGTAAAACTATATTTATAGTTTGGCAAAATATTTTTTCAAAACATTTATGAAAGGGCTATAAAGGCTTGTAAGGGAAAAAGGCTATTTTGCTGCTATATAGCTTTATCATGAAATGGATCACCCGCGAGCACCCAAAGATAGACCGTATTGCCTGTCCCTGGCTGATACGCCGCTTTATAGACCGGGATGCGGAAATTATCTATGTGCCTTTCAGCGAAGTACTGAGCCAGGCAAGCGCGCTGGATGCCATTCCTTTTGATATTCCTGAGGTAGAGCATACGCATTATGGAGAAGAGTGTACGTTTGATTACCTCGTAAAGAAATACAAGATCAATGACCCTGCTGTACTGGCCATGGCGCCTATTGTCCGCGGAGCGGATACTGACCGGCATGATATGGCCCCGCAGGCATCCGGTTTATGGGCTATCTCTGCAGGGCTGGCCTATAATCACAAAGATGATTATGAGCTCCTGGAAAAAGGCATGCTGATCTATGATGCTTTATATAGCTGGGCCGGACATCTGCAGAAAGAGAAGCATACCCAGCAGCCCAATGAGCACCTCTTACTGGAAATGTTTAACCGTTTCTTTAAGTCCAGACAGCGTGCCGGGGACCGCATACCTGCCTGGGCACAGGAGCTGAAAGAAATGATACAAGACCATATTGATACCAATCTCAGCCTGAAAGAATTATCCAAAGACCTCGATATTAATCCTTCTTACCTTTCCCGCGAATTTTCAAAACACTTCGACAATCTTTCTTTTGGGGAGTATATCCGGAAGCAACGTATTGACAGGGCTATCCAGCTAATGGAAGATCCGTCTTATTCACTTACAGAGATCAGCTACCTGACCGGGTTTTCCGATCAAAGCCATTTTACCAGGATCTTCAGAAAGCACACCGGCCAGAATCCATCGGAATACCGGAAAAATTTGCAGAAAAAGTAAGTTCTGTACAAAAGGGGTAATTCCTGTTCTATTCCAGGTACACATTAATGGTTAGCATTGTACCGGAATAACAAGCTTTGTTATGAAATGGATTACCAGGGAACGTCCTAAAATAGACCGCATCGCCTGTCCGTGGCTGATAAAGCGGTTTGTGGACCCGGAAGCCGTATTCCTCTATGTGCCAAAGGAACAGGTGTTTGAACGGGCGCAGGAGCAGGGAGCCATTCCTTATGACATTCCCGGGGCGGAATACTCCCATTACGGCGATCAGTGCACCTTTGATTATGTGATCCGCAAACATGCGCTGACAGATCCTGCACTGCAGCTGATCGCTGTTATCGTTCGCGGCGCTGATACGGATCGTTTTGACCTGGCGCCGCAGGCGGCAGGTTTGTGGGCTATTTCTGCCGGGCTTTCCCAAAATTATACCGATGACCTGGAACAACTGGAGACCGGTATGAAGATCTATGATGCGCTGTATAGCTGGGCAAGATTTGCACAGGAAGAACGCCATAACTGGGACCCGAACCTGCTGACAGGTAAAAAGCCATGAATAAATTAAATACTATATAATACCATGCCGGAACATATTGCCACTCCTTACAGTTTAAAGAACCTGGTACTATACTTCCTGAAATTGGGGACCATCGGCTTTGGCGGACCGGTAGCCCTGGTTGGCTATATGCACCGCGACCTGGTGGAAAAAAGAAAATGGATCACAGAAGATGATTACCGCGAAGGACTGGCTTTATCACAACTGGCTCCAGGGCCCCTGGCGGCGCAGCTGGGGATCTATATCGGTTTTGTGCATTACCGCTTGTTAGGCGCTACACTGGCCGGCCTGGCCTTTGTACTGCCTTCGTTCCTGATGGTACTGGCGCTGGGCGCTATTTACGTACATTACCAGGGTATCAGCTGGATGCAGGCAGTGTTTTATGGAGTAGGAGCAGCGGTGATCGGCATTATTGCAGTCAGCGCATATAAGCTCACAAAAAAATCTATCGGCAAAGATTATTATCTGTGGTTTATCTATCTCATCGCTGCTGTAACTACTGTTATTACAGAGGATGAGAACATCTGGTTGTTCATCGGCGGAGGAATATTTTACTGGTTAGTGAAAACTTCGTTTAGCCTGAAACGTCAGGCCGGCAATACGGTGCAGTTTGTCTTTCCGGCATTCCTGCAGATCAATGCCGGATTGGCTGCTGGCACCGGTAAGCTGACGGAGATCTTCTTTTTTTTCACAAAGGCCGGCACTTTTGTTTTCGGTAGCGGACTGGCCATTGTTCCGTTCCTTTATGGCGGCGTCGTAAAGGAGTTCGGATGGCTGAATGAGCAGGAGTTTATGGACGCGGTTGCAGTAGCCATGATCACGCCTGGCCCGGTGGTGATCACGGTGGGATTCATCGGGTACCTGGCAGCCGGATTTACGGGCGCTTCGGTGGCTGCCTTTGCCACCTTCTTTCCCTGTTATTTACTAACCGTAATACCGGCGCCTTACTTTAAAAAGTATGGTAAGCGGCCGGGGATCAAGGCTTTTGTGGATGGTATTACGGCAGCGGCCATCGGGGCCATCGCTGGCGCTGTCATCGTTCTGGGCAAGCGCAGTATACAGGACATTCCTACTGCTTTGATCTGTATAGCTGTTATTGCTTTGCTGATGCTTGTTAAGAAAGCACAGGAGCCACTCATTATTTTAATAGCAGCCGTGCTTGGACTGCTGATTAAAGTGTATACCTGAACCAGGCAGTATTTTTCATATTTTGTGTTTAAAGTAAAACGGACCACATCATGCTGCTCCCGGCTGAAAAGAATATACAGATCAACGACAAGATCAGCGCAGACAAACATATAAAAGTCGAGCCTTTTCGTAAGGATAAGCGGATCACGCAGCCGCATAAGCACAAGCAGTATTTCGAGATCATCTTCCTGTCAAAAGGCGGTGGTGCACACTGGATAGACGGCATTTGCTATGAAGTAAAGCCGCCGGTGCTATTCTTTCTTAACCGGGATCAGGTACACAATTGGGAACTGCAGGAAGAGCCGGAAGGATATGTGCTTATTTTGAAGAACAGTTTCCTGCAGCAATGCAGGGATGAATCCTTAAAGCAGTTGCTGCACCTGGTCTGGCATGCCAACGGCCTCTACCTGGAGGATGCAGAAGAGATCATTGCTTTATTCGGGTTGCTTATCTCGCACACATCCAGGGATACAGCTTATGAACGTCATTGCGTAGACGGGCTGCTGAAGACGCTCGTAGCAGGCATACTGGAGAAAGGCCGGCATCATTTCCTGCATACAGGTCAGCAAACACAATTATACGCCCGTTATATCGATCTGCTGTTGACCGGTCCGCAGGTGCAGAGAAAAGTGAGCATACTTGCGCAACAGCTGAATGCTACTCCCCAGAACCTGAACGCCGCCTGCCGTAAGGCGGTGAATCTGAGCGCCAGTGAAATACTGGATGATTTTATCATGAATGAAGCAAGGCGCCTGCTATTGTATACGGAGAATCATGTTAGCGAGATCGCTTATCGCTTAAGCTTTAAAGACCCGTCTTATTTCGTCAAATTTTTCAAGAAATACCAGCAGCAAACACCGGAGGAATTCAGGAGGAACAGTTTTCAAAATTACCATTAATCATATGCTTTTTACCATATTTTCCAGGTCATACAGCTTTACTTTGTTCTTCATACAGCCGGAATTATGAACAGGGTAGTCATTTTTATCTTATGTAATGGTATTGCCCTGATCTTCCAGGCTGCCAGCGCACAGCAGAGAGCTGTTTCCATAAAAGAAGCCCTGTTGCTTGTACAGTCTCAACAACCGCAGGTTGCTGCATACAAAGAACGGGCAGATGCCGCCAGCTATGATATCAATCTTGCCAGGAATACACTGATGCCCCAGCTGGATGTTGGTTACCAGGCCGGCTACGCTACCTACAATAATATTACGGGTATGAGCTATCCCGGCTTGATCATGCCTATTAGCGGTCCGCCCTCGCTATCCAATACCTACGACCCTGTACCGGGTACGGCAGCGGCTGCCCTGCTGAAATGGAACCCGCTTACATTTGGCCAGCGGCAGGCTGCGGTAGATAAAGCTGCCGCCCAATATAAGCTTGCTGCGAGCCAGTATGACGATGCATTATTCCGGGAGCAATATGCCGCCATCAATGCATACCTGGAAGCGGTGTACCTTCAAAAGCTGCTGGCTGTTATAGCGGCTAATATGGAGCGTACCAATGCAGGGCTGCAGCAATCCCTCGTACTGGCCAGGGAAGGTTTGCGGCCGGGTATTGACACGGCCCAGTTCCAGTCTGCATTGGCGCAGGCTGAGATGGACCGGCTAAACACACAACGGCAATATCAATCGCAGCTGTCAGAATTGAGCAGGCTAACCGCTTTGCCGGAAATGCCGGATCATATTCAGCTCACCGATACCATGCTGACCGCACAGATTCCCGTACAGGCCCACGCAGGCGGAACATATACCGACAATCCCCTGTACAGGTATTACCAGGCAAAAAAGTCGCTCAGCGAATCTGCATTAAAAGAAGTGCAACGGGCCTGGCGCCCCAGGCTGGATATCTGGGCGAATGCCTATAGCCGTGGCTCAGGTATCAATGCCGATGGCACGGTGCATAAAGCGGATGGTTGGTCTTTAACGCGTAATAACTATGGCGCCGGACTGCAATTAAGCTTTCCGGTACTGCAGTTCTCGCAGGTGAGCATACGGAAGAAGCAATACCGTTCATTACTAAAAGCAGATGATGCGCAGCTTTCACAGGTGGCTTTAAACCTGCAGAAACAATCGGAAACGGCACAATATAATTACCGTCAAAACCTGCTGGTGGCGCAGCAAGCCCCGGTGCAGTCAAAGGCTGTCCGCTATGCCTATGAGGGTTTACAGCTCAGCTATCAGAGCGGATTAACGGATTATACCCGGCTTATACAGGGACAATACGACCTGCTGAAAGCAGAAATAGCAGAAGCGGGCGCCTATCTGCAGGTATGGCGCTCCCTGCTGGAAATAGCGGTGGTTAGCGGTAACCTGCAAATCTTTACCGATCAATTGAAATAAGCGGAGGACCATTATTATGAAGCTCATCATTTCGGCATTAAGGCATCCCATCACAATATTGGTAATGGTGATCGCTATTGTCTTTTTCTCATACCTGTCTATCCGCAATTCCAGGATCGATATATTTCCCCGCCTGGGCCTGCCCACCGTATATGTAGCGCAACCATACGGAGGCTTGTCTCCCGAACAGATGGAGGGTTTTGTAACATCCTACTATGAATATCATTTTCTCTACATTACCGGCGTTAAATATGTAGAGTCCAAAAGCATCCAGGGCGCCGCCATTATCAAGATAGAATTCAATGAAGGGACGGATATGAGCCAGGCGATGGCGGAAGTGGTGGGATATGTGAACAGGTCCAGGGCATTTATGCCGCCCGGTACCGTTCCCCCTTTTGTGACGCGTTTTGATGCGGGCAGTGTGCCGGTTGGTCAGCTGGTGTTCAGCTCAGACAGCCGTTCTTTAGGAGAGATCTCTGATCTGGCCCTGTTCCGTGTACGGCCCATGTTTGCCACTTTGCCGGGCGTTTCTGCGCCGCCGCCTTTTGGAGGAAATCAGAAGACAGTGCTGGTAACAGTGGATCCGGAGAAGCTGCGGGCCTATCAATTGTCTCCAGACCAGGTAGTACAGGCCCTGGTTAAATTCAATACTATTTCACCGGCAGGTAATGTTCGTATAGGCGATACCACCTACATTACCCCGCAGAACAGCGTGATAGAAACCCTGCAGGATCTGCAGCACACGCCTTTGCAGCTGGGGAACGGCCCGGCCGTGTATGTAAGTGATGTTGCTACGGTGAGCATGGGCGCTGATGTTACCACCAGCTATGCCCTGATAAACGGCAAACGCTCTGTATACATTCCGGTTACCAGGCGTGCTGATGCATCCACCTGGGATGTAGTGCAGCGGGTAAAGGCAGCACTGCCGGATATGCAGGCCGCCATCCCCGCAGATATTAAAGTAAGCTATGCATTTGATCAGTCAGGCTATGTGATCAATGCTATCAAAAGCCTTTTATTTGAAGGCGGACTGGGCGCAATACTGACAGGTTTGATGGTATGGTTGTTCCTGGGCGACCGTCGCAGTGCGCTGATCGTTATTTTGACTATTCCGCTGGCTTTACTTGCAGCGGCTACGTTGTTGTATCTCTGCGGTCAGACAATAAACATCATGACTTTGGGCGGCCTGGCATTGTCAGTAGGGATCCTGGTAGACGAAGCCACCGTAACGATTGAAAATATACACCGGCACCAGGAAATGGGTAAACCCAGGGCGCGCGCAATTGCTGATGCATGTAAAGAGATCGCTGCGCCCAAATTACTGATCCTCCTCAGCATACTGGCCGTATTTGTACCGGCCTTGTTTATGAACGGGGTGCCCAAAGCGATGTTCATGCCGCTGTCTATGGCCGTAGGATTTGCCATGATCGCGTCCTTTCTTTTATCGCAGACATTTGTACCGGTGCTGGCCAACTGGTTGCTGAAACAGCGCTTGCATCAGCAGGAATTGTCAAAGCAGCAGGGATTCTTCTACCGGCTCAAAGCACGTTATATGAGCGCCGGAAGCCGGTTTCATAGCGGATATGCAATATTCACCATGCTGTTCATCATCGTGGCGGCAGGGCTGAGCGTATTGTTCTTTTCTCTTACAGGCACTGCCTTGTTCCCTGAAACAGACAGCGGTCAGACACAGGTACGTTTACGCCTGCCCGTAGGCGCCCGCTTTGAGCGTACAGAAGATGCCACACGAAAATTATTATCGCTGGCAGAACGGATTGCCGGTAAAGGAAATGTGGAGATCACATCTGCTTTTGTGGGTACGCAGCCTGCCAGCTATCCCGTAAACTATATCTATCTATGGACCAGCGGCCCGCATGAATCAGTTACCAGGATTAAGCTAAAGCATGGCGTCATTCCTATCGAAACCTTCCGTGAGCAATTGAGAGCTGCTGCAGCAAAAGAGATCGCCGCCGCAAAATTATCCTTTGAGCCGGGCGATATCGTAGAGCAGGTGCTCAACCTGGGCAGCAACAACCCGGTGGAAATAGCTGTTGTGAACAGGAACCTGGCGGAAGGGCAAAAGACCGCCCGTCTGCTGCAGCAAAAGCTATCCGCGATACCGGCGCTGAGAGATCTGCAGATGGCCACGCCGCTGGATTATCCGGCCATTAAACTGGAGCTGGATCGTGTAAAAGCCGGGCAGCTGGGCATTTCCGGCGAACAGGTGGCCAGGTCGGCGGTAGCCGCCACTTCTTCCAGTCGTTTTACTACGCCCAGCTACTGGCTGGATAAAGCTACCGGTACCGCATACCAGGTACAGGTGCAATATCCTGAATACCGTATGAACAGTACTTCCCAGCTGGAAATGATACCTGTATCTTCCGGGCCGGGTAATACACATTTCCTGAATGAAGTGGCCAGCTGGAAACATACCAATATACCAGGTGAATATGACCGGTTAAACCAGCAGCGTTATATTACCTTAACCGCCAATATTCACCAGGCAGACAGGGGCGCTGTTTTCAGGCAGGTACAGCAAACGATCAATAGCTTTGGTAAACTGCCGGGAGGGGCTAAGATCATCCTGCGGGGACAAGCGGAACTGCTGCAACAGACTTTAAAAAGCCTGCAATTCGGATTGCTGATAGCAGTAGTGGTGATCTTCCTGACGATGACCGTCTATTTTCAGTCCTTCCGTGTAGCCCTGGCTATTTTATCTGTAATACCGGCGGTGACGGCCGGAGCGATGTTACTGTTGTTCATCACCGGTCATACCATGAACATACAATCTTATATGGGCGCTATCATGGCCATAGGAGTGGCCATTGCCAATGCCGTGCTCTTTATCACGAATGCGGAGCAGGCCCGGAAAGAAGGCCTGAGCCAGCCTCACCTGCATGCGGCGGAAGCACGTTTGCGGCCCATCCTGATGACCAGCGCAGCGATGATCGCCGGCATGATACCGATGGCATTGGGATTAACGGAAGGCGGTGATCAAACAGCGCCGCTGGGTGTGGCGGTGATAGGAGGCCTTGTCTTTTCTGCCATCAGCGTGCTGTTCTTCCTGCCGCATGTTTACCAGTGGATCATAGGCAGGGTGCAGTATAGCAACGTATCATTAGATCCCGATGATGTTAACAGTAAGCACTATGATAAATAATAATATACAGCTGATCACTTTCCTTTTATTGCTGGCTGCCTGTAGCGGTAACGGCGGGCAGCCCAATGTAGCTGCTGACACTGCTACAGCAGTGCCCGATACAGTACCGGTTTTTGTGCTGGCGCCGGATACCCTTAAAAAGACAGTGGAGCTACCTGGCGAATTGATCCCTTATGAGCAGGCAGATCTCTATGCAAAAGTGCAGGGCTTTGTACGCGCTATGAAAGCAGACATAGGAGACCATGTGAAAAAAGGACAAACCCTTGCCATTATTGAAGCGCCGGAAGTGAATACACGATTTTCAGAAGCCGAGGCAGCGTTACAGGCAGCTAAAGCCAAATGGGCTGGCAGCCGGGATCAGTTTGAACGTTTATACCGCGCTTCCCGGGCGCAAACGCCAGGTATTGTAGCGCCGGTTGACCTGGAGCGCAGCCGTAGCCAGATGCTGGCCGACAGCGCTTCTTATGAAGCATCCAGGAAACAGGCGCAGGCATATAAGGAAGTGTCCGGTTACCTGTATATCACTGCACCTTTTGATGGGGTAATAACAGCCCGTAAAGCTGATCCGGGTGCGCTGGTAGGTACGCAGGCCATGTTGCTCACCATCCAGCATAATCAAACGCTCCGTTTGCGCGTAGCTGTTCCTGAAATATATGTGGCCGCCGCCAGTGTTACCCGCAATATTGATTTCCGGGTAGACGCTTATCCCAGCCAGCGTTTTCCTGCTGTGCTGACCCGCAAGACTGAAACGATCGATCCTGCTACCCGTACAGAGCTATGGGAATTTAGCGTGGACAACAGTGCCCGCCAGCTTAAAGCAGGGGCATTTGCGTATGTAAAGCTTAAGCTGGAACGCGGGGGATTGTCCTTCATCGTGCCTCCTTCGGCTATTGCTACCACGCAGGAAAGGAAATTTGTGATCAGGGTGAATGAAGGGAAAGCAGAGTGGCTGGACGTTCGCCAGGGCATTACAAATGACAGTGGGATAGAGGTCTTTGGTGATCTCCGGAATGGAGATACGGTGTTAGTAAAGGCGACGGATGAGCGGAAGCCGGGAACCAGCGCTTACTGGAAGCTAAAGTAAATAAGCGCTGGTAAAATGACCACCGCTAGCGGGGAAGAAATTCCACATGTTGCTTTGGGGAGGAAATCCCATTCTTCCTGTGGCGAATTTCCCCGAGTAAGGAGTCAATTGTCTGCTTATACAAAACGAGTTTTTCTCTGCGGCCATTTACAAGCGCGCTGGTATACCGTTTAGTTTGCACTGCTAAGAGATCATATAGACTCTGCAAATCCAGGTTATCAAATCGTTTATTCATGGCATGTCTCACGCTAGTTGTTAAAACATGTCAAATTTGATACCATTATATTCCATCGCAATATGTGACTAAACTTAGTAGTGTAAATGAATATCGGGTTGATACACTTCGAGAATATAAGAGGGATTTGTGAGATCCCTGAATGCAAACCGGCGGTATAAACCTCCTGCATCGCGTGTATTCAGCATCTTTCTTCTTAAGCGTTTAGACCATGGTTGTTCCAGTATAAACGATACTATCTTTTTTGATATGCCCTGTCCACGGTAAGCCGGTAATACAAAAACATCAGCGAGCCATCCAAAAGTATTGTAATCGGTGATCATTCTTGCGAAGCCTACCTGTTCACCATTTACGAATGCGCCCACACAAAATGAATGATTCAGCGAATCATCTACGAGCGTGTAAGGAATGCCCTTTGCCCAATAGGTCTCTTCACTCAGAAAGCGATGTATCACTTTAACATCCATATTGTCTTTACCCGTTTTAATTTCCACTGCTGACATAATTGTTGACTGTTTTTATGCAAAGGTAGACAGCAGTATGCAATGAGTACAGTCCCAGTTTTGTTTATTTTTATGGACACAGTTACCTTTATAGCATGAAGGAAGATTTTCTATATGTTGAGATCTCGAACAATATCGCAGGCCTTATCAGAAATGGTGTTTTAAAGCCGGGCGACCGGCTGCCTTCCGTTAGAATGTTATGCCAGGAGCATGGTGTCAGCATGAATACAGCTAAAAGGATATTCATGGAACTGGAAGCGAAATCATTGATCGAATCAAAGCCGCAGTCCGGTTATTTTGTTAGCCGCTTATCTTTCCAGCGGCTGCCGCTTCCCGAAGTAAGCAAGCCTTCATCTGCTACTAACAACAAAGAGCCCGAAGAATTGACCAGGAAGGTTTTTGCCAGTATGGGTAAAACCGATCTTACACTTTTTTCCGTTGGCGTACCTTCCGGTGAGCTGCTGCCGCTGGCAAAGCTGAACAAGGAAATAATGCATGCTACCCGTGGATTAAGCGATAGCGGTACTGCCTATGAAGCGCTGCAGGGCAATGAAAAATTGCGGAGATTAGTCGCCGCACGATCCATATACTGGGGCGGTCATCTTCGCGAAAATGACCTGGTAACTACTGCAGGAGGCATGAATGCTTTGTCCTTTTGCATGATGGCTTTGGCGAAACCAGGCGATACTGTAGCCATGGAAAGCCCCTGTTACCCAGGCAGCTTACGGCTGGCCAGAAGCCTGGGCTTAAAGGTGATTGAGCTGCCTACACATCCCACAACAGGGATCGAGATCGACGCTTTAAAAAAAGTGATCCCAAAGATCAACCTGTGCCTCCTGGTTCCGAATTTCAATACACCGCTGGGCAGTTGTATGCCCGATGAGCATAAAAGGGAAGTGGTGCAGCTGTTGGCGAAGCATCATATCCCGCTCATAGAGGATGATATCTATGGTGATCTTTATTTTGGCGCACAACGTCCTACATGCTGTAAGTCATTTGATAAAGAGGGAACCGTGTTATGGTGCAGTTCTGTTTCCAAAACACTGGCGCCGGGTTATCGTGTGGGTTGGGTAGCGCCGGGCAGGTACAAGGAACAGATCCTGAAACTAAAACTGGTGCATGCTATCTCATCACCTTCCCTTACACAGGAGGCTGTCGCCAATTTCCTGAAAAGCGGGCGCTACGACAATCATCTTCGTAAGCTGCGACAGGCTTTGCAGCAGAACTATCAACAATACATCCATGCGATAGCGGAGTATTTCCCGGAGGGTACAAAGACAAGCAGGCCACAGGGTGGCCTGGCTTTATGGGTGGAATTTGATAAAACGATCGATACCGCAGAACTGTTTGACCGCGCTATTAAGCAGAAAATAAGCATTGCCCCGGGAAGGATGTTTACGTTGCAGGATCAGTTTAATAATTGTATGCGGCTTTCCATTGGATTGCCTTTTTCGGAGGAAGTGGAACATAAATTAAAGCAGCTCGGTAAAATGGTAAGGTCAATGCAATGAGTGTCCGATACTGAACATCGCCTGTTCTAAATTAAGACAAGCCTATGGGCATACCAAAGGATAATTAATTGAAAATCAGTATTGAACCTGTCTGGCATAATTTTGTATCTGGCCCTTAGCTGGTATCCGCAAATATCTTCTATGGTTAGAAACTACTTCAGAACCGCCTTCAGAGTATATACCCGCAATAAGGTATTTACCGCCATTAACGTATTGGGATTATCCGTAGGCATCGGCGCCGCCTTGATCATTTTCCTGATCGTACAGTTTGAATACAGTTATGATAAGGTAGAGAAAGATGCTGACCGTATTTTTCGTGTAGTGATGGACATGAAATTTGGCGGGAACGAAGGACATTCTGCAGCAGTGCCCGCACCATTGAGCGGCGCAGCGCAACGTGAAGTGCCGGGTATTGAATCGGTAGTGCCTGTTATGCAGTTCCAGGGTGATGGAACGGCTACAGTAAGTGTCAAACGTAATGGAATATCTCAGCCCACCGTTTTTAAGAAACAGGCTAAGGTTGTATTTACCAATCCGCAATATTTCTCATTGCTGCCTTTTCAATGGGTCGCAGGCGCTCCGGTATCTTCATTAAAAGATCCCTTCCAGGTGGTGCTTACAGAGAGCAGGGCAAAACAATACTTCCCTTCAACCGGGATAGGGGAGATGATCGGTAAACAGATCCGGTATAATGATGATCTCTCTGTAACGGTAACGGGTATTGTAAAAGACCTGGATGCACACACCTCGTTCGCGGGGCTTGAGTTCATTTCCTTTGCCACTATCGCCCAAACACATTTGCAGCATGAATTTATGATGAACGTGTGGAGCGACTGGATGGCGTCTTCCCAGGTGTATATAAAACTGGCGAAGGGAACTGTAGCTGGGAATACCGAAAAACAGCTGAATGTATTGCTGAATAAGTACAATGATAAAGCCAGCAGGGATGATGCAAACTATATGCGTTTTCATCTTCAGCCGCTAAGCGATGTTCATTTTAACAGTGCGTACGCAATCTTCTACCAGCGCCTGGCCCATGAGCCCACTTTACGGGGTTTATTGGTGATTGCCGCGTTTCTGCTACTGCTGGCCTGTATTAATTTTATAAACCTTAGTACGGCTAATGCTTCACATCGCGCTAAGGAGATCGGTGTGCGAAAAACAATGGGAGGTTCCAGGCAGCAGCTGATCTTCCAGTTCCTGGGCGAAACTTTTTTATTAACGCTCCTGGCATCCTTTATATCTTTCTTCCTGGCGCCCTTGCTGCTGGGCTTTTTTGCTGATTATACACCTCCCGGGCTTGCATTCCGGCCCCTGCATCAGCCTTATATTTTCCTCTTCCTCCTGGGCCTGTCGCTGCTGGTGAGTTTTCTTTCCGGGCTGTATCCGGCCTTCATTTTATCAGGGCACAAACCGGTAAATGCGCTGAAAGATCAGCTGGGAATGGGTAATAACACCAGGCACGCATGGATAAGAAAAACATTGACCGTATCGCAGTTTGTGATTGCACAGTTCTTTGTCATCGCGACTGTGATCGTCAGTAAACAGATCAACTATGCACTGAATGCTGATATCGGCTTTAGGAAGGATGCCATCCTTAGTTTTAATGTGTCCTCCCGCGATACGCTTGTTGGCCGCCGCACTGCCTTGCTGAATGAAATAAGCGCTATGCCCGGTGTACAGCTGGCAAGCAGGGGATTTTTAGCGCCTGCGGCAGATGGGATCTCCTTTGCCAGTATCAGCTATGCAGGTGCTCCGGAAGATAGTAAAGAAATGGTGCAGCTGCGTTGGGGAGATACCAACTACCTGAAGCTGTTCAATATAAAACTGCTGGCAGGAAGAAATATTGAGCAGAGTGATACCATCAGAGAGTTCCTGGTAAATGAAACCTATGCCCGGCAACTTGGTTTTGCGTCGTCTGCAGACGCTGTAGGAAAGCAGCTGGATTTTAACAATAAAAAGATGTCTATTGTGGGTGTCATGCGTGATTTTCATACGCAGTCGTTTCACGGAAAAATGGGCCCCGTGGTATTTGCAGGATGTACAGACCGGAGTTACCAGTTTTATGTGTTACTACGGACACAACATCAGGCCTCCTGGTCGAAAACCATTTCCGCGATCCGGCAAGCTTATAACCGTCGCTATCCCAATGAGGATTTCACGTATAAATTCCTGGACGATACCATCGCGCAGTTCTACCTGGCAGAGCAACGTACAGCAGGTCTCTTACGCTGGGCTACCGCTTTGTCTGTGCTCATCAGCTGCCTCGGACTGCTGGGCCTTGTGATATACACCATCAACACCCGCACCAAAGAGATAGGGGTCAGAAAAATACTGGGCGCCACAGTTATGAGCATTGTTTCCCTCTTATCCAGGGATTTTGTCCGGCTGGTACTGATCGCTTTCGTTATTGCCGCGCCCCTGGCCTGGTGGGCTACCAACAAGTGGCTGGACAGCTTCGCCTACAGAACGGCTATGAGCTGGTGGGTGTTCGCATTATGCGGCTTGTCCATGCTGCTGATCGCCCTGGGCACTTTAGGTATACAAACGATCAGGGCGGCGATGGCAGATCCGGTAAAAAGCCTCAGAAGAGAATAACCTACAATTCCAAAGCGCAGGTCGGTAAATTCCCGGACTTAAGCCGTAATTTTACATCGTTGATCCGGTTTAACGTTCTTTAAGCAGGACTGTGACGTATTCTTGCAGGATGATCTGATACTCCGGGTCATAAAATCGAATTGTATGAGAAGACTGACCTGCTTTTTACCGGGAATTTTCCTGGTGCTTTCTACGGCGACCGTATACGCGCAAAAGGAAGAACAGCCTTTACCCGGCTGGGCAACTACCCCGGTAACGCCGGATGGGACCCTGAATGAGTGGCCCACTCCCCTGAGATATATAGACGACCAGAACCGCCTGACCTACGATATATTCAACGATGGCGAGAACCTGTACCTGGCCGTCAGCACTACCGACGAGGTCACCCAGGTGAACATCCTGCGCGGCGGCCTCACCTTTGCCATAAACATCAAAGGCAAGCGGAAAGAAACTACTTCCCTGACCTATCCGCAGATAGCAGGGAGCGTGCTCTTTGCACAGCGCCGGAACAGCGCCCAGGCTAATGCCAATGGCAACAGCCGCTACGGACGGCCGTCGGCATCAGACCGCCCCGTTCCTTCTGACCTTTACCGGGAGCTGCGCCCTCATATGAATAATGCCGGTGTAAGGGAAATGATCGGCTTGTCTGACGGTACGATCGACGTGGCCCAGCGTAAAACGGGTATCGCTGCGGAGATCACCCTCACCGAAGGAGACTCGCTGAACCTGGAATTTGTGATTCCCCTGTCAAAACTGGGGATAACAGCCGGCTATACCAAAGACATCGCCTATGGTGTTGCCGTCAATGAGAGTAATATAGACGGTGGTGGCCGGAGCGGCGGCAGACGCGGGGGCGGATTCAGCGGAGTAGGTTTTGGTCTTGGTGTTGGCGGCGGAAGCTATGGCTCGGGCATCGGCGGCGGTGTTGGAATAGACCTGGGAAGCATTGGTGGCGGCCGGCGTAATAGCGGCGGCGGAAACGGCAGGAGCGGAGAGATGTTATGGGTGAAGCAGCCGCTGGCGAAAGGAGATAAATAAATCATCACACATACCAGGCTTTTTATGATCCGGAGTAAATACTCCGGATTTTTTATTGTAAATCAACCAGTTAACCTTTTCTGTCTTTTTACCCCCGCTACATTTTTCTCATTTTTTGCTACAAAAATTACATTCCAAACCCCACATAAAACGGTACTTCATACCCGACAATACAAGTGCTGGCTCACACCACCTAAAGCCAAAATCTGATACGATCCGCGAACACTGAGTGACATTCCACCACCATCCTCAGGCATCCATTCCGGCATCCACGTTTGCGAGCACCCCCTTAAAACCAATGAAAACATGAACAAAATGTCAAAGAATTCCACCCGCTTGCTGCTGATCAAGCTGCTCTTATTTTCCACCTTGCTGGCCAATGCCCAAAGCCGCACGGTCAGGGGGAAGGCCTCATCGGCCGACAAAGGAACACCGCTCCCCAATGTAACGGTGCTCCTGAAAGGGTCCAATTACAGGACCACCACCGACGCCAATGGCGACTTTTCCATCCAGGTGCCGGGCAACAATGCCGTGTTGCTGTTTTATTTAGTAGATTATACTACGAAGGAAGTTCCCGTGGGCGACAAAAGCACCCTGGACATCCCCCTGGAATTAAAGAACGAAAACCTGGGTGAAGTAGTGGTGGTAGGTTACGGAACAGTGAAAAAGTCAGACGTTACCGGGGCCGTGGTATCCCTGAAATCAAAAGATCTTACCCCTGGCGCCAATATCAACGTGGAGCAGACCTTACAGGGACGGGCCTCCGGCGTACAGGTATACCAGAAAAGCGGTGAGCCGGGAAGCGCCATGAGCGTAAAGATCCGCGGCGCCAGCTCTATTACCGCGGGTAACGACCCCTTGTACGTGATAGACGGGATGCCGGTGAATAACCTGTCGCCTGTAACAGGCAGCGGTGCAGGCTTTGTAGCTACGCCTAATCCCCGTAACCCGCTGAACAGTCTGAACCCTGCGGATATCGAATCTATTGAGATCTTAAAAGACGCTTCTGCCACAGCCATCTATGGTTCCCGCGGCTCCAACGGCGTGGTGATGATCACTACTAAAAAAGGTAAGAGCGGGAAACTAACCGTGAACTACAGCGCCTACTACGGTGTGCAAAAGGCATCCAACTCGCTGGAAATGCTCACCGGCCAGCAATATAAAGAGGTATTGAATTCGATCATTGACGCCGGTGGCGGGGTAGCTTCAGAAAGAGTAACCAATGATCCTGTGAATGTGGACTGGCAACGGGAACTGTACCGCTCCGCTTCCGTGCAAAGCCACGATCTTTCTTTCTCCGGAGGGAAAGACAATACCCGCTTCTACGCTTCCCTGGGCTATTTTAACCAGGAAGGCGTGCTGCAGAATTCTTCCGTAAAGCGTTACACTGCCCGACTGAACCTGGAGAACAGCGTTGCGCAGAAATATGCCTTCGGCATTAATTTCAACACCTCTTATATAAGAGACAACTATAACTCCGTAGGTATCGGCGTAAACGAGAACGGCAGCGCTTTGTATGCCGCTATCAATTATGATCCTTCCTATCCGGTGTACAATCCGGATGGTAGCTATAACCGCTCTCCCTACATGACCACCATTGACCACCCGCTGATCCTGGCAAACGGACAGTATGCCAACAGCGATGGTTTCCGGACTTTCGGCACCGTGTACGGCGAGTACTTTTTCATCCCGGGTCTTTCGCTTAAGCTCAAAGGCGCCGGTGATGTGAACATTACCCAGCGCAATACCTGGCTCGATCCTTCCACCATACTCGGTTCTCCTACCGGTGGTATCGCTTCCATCAACACCGGTAACGTGAACTACTATATGGGAGAGGCGACCGTCAACTATAAAAAAGATTTTGGAAAAGATCATGCCCTGAATGCAGTGGCAGGCGGCACCTACGAACATTTCGGCTCCAACTCCTTTGGAGGTAACGGTCGTGGCTATGCGCTGCCTGATCTTACCTACAATGCGATAGGCACCGGTAACAGCACCCTGAACCAGATTGGCAGCGGCCGCGCATCTACCAAGATCGTTTCCTTCCTGGGCCGTGTGAACTATACCTTTAAGGACCGCTACCTGCTTACCGCGAGCTTCAGAGCAGATGGCTCTTCCCGCTTCGGTTCCAATAACCGTTTCGGTTATTTCCCTTCTGCTGCACTGGCCTGGAAAATGCACGAGGAATCTTTCTTGAAGGGCGTGAGCTTTATTGATGAACTAAAGTTCAGGGTGAGCTATGGTGTGATCGGCAATCAGAACATTGCCAACTATCTTTATATCACTACCTTCTCCGGTGGCGGCGATGCCGTATTCGGTGGCAACCGTTATACTTCCCTGGCGCCCTCCCGCGTGGCCAATCCCGATCTGAAATGGGAAGCGGCGAAGCAGGCGGATATAGGTATCGACTTTGCATTGTTCGATAATCGTCTTAGCGGCTCCATTGAATATTATGACCGCCGCACATCTGATCTCTTGCTGGATCTGCCGCAGCCTTTAAGCACCGGTTTCGGCGTAAAAACGCAGAACATTGGCCGCATGAAGAACACCGGTATTGATTTACACCTGGCCGGCGATGTATTCCGCAGCAGCCATGGATTTAACTGGAACATCGGCGCCGTGCTTTCTACCGTGAAGAATGAAGTGCTGAGTCTCGGACCTTTATCACAGATCCTGACCGGTGGCGCAGGTTTCATTTCCAATGCCAGCATCATCAGGCCCGGCGCATCTCTCGGATCGTATTATGGATATGAAGTGCTGGGGGTATGGCAATCGCACGACGATTTCTCTACAGCGCCCGCAGGCGTTAAGGCGGGTGATCTGAAATTCAGAGATGTAGATGGGAATAAACAGATCAATGCAGACGACCGCGTGATCCTGGGTAAATCCCTGCCTGATTTCACTTATGGTATCACCAATACTTTCAGCTTTAAAAGAGTATCGCTGTCCGTATTCCTGGAAGGCTCACAAGGCGCCAGCATACTGAATAATGCGGCGATTGACAGCTATTTCCCTGTTAGCTTCAGACGAAACAAACTGGCAAAGCCTTACCTGAACCGCTGGACACCAGAGAATCCTACCAACGAATATCCTTCATTCGTGAATCCTACTTCACAGGGTCAGCAAACAGTGAATTCGAGAACGGTGGAAGATGCCTCTTACCTGCGCCTGCAATCTGTACGGCTCAGTTATGATTTCAAGCTGCGTGGCAAAGTGATCAAAGGGCTGCAGGCTTATGTAACAGGTCAGAACCTTTTCACCATCACCAACTATTCCGGTATTGATCCTGCTGTAAACTCCATTGGCGATGATATCCTGAAAATAGATTACAGCTCTTACCCGATGACCCGCAGCTTCCTGTTCGGCATCAATGTTCAATTCTAAAAACGCGTTTATGCAAAAGCTCATCATACTATCTTTTATTATCGTTTCATTACTCGGACAAACAGCCTGTGAAAAGGCGCTGGATGTAACGCCTCCCGGCGAGTTCGCGCCCGGCAACGTGCTCACTACAGATAAAGGGATCCGTTCCGTATTATTCTCTGCCTACGCAGGCATCCAAAACCCGACGCCTTCACGTTACCTTATTAACAATGCAGAAGTAACAACGGATGTTGGCTATAACACCGGCGGTGCAGAAAACCTCACGCTCTCCCAGCTGATCAACTTTACCTGGGATGCTTCCCTGGGCACCTTACAGGCAGATGTTTGGGCCCCCACTTATCGTACCATCCGTGATGCGAACATTGTGCTGGAAAACATCGCCAACGTAAATACCACTGACGCCAACAAGAAATTATACGCTGCAGAGGCCCGCTTCCTGAGAGCATATGGATATGATCTGCTGTATAAATGGTTTGGTCCTGTTCCCCTGCGCACTTCCAGCACTTCCGAAGCCACACTGGCAAGAGCTACAGACGAACAGATGAAGGCTTTTATTGAAGCTGAGCTGACAGCTGCTACTACTGATCTGCCAGATCCTGGTAAAGAAGAAGCTTTTGCAAGGGCCAATAAAGGCATGGCCGCCAGTGTACTGGCCAAATTCTATCTCAATACCAAACAATGGCAGAAAGCTGCTGACGCCAGCCGCCAGGTAATGAATTACAATTATTATCAGCTGTTCCCTGCTTATCAGAACATGTTCAGGGTAGAGAATGAAGGCAATAAGGAAATGATCATGGTGCATCCCTGCCGCAACCAGGATGGCTTTGGCAACTGGTACACTGCAGGGGCGCTGCCTCCGGGTTTCAAAACATCCGCGCAGGTCCCTGAATTTGTGTGGACAACTGCCATGGCCAATTTCGCCACACAGTACAGGATGCGCTCCGGGTTCACCAATACCTTCGATACCATCAACGATAAGCGGGCTATCCTGCTGTTACGTCACTATACAAATACGAACAATGTAGCAGTGAATTTATTAGCCACTGCTGATAACGTGAGAAGCCTGAAATACTGGGATAATGCTACTGTAGGCAATCACAGTGGCAACGATGTGCCGATCATTCGCTATGCAGACATCTTACTGAGCCGTGCTGAGGCATTGAACGAATTGAGCGGTCCTACACAGGAAGCATTGGACCTGATCAACCAGGTAAGGGCCCGGGCAGGCATTGCCAATCTTAGCCTGACAGACGCTACCAGTAAAGAAGTGCTGAGAGACCTCATCCTCCGCGAAAGAGCATGGGAGTTTTACAGCGAAGGACTGAGAAGGGAAGACCTGCTGCGGCATAACAAATTTATTTCATCGGCAATCACAAGAGGTGTTACCGTAGCGGCAGACAAGCACAAGCTGTTCCCCATACCGCAAACGGAAATTGACGCCAACCCGGCATGTAAGCAAAACGAGGGGTATTAAGCATTTAAGCTAAAGGAAGTATTATAATGATTAGACTGAGAAATGCAATTGCAGGCCTGGCCTGTTTGATTGCGCATTCATCCTGTGGACAGCCCGCATCATACAGTAATCCGGCAGCACCGGTAGGAGACCCTGCTTTAACAGTACCTGTATCCGTTGCGCCCCTGATGGACCAATGGATGCGGGATACCTACGTGATGACAGGACCAGATGGATACTATTATATGACCGGCACCACCGCCACGCCCGGCCGTGTGTTTCCCAAGGGCCGCGTGCATTGCTGGGATTATAACGACGGCCTGTATCTGTGGCGATCAAAAGACTTGCAGCAATGGGAAGCGATGGGACTGATCTGGAGCTTTGACAAGGATGCTGCTCCCTGGCAGCAAAAAGGAAAACCATTGGAGCCGGGCGCTATGTCGCCCAACAAAGACCGCCTGGATTCCTTTTACCGTGCCGTATGGGCGCCGGAATTACATTACATCAGCAGCAAAAAGAAATGGCTGCTGATCGCTTGTCTGAACGGCGGTATGGGCTCCTTCGTACTGGAAAGTATTTCCGGTAAACCGGAAGGGCCTTACCGGAACATCAAAGGGAATGGGCAAAAGGCTATCTTCCCGAATATTGATCTCAGCCTCTTTGAAGATGAGAAAGGTGAGGTATACCTGGTAGGGCATAATCATTTCATCGCCCGTATGAAAGATGATCTCAGCGATATTGCCGAACCCTTCCGCAGGCTGAAGGAAACGCCCTACCAGCCGGACCCGTACATCGAAGGTGTTTTCCTTACAAAGCACGAAGGTAAATACCAGCTGCTGCAAACTGTCTGGTCAGTAAAGAAAGCAGACGGTACTTTTACTTATCTGCGAAATGATAAGAACAAGCAGGATTCTTTGTACAGCTATGATGTAGTAGTGGCAACGGCAGATAACATCTATGGCCCTTACGGTCCGCGCTATGCAGCCATCTTACAGGGTGGTCATAACAATCTCTTTAAAGATAAGAACGGCCGCTGGTGGTCCACAATTTTCTTTAACCCAAGAGGTATCATGGGCACAAAATTTACTGTAACCTGCAGGCCCGGCCTGGTGCCCGTAAAATGGGAGAATGGTAAATTAAGACCGGATACCTCTTTCAAATTAAAGTAACATGGTCAGGAGAATTTTTATAGCACTGATGGCCTTGCTCCCTGCAGCGGTATACGCACAGGAGATAGGCGCCAACTTTAACCACGATCCGGAGATCATTGATATGGCGGTATTGCGGAGAACGCCGGTGGAATGGGTCCGCACCACGCCTTACATTTTTGAGTATATCAATGGTGAGAAGGATCCCGCTACAGGGGCCGGCCTTCAAAAAGTGATCGACGCTGCAAAGGCTGGTTATAAAGTGGCTTTCGGTTTCCGCTGGGATTTCAAAAAGTATAAGCTGCGCATACCACAGCCCGGATCTGCGGAAGAGAAAAAGTATTTCGCAACGGCCACCGCAATATTAGAGCGTGTGGGCCCTTACGTTGATGTGTTCAAGTTAGGCAACGAGCCTAACCTGGAAACCATGGAACCAGACCTGCAGCTGAATGAGGAAGGAATAGTACCGCTGGTGAGATTCACTGAAAGACTGCTGGATGAAGTGGTGGAACCTTATTACAAAAAGCATCCGGAGTTGACGTGCCCTGATGTGTATACCGGATCATTGCCTACGCTGTTTGAGGAACAACAACAGCAAAAGCCAGGCGTGCAGGGATTGATACGTTTAGCGCAGGAGAACAGCCGCATTAAAGGATTGTCTGTCCATCTGCACATCAGTGACTCCACAGATATGGACAAAGCATTTCAATTTGTCCGTTCTGTCATGCCTGATAAGCCGATCATTATTCCGGAGTTCTCGCTCTTCCGTTTGTATAACCAGCATTTATCTGATGAACTGGGCAGCACGGAAGCGGGGGTGAAATTCGCTGCTAAGTATCATTACCAGCCCGGCATGAAGCTGTACGAATGGTATAGTAAAGCGAATACAGAGAAAGTAAGCGCAGCAGAATGGTCGGATCTCTTTGCTTCGCGCGCCTGGTTTCCGCCGCATTTTATGCAAACTTATTACCGTTACTTTCAAAAGTACGGTGTAGTGCTGGCAACATATGGTTACCTCAGTCAGTCTGCTCCTGCAAAGGTGACGCCCAATACGCCGATATGGTTTGTGAATCCGATCTTCCCTATGAAAAGCCTGCAGCGGCAGGCAGATGGGGGATATACGCCTAATCCTTTATGGTTTGATGATTTTGTAGCTATTACCAATCGCGGAAAGCAACTGGCCCGTACAAAGCCTAACATCATCATCTTATATGCAGATGATCTGGGTTACGGTGATCTGGGATGTTACGGCGCAAAGGCAGTGAAAACTCCCAACATCGACCGTCTTGCCGCCAAAGGCTTGCGCTTTACGGATGCACATTGTACAGCGGCTACCTGTACGCCCTCCAGGGTTTCGCTATTAACCGGCGTTTATGCTTTCCGTAACAATGCGGCCATCCTTCCGGGAGATGCTCCTTTGCTGATCCGGCCGGGAACAGTCACATTACCCGGTGTACTGCAGCAGGCTGGCTACACCACCGCCGTAATAGGTAAATGGCATTTAGGCCTTGGTAGTGGTACCATCAACTGGAATGGGCATATTGCGCCGGGGCCTAATGAGATCGGGTTCGATTATTCTTTTATTATTCCGGCAACTACAGACCGTGTGCCAACGGTATTTGTAGAGAACGGCCAGGTGCCTGACCTGGACCCTGCTGATCCTATTGCCGTGAGCTATGCGGGAAAGATAGGTAATGAGCCTACGGGGCTTTCTGATCCGCAGCTATTGAAGCAGCGGGCAGATACACAGCATAGCAACACGATTGTCAACGGCATCAGCCGCATCGGTTTTATGACTGGCGGACAACGCGCCCGATGGGTGGATGAAAATATTCCGCTGGTGCTGAATGGTAAGGCGAAAGATTTTATCATCAGTCACAGGAGCCGGCCTTTCTTTCTCTATTATCCCTTTCCAAACATACACGTGCCCCGTACGCCTAACAAAAGATTTGCAGGCACAACAAAGCTTGGGCCCCGTGGCGATGTGATCGCAGAAATGGACTGGATGGCTGGTGAGATCACGCGGCTGCTGGATTCTCTGGGAATTGCAAAAAATACATTGATTATATTTAGCAGCGACAATGGTCCTGTACTGGGCGATGGCTACGAAGACGCTGCCGAAAAGCTGAACGACGGCCATCAACCCGCGGGGATATTCCGGGGTGGAAAATACAGCGCCTTTGAGGCGGGCACCCGGGTATCCACTGTTACCTGCTGGCCGGGCCACATACAGCCTGGCGTTTCCGCTGCTCTTTGCTCACAGGTGGATCTGCTGGCGTCCCTTGCTGCATTAACGGGGCGGGAATTACCGTCGGGCGCTGCGCAGGATAGCCGCAATGCATTGGATGTATGGCTTGGCAGATCGAAGCAGGGCCGCAAATATCTGCTGGAAGAGTCTTACACCCTTTCCCTCCGCAAAGATGCATGGAAGTATATTGCTCCACAGCAAAAGCCTGTGCCCGACTGGCTGCAAAACAAAAAAATAGAAGCAGGGTTGAAGCAGACGCCGCAGCTGTACGATCTGCAGCATGATCCCGCTGAAGCGCATAACCTCGCTGCACAGCATCCGGAAATAGTAAACGATTTGAAACGAGAACTGGAAAAACTGATATTATGAACAAACTGGCTGTACTCTTAGCATCGATCACTTTAATATCCTGTGCAGGAAGCCGTAAGAACAACCAGGCCGTAAATAAAGAAGAACGGCCCAACATTGTGCTGATCCTGGCAGATGACCTGGGCTATTCAGACCTGGGCTGTTATGGTGGTGAAATTCAAACACCCAACCTCGATTACCTGGCGGCAAACGGACTGCGATTCAGACGTTTTTACAACACCTCGCGTTGCTGCCCTTCCCGGGCATCCCTGCTCACCGGTTTATACAACCAGCAGGCAGGTATCGGCGAAATGACAACAGAAAGACCAGAGCCCGGCTACCGTGGCTATCTCACAGAGAATACTGTTACACTGGCGGAAGTATTGAAAGATGCGGGCTATCATACCGCTATGTCAGGTAAATGGCATGTGTCAAATACAGTGGAGCAGCCCACAAAGGAAGCACAGCTGAAATGGCTGAACCATCAGGCTGTTCATCCTTATTTCTCGCCGCTTGAGCAATACCCGGTAAGCAGGGGATTTGAAAAATATTACGGCAACATCTTCGGTGTAGTGGATTATTTTGATCCCTTCAGTCTGGTGAACGGCACAACGCCTGTTGAGCAAGTGCCGAAAGATTATTATCATACAGATGCTATCAACGACACGGCTGTCAGCTATATTAAATTCTTCAGCAAGGACGACAAACCCTTCTTCCTCTATGTAGCGCAAACAGCGCCGCACTGGCCGCTGCAGGCTTTACCCGGGGACATTAAGAAATACGAGAACACTTACAAGGCCGGCTGGGATGCTATCCGCGAAGCCCGCTATAACAAGATGGTAAAGTTAGGACTGATCGATCCTGCTACCACGCCCTTATCACCCCGTATCAATAAAGAAGGGAGCTGGGATAAAAATCCTGATAAGGAATGGGATGCAAGAGCGATGGCCGTTCACGCCGCCATGGTAGACCGCATGGATCAGGGCATTGGCCGCATCATCCAGGCATTAAAAGATGCTGGCAAACTGGATAACACGCTCATCATATTCCTGAGCGATAATGGCGCCAGTCCTGAAAACTGTATGCGCTACGGCCCAGGCTTCGACCGTCCAGGACAAACCAGGGACGGGCAGGCGATCAGCTATCCTGTGAACAAAGATGTGCTGCCTGGTCCGCAAACCACTTTTGCTTCTATCGGCGAAAGATGGGCCAATGTTGTGAATACACCTTACCGCTATGCTAAAGCACAATCTTATGAAGGCGGTGTGCGCACGCCCATGATCGCATACTGGCCGAAAAATATCAAGGCTAAGGGCGGATTTACAGATCACCTGGGGCATGTAATGGATTTTATGCCCACTGTCCTGCAGCTGGCAAAAGCATCTTATCCTACCACTTATAAAGGGCACAACATCACACCGTATACGGGCCTGAGCCTGCTGCCATCCTTTGAAGGCAAAGCAGGGAAAGAACATGATGCGCTCTGCAACGAACACTTCAACGCCCGCTATATCCGTAATGGCGACTGGAAACTGGTGTCCCTGTCAGGCGATACCACCTGGCATCTGTACAGGATCAACCAGGATGAGACCGAGCTGAATGACCAGGCAGGCCAGCATCCTGATATGGTTTCCAAAATGGCTGCACAGTGGCGCCAATGGGCCAACACCCACAATGTATTTCCTAAACCCGGTAAAAAGTAAAGCTATGTTTATAAAAAGATCAATGGTATTATTGGCCTGTGGCCTCTTATTTATCACTATGGCCAATGCGCAGGGCAAATGGACAGCCGCCAAGGCAAAAGACTGGTACGCGAAGCAAGGATGGCTGCGAGGCAGTAATTTCCAGCCCTCCACTGCTATTAACCAGCTGGAGATGTTCCAGGCAGAAACATTCGATACGGCTACCATTAACCGCGAACTGAGCTGGGCGCAAAACCTGGACTTCAATGTGATGAGGGTGTACCTGCATCACCTTTTATGGGCAGGAGATAAAGAAGGATTCAAGAAAAGGCTGGACACTTACCTGGCCATCTCTTCCAGGCACGGTATCAAAACCCTCTTCGTATTTTTTGATGATTGCTGGAATGATACGGCCTGGCTGGGCAAACAGCCCGCGCCTAAAACGGGCGTGCATAACTCTGGTTGGGTAAGGGATCCGGGCACCATGATCTACACGCATCCGGACACTATGAAAGTGCTGGAAGCATATGTAAAGGATGTGCTGACCACTTTCAAAAACGATGAGCGCATCCTGCTCTGGGACCTGTACAATGAACCTGGCAACAACAAACAATTTGGTAAAAGCATGCCGTTGCTGCAGAAAGTATTTCAATGGGCATTTGAAGTAAGGCCCTCTCAGCCGGTGTCAGCAGGCGTTTGGGCAGACGGGCCACAGTTCGCAGCCCTGAACAAATTTCAGCTGGAGAATTCCGATGTGATCACCTACCACAATTACTCGTATATTGACGATCACAAGCATACCATCGATACTTTGAAAAAGTACGGCCGGCCGCTGATCTGCACAGAGTACATGGCCAGGAGAAATGGCAGCTTATTTCAGCTGATCATGCCCCTGCTGAAAGCAGAAAACATAGGCGCCATCAACTGGGGATTTGTAAGCGGAAAAACCAATACCATCTTTGCCTGGGACACGCCGATGCCGGATGGAAAAGAACCGAAATTATGGTTCCACGATATTTACAGAAAGGATGGAACGCCTTTCAGCAAAGAGGAAGAAGCTTTTATCAGGAAGCTGTGTAAATGATATAACGAATGAAACGACTGATCTTTTTTTGTCTACTATTCCTTTCCTATCAGAGCATGGGGCAGCCTATACGCTTCCGGAACTATTCGGTAGCCGAAGGGCTGCCATCCAGCACTGTACGAGCGATCGCACAGGATGACCAGGGCTACCTCTGGTTTGGTACCAAGAACGGGATCAGCCGTTTTGACGGATATCAGTTCAGGAATTTCCAATACAAAAAGAATGACACCAGTTCCCTGGGCAATAACTTCATACATTGTATCACCAGGGTAGACAGCACGCATTTATGGATAGGGACCGAGAATGGTGTTTATATACTTGACTTAGAGAAAGAACAGTTCTCGCATTTCGGTCCGCCGAAGGAGAAAACCGTCTATGATATCCTTCGCGACAAGGACGGTATGATATGGTTTGCATCCCGGCTGAACGGTTTATACTGCTATGATCCCGGGAAAAGATCCCTGCAGCATTTCAAGGCAGGCAACTCGGGCCTCTCCAGCGATGAGATCAGCAGGATAGCGCAGGATGATGACGGGAATATCTGGATCGGCACATTCGGGAATGGCATCGACATTTATAATCCCTCCACCGGCTCATTCAGCAACCTGCGTGCTGCAACCAGCGGCTTAAGTAATGATTACATTAATATCGTATACAAAGGCAGAGACGGCGTAATGTGGGCAGGTACCTGGAATGGCGGCTTATGTAAATGGCAGCCCGATCAGCGCCGCTTCCGGGTTTACCGTAATGATGGCAGCCCTTATGCTATCAGGGATAACATTATACGGGCGCTATGCCAGGTGGCGGCTGATAAGATATACGTAGGCACCGAGAAGGGACTGAATGTACTGGATCTCGCAACAGACCGGTTTACGGCATATACCAACAAAGCCGATGATCCGTTCAGCATCAGTGATAATGCCATTTATTCTATATTTCCGGACAGAGCAGGTACGATGTGGGTAGGTACCTTTTTTGGCGGAGCCAGTTACTTTAATGAAAAGGGACCGGCTTTTGACCTGTATTACCCCACAGGAGAGCCGTCTGCGCTGTCTGGCCGTGCCGTGAGCTGTTTCCTGGAA
>Ga0209758_1001137_pt1 | contig 34147 bp, 23 predicted proteins | sample AraplaMF_Col_mMF_FD_184258 | JGI IMG/M metagenome (GOLD analysis project Ga0209758, IMG submission 184258) | Arabidopsis root microbial communities from the University of North Carolina, USA - plate scrape MF_Col_mMF (SPAdes) (version 2) | ecosystem: Host-associated > Plants > Roots > Endosphere... | reverse complement strand
ACTCCGCAGCACGATGGTTGGTACGGTGATTCCGATTTTAGATGAGTACGAGGGAATGCTGGTGGCTAAGGCCGAACGTTTTAGTTTTGATTTCGGGATTAGCCGAATCCTGGCTGTTGCTGCGATCAGCATCTCCCTGGCGGGTTGCGGAGGCTTCATTCCGTTAGACGCTCCGGATGCGGCCGCGACGCAAACAAATGCAGCACTGGTAACCGAGCCGACCGTGCCGCTCGCCTATGCCCTGATGCCGGTCAATCCGGCGGTCCTGCAGGCGACCAACGCGTTCACGGACTCTTCCGGAAAGATCTTCTCCCGCCTCCCCGGCGGCAATTATCGCGACGTCACGATCGGCATCGGCGACATCGTCACCGTCACCGTGTACGAAGCGCAGGCTGGCGGCCTGTTCATTCCGCGCGAGGCGGGCGTGCGGCCGGGCAACTTCGTCGACATTCCGCGCCAGCAGGTAGACCAGTCCGGCAACATCAATATTCCGTACGCCGGTTCGATCAAGGTCTCGGGGCTGACGCCGCGCGCCGTGTCGAACATCATCCGCGAGCGCCTCAAGGACCGTGCCATCGACCCGCAGGCGGTCGTGAGCGTGGCGGAGCAGCGCGGCAACCAGATCAGCGTGCTCGGCGAGGTCAATTCACCGCAGCGCTTTCCGGTCGACCCGGGCGGCATTCGCCTGATGGGCGCAATCGCGCGCGCCGGCGGCCCGAAATATCCGTCGTACGAGAGCACGATCACGATCAAGCGCGAGGGCCGCACCTACAACGAGTCGATGTCCACGGTGGTGCATAACCCCAGCGAGGACGTGCTGCTCGCCCCCGGAGACGTGGTCTTCCTGACCCGCATTCCTAGGGTCTATATGGCGTTCGGTTCGACGCCTTCTCCGGGATCGATCGGCGGCACCAACAATCGCCGCTTCACATTCGAAAACGACAACATGTCGTTGGCTGAAGCGCTGGCAAAGGCCGGCGGTCTCGATGGCGCGCGCGCCGACTCTAAGTCCATCTACGTCTACCGTTTCGAACCGAAACCGCTGCTCGAGAGCATCGGCATCGCGGTTTCGCAGTTCCCGACAAAGACCGTCCCGGCTGTCTACAAGTTCGACATGAGCAAGCCCGACGGCTGGTTCCAGGCAGACACATTCAGAATGCGTGATCATGACGTGATTTCGGTGGCGGAATCGCCGTCAACCGAATTCATCAAGCTCATGAACCCGCTGAATGCAGCAACGACAAATGCGGGCAATATCAGCTCGGTGGTTGTGAACTCCCAGTGATCGCAGCGGCGGCCCGAACGAGCAGCTTCGTCAAATTCGAACCACATGAGGAAGCTATCTCGTTCGGCCAGTAGAGGAGCTGCGGATCGCAAGGGGTGACCGAGCCGAATGGAGTCGTCTTGAGTTGCCTACAGGGAGAGGTTGCCGTATCCATTGCGACAGCCAGCGGTGCGCGGCCGCTGACGGCCCGCGGCGTGGGCGGCCGCAGGTTCCTTGGCTGCCTCGGGTCGAAGGCGCGGACCAGCTATGGAACAGCATGCGCGGTGGGCGCAGCCGCATTGCCACCATTGGGGCAAGGCCCAGCCGTCCAGCCTCGCGATGACCTGCTCGCCGATGATCACGCCGCATATGGGCCGTCATCTGCCGATCTGGCCCGGATCGTTTTGCCGGTTGGTCCGTTGCCGGCAGGCGGGCCGCCAATTCAGGGTGCCTCTTGAAAATAGTCATCGTCAACACGCTCTATCCGCCGGAAATCATCGGCGGCGCTGAAGTATCCGTTTCGTTGCTCGCGGAGACGCTGGCGCAGCGCGGCCAGCAGGTATCAGTTGTCTGCCTTCAGAGGGGGCAGACACAAACCGTTGACGACCGCAACGGCGTGCGCGTCTACCGCGTGCCGCTGGACAACGACTATTGGCCGTTCGGCCAAGACGTAAAGCCGTCGTCGATGCAGCGCCTGAAATGGCACTTGCAGGATACTTGGAATCGCAAGGCCGCTGCCCGCTTCGCCGAGATTCTCGACATCGAAAAGCCAGATGTCGTCCACACTAATAACCTTACGGGGTTCTCAGTCTCGCTGTGGTCAGAGGCCAAGCGTCGTAACATCAGGATTGTGCACACGTTGCGCGATTATGCGCTGATCTGCAAACGGTCGACGCTGTTTCGAGTGGACTCGACCTGTATGAGGCGCTGCGCGGCCTGCACCGCCATGACCGTACCATACCGCCGAGCCTCGCGGATGGTCGATGCGGTCACATCCAACAGCCAATACGTGCTGGATCGTCACCTCGCGCCCGGCTATTTCACCGACATCCCCTGTCGCGTCATCTTCAATATTGCCGACACGACCAACCTCTCCGCGATGCCGGGGCCTGCCAGCGAAGACTTAGTCTTCGGTTATATCGGGCGCCTGGAGCCCGAAAAAGGCATCGACGTCGTCCTCAAGGCAGCGGAATTGCTTCCCGACGCCGGTTGGCAGCTCAAGATCGCCGGCAGAGGCCTCGAAGCCTATGTGAGCGAGATCAAGGCCCGCACACGAAACAAGCGCATACAATGGCTTGGCTTCACCAAATCGGCCGACTTCTACGCCGGCGTCGACGTCTGCCTGATCAGCTCGGTCTGGCCGGAGCCGCTGCCGCGGACGCTCATCGAGGCGATCGGGGCCGGCAAGGCCACAATTTGTACCACAGCCGGTGGAATACCGGAGATATCTGAGTTTTCTAATCTTGTAGGGAGTTATGAGCCGAACGACCACCAACGGCTCGCCGAACTGATGCAGGCGGGCATTCGCCAGACGGCTCGTTGGAAAAAGACGTCACCGGCCAGACCGGATTTTGCGGAAAAATTCACCCCCGATACGATCAAACGGCAATATTTGGAGATGTACGCCGGCGAGCCCGGGACATCTTCGCAAGAATAAAGGGCTAAAAGCTGCAAGCACCAATGCCACAATGGATATTGAGAAACATTCTTAATGAAGGTCCTCGTTACCTCATCACTCTATCCGACCCCCGGCGCCCCTAAGGTCGTCGGCGGCGCTGAAATATTTGTGCGGCGGCTGGTCGAGAGCCTGGTCGCGGGTGGCGACAAAATCGAGGTGGTTCGTGCCGCGTCCGTGCCGGATCAAAAGGCAGAGCGACACAACGACGTCGACGTCTATTCCGCCCCGAGCCGAAACATCTATCTGCCGTTTACGGAGCAGCGAAGCGCGCCCGCACGTGGCATTTGGCACGCCATCGAAGACTGGCAGCGCACGGTGGACGTCGTGGGTGCCCGTCTCGATGCCTTCAAGCCCGATTTACTGCATTCCAACAATCTTTCAGGCCTTACGACGGCCGTGTGGAAGGCGGCGCGCGACCGGGGCGTCCCGGTCGTCCACACACTGCACGACTATTATCTGACCTGTCCCCGGTGCTCTCGCTTCTCCGGCGGCCGGGCCTGCAGGCACACCTGCTTCAGCTGCAAGCTGCTGACGGTCAACCGCGGCAGCGCAACCAAGCTGCTGAGCGCCGTAGTCGGCGTGAGCCAGCGAATCCTCGACATCCATACCGAACTCGGGTTGTTCGCGAACATCCAGACGCGGAAGGTCATTCGTCATGCATCTGCGCTGGAGCCGGTCGCGCCATCGGCCCCATCCGTTTCGAACGTTTTGAGGCTGGGCTTCATCGGCAGATTGACCGAAGAGAAGGGCATCTACAACCTGGTCAGGGCCGTCGGCTTGTTACCACCCAACTCCGTCCGGCTCGTCATCGCAGGAAATGCCACCGAGGAAATGAAGCAGGAGCTGAGAGATCTGGCGCCGAGCGCGGCGCTAGAATTCCTCGGCTTCGTCGCGCCGGAGAGATTCTACGAGCAGATCGACGTTGTCGTCATTCCGCCGATCTGGGAGGAGCCGGGCCCGATCGTCGTCGCCGACGCGCGGGCCGCCGGCAAGCCGTTTCTTGGAACGAAATTTGGCGGCATTCCGGAGGCCGTCGAACGCGGTGCAATCGGCTGGCTCACCGAACCAGATCCGAAGTCTCTCGCAGAGAGCATCAGCCAGCTCCTGTCGAAACCGGAAGAACTCGCTGCCATGGTCAAAGAACTTTCGCTGCAGACCAACACATACACGTTTGCGAGCGTCGTCGACGAGTATCGTCAGCTATTCGATGGCATCGTCAGCCGGCGGCAGCCGATATGAGAGCGATCTTGGCGCCAATGTGCCGATCGCAGGAAGCAGCGGTTTCGTGAGCTCTCGCGCATCGTGCCACACGGTTCTTGCGCAGGACCATTGCGGCCGGTTGCCAGCAAGTCGCGCACCACGCCCATGATCCGGCTGTTTGCCCTCGCGAGCTTCGTCTATCAAAGCGCAGCTGCGATTGTCCTCATTTTCGTCCTCAGCCATATCCTGGCGCCGGCCGAGTACACGACATTTTCTCTTGCACTCGCCTCGAGCCAATTCCTCTGCGTGCTGATGTTCGAGTGGCTGCAACTGGCGGGCGTCCGTTTCCTGGCGGCGGCGCATGGCGAAGAAGCCGCACGGCTGCGCTCGTCTCTGATCGCGGCGGCACTTCTGAGCGCAACATTATTGATCGGCGCCGGCAGTGCGGCTTCAATTGCGGGACCGCTCCCGCTCCAGGTGGTGGGCCTCGGCCTCACACTGGCCGTTCTCCAGGGCTTTGCCGACCTGAATCTCATGATGATCCGCGTGTCGGACCGGCTCGCGGCTGCAGCCGCGCTCCTGACGCTACGCGCGACCCTTTTGCTGGCCGCGCCCGTGGCGGGTGCACTGATGTTTGGCACCACTACTGCAACATTGGCCGGCGGTGTCCTCGGACAGACTGCCACCCTCGTTGTGGGATGGCTCGCTTACCGCCCTCCCCTGCAAAAGGTGACGTTCCACGTCTTGTTATCGACATGGCGGCATTTTGCCCGGTACGGAATTCCCGCCGCCGGTGCATCGGTCATCCATCTGTCGGTACCGGTCATGATGCGCTTTATCGTCATCAGTGGATTGGCGGCAGCGGGCCCCGCGGCGACAGCCGGATTCTCGATGGCGGTCGACCTGCTGCAACGCCCCTTTGCCGTAATCATCGCTGCGATCCACACGATCAGCTATCCGGACGTAGTCGCTCAGTTCGAACACAGAACCAAGCAGGAGAGCCGCGACGCAATTGGGCGATTCTACGACTTCATCCTCTGCACGACGATCGTCATGCTCGGCGGCCTCATCGGATTTCTTCCCGATGCCGGACGTCTGTTCATCCCCGCGGACGTGCTGACCAGCTTCCTGAGCTATGGCGCGGCGACCGCAGTCTTCTATTTTTTCCATGTCCATCTGCAGTCGACGCTCGCGGTCATCCCGCATCTGACGACATCCTCGGTCAGGCTGGTCGTCATCGCCGCCTGCCAATTGGCGCTGGTTTCGCTGTTCACGACGCTTGCCGTGGCGCGGAGCCTCTCTCCGGCCTCAGTGGTCACGAGCGCCACGATCGCAACGGGCGTCGTCACCATCCTCGGCAGTGGACCGGCGATCCGTAACCGCGCCACCCCGCGATGGTCCGTGGTTGCGGGCGCGACGGTCGCAGCCATGGTAATTGGAGCATCCGAGATGCTGCCGTCCGAGTCGCCAGTCTGGCTCGCCGCGAAGATCGCTATCGCGGCGGTTGCCGTCGCGCTGGTCGCGTGGCACGGCAATTTTCTGTCCGCGACAGGCGGCACGGACCTTCAGCGACGATCAAGGGACAAGTCGTAGATGCGGAGCGTTCGATCGACCATGGGCTCGACGCCGAAAACCTTCTGAGCCCGGGCGATGCAGTTCGCGGCCATGGTCTGACGTGTCGCAGGGTTCGTCAATTTCATGATAGCCTGCTCCAGCGCGGGCACGTCCTCGAACGGGACGATGAATCCGGTTTCGCCATCGACGATCTGGTCGGACGCGCCTCCGGTCGGGGTCCGAACTGGAACGAGGCCGGTCGCCATCGCCTCGACGATGCTCAAAGCAAATCCTTCGAACCGGCTCGGGAGAACGCAGGCATCGGCAGCCCAGAGGACCTCCCGAACATCTCCCATGAAGCCCAGAAACTCGAATGTCTCATTGTCTTTCTCGTCCCCGGAATAGGTGTAGGACCGGATCTCCTTCTCGCGGTCGGCGCCGCCACTTCCAACGAAGAAGCACTTCATCCGGAGCGACAGGCTGGCGTTACCGTCCCGGATATTCCGGATCGACTGAATGAGGAGGTCGTGCCCCTTGACCCACGCGAGACGGGCCGCGAGCAGGCACATGAAATCATTCTCGGCCAGGCCGAACTTCTGCCGCGCTTGCGCCCGTTCGGCCGCCGACGGCGGACGGAAATGCCCGGTATCGATCCCGCCGTAGACCTTCACCAGAGCGTCGCCCCTTCGCATGATGAGGTACTCGCGCAATTGCTCACGGGTCGCCTCGGACAGGAGAATGAGCTTGTCCGGAAAGAACAGGTTGAAAAAGGCGATCTGCACCGGGCTGAACCTGGCTTTCGGCGCATTCTGCACCCGCTCGATGTTGCCGAGGACGGAAGGGTGGTAGGTCGCGACAAAGCGAACCCCCGTCGCGAGGGAGAGCAGCTTCCCCCACATCAGCATGCCGAGCCCGTGGACGTTGATGACCGTGATCTTGCGTTCCCGTATCAATTTTACGAGGCGCATGAAAATTGACAGCGACGGCAATTTCCTCAGTGCCGCGATCTCGTGCCACTCCTCGACGGCAGCCTCCAGCTTCCTACGCTTGTATTCCGACTTCTCGTCCGAGCGCACCTGGCCCGAGACCAGGTAAATGTTCACGCCGCGACGCTGCATCCCCGTCGCCAATGTCTCGCAATAGGATGCTATGCCGTCATTGCAGTTCACCACCTCCACCAGGAACAGGACGTTAGGACGAGCGGCAGTCTCAGTCATTGTTACACTCTGTCATCGGCAACTATAATGTCGGCGGCTTCGCCCGGTACCGGCGGTGAGGCGAGCGCCCTTCAATCGCTCTTGGCACGAAGTGCCCACGCTGTAGTCAGAAACCCCTCTTGGTGAGCTCGGCCGCCTCTTCGGGGGAAAGAGAGCCGCCCGCAAAACGCGACAGAAGGTAAAGCGCGACCTTGGGCGTGTTGATATCGTACATCAAGCCGAACCGGTTTTCGGGAGGTTCCTTAGCCGGCTCGTCAAGCATTTCATAGATCATTACGCTGTCGATGGCCACGTCCTTCTGATCTCTCAGAGCGGTCAGCGTATCGTTCAGGCTCTTCAGGCAGCGCTCCGTCATGGGATCGCCGGGCTTGTTGCCATAATCGGGTTTGTAGATTTCTCCGCAATTGACTTCATTGAACACAACGTGCCGGTTGTAGGACGCCAGCTTCTTGAACAGGTTGTACCGAGGATAGCCTCCGTTCCAGGCCCGGCTCGGATGCTGACCCAGCACCTCGTAATAGTGGTATGAGATCAGGTCAAATCCGACCCCCCTCTCGGCCATGAAATCGAGGAAGCCAAACATTGTCGATGTCGTGTTCAGCACCTTCTTCAGGTGAAGACCGCTCTCCTTGTTGATCTTGTCGATCGCATCCGAAGCGCCGCGAAGCACCGCCGCCCAATCCTCCATGATCGGCTGCTCGAATTCCTTCGCGGTCCCTCCACGGCCGAACAATCTCTTGCCGTCGGCGTCTTTGGCCAACAGGTTTATCTCGTTGCCCAGTTCCCATTCGTCGATATCGTTCTTGAACTGGGACACGAAGTCGTAGGTTCGATTGAAGCCCTGCTTGTAGAGCGCCGCACGATCGCCCGCCGGATAGTTCCCGCCGTCGGTGCGGTCACCCCATGCAAAGCCGAACATGACAAGCATGCGCAGGGATATTCCGTAGGACTTCGCCAAGGGGATCATGCGCCTCAGCATCGGGGCCTCCACGGGCTCGGTATCCCTCGTGAGATTCACGCCGGTCCTGTACTGGGTCAGGCCGCGCGCCTTCATGACCTTGAAAATGGGCTCCAGATCCATCTTCTTCGAGGGCGGCCCGACGACCCCCCATTCCAGCGCATTCGCCGGCAGAGGTTGGATAATCGTGACCGCGCAGATCGCGGCGAGGGCCACGGAGCGTCCCCACATTGAAATCACCCTTGCTGCACGGCCAACGATGTCCGACACGGTTGTTGGCATGGAGATCACCTGTTGACTCTCGAATGTTGCCCGACAGCGCCAGCGTTCAATGCCGGTACAATTGCTTAACTTTAACGCGCTGCAAATGCCGGGTCCACCCTGAGAAACCGGCGCCCGATTTCAATGCGGCCCGCGCTTCGCGCGACGAAGACGAGGATCGCCCAAATCGAAACTTCATACGCCGGACCACGCATAGCCTTAACGTTGTCCGAACGGCGCACCACTATCGCAGGCGAAAACTCATCCGAACGAATGAGCGATCGTAATGCAGAACGGCTTGCACGCGGTCAATTCAACCATCACGGATCCGGACTCTTACGGACAAATGCTTGAACAGCAAGCAGTGCACGCACTCAAGTTAGGCAGTTAAGGCAAGCAATGCCTTCGCTACGTCATCATCAACACACAAGAGTCTGCGAATCCACTTCGTCAAATGCACACGCTTTTTGCTGTGACATCTCGTCGTGCGACGATCGATGACAGCGAGAATCGCGCGGTTGCCTAGACTTTTACCCAACGAAAAAACCCAAAAGAGAAGGTCGTGGGCTAACCGTCGTACAACCTTGCTCTTACAGTGCCGAGAAATCGATGACCGCATCCGCCAGCCAGACGATTCTTTCCGCGAGTTCCTTCATCAGTTCCATCGGCGTCAACACTCACGTCGGATACGCCTGGGGTGCGTACAACAATCTCGCCCTGGTAATGGACGATCTCAAATATCTCGGCGTCACGACGCTGCGTGACGGACTGACGAACATCCCCTCGGCGCAGCCGGTGCTCGATGGACTCGCCGCAGCGGGTTACAAGTTCGACCTCGTCGTTTCTTCCGGAGTCCCCGCAGGTGGCACCGCAGCCCTGCAGCAATACGTGGCGTCACTGGACCAGTTTGCAGCCGCCCATCCCGGCAGCATCGTCGCTCTCGAGGGCCTCAACGAGGCCAACATCCAGGCGTTCAGCTACAACGGAGATTCATCCGTCGCCGCGGCGGCCCAGTTCCAGGCCGTGTACTACGCCGCGCTGAAGGGAGACGCCTCGCTCTCGAGCATTCCGGTCTACAATCTTTCGCTCGGATACGACGATCAGGCGGATTACGCCAAGCTCGGCAACCTCTCGGGGGCCTCCGACTTCGGAAACTCCCACGCTTACGTCAACACCAGCACGACGCCACAGGCGGCACTCGCATCGGCGCTTGCCAATGCCGCGTCCGTCTCGTCGGGCCATTCTGTCGTGATCACCGAGACCGGCTACACGACGCAGAGCAATACGGCCTATCTCGGCGCCAACGAGAACGTCCAGGCGAAATCAATCCTCAATACCCTGGTCGATGCCTACAAGGCGGGGGTCAGCACCACTTATCTCTACCAACTGCTGGACACCGGACCGACAAGCGACACCAATCCCGAATCGCATTTCGGCCTATTCAATGCCGACGGCACGCCGAAGCTAGCCGCGACGGCGATCCACAACCTCACGACAATTCTGAGCGACGACGGAAAGGGAAGCAATCAGCCGAGCGCCTCACTCGGTTACTCTCTCAGCAACATGCCCAGCTCCGGCAGCAGCATGGTACTCGGCAAGAGTGACGGAACATACGATCTCGTCGTGTGGGCCGAGCCGAAGATCTGGAACGACGCCACCGATACCGAGATTTCAAATCCGTCCCAGGCTGTCACCGTCAATCTCGGATCCGTTCATCACTCGGTCAACGTCTACGATCCGCTGAGTGGGACGAGCCCGATCGCGACTTACACCGACGTCAGCCAGATCGTCATTCCGCTCAGCGATCATCCGCTGGTCATCGAGATCGACGCGCCGACCAAGAGCGCCGAGCAGGCCCCGGCGGAGACCAGCGTGACCGGCACCGCAGCCGACATCGTCATGCAGTTGTCGTCGCTTAACGACAATGCCGCCTTGCAGACCATCACCCTGAGCGACACGCACGTACTCCCCGTCGCCACCGAGGCGACGATGGCCTATATGATCTCGCACTACGCAAAAGCGCTTGCGGCGATCCAGGGCGGATACTCGTTCGCGGTCACGACATCCACCAGCGCGTGGAGCGTCACCAAGGTCTACGATTCCTCCGCGAAGCTGCTGTCGACCAGCACTTCCAATTTCTCGAATGGCGTCATAACCACCAAGGATACGATCTATACCAACGGCGCCAGGGATAGCGTCAAATACACCGCCGGGGTCGCCACGCAAGAAGTCATCAGCCAGGCAGACGGCTCAAAGGAAACAAAGACGTTCGACGCAACCGGCGCTCTCTCCAGCGACCTGATGCAAAACGCCGATGGCTCGTCTTCTAACACGCTGTATTCGGCGGGCGCGAAGACGAAAATGTACGTCGTCAATGCCGACGGCAGCCGCGACAACACCTATTTCGGCATTACCGGGCAGACTTATACGAAGCAGACCCAGCACTATGATGCGAGCGGAAAGCTGACCTCGGACACTCGCTGGCACGCCGACGGTACGCTTGCCTTCAGCCAAGTGTACAATACCGACGGCAGCAAGGTCACAACACAGTACGACGCCACCGGTCACAAGACCTCGGTGATCACCTGGACCACGGCGGCTACCACGACCGACAACTACAACGTTGCGGGGACGCTGGTTCAGAAGATCGTGCAGACCGCGATCGGCAACGTGACGACATCGAACTACTCCGGGGCGCTGTTGACCTCGGTTTACATCGTCAACGCCAATGGCTCAAAGGAGACCCAGCTCTACGACAGCGCCGGACGCATCTCGAGCGACCTCATCCAGAACAAGGACGGCTCGTCCTCGAACACGATCTATACGGCGGGCGTCAAGACCAAGGCATACGTCTCCAATGCCGACGGCAGCAAGGACAACAGCTACTACAACATCACCGGGCAGAGCTTCACGACACAAACCCAGCACTACGACAAGAGCGGCGCTCTGACCAGCGACGTCCGCTGGCACGCAGACGGCACGCTTGCTTACAGCCAGATCGTCAACGGCAGCGGCAAGGTGACGACACTCTATGACAGCGCGGGCCACAAGACCCAGGTGATTACCTGGACCGCCGCCGCCACCACGACCGACAACTATAACGCCGCGGGAGCGCTGACGCAGGAGATCGTGCAGACCGCGTCCGGCAACGTAACGACGACCAACTACTCCGGGGCGCTGCTGGCCTCGGTTTACATCGTCAATGCCAACGGATCCAAGGAGACCAAGCTCTACGACAGCGCCGGGCGCATCTCCAGCGACCTCGTCCAGAACAAGGACGGCTCGTCCTCGAACACGATCTATACGGCGGGCGTCAAGACCAAGGCATACGTCTCCAATGCCGACGGCAGCAAGGACAACAGTTACTACAACATCACCGGGCAGGTCTACACGACGCAGACCCAGCACTACGACAAGAGCGGCGCTCTAACCAGCGACACCCGCTGGCACGCCGACGGTACGCTGGCGTGGAGCCAGGTCATCAGCAGCAGCGGCAAGGTGACGACGCTGTACGATGCGGCGGGTCACAAGACACAGGTCATCACCTGGACCCCGGCGTCGACCGTCACGGACGCCTACGACGTTTCAGGCAAGCTGACCCAGGGGGTGATCCAGACGTCGAGCGGAACCACGACGACCAATTACGCCGCCTCCGTGCTCTCCTCGATCTATATCGTCAATACGAATGGATCGAAGGAAACCAAGCTTTACGATAGCACCGGACTCATCGCCAGCGACCTCGTCCAGAACAAGGACGGCTCGTCGTCGAATATGGTGTTCGTCGCCGGCGTCAAGTCCAAGCTTTACGTCACAAGTGCCGACGGCAGCAAGGACAACAGCTACTACAACATCACCGGGCAAAGCTATACGACGCAGACCCAGCACTACGACAAGAACGGCAAGCTGACCAGCGACACCAGATGGCATTCGGACAACTCACTCGCCTACAGCCAGGTGATCAACAGCGACGGAAGCAAGGTCACCGACCTGTATGACAGCACGGGTCACAAGATCACCGAGATCCAGAATAAGGCTGACGGGTCGATCGTAACCGATACCTACAACACCTCGGGCGCGCTGACGCAGGATGTCGTCAAGACGGCGGCGGGCAACGTCATCACGACGAACTATTCCGGCGGTCTTACAGCCTCGATCTACGTGGTCAACGCCGACGGCTCCAAGGATACCAAGCTATTCGACTCGGCCGGAAACCTGAGCAGCGACTATGCTTTGAACACCGACGGTTCGTCGTCGACGACGGTCTACGCCTCCGGCGTGAAAACCAAGATGTATGTCAACAACGCCGACGGCACCCACGACAACTATTTTTACAATATCACCGGCCAGACCTACACCACCGAAATCCAGCACGTCGACGCGTCCGGCAAGATCGTGGCCGACACCAGGCTGCACAGCGACGGGACGCTCGATCTCAAGCAGGTCATCAACACAGACGGCAGCAAGGTCACCGAACTCTACGACAGCGCCGGTTCGATGACGCAGAAGATATTCAACAACGCCAATGGAACGGCGGATGTGTTCAAGTTCGTCGTCGCCGGACAACCCGGCGCGACCGAGCACGACAGCTTCGCCGCGGGCGGCGCCCTGCAGCAGATCGACGTCGTCAGCAGCAGCGGGAGCCACTCCGTCACGGCGGTGGCATCCGGCCTGACCCTCCAGGGAGGGAACGGCAACGATGTTTTTTCGTCGGCGCCGGGCTCTACGACGATCGCCTTCGACCATGGCAACGACCTGATCAACAACTTTCACGCCGGAGCGGCTGCCAATCACGACACGATCAAGATCGCGGCGTCGCTGGTCGCGGACTACAGCCATCTTGAGATTTCACAATCCGGAATGGACACGTTGATCAAGCTGTCCGCCACGGATTCCATCGTGCTTCACAACACTTACGCGACAAATCTGGACCAGGGTAACTTCCTGTTCGTCTGAACATTGCGCGTACCGACAGGCGCCCCCGCCGCAACGACATAGGCGGTGGGCTCAGCACCTCCAGCGCGACGAACTTCCGGCGGCATGCGCGATGCCGCCGGATGTCGCGCATTCTGGGTTGAAATCGAACCATTAAACTGTCATCTTTCGATGACAGGATAACCGCTGCGCATCGTGCCGGCCCGGTGCGTTTGAGATTTTTCGCCTTTTTGTTTTTCTGGTCGAGGAACAATCCGTGGTGAAGTTCAAGCGCCGGCTCGCCGAGGCCGCAGCCGATTCGATCGGCTGCTGTATTTTCCCCAAAGTTGAAGCGCCGATCTGGCCGGAGCAATATTTCGCGGGGCGGCTGCTCGAGCGATTGAGGCCTGACTGCGTCTTCGACGTCGGCGCAAATGTGGGGCAGTATGGGCGGTCACTGCGCGCGTCGGGCTTTCGCGGCACGCTGATTTCCTTCGAGCCGAACCCGGTTGCATTCGAGCAGCTGAAACTCGCGGCATCATCAGATCCTGCCTGGCACTGCTATCCCCTGGCGCTCGGGGCGAGCGCCGGCAAATTGCCGTTCAACATCATGAAGACAAACGTCTTTTCTTCGTTCTTGAAACCAGCGACCGAACCAAACGTGGAGTTCCAGACGCACAACGTGGTCGACAAGACGATCGAGGTCGACATCATGACGCTGGATGCCATCTTCCCGGAACTTCAGAATCAATATCGGTTCAAGAACCCGTTCCTGAAAATGGATACCCAGGGGTTCGACCTCGAGGTCATCAGGGGCGGTTCGCAGGTTCTCCGCCAATTTTGCGGATTGCTCAGCGAGATATCCATCCGGGCAATCTATGACGACGCCCCGGGCTTCGTGGAAAGCATCGAGACCTTCAAGGCCGCCGGTTTCGATCTCGCGGGGCTGTATTCGGTCCATCCGCAAATGGTGCTGAAGCTGATCGAGTGCAATTGCTATTGCGTACGACACGACATCGCGCAGAGCGAAGCGATGAACTAGATCCGGAGCGCCCTGCCGCGCTCAACGGCAGATCCGGCGGTTCGTGTCAGGACGGCCGAGCCGGCGGCTTGCGGATGCGCAGGACCATCGGGTGAATGAAACGCCATGCGTCCAGCAGGACGCTGCGCTTGATCAACCACATCGCCCCGAGATAGGTCGCAAGTCCCAACGCTCCAATGCACACGATGACCGCGATCGGCGGAAGCCCGGCCAGCAAATATCGCAATGCGAACGATACCACGAGCGCGATCGCAGTCGCCGCGGCGGGTGCCGTCACCGCACTGATCGTATCGACGATCGGTATCCCGGCTCGCCGCCGCAGCACGATGAAAATGGCCGGCGTTATCAATGCGAGCCGCACGACATTGCTGGCGGCCGCGCCGTTCAGGCCCAGCCACGCCAGCGAAAATGTCGCCAAGACGCTGGCACCGAACTCGATAATATTGAGGACCAGCACCCGCCGCATGTCCTTCACGACAATCAGGACATTGTTCTTGAAATAGGTCAGCGGGATCAGGAGCGCCATCAGCGTCAATATCTGCATGGGCTGGATGCTGTCGATCCAGTGCGGGCCCAGCATGACCCGCACGAGCTCTGGCGCGACGGCCGCGGTCAGCGCAAATACCGGGTAGACGAACAGCGCCGTCATCTGAACGATGCGAAGATAGGCCGCCACGAGCCCGCGGCGGTTGTCCTGGAGTTGCGACAGCGAGGTCAGCGTCACGGCCGCGATCTGACGGACGGAGAGCTCCTGGAGCATCTCCAATGTCCGCAGCGCGATCCGGAGAACGCCCAGGGCCGTCGGGCCAAGCACATAGCCGACGATCAGATCCACCATGCGCAGGGTGCCGGTGCTCAGGAGCACCGCAGCGGCAAGCGGCCAACTGCTGGAGACCTGTCGCAAGCTGATACGCCAGTCGTAACGCAGAGACGGCAGCCAGCGCGTCGCGAGCAGCATGGCCGCCATCATCCAGACGACGTAGACCAGCCGCTGCGCAACGAGGCTGTACACACCGTACCCGGCGATCGCCATGGCCATCGCCACGAGCCCGCTGACGACCGACGACGTCACGTTGCGAACGGCGAGAGCCCTGAACCCGAAGGAGCGTCTGAGCTTGACTTCGTACACTGCGCCGATGGCGAACAGCAGACACACCGGCGAGAACAGCTCCATGACCGGCCGCACATCTGGAGATGCAAATATGCGGGCCAGTGGCCCTGCCCCGAAAAAGATCACGCCCGCCAATACCAGGCCGAATGCAAAGCTGGTCCAGAAGGCGGTGCTTTCCTCCCGTTCGCTCAGCTCGGGTTGCTGGATCAGAACCTCCGGAAGCCCCGCCCGCCCGACAACGTTGGAGATCTCGATGAACACGGAGGCGATGCCGACGACGCCGAAGGCCTCCGGACCGAGCTGATGCGCCAGAAAGATGAACAGAAAGAACTGGAACGCGGTCTGGCCGCCAGTCCCGAAGATCATCCAGACAATGCCCGAAGCCGTCTTGTTTCCAAGGGAAGCCGCCGTCATCGGGCGGATCCGGCGGGCTTGGTCCAGTTGGACAACTGCCTCTGCGCGTAGCGCCGGGTTTCCAGCAACGCAAATGGCAACGCACCGGGGTTCCGCAACAAGTGTCCCAGCGCACCGGCGAACCGCCTGTCGCGGACCAGTTGCCTGGCTCTCTCGAATTCCTGCAGGCCGAGCGTCGAGGCCTTCCGCTGCAGCAGCAATGCGCGCTCGTCGGCGGTGAGGGCCGGATGGCGCTCGATCAGTTCATCTACGGCCCGGACCACGGAAGTACGATCGACGAGCGTGTGCGTCAGGTGCGACCTCTTCTTTGACAGCGAGCCGTATTGCTGGGAGTAGACGTAGTAGGCTTCGGGTACGACCATCGCGGCCGCTCCCGCCTTCAGCACCTCGAAGTTGAAGACAAAATCCTCGCCATACCGGATCTTGTCTTGGTAACGCAGCCGATGGCCTTTGATGAAGTCGGTCCTGATCACGTATTTCAACAGCGACAGATGGCGCTGATCCTCGAGCAGAACCTCGCGCAAGCTCAGGCGGAACGAACACGACCTGAGATAGGACTGCGTCGTTAGGCGGATCGGCAAGCTGGAGCCCGAAAAATTCCCGGCTCGGACTTCCATGTTTGCCTGCGCATCGAAATAGATGATGTCGTCACCGACCATGTCGAGGCCGTTCTGTTCGGCAAAACCGACCAGGCGCTGCAGCCGATCCGGCTTGTAGACGTCGTCGGCGTCGAGGATCGCAAGCCAGCGCCCGCGCGCCTCGTCGATCCCTTTGTTTCGTGCCGCCGACGGGCCACCGTTCTGCGGCAGCCTGGCGAGGCGCACACGGCGGTCGCGCGACGCCAATGTGAGCACGATCTCAGCGGTTTCGTCACCGGAGCAATCGTCGACCACGATGATCTCGATGTTGTGCTCGGTCTGAGCCTGGACCGACGCCACTGCTCGCTCGATCGATCGGCTGGCGTTGTAGGCGGGGATGACCACCGAGACGCTCGGAACGTCGTGCGGCATCTCCGGAATGGCTGCGCTCTGTTCCATCAGTGCCTCACCCGGCACGGCCGAGCCGGCCATGGCGTGAAACAAGCCGTGTTGCGGACAGCAAGCGAGAACCAATCCGCTGTCCGGAGAGTTTCGGCCTGCGAACGTGCGGTAGTCGAGGAGCAATGATTCAAGAGAGCTGTTCTTCGGTTTGCGGGATCGCCGGACGTGGACGGGGCAGCGGACCGGCGGGTTCGGACCTCACATAGGATCGCCCCTCGATTATGTACTTGATCGCAAAAAACGAGCGTATGCCGTGCTGGATCAGGCGCCCCGCCGCTGCATTCCTGGTGAGCGTCCAGATTGCGGCAGAGGGCCACACATTTCCACCGTCGCTCCGACCGGCGAGCTTCTGCCACCAGGTCGCGCGCCCCCCGCTCGCGATACTAACGGTATCGGATCCGTCGATCACCGTGCCAATGGTCCATTCGTCAAAGCCGCCGACCATGGTCGGATCGGGATAGAACGACATCTGCCGCACGATCGCTTCGCGCAACCTCACGGTCTCGCCGGACGCCGCGCCAGGGGTCGCCATCATTCCGCGCAACAACTCAGTCAGGAACAGTTCGAGTTTCCTGCAATACGCGACCGGTGACCGGTCGCCCGGGTCCGTCCGGAAGACAGGTGCGAAACCGTCGCCATCACGACGCAGCCGGGTCGCCGAAGCTTCGACATAGCCGGAAAGTGCCTCTACCATAGCCTGGTTGAACACCGACGGATTCCAGTCGATGAACGTGCCCGACACCTTCTGAATTGCAGGAACCGCGGCTGGCTCGAGGGAGAAGTAATAGCCGCGAACGTCGACATGCTCCGGCATGATGCGCTTGAACAGGATCTGCAACCTGCCCTTCCAGCCGATGTCCACGATCAGGATGGAGGACGTGTCCGGGAAGGTCAGGCTCCTGTAGTAGGCCTGCGCGACGTCCCCTTCCTGCTTCACCTGCTCCGTCGGCGCCTTGCCGCGCCACTTCTCGTACAATGCGGCATCGGACCGCGCGATCACGGGATAAACGCAGGCTCGCGATCCATAGACATACTGGCATCGCCGTCCGTCCATGAACTCCGGCACGTCGCGAAGGGATTTGAACGTCGTCTCGGAGTCGCGCGACAGGAACCAGATGTCGGTGGCGCCGACGCGATTGGCGTTGTCGCGCACCGAAGACAGGAAGTCCGCCAACACGAAGGACCATCGCCAGGCGATCTGCTCCACCGCAGGTATCGGAGAATCGGTGTTTCCGTCCCAAGGTGTCCGCAGCCTGGTCACACCGAGACGACTTGCGTAGGCGGCGAGACTTCGGTGTTCCAGTTCCAGTTGCCTGCGCCAGGCGATCTGATAGGCGAGCTTTGTCCCGCTTCTGCGCGCCATGGTCACGTCGGCGTGCGGGTTGTCGCCGAAATGCACGATCCGCTTTGCGGGAAACAACCCGCGAAGGTGCCCGAAGGCCGAACCGGATCGCTTGGTCTTCCCGGTTTCAGACGAACAGAGCAACGTGAATTCGAACCGCATGAAGCGATCGAGCAGCGCCTGGATAAAGCTTGCCGGCAAGTAGGTATCGGTCATCACCACGATGCCGACGCCATCGGCCTGCAGTTCCTGCAACACCTGCACCAGATCGCGATAGGGCTCGATGACGTCGGCCTCGACCGCCAGTTCGGCGTCCATCAGACGCCGGCAAGTTTCAGCGCTGACGTTCAACTCGCCCGCAATCTGGTCGTATATCGCAGCCAATTGAACCTCGGCAGGCCATGCGGCCTTTGCCAGCGCCGCTTCGGCGCTTTTGCGACATCTCAACCAATCAGACGACGACAGGCCTTCCAGAAGACCGGAGCAGGCCCGATGCTGAAGATGGAAGACGCTGTTGGGCTCGCGTACCGTCCGAAAGACCAGCGTATCGAACAGGTCGACGGAAACGACCTCGGCGCGCGCCTTCCTCGCGGCGCTCAGCAGCCCGCCCGCGGAGCGAATTTTCTTTCTGAAGAGATTGTGTCTGTTGATCAGCAAAGTCTACCCGCTTCGAGCAAGTCCGCCGGGCCTGCCCGCCTGAACTTCAATGGACCAATTTATTGACGCCCGCGCGACAGCAGCGAGCACCGGCAGCTCATCGATGCGGCTCGAGACGCCGCCAAGCGGCAGGCCATCGGACGGCCCGCTCGCTCTCGACGATGGAGCCATTACTCCGCGCCCTGACTGCTCAGAGAGGGCCTGAGCGCGTGAGCGCCGGACGATTGCGAACGGAACTTGCGTCCGAGCGCAATGAACGGTTTCTCCACCACCAGATAGGTCAACCAGCTGACGAGGACCGAAGCTGCCAGCACGCCCACCGTGAACAGAAGCCACTCCAACGGAGTCCGCCCCGCGCCGAAGAAATACATGATGAAGACCATCGTATAGGCCCCCATCAGATAGACCGAGTAGCTGATGAGCCCAACGAACGACATGAAGCGCCAGGCCATGCGGTCGCCGAAAGCCGCGAACAGCATGAACATCAGCGCTGCCACGACGTAGGCAGATCCGATCGAATAGGCATGGAAGAAATTCTCGTGATACTCGCCGCCAAACCGGCGGGAAGCGACGGCGGCGGCAAACAGGCAGTAGAGGATCGTACATATGGCGACATGCCACCACCGCAACTGCTTGTTGATGACTGTGTCACGCATCACCTTGCCGAAGAACATCGAAGCGAGGTTCAGGCTGATCTCCAGAAGCGCCCATACGACGCGATTGCCGGTCAGAGGAAAGGCAATGATGGCGACCAACGAGGCCAGGACAACGATGTAGAACGCCGTCATGCGCTGGTTGAGCCATCCGAGAGCAAACAAGGCCACGCATCCGACGTAGAACATCAACTCGATTGCAAGCGTCCAGTACGCGATCCTGATCGGCGGCACGTTCACGAACATCTGGAACATCGTGATGTTGACGCCGATCTGATAAAGCGGAATCGATGCAATTCCCATCATCGGCGCCAGAAGCACGAAAGCCAGGATCGAGAGCCAATAAGTCGGGTACAACCTGAAGAAGCGGCTCACCGCGAAATCGCGGATTGGCGTCTCACTTTTCGGGAAGCTGTAGGGAATGACGAAGCCGCTCACGAAAAAAAACAGAACGACGCCGAACCTGCCGAAGTTGAAATAGTGTCCGGTCGCATTGTGAAACCACCAGTAATACTCGCCTGTCGTGTTCGTCAGCACGACCTGCTCGAGCGCATGCTGGAGAACGACAGACAATACGGCGATCCCCCGCAACGTATCGATGAATGCAAGTCGTTGATGCATCGGGTTCCGTTCGGCTCGATTTAGATGGTCTGTCTGAGGATCGATGATCCGGCTCGTCGCAATCGATGGCTTCTCGCCGGATATGACAAGCTGAACACCCTGTAGATGTCTCGTTGAGGAAACACACCCGCTCCAGACATTTATTTGCAGCGCAGCATTTCTACAGAGCCCGCCATAGGTTTACAATGCAGAAAATTCTCGCTCGAGGCCCGCGCGCTCACACATGGAACGTGCGTTCACACCCGGGACAAGGCGCGGTGAAGCGATGAGGCGATGCACCCACTTGCGCATCAACGATGATGGCAACGATAAGGCGAAGGCATGGTGATCCATTGAGCAGCAACCGCTCAACAGATCAGCACGGCAAAATTGCGCTACCCCGCTTCCGCCGGATATACATATCCGCCATGCGATAGACGTCGGGTGAAGCCCCCGATTCGAATCGTGGCGCTGCTGCGACGAGAGCGATGCCACATTGCGAGCAACCACACATTCGGCCAACAGAAGAAATTTGACGCGCTCGCAGGCCCCCCGATAAACTTCCCGCAACGCGCGAGGTGACATTGACGGATATCGACGGCGCCAAGACGCCAGGAAGCGGAATTCTGCCGGGCATCCAATACCTGCGCGGTTTCGCCGCGATCCTCGTCGTCATTTGGCACGGCAACTGGCTGATCAGCATTCCTCCGTCCTACGGCTACAGCCCCTTCAATCTGGCCGAGATGGGGCTGTTCGGGGTCGCCATATTCTTCGTGATCAGCGGCTTCATCATCACCATCGTTTCGCTGGGCCCCGAGCGCGCGTCCCTGGGCGAGTTCTTCGCGCGACGTTTTGTCCGCATCATTCCATTCATGTGGGTCTGTGTCGCAGCCTATAATCTAATTTCGTTCGCAGCGTCGGGCAGGCCGGACCCCGGGCCCGCCCTGCGGGCGATGACGCTCTGGCCGATTGGAGAACTCAGACCGCATGTCGTCTGGACGTTGCGGCACGAGTTCATCTTCTACATTTTGTTCGCTCTGACGATGCTTCGCGCCCGTCCCCGCCCCCTGATCCTGGCGGCGTGGTTCGTGGCGCCCGTGCTGTGGTATGCAGCGGCGCGATGCTGGTCGCCTGGATTGCTCCAGCCGGACGACACCATCGCCGCGCTTCTTGCGGTCGTGCTGTACGGAAACGTCATGATGCCGAACCTGCAGTTCGGAGCAGGCTTCGGCCTCGGGCTGCTCTGGTTGAACAGCAGCAAGGCGGTCCGCCCCCTCCTGTCGCCGGCATTCTCCATCACGCTCGGCGCGACAATTGCCTGCACGGCCCTCGTCGGAGTCATGCTGTCGGAGAACGACGGGCTCCGAGCGCTCGGATGGACCTTGTTCGCAACGATCGTGGTCTGGCTCGGCATCGTCTCCACGGATCGCGGCGGACCTCTCCACGTCCTCGGCATGCTGCTCGGCAACGCCTCATATTCGATTTACCTCAGCCATGCGCTGGTATTGGTCGTCCTGATCCAGGGCTCCGCGCGCATGCACAACCCGCTGCCCGCCTGGCTTTTCCTGACGGCCGCGGTGCTGTCGTCGATCGTCGCGGGCGTCGTCATTCACTGGTACGTCGAACAACCGCTGGTCGGCTACCTCAGAAGGCTCGGCAGGCGCCCGTCGATCGCGACCTGACGCGCTCGACTACCTCGGCCCCCATGCTCGAGTTCATCGATACAAGCCGCGTCGGAAGGCGAGCAAAAGTGCGATGACTATCAGGACGAAACGTCATCATCCTCCAGTCCTCTGTTTGCGCATGCCTTCTCCCCAAAACCGCGTCGCACTTTTCCGGACGATGTTCTAGTGTGCGCAGCAGCATGATGACGTTGACAGGGTTGAGCATGGACACCGCGGAAGACATCTTGAGCAAGAATGCCGGTCTCGGGCCGGGGTTCAATATGATGCGTCACGCCCTGTCGCTCGTGATCGTCGCACATCATTGCCGCGTTGCCGTCTCCGGACTTTTCGGCGGGCTGCCGATGGAGAAGAAGCTCGACGAGCCGGGCATGGCAGTCTTCGTCCTGAAAGATTCCGCCTCCGTCGCCTACAAGATGGCGGGTCTGACGGCCGTAGAGTTCAGCAAACTTCCACTCGGTGAGCTCATTCAGGAAATATTGAGGCCCGGACTTGTGGCGCTGGTCGGCATGTTCTTTGCGCTGAGCGGCTTCCTCGTCACCGGAAGCGCGATCAAGAACCCGGATGTCAAGACCTTCTTCATTAATCGCGTGCTTCGAATCGGCCCCGCATTAAGCGTCGAGGTGACCCTGTGCGCCCTCGTGCTCGGACCGCTACTCACCCAGCTGACGCTGAATCAATATTTCGGCGATCATCAATTCTACAGGTATTTCGGCAACATCGTCGGCCACGTCACGTTCGAATTGCCAGGGCTGTTTGTGACCAATCCCTGGCCCGAAATGGTCAACGCCAATTTGTGGACGTTGCCGTGGGAACTCTGGTGCTACATCTTCGCCTTCGTGCTCCTGATTGCAGGCATGATATCGCGCGACGACAGGCGATCGCGATGGGTGTCCCTTGCCGTCGGTGCGGTTCTCGTGGCTGAGCTGGTCGCCTATTTCGTCGATCCGCACGCCTTCAACGTTCGGCAGGATTCGACGCGATTTGCCGGCTGGTACCTCGTGCTGATGTTCTTCTTCGGCATGGTGTTCCGGCTCAACACGAAACACCTCGCGATGCACTGGGCATTGTTCGGCATTTCCGCCGCGTGCTACGCCGCGATGATGTGGTTCAACGTGCTGCTGCCGCTGGCTGGGGTATTTCTGACCTACTGCACTATCTACATCGGCATGATGCGGTTCAGAGCTTTCGACCGTGTGTTCACGCAGGACTTGTCCTACGGCATCTACCTCTACGGCTTCCCGATCACGCAGGCGACTGTCTATCTCTTTCAACGAGCGGCGGGGCACAACCCGTCGCTTGCCGTGATCTTTCCGCTCGTTCTGGTCCTGACCCTCGGCTTTGCCGCGTTCTCGTGGAACTGCATCGAGAAGCCGGCGCTGCGCCTGCGGAAATATTACCAGAAGCCGGTGTGAAGTGTTCGGCAGCCGGTCTCGGTATCCTCAAGCCGCCTCTTCGCGTGCCAGCGGCCTGAACAGGGTACTTCGAAGCGCGCTGTCAACGACGCGCCGCAGCCGCACCTCGATAAACCGGTAGCTCAACGCACTTGCGACCAGGACCATCACCGATCCCAACACCACGAATGAGCCCCAGAGCAGCCAGCGGTCATACCCCTGCGCGACGAGCTTCAGCCCCATGACCTGCAGCGGGAACAGAACGAAGGGATGAACGAGATAGAGGCTGTAGCTGATCTTGCCGATATACTGCAGCGCCGGCATCGACATTACGGACGCGATGCCCGAAGCAGGCGCCAGCACCATCCCGAACAGGAGAAAGCCAGGGAGCAGCCCCCAGAACGGATGCCATAGAACCAGCGCCGCATACATGGCCGCGCCACAGAGCAGAGCGAAAAGTGCGCCAGCCCAGCCCGCAAGCGGAATGCGGATGCTGGTTGCGCTGAACAGCATGCCCACGATGAAATAGGCGCTGATGGGCCAGTAGAAAACGGCGACCAGCCCCAGCACGACGAGAGGTGCTGCGAGCCACCAGCTCCCCCGATGCCGTACCGCGGCGAAGGTTAGCGCAAACCAGACGTAGAACGCCCATTCGTAGGTCAGCGTCCACGCATTCTGCTGCGCGATCGGGAGGCCCACCAGGTCCTGGACGAAAAAGAGATTGGCCAGGAACAGCTCGACATAGCCGACGGCATCTATGCCACGAAAGAACTTGTAGCCGACAATCGGACCGGCGACGAACAGCGCGAGATGGAGCACCACGAAGACGGGCATGATGCGCAGTATCCGATCGAACATGAACTTCGATATCGATCCGTGCCGCACCAGACTGGCCGGAATCAGGAAGCCGCTGATCATGAAGAACAGCTCGACGCCATGACCGCCCGAATTGACGACCGACTGCAGCCACGGCCAGATCGGAGGAAGGAATCCGGGGTTCGGAACGTCGTAGACGCCGCCTTTCGGCATGTCGCAAAAATGATCGAACAGGACGCTCAAGGCGGCGACGGCGCGCAAGCCCTGGATTGACGGAACGAATGCGCCGCCGGTTTCCGCATAAGACGCGCTTGCCGGGGCCGTCACTTCGCCAACTCGCCCCGGAAGGAAGGCGCGGTTTCGGGCGCCATCTCTCCCCACCTCGCCGATCGCTGACCGCCGCCCTGAAGCACCACCGACGCACGCTTCGAAAAGACCTCGCAGAAACAGATGGAGATGACCAGCAATCCGCATGCCGGGCCGTAGCAAAGCACGGTGATGGTGAAGAGGTTGACCACGAATATCAGCGAGAGCTTGTAGACGTCGGTGACCAGGAAGGCCGACCTGAAGACCATCCACATGAAAGCCACGAAAGGCATTCCGAACATCAGGTACGTGCCGATGTAGAAATTATCGACCGGAACCCAAAGTCCCTTAAGATTCGAGAATATCTGCATCGGATAATTGAAGCAGCCGATGCCGCATCCCGTGATGAGGCCTATCGGCATCAACTGGCTGAGATAGATGAAGGGATACTGCCAGCTGTTGTCGATCCGGTCCATCAGACTGAACAGCAGCGATTTATGTCCGACAGACGCGCCGGAAACGAAGAGGATCAGAAAAATCGGAAGAAAGATCGACGCAAATGACCAGAGTGCGAGCTTCCTGACGAAGCGAAACCTGTCTCGCTCGGGGAGCAGCCGGACCACGATGAGCATGATCAGATAGATCATCAGCACGAGCATGGTGGTTTTGCTCGTAGTCAGCTTGATGGCGTAGATCGAAATAGAGCCCAGCACGATACACCAAAGCAGACTCTTCCGAATCGAGGTCATCACAAACGAAACCAGGATGAAGAACGCCGCCATGGTGCTCTCGGCAGCGAAGCCCGTGAGCCTCTGCTCGGCAGCAGCCCACCACAGCCGTCCCGCCTCGCGGACGGCCCCAAACGCCTCGTACTTGAAGCCGACCCAGGGCATCGTCTTGTAGTAGGTGAGGAACACGCCGAACACGGAAAGGTAAAACGTGAAAGCAACGACATTGAGCAGCTTATTGTAGTTTCCGATTTTGGAATTGCAGAAGCAGAAGCCGACGAATACCGGCAACATCATCTTGAACGACGACAGCAAGGCATTGAACGAGTCGAGGAACACATAACCGAGTGCCAGGGAGAACGTGATCTGCAAGAGCACCAGCCCGGCAATCATGCTCCGATTGCGGACGATGCAGATCATAATGAACTGGAGAATGCAGGGCACCGCAAAAGCGTCCGGGACGAACCAGAGCGCTTCGACGTGATACACGCTGGTATAATAGCGGAACACGCCGCCGAACGCATCGCGGATCATATAGAGCGCCAGCGCGATCGCCTCGAAGTTCAGGCTGCGCGCCTCGGCCTCACCTTGCTCGAAATCGACGTCTCTCGGAAGTAACAGTTGTTGCGATGGCAGCATGATCGGGGCCGTTCAGTTTGATGGACGCGCCGACGGCACGACCGCGGACGAAGACATGCTCGGGTTTCTGCCAAGGATATTCCTGACCAGCCTGCCGCCCGGGAGTTCGACATAGCGATAGGTCAGATTCGAAAGCGCCAGAACGGCCGCGAGGATGACGATCAGGTTCAGCGTTGTGGGCAGCCCCACCCATACGGAATCGAGCGCCGCTACCGGTCGCTTTCCCAATGCGCGAACGAAATATTCGGAGAGCAGGACGACGAACGCGTGGACCATGTAGATCGAATATGACCTTTCGCCAAGCCACAGCAACGGCTTGGCCGTGAGGATAGACGGCACGATCGCCGCCTGCGGAAACGCCAGAAGCGAACCGAGAAGAACGGCGAAAGTCAGAGGTGCTGCCAAGCTTATCCAGGGATAGGCTTCGACAAACCAGACATGCGCCAAAGCCGCAATCACGCACATCAGCTGAAATGCACCGAGCCAATACGTGTTAGCCGCGCGAACGCGGTCCGGCAGCAACGCAACCGTCTTCACTGTCAGCACACCCAGGAAGAAACTCGTGAAGCAGCGCAGAAGGCCGAAATCATACTGGACCTCGAGATCACGCTTCCCAAGCACGATCGTGAGCATGAGCCAGCTACCCGCAACGAGCACTGCGGCGAGACCATAGAGCCAGCGAAGGGATCGGAGTCGCTGCGCGATCAGCACCACGATTCCGAACACGAGATAGGTATAGAATTCGACACTGATGCTCCAACTCGGCGCATTCCAGTTCAGATAGTGCACGATGCCCACGGATTGGAGCAGAAAGACGTTCAAAAGGAACGAATACGCGTTGTTAACCTCGAACTCCGGCTGAGCTACGGCGATAATTCCGGCCGCTACCAAGCCGATCCGCATCAACCGGAACAGAAGCAACACGACCAGCATCACGATATGTAGCGGATACACGCGAGCGAGCCGTCGAACCATGAAATCGCGCAGCGAGAATTGACCAAAATCGGACTGCACGTAGCTCAACGACATCACGATCCCGCTGAGCACGAAGAACAGGTCGACAAGAAATCCGCCACTGCGAAAAAACGGGCAATCGACCCAAGCGCGATTCGGAAAAGCCGCAAGAAAGGTAGGCATGAGAACGACGTGGTGAACGACCACGGTAACTGCGGCAATTCCTCGGATGCTGTCCAGGGTCAGGACATGCGTTTTCTCGCGATGGGCAGGCACCGTCACGCCGATTTCCTTGCACTTTGCAGTGCAGCATTTCTACCGGTCATTCGACGCGAATACAATGTCCAGCCGGGCACTCGTTGCATGCATTCCTAATGGGATGGCCGAAGTGCAAGCGGCACCCCTGGCATTTGGGTCTGGATGCATGGGTAAGACGGCGCTGGACGAAAGCTTACACACCCTGACCACAATCAGAATGCCCACCGAGCCAATGGAGCAAATGCAGATGAGAACTTCGCGTCGGACGCCCAACTCGCCTTAATGTTGCGGCCTGACATGTTAGCGCGAACGAATCTTTAGCCTATTCATTCGGCACGAATGTGGCAAAAGAGCGCGAACGAGGAGGTGCGGGGCGCGACTGCGGTTCCGTGGGAGTTGATGTTGTACAGGGTATCGCGCTTTGCGGCGATCGGGGCATTCATGCTTGCCCCTCTGCCGTTTGGCTCCGTCGACACAATCTGGATTTGCATTTGGGCGATGCTTCTCGCGTTCAGCCTCTCGACGGCTGACCTGCGCAGCGCCACAATCGACGACTTCTATCTGTTGCTGCCGCTCTTCGTCACCTTGGCGGTCGTCGCGGCGGTGGTCACCATTCAGTTATGGCCGGATGCCCCACTCGCGCAGATCAACTCCGTCTGGGCGAGCGCGCGGGAGGCGACAGGAGACAACCTGCCCGGCCGCATCTCGATGACGGCAACCGGTCCATGGCTGGCTTTCGGCTACCCGCTTCTCCTGGCGCTCGCTTTTGCCCGTGCATTCTATCTTTCCACCGAAGCTGACGATGCGCGGCAGTTGCTGCGCATTCTCGCCTGGACCGGGCTTGCCTATGCCCTCTACGGAATCCTCGCCGAAATCGGGGATCCGACGACGATCCTGTTCCGGCGGAAAGAGGCCTATATTGGCGTCGTCACGGGCACTTTCGTCAACAGGAACACGGCGGCCACCTTCTACGGGAGTTGCACCCTGTTGTTTCTGCTGCCCTTGCTTCGCTTCATCCACCGGCGCGATCGCCGGGGGCCGCCGCCTTCGGGGCAGATGAACGACCTGATCGCGTTTTATCTCGCATCACCACTCGCGCTTGGGGCCGGATTTGTCATCTGCCTCATCGCGACGGCCATGACGGGATCGCGCGCAGGACTTCTGCTGCTCATACTCACCGTCCTCATGGCAACCGCGCTGTTCTTGGTACCGCTGCGGGTTGGCAAGCTTCGCCGCTGGGGATGGCTCGCCGGCATTGCGACAGCCCTCCTTTTGCTTTTTCAACTGGTCGGCGGCGCGGTGGCTGGGCGCATCCTGACCTACGGCCTCGTCGACGAACAGCGCTACAATGCCTATCTGGGCGCACTGGCCATGGCGCGGGACCATTTGCTGCTGGGCGTGGGATATGGAAACTTCGAGAGTGTTTTCCCGGCTTACAGACCGACTGCGCTCGGTAGCCTCGGGATTTGGGATCGCGCCCACAGCACGCCGCTTGAGCTGGCGGCCGAGCTTGGGCTCCCCGCCACCTGTTTGATTTTGGTCACATGTCTCTGGTATCTTTACCATTTGTTAAGTGGAAGCTTGCATCGGCGGCGTGACCGCTACATACCGATTATCGGTGCAAGTGTGGCCGTGCTCGGCTTTCTCCACACGAGCATCGATTTTTCGTTGCAGATTCCAGGCTTCGGCGTGTTTTTTGCGGCAATAACCGGCTGCGGACTTGCGCAATGCCGACGCTCATCCGAGCAAAAAAAGTAGCGTAACTGCGGTTTTGACAATATGTTGAGACAAATTTGCTCGATTGCATCATTGAGGAATGGAATGCGTGAAGCTGTGGGGGCCGGGGTCGTCTTGGTGGCGATCGCAGCCGCGACTTCGAGTTTTGCAGCCCAGCCAGGCTGCGTTCCCAATCCTAGCGCAGTAACGTCCGAACGTGCGATCAACTTTCTCGACAAGCCTGAAGCGCTGCTGGATCAGTTCAAGGACGGCCAGGGTGGCTTGGCCTCCCAGATCCGGGATCTCCTGACGAACAGGCCCGAAACTTTGGAAGGCATGAACTCGCTTGCAAAGGCGAGTTCGGACGACCAGGGCCGCGCAGTTGGCGCAGGGATGGGGACCGCCGCAGCCGTCTGCGTGCTGACGCAGCCCGAGTTCGCTCAACGAATCCAGGAGACCGCGCTCAAGTCCGAAAAACCTGGGCTAATCCAGTCATTCACCAGCATCATCGGCGATATTCCGACCGAAGCTATCAGCGGGGCAGACGCCAATGGGGACACCTCCGCAGGCGGGGGTGAAGGCAATACCGCCGAGCAGCGTGCCGGCGGTGCGTCCAATCCAACGGCCCCCATCACCTTCTCTGCTGGCGCAGGTCCGGCGGGCCAGACGAACACGTTGTTCGCGGCATCAACCGGCACCTCGTCGCTGACGACCACGAGCCCGTCGCGCTAGTCCGGGAACGAATCTATCCCCTTCGATTTAGTTAACCAAGCTGGCCACACGCAATCGTGGCCGGCCGTTTGCATTCAATTTTAGAGGTTTGCGGAACTCGCCTTCAAAATCTCTGTGCGACACCTGTTGCGTCAAGAAGACGGATAACGGGGAATGACATGAAACTGTTGTACGCGCCGTTGCTCGCAGCAACCTTTATCGCGTGCGCCGGCAATACCGCGCAGGCCGAGTCGGATGCGGCACAGCGTCCATTAGGAGCTGCCTTCATCGAGGAATTCGACAACACGCTTGCACCGATGAATTTCGTCAAGTTCTGCATCAAGAACGATGCAGAATGTGGGGCAGATGTGGGTGAGCGCACGCTCCCTTCCGGCGACGCGGCCATGGCGATGCTTCGGCAGGTGAACGTCTCGGTCAATGAAGCCATCTCACCCATGCGCAAACCGACCGATCCGGTCACCGCGAACTGGACGGTCTCTCCATCGGCCGGGGATTGCAACGACTATGCAGTCACCAAGAGACATCAATTGATCGCCATGGGCTGGCCGCAGACAGCATTGCGCCTTGCGGTTGTGCGCATCGACGGCGGGCAAGGCCACCTCGTGCTCGTGGCCCGGCTTCCGGATGGTGACGTCGTCTTGGACAACCTGTCCTCGACGGTCCGCCCCTGGAAATCGCTCGGCTACGACTGGATTTCGATGCAATCGGGAACAAACCCGCGCTTCTGGGTGAGCATTGGAGATCACGGACGCAGACTTCGCGAGAAACGCTTCGCCATGCTTGCAGGCTCCTCGCTCTGATCGCGTGCATGCGCGGGCCTGCAGGGCCCAGTAGCGCGGCGACGCCCGTGGCAGCCACCACGGGCGTTGTGCTGTACACCTAGTAGGCATTCGGCGAGCGCCGCAAAATTCGCTATGAATTCTGAGGTTTCGAACTATATTTTGCACCGCACAAGAATTTGACATAGTTAGGCGCGACACTGACGCTCTATCCACGTTGAGGGTTTATTGAACGCGAATGATTGCCTTTGCCCTGCTCGCACGAAGACGCACAGCCCAGCGCCACCCGAGCCACTTTCGCCGGTTGCTCGTCCCTGCGTTGTTTTTGATGGCGATGTGCGCCGCGAGCCGCAGCGAAGCCCAGTGCGTCGATGGATCGAGTCGCGTGCCCGCGACAGGCGTGCAGATCTTTCAGCTTGAACCGGCAGCTCTGCTTCATGAAGTGCGTAACGATAAGGCCAAGCTTACCGGCCGCGTTACAGCCTTTATAGTTTCTGACGTCAACGTGTTGCCCGCAGTGCGCACGCTCGTCAGCGAAGCGGCCAATGTCGAACGCGCTGCAATCGGCGCAGCCTTGCGGCGGGCCCAGTTAACTTGCATTCGCAGCAAGCCCGAAGCGGCCCAAAGGATCAGCGAATTCGTGCAAAAGCTGGCGGACTCGGCGGTGAGTTCGGGCTATTCGGCGGAGCTTGAGGCCGTTCAATTCAATCCCAACGTGGCCCCGCCACTCGGAACCCCGCAATCGAGAGCGGCCGGCAGCACTTCGTACGATGGCGCAAGTCGCTTGATGACCGGCGAATGGGGAACCGACATCGCCGATCCGTTTACTCCGCCACCGGTTCCCCAATAACCTCACGTCAGCTTGATGAACATTTAGATGTACCAGCCCAGAGACCAGTTTCAGCTGCACGAAAGGTCCCCGCTCGAAATCGCGGGAGCGACGCTGAGCGTCGAGCGGGTCGCGAGCATCCTCCGCCGACAATGGCCGCTGATTGCAGCGATCGTCGGCGCGACGATGGCGCTCGTTCTCGTCTATCTGCTGACCGCGACGCCGATGTACACGGCCAATACGCGGATCCTGATGGATACGCGGCAGACCCAGGTTCTGGACAAGGATAGCGGCGTGTCCAACGCGCTGATCGATCCTGGCTTCGTCGACAGCCAGGTCGAGATCATCACCTCGGATAACCTGATCCGCTCGGTCGTCCGCCGCATGAAGCTGACTGAAGATCCCGAGTTCAACGGGTCGGAGCCTGGTCTCATTCCGTCGATCATCGGGCGCGCGCTCTCGCTTTTCGGGTCGGATGGACCCGCTTCGAATGAGCGAATCGAGCGCGGAACGGTTGCCACTGTGCAGGCCAATCTCAAGGTCGAACGCCTGCTGTCGACTTATGTGCTGTCGGCGAGCTACCGCTCACGAGATGCCGACAAGGCGGCCCGCATCGCCAACGAGATTGCCGATGCCTACATCGTGGGCGCGCTGGATGCGAAATACCAGTCGACCAAACGCGCCAGCGAGTGGCTGCAGCAGCGTAGCAACGAACTGCGTGAACAGGCCACGGCCAGCGACCGTGCTGTGCAGACGTTCAAGGCTCAGAACAACATCGTCGGCACCAGCCGAGGCTTGATGAGCGAGCAGCAACTGACCGACGTCAACACGCAGCTGATTCAGGCCCGCGCAGCGACGGCCGAGGCCAAGGCACGGCTGGATCGCATCGAGGCGATTACCGACAAAGATTTGGCTCAGCCGACAGTTACCGATGCCCTGAACAATCCAGTGATCACGCGATTGCGCGCGCAATATCTAGATCTCTCCGCGCAGTATTCCGACTGGTCCAGCCGCTACGGCAAAACGCATCAAGCATCGATCAATCTGGCGAACCGCATGGAGGAACTGCGCAAGGCGATCACCGACGAAGTGCGCCGTATCGCGGACGCTTATCGCAGCGACTATGAAATTGCCAAGAGCCGCGAGACGTCGGTTGAGACCAATCTCAACAACCTCGTATCCCAGGCCGGCAGCACGGGCCAAGCGCAGGTCAAGCTCCGCGAGCTCGAGAGCGCGGCGGATACCTACCGCAACCTGTACAACAGCTTCCTCGAAAAGCTTCAGAATGCGACGCAAAATCAGAGCTTCCCGATTAGCGAATCGCGCATCATCAGCAACGCCGTCAAACCCGACAAGAAGAGCTCGCCCAAAACGCTGATGACCTTGGCCGGCGGTCTGTTTGGGGGATTGTGTCTGGGCTTCGGCGCCGCCTTTGCGCGTGAAATGCTGAGCGACGTGCTGCGGTCCCCGACAGAAGTCGAAGACGAGATGGGCGTCAAATGCCTGGGCGTTCTCCCGGCGATCGGCGCGAAGCAGATCGGGTCCCCGAAATCACGCGGATTGCGATTGGCGGATAGTGCACCGCAAAGCGAGGCCCGCGGCCCGCTATCCCGTTATGTCATCGACCATCCGTTCTCCCGCTATGCCGAGACCATGCGCAACATCAAGGTCTCAATCGATCTAGCCTGCCTATCCCGGGAGGTGAAGGTTATTGGCATAGTGTCGTCGCTTCCAAAGGAAGGTAAAACCACGGTTTCAGCTAACTTCGCTCACCTCACCGCGTTCACCGGCAAACGCGTGCTGCTGATCGACGGTGACCTTCATACCCGCTCGCTGACTAGGGAACTCGATCCGGGCGCCAAGAGCGGGCTGCTCGAGGCCCTTCAGGATCCGCAATCGGTTGGACGCCACATCAGGCGCAGCCCGGAGACCGGACTGGATTTCCTGCCCTCGTTCGTCGTCTCGCGAATGGTCAACTCCGCTGACATCATGGCCTCGAAGGCGATGGCCGATCTGTTGGCGCTGCTGCGGAATGAATACGACTACATCGTCATCGATCTGGCTCCGGTGATGCCGGTGACCGACGCCAAGGCCATCAGCCATCTCATGGACGCATTCGTCTATGTCATCGAATGGGGCCGCACGACGCGTACGGCGTTGCAGGAATCGATGTCGAGTTCCGAAGGCATTCAAAAGAAGGTTCTGGGCGCCGTTCTCAACGGCGCAAATCCGAAGATGCTGAAGCGCATCGAAGGCTATAAAGGCTCGCACTACAATTCGTACTATGTCGAGGGCGCCTAGAACCGAGCCCGCCGCATCCTGCGGTTCCCGCTGGCTTGCGCGAAGCGCCAATTGTTTGCTGGCGGCAGCTGCCTTGGTGTGGGCAGTGTCGGCACTCTCGACCCTGACCGATCCGACCGTATCAAGGGTCGCACGACAAGTCGCCGCCGGCGAGAACTACGACGCGCCGCTGTTGAGACGGAACGTGAAGGAAAACCTGCCGGCAGCCGAGCGCGCCTGCGAGCCCAAGACGCTTCGGGAGCTGCTCGTCCTGCAATTGTCGAGCGCCGACATGACTGTCCGCGGCACCGACCTGACGCAGGCGGATGCGGATGTTGATACCGTCCAGCGGATGAGCAGGACCCTCTTGAGGTGCGCTCCGACGGAGTCACTCGGATGGCTGGGGGCGTTCTGGGCTGGCTCCCGCAAGGACGGTCTAACGGCCAAAAACATCGCGTTTCTGGGCGAATCGTACCGCCTCGCGCCGCACGAGATCTGGTTGCAAATGATGCGCGTGCCCCTAGCCTTCCGGGCATTCGAGGCGCTGCCCCCCGCGTTGGCGAACGCCGCCATCCAGGATTTCAACGACGTCTTCCACGACCGGATATTTCCCAGTGCTGCGGCGCTTTACGTCAAAGCCCCGGCGTCAGCGCGCGGCAGGCTTCTTGATCTGACCTGCGACCTGTCCGAGCGTGAGAGGTTGGCCTTCTGGCATCTCGTTCGAGACGTCGGAGGAAAGATCCAACACCGCTGCTACCCCGTAGACGACCGTCCGCGCTACTTATTCGAGAACTAGCCTGCGGCCTAGGTCGTGGACTCATAAGCCCTGAGCCAAAGTCTTGTTGATGCCAGCAGGACAGCGGCGAGGAAGTTTCTGGCGAGCTCGTCGAAGCGCGTGGCGACACGGCGGAAATGTTTGAGTTTACAGAAGAAGCGTTCGATCAGGTTGCGTTGGCGGTAGAGGACCGGATCGACCGAGCGCTGAGTTTTGCGATCGCGTTGGGCCGGAATGTGCGCCTCGCCGCCGCGCTGGCGGACCATTTCGACAATGGCTTGGGCGTCGTAGCCGCGGTCGGCGATGAGGGCTTGTGCCGGAGGCAACCCTGCCAGCAGGGCTGCGACGGCGGCCTTG
>Ga0209758_1001134_pt1 | contig 34265 bp, 35 predicted proteins | sample AraplaMF_Col_mMF_FD_184258 | JGI IMG/M metagenome (GOLD analysis project Ga0209758, IMG submission 184258) | Arabidopsis root microbial communities from the University of North Carolina, USA - plate scrape MF_Col_mMF (SPAdes) (version 2) | ecosystem: Host-associated > Plants > Roots > Endosphere... | reverse complement strand
CGGTGGATGACGCCGAACGAGGACTGCACGTCGCCCTTGCGCCAGCCCACGCCCACCTGGGCGTCGCCGACCAGGGCGCCGGACGCGTCCGTGCTCCAGCCCGCGCGGTCCCAGCCGTTCTCGCCGTGCATCATGTTCATGCCCACGGCCCGGCCGCTGGCGGCGGCGAACAGGTACCAGCGCCCGCGATCGCCGAAGCTGGCGCCGTCCTTGACGCCCAGGTCGCGCAGCTGCTCCAGCGCCCGCTCGCCGCGCGACTTGGAGACCGTCAGCGTGGCGCCGCCCTCGGCCGAGGTGGCGCCGAAGTTCGAGACGCCGAAGCCGGCGTGCGGGGCGATGTCGAACGCCAGCTTGTCCGACGAGAAGCTGACCGCCCGCGGCCAGCTGCGCACGAGGGTCACGTCGAAACGGTCGTTCTCGGGGCTGCCGCGCTCCAGGTTCAGCGGCAGGCCGCCCGGCGTGTGCAGCACGCTGCCGATGTTGATGCGCAGCGAGTCGACCGGCCCGCTCGCGCGGCTGGACAGGCGCACCTCGCCCGACTGCCAGAAGACCGGGCCCTCGCCCAGCTTGAACGCCTCGCGTTCGACGAACCGCGCCGAGGGGTCGATCGCCACCGCCTGGCTGGTCGGCGCGAAGGCCGCGTCCTTCAGGGCTTCGCGGGTGGAAAGGTCGAAGGTGATGTCGGGCGTCTGGGCGGGCGAAATCGACTGTGCAGCGGCGCCGCCGGCGGCGGCCGCCCATCCCAACGCGAACGCCAAATGCGCCCCACAACGCATTCGCACACTCCCGATCCACGCCCGGTGCAGCGTGGTCCCCGTACGCATAGTTCGACGAGGTCGCGACGCCCGCAAGGGATAAAGCGTCGCACGCGAATTATGGCAGGGTTACCGCCGGGAACGGCCTAACCTATTGGCAGGCGAGGCATTCCTCGTAGTCGGTCTTGCCCTCGACCTTCAGCTCGGCCACGGCCGCCGCCTCGCCGCCGGCGTGGCTGGCGCGCTGCACGGACTTCGAGCGCAGGTAGTAGAGCGACTTGCAGCCCCGCTCCCACGCCTGCCAGTGCAGCATGTGCAGGTCCCACTTATCCACGTCGCCGGGCAGGAACAGGTTCACCGACTGGCTCTGGCAGATGTCGGGCGTACGGTCCGCCGCCAGTTCCACCACCCAGCGCTGGTCGATCTCGAAGGCCGTCTTGTAGACGTCCTTGTCATCCTGGCTGAGGAAGTCCAGGTGCTGCACCGAGCCCTCGTTGGCCAGGATCGAGTCCCAGACGGCCGAGGTGTTGTTGCCGCTCTGGTCCAGCAGCTTCTCCAGGTAGGGGTTCTTGACCGCGAAGGTCCCGGAAAGGGTCTTGTGCGTGTAGATGTTGGCCGGGATCGGCTCGATGCCGGCCGAGGTGCCGCCGCAGATGATCGAGATCGAGGCGGTCGGCGCGATCGCCAGCTTGTGGCTGAACCGCTCCATCACATTGCGTTCGGCCGCGTCCGGGCACGGACCACGCTCGGCGGCCAGCTTGCGGGACGCCGCGTCGCACTGGCGGCGCAGGGTCTTGAAGAGCCGCATGTTCCAGCTCTTCGCCATCGCGCTCTCGAACGGAACGTTCTGCGCCTGCAGGAACGAGTGGAAGCCCATGAGGCCGAGGCCGACGGACCGTTCCCGGCGGGCGGCGTAGACCGCGTGCTTCATCTCGGGCGGCGCCCGCGTGATGAAGTCCTCCAGCACGTTGTCCAGGAAGCGCATGACGTCCTCGATGAACGTCGGATGGTCGCGCCATTCCAGGAAGGTCTCGGCGTTGACCGAGGAGAGGCAGCAGACCGCGGTCCGCTCCAGGCCCTGATGGTCCTTGCCGGTGTGCAGCATGATCTCGGAGCACAGGTTCGACTGGCGCACCGACAGGCCCAGCTCGCGCTGGTGCTGCGGCATGGCGCGGTTCACGGCGTCCGAGAAGATCAGGTAGGGCTCGCCGGTCTGCAGGCGCACCTCCAGGATCTTCTGCCACAGCGAACGGGCGTCGACCTCGCGGATCACCTCGTCGGTCTTGGGCGAGCGCAGGCCGAACATGGCGCCGTCGCGGACGGCCTCCATGAACTCGTCGCTGATCGAGATGCCGTGGTGCAGGTTCAGGCTCTTGCGATTGAAGTCGCCCGACGGCTTGCGGATTTCCAGGAACTCTTCGATCTCGGGATGGTGCACGTCGAGGTACACCGCCGCCGAACCCCGGCGCAGCGACCCCTGGCTGATCGCCAGCGTCAGCGAGTCCATCACGCGGATGAAGGGGATGATGCCGCTGGTCTGGCCCGCGCCCTTCACCTTCTCGCCGATCGAGCGGACGCCGCCCCAGTAGGTGCCGATGCCGCCGCCGTTCGAGGCCAGCGCCACGTTCTCGTTCCAGACGCCCTGGATGCCTTCGAGGTTGTCCGGCACCGCGTTCAGGAAGCACGAGATCGGCAGGCCGCGGCCCGCGCCGCCGTTCGACAGCACCGGAGTGGCCGGCATGAACCAGAGGCGCGAGATGTAGTCGTAGATGCGCTGGGCATGGTCGGCGTCGTCGGCATAGGCCGTCGCGACGCGGGCGAACATGTCCTGGTAGCTTTCGCCGGGCAGGAGGTAGCCGCTGTCGAGGGTCGCGCGTGCGAACGACGTCAGCGTCGGGCCGCTCCCCCGCACAAGGTCGAACCCGGCCGCGCCGCCCCGGGCGGTGGCCGAACCGGTCGCCGCGCCGTCCTCGACCGCACGCGGCCGGCGCGCCTGTACGGGGGCGGAACTCACGACCCGCCGCGGCCGAAGACCCGGCGCACGCGCACATAGACCGCACCGCCCCACCGGAGGCGGCGGACGTCGACATAGTCCCGCCGCGCCTGGCTGCGCGGGCCGACGTACACCTCGCGTATTCGCTGGACGTGATGCGACGTGAGCCCTTGGGCCTCGACCGAAACGATCGTCTGCGCCCGGGGCCGCCACTCCGTGAACAGCGTCACGCTCGGCGTCAGCTTGCGGGTTTCGACTTCCGACAGGCGGAAATAGCGCTCCCGCGAGCCCCCGGTCACGTCCAGCCCCCATCGCGCCTTCGCCTGGGGCAACTCCTGGGTGAAGTGGACCTCCCAATCGACGGGGTGCAGCCCCGAAATGTCGCGGCGCCGCCCGGTCAGCGGATCGAGGACGTCGGACCACCGCCAGACCGCCTCGCCGCGGATCTGCGCGCGCCGCAGCCCGCGCAGGTCGATCGGCGTGGTGAGGCTGAGGGCGAGCTCGGTCTTGCGCCCGCCCGCGAGGTTTCCGGGCGCGTCGGCGAGCGCCACGCCGCGATCGGACAGGATCGGAATGCGGTCGATGACGTTGCGCAACTCGGCCCGCCGGAAGGTGACCACGGCCGCGCCCTTGTCGAGGACGCGGCGTTCCACCGCCACCTCGCCGACCCAGGCCTGCTCCGGCGCCAGATCCGGGTTGCCGGACAAGACGTTTCCGGTCGAGGCGACCTGCGGCGAGGCGACAAAATCATCGAACTTGAGCTGCCCCACCTCGCGTTCGGCCCGGGCCCGCACCTGCCACCCGCGGGCGGGCGTCCAGGTCAGGGCCAGGCGGGGCTTGGCGTACGCCAGGCTCTTGCCGAGCGCGACGTCGCCCGCAGAGGTGATGCGCGAAACCTCATAGCGCAGGCCGGCGTCGAGGGTGAGCGAAGGGTCCATGCGCCACGACGCCCCGGCGCGCAGCTCGCCGCGACGCTCCTGGACATGCACGTTCGCGGCCGGCACCGGCCGCGGCGCGCCGTTGACCACGAGGTCGGTGCGGCTGTCCAGGTCATTGAGCGCGAACTCGCCGCCCAACTCCAGCGTCAGGGCCTTCGTCGCCGTCCGGCGCACGAGCGCCCGCGCGACCGACTCGCGGGTATCGCGCCGAAGGTCGAAATCGCGCGCGACCCCCGGTCCGGAAAAGGCCACCCGGGTGGTGTTGCGGCCCCATTGCTGCAGCAGGGCGGCCTCGAGATCGATCCCGCCGGAAAAGCCGCGGTTGAAGCGGGCCCCGGCCTCGACCTGACGGCGACGGAGGTCGTCCTTCTCGTACTCGAGGCCATCGGACCCGCGGAACCGATCGTAGATCTCCACCTCCCCTGGGGTGAACATCAGCGCCCCGTTCAGGCGCAGGCGCCCTCCGACGATCGGCGTTTCGAAGCCGCCGAAGGTCCAGATTTTCGCGCCGACCCCGTCGGCCTCCACGTCCGATGCCAATGCGGGCGCGCCATCGCGGCCGTACCGCACCCGGGCGCCGTCACCGTACTCGTAGCTCAGGCCTGCGCCGTAGATCTGGCTCAGTTCGGCGGAACGCCCGTCGGCCCAGCGCCAGCGGCCTTCCAGGCGCAGGCCGGGGTAGGCCCCACCGTCGTAACCGAAGAAGTTGCCCAGCATCACGGCCCCACGGAAGCCGCTCGTGCGCTTCAGCACGACGTTGGCGACCACCGAGCGGCCCTCCGCGGCCAGGTCGGCGCCGCCGCCCCGCAGGAGCTCGATCCGATCCACCGTCGCCGCCGGAATGCGCTTGAGGATTTCGTCGATCGCATCGCTCTTGGTCACCGGGGGACGGCCGTCGATCAGGACGTTGCCGCCGGAGCCCGCCAGGCCCCGCACGCTCTGGCCGCGCTCCAGGCTGAAGCCCGGGACCCGCAGGATCATGTCATAGGCGCTCACCGGCGCGACGTCGGCGAAGCTCGCCGCGGGAAAGACGAGCGCGCCCGCCGCAGGGATCGCCTTCGGGCTCGCCTGCGGAACAGCCTGCCGGGCCAGGGCGGGCGGGTCATCCATCATCGCGGACCGGCCCACGCCGCCAGGCAGCTCACGACACGCTCCGACCCAGGCGGACCCGCAGGCTGCGCAGGCCATGGAAGAAGGGCGTCTCGCGCCAGTCGGGCGATCCGGCCGGATCGGCGAGCGTCATGTGCGGGAACCGCGCGAACAGGGTCGACAGGGCGAGGCGCGCCTCCAACCGGGCCAGCGGGCGGCCGATGCAGATGTGGGCGCCGCCGCCGAAGGCGAGATGCGGCGAGGCGGTCCGGCCCGGCAGAAACAGGTCCGGGCCCGCGTAGACGGCCGGGTCGCGATTGGCCGCCTTGAGCGACAGGGTGACGGCCTGGCGGCGCGCAACCGGGCAACCGTGCAGGTCGCGGGCGTCCGGGGCGATCCGCACGGTGATGTCCACCGGCGACTCCAGTCGCAGCGTCTCCTCGACGATCGCGTCCACATGGTCGGGTTCTGAGGCCATCCGCGCCCGCTCGCCGGGATGGCGCAGGAGCAGCCAGGTCGCGTTGCCGATCAGGTCGGCCGTCGTCAGGTTGCCGGCCACGAGCAGGGCCTGGCAGTTTACGAGAATCTCCTCGTCGGAGAGCGGCTCGCCCGCCGTCTGCAGGGCGACGAGGTCCGAGACCAGGTCGTCGGCCGGCCGTTCGCGTCGCGCGCGGAGCACCGCGGCGAGATAGCGCCCCACGTCGCGTCGCGCCCTGGCGATGGCCAGCAGGTCGCCGGAAGAGCGCGCGGGGTGGAAGATCTTGATCAAGGCTTCGGACCAGGCCCGGAAACGCACGAGGTCCCCACGGTCCACCCCGAGGACGAGGGCGATGACGTCGCTCGGGATGGGGACGGCGAATGCGGAGATCAGGTCGACCTCGTCGGCGGTCAGGTTGGCGAGGTGGGTCCGGACGACATCGCGGACCAGCGGCTCGGCCTGCAGCATCCGCGCGTTCAGGGCCCGCGCGATGGGCCGGCGCACGCGCGCATGGTCCGGGTCGTCGAGCTGCGCCATGCCGCCGATCGGCGCTTCGGTGCGCGCCCGACGCTCGGCGATCCGCGTGTGGTTCGCCTCCGGCGCCGCGCCCGCCGGATCGCGAAGGAAGGTCAGGTCCGTCAGGATCGCCCGGGCGATGGGATAGGCGGTGACGAAGAAATGCCCGAAGGCCGCGTCCCAGTACACGGGGGCGTCGCGACGCAAGCGGTCCAGGCGCGGATGCGGATCCTCCCGAAACGCGGGGTCGAGCTGCGTGAGGGCCAGGCCGGACGGCAGCGGATCGCGGGCCAGGCGCGGAGTCACGACCCTTCGCCCCGTCAGCCCACCCGCAGCGCCGCGGGCGGCGCGGCGCCGGCGCGCCACGCCGGCGGCTGCTTCGTCCAGTGGAGCGGTCCCCAGATGAACTGGCGCCAGTAGCTCTCGGCCACCTCGATCCAGGTCTCCAGCGCGTCGACGGACGCCAGGAACTCGCGCATCGACACGAGCAGCCAGCTGAGCACCGCTTGGCTGTCGCGGCAGTCCGCGCAGTGGCCGGACGTGCAGCAGAAGTTCAGTGTTTCGAGGTCCGCGGCATAGCTGTTGAAGAGCGGCAGGTTCGGCGCGCCGGACTCGATCCGGGGCTGATGGGCCGGGTGGTCGGCGCTGATGCTGGGGCAGACCTCGTAGCCGAACCGCGCGAAGTGGGATTGCCCCGTCAGGAGCGTCTCGATGTAGTAGGGGTGGCTGACGACGGTCTCGGGATAACGGTCCCTCACCCGCAGCAGCTCGTCCAGCAGACGCGCCGTCGCCGCGGGCAACGCCCCGTCGGCGGCGCCGTAGGACGAGTAGTAGTTGAACTGCAGGCGGTTCCCGTTGTCCTGGATGCGGCGCACGGTGTCCTCCACGTACGCCACGCCGTCCTCCGTCACCGCGTAGATGAAGCCGGCCCGGTCGTCGTTGCGGTAGTTCGCCAGCGCGGTGTCGAAGAGCCCGGTGAACCGGCGGCCCCCAGGCTTGATGCCGCGCAGCTGGTCGTCCATCGGCCCGCCGCCGAAGAGCGTCACGCCGATGGCCACCTCCTCGAAGCCGTCGCGCGGCAGCGGACGCAGCCCGTTGGTGGAGATGGTGAGGTAGCGGAAATGCCTTCGGAAGACCTCGAGCCGACGCGGCACGAGGCTGGGTTCGCCGCCGATCACCAGGGCGGCGTTGACGCGGCGCCGGCGCACCTGGTCGTGGAGGAAGGCGTCGAGCTTCCCCAGGTCGGTCTCTTCCTTGGACTGCTTGTCGTGACCGAAGACGAAGAACCAGCAGCCATCGCATCGAATGTTGCAGGCGTTGGTGACGTGATACTCGGATGGCCGCACGGCGACGGCGAGGCGCACCAGCGTGTTCAACCGGTCGAGCAAGTCCGGACGGGGCGCGAGTTGGGTGCGCGCAAGATCGATGGCTTCGCGAGCGGTCAGCACGGCGCGCGCCTCCTCTTCAGGGCAGCTACATTTTCGGCCTAGACCTGGATGCACTTCACCTGAATTAATCTATCCGAACAACACTAAATCGACCCGGGTAACCAAGTCGCAGTCGAAATAAGTGTTAATAGGTCGATCGGCCTTGTGCGGCCTTGCGCATTAGACGTCCTGCAGGACCAGCGCGCCCCAGCTGTCCGGGCCCAACGACAGCGCTGCGAAGGGGCCTGGCCCCGGGGCGGCCCCGGCGCTGGCGAGGATGTTGATCAGCACGTCCGACGAATAGCAGTGCGAAACGCCGTCCAAGGTCCCCGTGAAGGCGGCCGCGGCCCCCAGCCCGACGTGGCGCGCGAAGAATTCCATCGCGTCGCGCCGCGTGTTGGTCGAGACCAGCCGCCCGATCGCCGCGAGGTCCACGGCCGCGTCCTGCAGCGCGGCCTCCAGGGCCCGCCGCACGCCGTTTGCGATCATCAGCAGGATCCGCGGCCGCTGCCCGCGGCGATCCAGGTCCCGCAGGCGCGGATTCGCCGCGTGGCCGACGCCGAGCAGCCGCACCCCCGGGGCGCTGGGTTCCGTCGAGACGATGCAGCTCGCCGCGCCGTCGCTCAGCACCGCCAGGTCCCAGTCGGCGATGCGTCGGCTCTCGTCCAGGCAGGTGTCGGCGGTGACCACCGCCACGTTGCGCAGGCCCTCCGCCCGCAGCAGCGCGCGCGCGTAGCGCAGCCCCGGAATCAGGTTCGCGCATCCCGAAAGGCTGACACCGACCACGGGGACGTCGCCCAGGCCGTAATCCCGGCAGAGCGCGCCGAAGCGGATGCTGGCCTTCTCGACCGGTCCGAGCGACTCCGAGCAATAGAGGACGAGGTCGATATCGCGCGGGTCGCCGCCCCAGAGGGCGATCGACTTGACCAGGGAGGCGGCCGCCAGTCGGCCGGCCGGTTGTTCGCTCCGCCGGTAGTGGCGGATCCCGTTCGCGCAGAGCAGGTCAAGCGCCACCGGATCGCTGGCGCCGCGGAGTTCGGCCACCGGCCGCTGGTCGCCGAGCTCGTAGGCGAGGCCCGCGAGGCAGACGTCGCGGCTCATCCGGCGACCGCCGTCGCGCGCCGGCGCGCCATCAGGCGCTCGATGGCGTCGACCGTGTCGAAGTTCTCCTCCGTCAGGTCGTCCTCCCCAAGGCCGCCGACCTCGCGCTCCACCCACAGGACCACCTCGAGGAACTGCAGGGACGAGAGCGTCCCGGAGCTGAACAGTGGCCACGCGCCGACCGCCGCCCGGTCGATCGTACGGCCCGCGTCGACCAGCCGTTGCTCGATCATCGCCAGGAGCGTCACGTCGCGGCCACCTCGTTCGAAAGTCGATCCCCACGATACACTTGATGCAGGGCAGATCAACTCCGGCCGATGCGACTACACTTATGACGCCGTTGGCCGCGGCGGGACCTGAAGAAGGGTGTTGGCGCCGGTCGCGAGCAAGGCGCCGTCGACGCCCCAGACCGCAACCTCGCCGTGGATCGCGCCACGCGCCGCCAGGTCGGACCGCGCGTCGGCCAGAAGCCAGTCGGACTCGAACGCGCTGTCATGGAAACTGGCGGACAGGCTGATCGTCGTGGCTTGGTAGTCGATCGGCCGACCCAGCCCACGGGCGTGGGCCGGCAGCACCATGGTGTCGATCAACAGCAGCGCGCGCGCCGCATCGAGGAACGGGTCGTTCGCGGGCGCGTAGTCGCGATACCGAAACCAATGGCGCATCACCCCCGGCGGCGCGCCCGACGTCGCCTTCCGATCGAAGTTGTTGCGGAACCGGCCGCCCACCGCGTTGGCGTCGCGGTCCTCGAGCAGGTCCAGGGCCTCCGGCAGGGGAACCTCCGGACGTTCGAGCCTGCGGCACGCCGGCCCCTCGTCCCGGGCGTTGGTCCACACCTGGGCCTGGACCAGCACCTTGTCACCCTGCCGCAGCCGCACGTTGAAGCATCCGGCCGCGCGGCTCTCGCGCACCTGCTCGCAGTCGATCTGGGCCTCCCCCGAGCGACCGGTGTTCAGGTACTGGCAGGAGTAGGTGCTGGGGCGGTGCCCGGACGGCGCCGCGGCGCCCGCCGCCCGGAGGGCGATGGCGCAGAGGTACCCGCCGTTCGGCCCCCAGATCTCCCAGTCGGGCGACAGGGTCGCCAGGAACCCGCTGTCCGTCCGGCGCACGGCCGTATCGCGATCAAAGCTGCCCATCGGCGTCGGCTCCCCTTTCCATTTTTTTCGACTTTCCGCACCAATCTAGGCACAGGCGCGGACCAGCCGTCTACACTTCGCTCGCCTCGGCCGGCCCGGCGCGCCGCAGGAGAAGCACGCTCGCCCCAGTGGGCCCGACGGGGCACTCCAGGCGCGTCAGGCCGGCGCGGGGCGGGAAATAGCCGAGCAGGTCCTCGCGCGTGAGGCCCACCTGGAAGGTGCGCCGGCTCGCCGACGACAGGTAGCCGTCGCCGTGGGGGGCCCAACGCTTGGCCGACGCCTCGCGCCCGATCTCCGCCGGCGAGCGGGCGGCGAGGAAGATCAGCCCGCCGGCGCGCGTTGCGGACAGCAGCCGTCCGCAGACCTCGCGCCGCGCCGCAGGCTCCGCCAGGACGTTCAGGACGAACAGGCAGAGCACGGCGTCGTAGGCGCGGCCGTTCGCGGCCGGGAAGCCGAACGGCGGGTGCGGGTCGTAGCCGTCGACCGCGTAACCGCACCGCCGCAGAAAGGCCACGTCGGCGCCGTGTCCGCAGCCATAGTCGAGGACCCGCGCCCCCGGCGGCGCCGGCAGGATCGCGCGCTCGTGCAGTCGCTGGGTCAGCGGCGAGGGCCCGCGGCGCGCGATGGCGGTGTTCCAGGGGCGCCACTCCGCGGCCTCCGCCCCGAACAGCGGGAGCTGCTCGGTGGCGGTCATGCCCAGCTCACCAGGATCGCACTGTGGTCCGTGAAGCCGGCGGCGCCGCGCGTCTCATGGAGGTAGGCCGCCTGGACGCGGTCGCGCAACTGCGTCGGGCAGAGCAGCAGATCGCACCGGAACTGCACCAGGCCGCCGCGGACCCGTCGCTCGATCGTGAAGTCCCCGTCGCCCGAGGCCAGGACGTCCGAGAGGCCCCGCATCGCGAGCAAACCTTCGAAGGCCCGTCGCTCCGCGCCTTTCGTGAAGGCGCTCGGCCGCCCGTCATAGAGCCCATCGGCCGGACGCGGGGCGAGATTGAAATCCCCCCCCACCAGGGTCGGGGTTTCATGCGCCAGCCGGTTCTGGAGGACCTGAAGCTGGCGCCGCCGGGCGGCGCTGCTGTAGGGCGACAGATGCAGGTTGATGACCCGTCCCTTGGGCGTGGCGATCTCGATCATCGCCGGATCGAAGGCGACGATCTCGCGCAAGGGCAGGCGTGGGTCCGCATAGATCGCCAGGTCCTGGCAGCCGCCCGCGCGGCCGAGGCGCCCGAGCGCGCCCGGCGGTTCGCCGCGGCAGGCCTCCTGGACCAGGATGAGGTCCGGTTCGACGCGATCGACCAGCGCCGACAGCGCCGCCGACACCGAGGGAGTTCTCAACCGCTTTCGCAAATTGATCCACATGGCTTTCATGTCTACCCCTCGTCGCACCGGAGGCTCCACTTGCGCCGGGCGGGCCAAGATTCAAAATGCATCGAATCGATCCGGGAGGACAGGGCCATGTCGACGTTCGTTACATTCGAAGGCATCGATGGCGCGGGGAAGACCACGGTGTCTCGACTGGTCGCCGAGGCGCTTTCCGAGCGCGGCCTGCCCCACCTGCTGGTCGACCGCCGGAACCCCACCTTCGCCGATCCCTATGTCGCGGAATCCGCGCGCCGGCTGTCAGGCGTGCTCTGGCCCGATCGGATCGACGACCCGCAGTATCTTCTCGGCGACGGCTACTTCGTCCTGCTCACCGGGGCATGGCTGCGGCTGATCGACGAGCAGCTGGTGCGGCCGGCGCTCGCCGCGGGCAAGGTGGTGATCGTCGACGGCTGGGACTTCAAGCCGATCGCGCGCAATGCGCTGCGGCCGCACATCCGCGACGCGTTCGTGGCCGAATGCTTCGCCGACCTGACGCGGCCGCATGTCGTCTGCCTCGCCACCGTCGCGCCGACTCTGGCCGAGAAGCGCAAGGGCCCCCTCTCCAATGCGGAGAGCGGCCGCAACGATGGTTACGCCGCGGGCGACGGCTTCGTCGACTACCAGGCGCGCGTGGCCGAGGTGCTGGAACGGGCTGTGGTCGGCGAAGGCGCGCGCCTGGTGCGCCTGGACGGCGTCTCGCCGCCGGACGAGAGCGCCCTGCAGGTGCTCCGCGCGCTGGGCGTCGAGGCCCCCGCCCCGCAGCCGGCCTAGGAGCCGACCTCGATCGGCGGGCAGCCGAGCCGGCTCCAGAGCCATAGCGGCGTGTGCAGGTCGATCGGCGAGAGCGGCGTATCGGCGAGCACGCCCCGCCAAGTCTCCGCCAGCTCAAGGGGCCGGGCGGGCGCGTCCGCCGCGAGCAAGCCGAGCTGACGGCTCGCCGCGATCACGTGGCGGTCCGGCGCGATCGACAGCGCGTCGCGCCCGGTCAGGGGCCAGGCCATGTACTGCGACATCACGTAGAGCCAATAGTTCCCGATCTTCGGGCCGCAGAGGTAGGGGAAGTCCGCGCGCCGAGCCTGGATGAACGCGAGGATCTCGGGGATCGCGTGCCCGCATCGAACGAACATTTCCCGGACCTGCCCGTCCGCGTGCCGCACGAGCCCCCGCGCGTTGGCCCGCCAGATCTGCGGATGCTTGTTCGGCTGCAGGGCCACCCGGTGTCGCAGGAGCGCTTCGCCCAGGTCGGCCAGGTCGGCGTCCGCCGCCGCCTGGGGATCGAAGACCCAGCCCGTCCGCGGATCGCCGTGGGCCACCGCGCAGGCCCGCCAGAGCGCGTAGGAGTTCCTTTGGTAGTTCAGGGACATGCCCAAGGTGAGAAACCGCGCCAGCGCCTCGCTGTCCGGGGGCAGCGCCGGATGCGCGTCCTCGGGCATCGACTCGCCTCCGAGGTCGCCTCGCCGCCACGCGGCATGCAGCGCGAGCGCCCGGCGGGCGACGTCTTCGGTCACGGACCGGGCCTCACGAGGCGACGAGGTCGGGGACACGGCTCCAGAAGGCGGCGACCGGCGCCAGCACCGCGCTCCAATACGCGTCGAGCTTGGCGTCCGGCTCCGCGCTCCCACCGCCGAGTCGCCAGCGGCGCTCCGTGTCTATGAGCCATCTGGCGACCTCCGGTCCCGCCGAGGACATGGGCGGCATCTCACACGATTCGCTGACGCCCTGCAGGAGCTGCTCGGCCCGGGCCGCCTCGTCCTCGTACAGGTGGAACGATCCGCTGACGTGGGTGTAGGCGCCCAGTTCGAGGCCGAGTTCGACCGCAAGCCACTCCTGCAGCATCGTGAACAGGTGGACGTCGTAAGGCATGACCATGAGCGCCGACTGGGCGCGCATGAAGCACACGCAGTCCAGCCGCCCGTCCCGCGCAAAGAACTGCAGGCCGATGGCGCAGGGCGTGTCCCGGCGATCCATCAGCGTATCTTCAGGATCGTAGATCATCGCCAGCGCACGCCGGGTGAAGAGGTCGTCGGCCAGCTTCATCCGTCCGTGGGCGAGTTGGTGCCCAGGCGAGAAGAGGCGCGCGCCGAACGCGGCCTCGTAACGGGAATCGTCCTCCGTGAACTGGCGGCCGCGCGGGTTGTAGGCGCTGATCATCTCGGGCTCGTGGCCGCCCGCCAGTGTGAAGATCAGGTTGGCGGCGGGGAACACGCGATCGGCCGCGCGGGGAGACACGTCGAGCGCGCGGCGCCGGGGATTGGAAATGCGGAAGCCATAGCCCTGCAATTCGCGGATGGGGCGCGCGCCCGTGCCGAAGCCCGAGGCGATCGACCGGGGGTTGGCGGCGCCGGCGACGCGCTGACCGGTCCGCAGGAGAGCGTCGATGGCCGCCACATAGGCGTGGGCGAAGGAGGGGTATTCATCCATGGCCGAGTTCCGCCACGCAGCACATCACCAGCGGCAGACGCGCGATGTCCGCCGGTCGCGCCGCCCAGGCGTCGGCGACAGGCGGCGGGGGCGGGGTCGACCCCGGGGCCCAATCGCAGGTCCAGATCCGCACCCCCGCAAAGCCGATGGCCTCCAGGGCCTGCTTGAGCTGCCGCTCCCCCGCGCAGAGCGACCCGACCGAACACGCCTCGCCGGAGGCGGCGATGAAGGAGGTGGTGTGCACGCCGCCGCCGCGCAGGGCCGCGGCGAACTGGTGGGCCGGCGCGGTCAAGGCGATCCAGCCCCCCGGCCGCAATATCCGGCGGGTCTCCGCAAGGAAGGTCGCGTTGAGCAGGGGATCGATGAGCGAGCCGAGGACGCCGTCGAAGTTCTGGGAGGCGTAGGGCATCAGCGCGGCGCTCCCGAGGTCCACGCGGTCGGCCTCGGCGTTCAGCGCCCGCATCGCGCTCGACAGCTCCAGGCCGCGGTAATCCGCCCCGGCAGGCCAGTCGACGGACTCCCGCAACCAACCGCGCCCCGGCGCCACCTCGAGATAGGCCCCGCCAGGGACGACCCGGGTCCCGACCCAGTCCTGCCAGAAGGGGCGCGACAGCTCGTGGAAGAGCGCCGTGGTCAAGCGGCGGGCGTCGGTGAACTCGGGGGCGATTGCGTCGTAGCCGGCCTCGTTGCGATCGTCCCAGGCCCCCGAGTGGAGCGCCACGAATTCGTCTGCGCCGGCGAGCACCTCGCCTGCCGCGAGCCAGCGGCAGAAGTCGGCCACCAGTTCCTGAGGCGACTTGCCGTCCCGCAGCAGCCGCACAATGGGGACGTCCCGAGGCGCGTCGGCCGGCGCGCCGAGGACCCGGTCGGTCTCGGCGTTCCGCCCGGGACGCGGCGAGAAGTCGGTGTTGGGTTCCAGGTACACGATCAGCGGCTGGGCCCCGGCGGCCTTCAGTTGCGCGACGTTGGCGACCGCCATCTCCTTCACGGCGATGGCGCCGGCGGTCTGGATGTCGGCGAGCCCGCGCCGCGAAATCCCGTACCAATTCTCGAACACATGGTCGGCGTTGAGCAGTTCGCCGCGACGCTGCAGATCGTGAAATTCCGCCGCGCTGACGAAGCTGTACTCTCCGCCGCGGTCATCGGGGCGACGCGGTCGCGTCGTATAGGACGGGGCCCGCGCGAAGCTCCCGGGTTCGGCGGCGATCAGCGCGTTCGTGAAGCTGGTCTTGCCGCCGCCGGACGGCGCGCACACCGCCAGGAAGTCGGGCCGCCGGGCCGCGGGCGCCTCAGTGGGTGTGGAAGACGACATTTCCGCCTCGCTTGAGAATGCAGTAGCCGCAATCGGCGCAGGACTTCCCGCCGGCGTATTGCTCGGGACAGACGAGGTTCCGCGGGTCGGACTGGTCGACGTCCTCCGACATCAGCGACAGCCGCCACCCCGCGGGCGGGGGCGGCATGGTGCGGTCCCACGAGGCGAAGAGCTGCAGATTGGGACGCCGACGGAGCGCCGCGAGCGGGGCCTGCAGCTCCGGCCGGCTCCAGGACCGGGTGTAGGCCCAGAACCGGACATCGGGCGCCCGGTCGAGGATCTCGCCCCACCAGTCCATATAGGCCGCCGAATAGAAGTCGCCGGACGAATGGATGCGCACCCCGACCGGCCCCGGTGAGGCGGCAAGCTCTTGAAGGACGTAGTCGCGCGTCGCTTCCGGCGCGCCTTCGACGGCGCGCCAGTTCGCCTCCCAGTCCGAGATCGCATAGATGTCCGGCCGGTCGTCGGCGTTGTAACAGTTGGCGGAGCACCACGCGGATCGCCCGGGGCAGGTCGCCATGGGCGGCAGGTTCCAGACCCGGATCGCCCCGAAGAAGCGTCCGTTGAGGCCGGTCTTCGCATTGCCCGCCTGCAGCTCCGGCCGGGCCGGTCGTTCGGCGTCCGGTCGCAGGTCCGCATAGGCGGCCAGGCGCGCCTGGCGGGTGGTGATCTCCGGATCATCCGGACGTGTTCGCCGGCGAACGGCCAGTCGCTTGGTCGCCATCTTGGCCTTCCAGGATTGGGGTGGCGTTGGCCTCAGGCCGCCTTCTCTTCCGCGAGCAGGCTGTCGAGGATCTGGGTGCCGAGGCGCATGTTCTGGAGCATGGGGTGGTCCCGCCAGTTGTACTGGCTCCCGATCCCCAGCCGCTCCGCCAGCACCTGGCGGCCGAACTGGCGGCTGAAACGCGGCCCGTCCGAGAAGACGCGGTATTCGCCCGGGCGGGTGCTGAAGAGCTGGTAGGAGCTGTCGGCCCACGCCTGGAGCTCCGCCCAGTCCCGGACCAGCCGCCCTTCGCCCCCCGCCTCCACGAAGGCCTGCTCGACCGCACCGACCAGAGACGACGTGACGCCGACCACGTGCATGTGGTGCTCGTTGATGCATGAGGAGCCCCAGTCGGCGCCGCCCGCCGCTCCGTGTTCGAACACCATCACCGTGCTCGGACCCATCCGCGCTTCGAGCCGGCCGCGGAGGTTTTCGAGGCCCGCGAAGAGCTGCGCGCGGCCGCCGTCCGAGAGCGCGGCGGCCGAGGGGGCGTCTTCGTCCGTCACGGCAATGTAGTAGGGGGGCACCAGGGCGCCCACCGTCACACCGGCGAAGCATCCGGGATGCACTTCGCGCCATCGCGATTCCGTGGCGCGTTTCGCACGATCGAAATGCCGGGTGGGCTGCACACTCCGCCTCCACATTTGAGATCACGGGCGACGGTGTCGCAAACACCTCGCCCAAGTCATACGGTGCAGTTTACACTTTGCCCAAGGCGATGGACTTTGCAAGTCTTGACGATCGACTTATTTTGGTTTCAGCCCGTGGCGTCTTGGGGCCAGCCGGCGAACAGGGGACGGCGATCGAGGCGGAACATCCGCTCGACCATTGCGCCCTGCCACCGCCGGACCTCGTTGCCGCTGGTGCGCCAGCTGTTCAGTTCGACGGGATCGACGACGCCCTCGAGGCCGTAGGCCTGCGCCAGGCCCGTACCGAACACCGCGTCGAGATGGACCAGGACCCAGGCCACGGGCGCTTCGAAGGCGTGCCGGCGGATCAGCTCGGCCGTTTCCTTCCGCGCCCCTGCCGACATCTTTCCGTGCAGCATGAGCACGTCGAGGAACTTGCGGATGCTGGCGTCGTTGCCGCCGCGGATGCCGTTCTCGTACATCGCCTCGCGATAAAGGTGGAACACGCAGTCGATGAAGTGGCCGGGCAGCGTCAAGGTGACCACGCCGTCGATCTCCACCCGCTGCGCGAACTGATCCTCCAGGAACGCCCGCCCCGCGTCCGAGTAGGGCGAACGATGCCAGGCCACGTCGGTCGCCACGTCCACATAGTGCGCGCGGACGATCGGATCGTCCGCGGGCCGCATGAGGCGCGGCAGATGGTCCGGATTCAGCCGGTAGAGCGCCACCTCCTGCCGGCCCCAGGCAGTGGCTTCCTTCGCCCCGTCGAGGAAACCGCCGTAGAAGAAGCCGAGCGCCTGCAGGCGCTCGGCCGCGGCCTCGACCTTGGCCGGCAAGACAAAGAGGTCGAGGTCGCCGAGCGGCCGCAGACCCTGGTCGTCGTAGAGCAGGCGCTCATAGACGGCCCCCTTGCGGCAGAGACTGGCGACCCCCGCGTCGGCCAGCGCCGCCTGCACCTCCAGGGTCAGGGCGCGGTAGGCCGACTGGCGGCGGCGGCTGACAGCGAGCGCATCCTCGGCCAGGCGGCGCAGGCCGTTCTCCAAGTGCGGACGGGCGGCGATGTACCGGGCGACGAACGGCAACATCCGATGCCGCGCCGCCTCGGCCACGATCATGCCCCACACCGCGTGGTGCGTCTGCAGCTGCGGCTCGTCCGCGAGCCCCGCATGGCTCCTGCAGAGCGCGATCAGAAACCCGGAAACGACGGAGGGAACTGCGTCGGGGGCTCCGGTGTCGCCGACCTGGGCGCGAGCGTCCATTTGGCGTTCGATGGTCGCATCCACGGGCGGGCTCCTCGGCTGGGCGTCGGACAAATCCGCGCTGCATTGGCTTCAAGGCGGCAAGACTTACCTTTGAATGTATCCCGCTCAAACGCAAAATCTCCTACCCTCTCGAATTGCAATCATGCAGTGTATCGTGCATCCGGACGGGATCGGCGAGGACACGCCCAAATGAATCGCGCCAGTGAAGCGGTGGCTGGACGTGTGGCGACGGAGGTGGACGTGCGCCGCCCCGGAGACGCGCCCCACGGCGCCCCCGGGCCGGAGCCCCGTTTCGCGGCGCGCACGGCCATCGTCGCCGCGGCGGCCCTGGCCCACGTCGACGAGGTCGATCGCGACGGCCGCGCACCGGCCGAGGCGATCGCGGAACTGAAGGCGCAGCGCCTCCTGGGCGTGATGTTCCCCCCGCGCGACGGCGGTGAGGGCGCGACGCCGGAGGAAGTGGGCGGGATCTGCTTCGACTTGGCGAAGGCGTGCGCCTCCTCGGCGATGATCTTCGCGATGCACCAGATCCAGGTCGCCTGCGTGCTCCGCCACGCCGGGCCGAGCGCCTGGCACCAAGCCTTCCGCCAGCGGATCGCGCAGCATCAGGTGCTCCTGGCGGGTTCGACCACCGATGGGGTCAGCGGTGGGGCGACCCGCGAAAGCGGCGGCTGCTTCGAGGTGGATCGCGAGGCGCTCCGGGTGGACAAGACCGGAGCGGTCATCTCGTACGGCGACGTGGCGGACGCCCTGCTCGTGACCGCGCGGCGCGCGCCTGACGCACCGCCCTCGTCCCAGGCGGCGGCCGTGTTTCTGGCGGAGGACTGCCGGCTCCAGCCGTGCCAGGCCTGGGACACGCTCGGCATGCGCGGAACGTGCAGCGTCGCCTACGAGCTGCAGGCGCGCGGGCATGTCGACCAATTGCTTGGCGCGCCGTTCTCGACCGTTCACGCCCAAACCATGTTGCCTATGGCGCATCTCGCGTGGAGCAGCGTCTGGGCCGGGATCGCGGCGGACGCCGCGGAGCGGGCCCGGCGGCATGCGCGCCGCAGCCTGCGCCCGGGCCTCCCGACGAGCCCTGCCGTGCGTCACGCCGCCGACGCCGCCGCGACCTACCAGGCCCTGCGCGCCACCTTGCGGTCAGCGTTCCAAACCTATGCGGGGGCGCAGGACGATCCCGGCGCAGCGGGCGGCGGCGACACCCTGCTGCAGATGAACCTCCTCAAGATCAGCGTGTCGGAGCAGGCCCTGGCGGTGGTTTTGGCGGCGCTCCGCGCCACCGGCCTCAATGGCTACCGCAACGACACGGACGTCTCCGTCGCCCGCCACCTGCGGGACATCTGCTCAGCACAGCTCATGATCGGCAACGACCGCATCCGCGACGGGATCGCCCAGCCACTCCTGTTCAGCGAGACGCCGGCGCTCTGGAGCTGACCTCAGGCGGCGGAACGCGTCCTGAGCCGCGCCACCATTCCGGCGATCGACCGGACGGTGGCGAAATTCCCAGGATTGACCTCGGCGTCGGGGATTTCGACACCGCAGCCGTCTTCGACCAGGAAGATCAGGTCCACCAGGGCCAGCGAGGTCAAGCCCGCCTCGCGAAGGTCTTCCTCAGGCGCCGGGCTCCCGGGCAGGCCAAGCGCCGCAAACCGGTCGGCCACGATCCGCGCCACCAAGTCTTCCAGCCCGTCTCCACCGTCCGCCATGGCGAGTGCTCCCGATCGAACCAAACACTGATTGTGCGCACGCTACATTCAAATCTATCGACAGCAAGCAATTTACACATTGTGCGACGGCATTTCTGATCCATAGTGCATCCAGATAGACTTCGCGTAACGAGGGGCCATGTCGAGCGCGGTCGGATACGCTTCTGCCGACGGCGATCGCGCCGACGTCGATCCGACGCATTCGGAGTCGCGGCGCATTGCGAGATGGCGACGGGTCTTCGACCTTGCCTATCGCGCGACCAACGACCCGCTGTGCGGCTGGGAGAGCCGCGTCGACGGCCGGCCCCTCCCCGCCGCCGAGATGCGCGAATGGCTCTACGAGACCGCACTGTTCGTCTTGGAGGGGCGACCGAAGCGCCTGCTCGAGATCGGCTGCGGCACGGGCTTGCTCGCGCGCGCGATCGCCCCGCGGCTGCAGGCCTACTTCGGCCTCGACCTCTCGGCCGCGGCGATCGAGGGTTTGCGGCGGTCGGCCTGGCCGGCGGCGACTCCGCCACGCCTGGCCGTGGCCGCCGCGCACGAAGTTCCGCACGATTGGAGTGGGTTCGACACGGTCGTCCTGAATTCCGTCGTGCAATACTTCCCGAGCCAGGCCTATCTCTCCGACGTCGTGCGCCACGCGGTGGGTGTCGCTCGCAAGGGCGGCGCGATCGTGATCGGCGACGTACGCCACCGCGATCTGCTGGACCTCCTGTGCACGTCGGCCGCCTGGGCGCGGCTTCCGCCCGCGACCCTCGCTCGGACGGCCCGCGCGCAGATTCGCGCCGCGCTCGAGTCCGAGGAGGAGCTCCTGCTCTCTCCCGCCGACGCGTGGGGCCTCGCTGCGCTCGACGCGCGGATCTCGGGGGTCGAGCTTTCGCCCCGCCGGGCGCGCACCGCCAATGAGTTGAACGATTTTCGCTTTGACGTGCGCATCCGCCTGGATGGCCCTCCCGCCGAGCCGGTGGCCTGCGCGCGCGCGTGGCGCGATCTCGCCGACCCCGCGGAGGCCGAGCGCTGGATGGCCTCGGCCCCACACGCGGCCGCGGCCATCCTCGACGTCCCGACGGGCCGCCTGAGCCTGCACCATTGGCGCCGGGCGCGTCTCGCAGCGGCCCATCCGGACCAAACCCTGGCGGAGCTGTCCGCCGGCCCGCCGGAACCTGACGGGCGCCTGTCGCGCCTGATGGAGGGCGCGGCGCGGCAGGGGTTCCAAGGGCGCCTGGTCTGGTTCGCCGGCCAGGCCCCCGAACTTGCGGACCTGCTGCTGACGCGGCCGAGCCGCAGCCGCGCGCCCTGGTCCCCGCGTCCGCCCGTGGACCCGCCGACGCCGGAAGCGGGGGCCGTGGGCGCCCTGGAGGCGGCGATCGGCCAGCTGGCGGGGCCCCGGCGCGGAGGCGCGCCGGCCGCCGGGAGGCGCGGATGACATTCGGAGCGGACCTTGTCGCCGCCGGCCTCCTTCGCCCGATGGGCGTCGCCGGCCTCGTGGCGCGGAGCGCCACCTTCGAAGCGGTCGTCGATGGGTTGCGACGCCTCATCCGAGCGGCGGGCGCCACGGACGCGGCGGAGGAGCTGCTGATCCCACCGGTCATGAGCCGCCGTGACTTCGAACGCAGCGGCTACATGGCGAGCTTTCCACATCTCGCCGGCACGGTTCACGCTTTTCGCGGCGACGAGCGGGCGCACCGGAGCCTGCTGGCGCGCCTCGCCGCGGGGGAGGCTTGGACCTGCGAGCAGGTATCGACCGATGTGGTCCTCTGTCCGGCCGCCTGCTACCCACTTTACCCGCTCGTGGCGGCGCGCGGACCGCTGCCCGCCGATGGCGCCACCTTCGAGATCGAGGCCCCATGCTTTCGCCACGAGCCCTCGGCCGACCCCTACCGCATGCAGTCGTTCCGCATGCGGGAGTTCGTGCGGATCGGGCGGGACTCGGCCGTCCTCGCTTACAGGCAGGATTGGATCGGGCGGGCGCAGGCGATCGCCGCGACCTTGCGGCTTGCGAGCCGGATCGAGACCGCCAACGACCCCTTTTTCGGCCGCGGCGGGACGCTGCTCGCGCAGCGGCAAACGGCCAGCGAGGCCAAATGGGAGCTGGTGGTGGCGCGAGGCGATGACCAGAGCGGCGTCGCCTGCATGAGCTTCAACTATCACCAGGAGCGCTTCGGCGCGACCTGGGGGCTGACGCTGCCGGATGGGGCGACGGCGCACAGCGCCTGTGTGGGGTTCGGCCTCGAGCGGCTCGCCCTCGCGCTGTTCCAGACCCACGGCGTCGCCCCGCAGGGCTGGCCGGCGGACGTTCGCGTGGCCGTCCTCGGCGACAAAGCCGCGTGACCGTCTCGATCCGGGCGATCGGCGCCTCGCGGACCGCCCCGCACGATATCGAGGCCTTGTCCGGATCCCTGTCGGCCGAACGCCTGGCCGCCCTGAAACGGGGCGGGATAACCAGCTTCCAGGCCTGTGGGGACGATGTGTTCGAGATGGCGGCGGCCGCCGCCCTCGACGCGGTGGCCAGGGCCGGAATCCCCCCGGACGATGTCGACGCCCTGATCGTGGTCAGCGAGAGTCTCTGGGAGGCCCCCGACGCGCCTGGGCGGGCGCCGCACCTCGTCTTCCGCGATCGCATGCTGCGTCGCCTGGTCATCGACGCCGGCTTCCGTAACGCCGCGGCCACCCTGCAATGGGCGGGCGCGTGCGGCAACTTCGCCCCGGGCCTGCGCGCCGCGCGGGCGCTCGTGTCGGATGGCGCGAGCCGGAATGTGATCCTGGTGCTGGCGGACCGCCTCAACCCGGCGACACCCCGCCTGGTCGAAAACGGCGGAGCGGTCTTGAGCGACCTCGCAGCCGCGGTGCTGTTGGACGACCGTCCAGCCTCCTTGGAGTTGGTCCGTGTCGTACTGCATCCAAGCCAGGGGGTCCTCGCCCCACGCACCGAAGCGAACTTCGTGCTGCAGGCCCGCGAGTTGCAAAAGGCGCTTCGCGGGCTGGACGGTCGCCTCGCGGCCGAGCTGGGATGTCGACTTGCCGCCTTCGACCGCGTGATCGTCGAGACGTTCGCTGACGAGATGATCCAGTTCGCCTGTGAGGTGCTGCAGCTGCCGCGTGACCGGGTGTTGACGCCCGGACGTGGTGCGCATGGCCACGCCTTCTCGGCGGACTTGCCACTGTCGCTCCGCTGCGCGGCCGTGCAGCGCGACATCCAACCCGGCGACTTCGTCGGCTGCCTCAGTATTTCGTCTTGGATGCTTTCTCTCTGCGCAGTCCAAGTCGGTCCGCTCTGCACAGGGTGAGCCGGCGGGTGATCAGCCCCGCAGCGTGAGGCAGATGGATTCGATCTCTCGCCGCGCGATGCAAAGCAACCCCATAGCGGCGCTGTACTGTGCCTGCGCAGTCTCGCACTCGGGGAGAACGGTCAACAGTTCGCCCAAGTCTATCGCTTGAAATATCGCCGCGACGCCCTCGAGGCGATGCAGCAGGTCATTCTCCCCGGCTCCCTTGCGGCTGGCCAGGTCGACCACTTCACCACGCATGCGCCCCTCCCTCGCCGCCTTGGGTCTTTGCCCGAAGTGCGGATTTACCCATACGAAACGCTGCATTTACCAGCCGTGATTGCAGCACATCCTCGGATACGTGTCCATATCGCACTCAAGGCGTAGTTGCTGGCCGATGAAGTCTAAATCAGGCAGAGCAATGTCTCATACTCGACACTTTACGCTCAGCGCAGATGGTATCATTTGCAGGAAGTTTCAATCGCCCAAGTCTAGGCGCGAGCGTGGCGCAGCTGGGCGTCCGGTGAACGCGTTCCCGGCGCGATGTACGGGCCACGGAGGCGCAGCCCGATTTCCGCGGCGAACCGCGCTCAGCCGCGATGGGACAGGAAGGTTCGAAGCTCGGCGGCGCGGCCGGCGGCAGCCGTGTCATAGGCCTCGTCCGCCAGGGCATAGAGCAGCCTTGCGGTCTCCGGGCGGGCGTCGTCAAGCGCGACCGGAACCGGCGGCGCGCGGTCGAAGCGGAGGTGCTCGGCCAGGCCGAGCCGCGCCACCTGCTCCATCGCCAGGGCCTGCTGCGCGTCCAGGGTCAGCTCGATCAGGCGGTGGCGCAGCAGCCAAGCCACGCCGCCGGGCGCCCCCGCGACACCGCCGCTTCGGGCGCTGCCCGCCGTGCCGATGGACAGGAGCCGCAGGTCGCCCGGCGCGGCCGCCAACGCCCGGCCGGCCTCCATGACCGCCACCAGGTCGGGGGCGTTGGCGATGAGGCCGCCGTCCACCAGCGCCTCCCCGCCGATCCGGTGCGGTGGGAAGAAGGTCGGCGCCGCGGACGTCGCCAGGGCCGCATCGAGCACCGTGGCGGCCTCCGCCTCCGGCGGCTTCAGCTCGGCCGTGCGGAAGAGACGCGGACGGCCGAGGCGTTCCTCGATCGCCACCACCACCAACGCCTTGGGGATGTCGTGGAACGGCCGATCCGCCCAGTCGCCGAGCAGGGCCCGGCAGGCCTTCGCCAGGGGTCCGGCCGAATAGCGCGCAGATGCCAAGCCCAAGACCGAACCGCGTCTCCGCGTGAAGATCTCCCGGCCAAGCTGCGGAAAGACCACATCGATCTGCGCCGCCGGCACGCCGCAGGCGACGGCGATCGCCAACAGCCCGCCGATCGAGGTTCCCGCCAGCAGGTCAAAGCGCTCTCGCAAGGGCTGCTTCGACGCCGCCTCCAACCGGCTCAGCACCCGCACGGTGAAGGCCCCGCGGAAGCCCCCGCCGCTCAAGGCCAGGACCTGGCGCGGCGTCACGGCGCGCCGCTCGTTCGATCCCACCGCCCCGAGCTGGAGTTGCTCCGCCATCAGGCGATCGGAATGACGGTCAGGGTGGTCTGGTTCGCCAGGGCGGCGAGATAGGCCTCCGGCGGCGCCACGAGCGAGTAGCCGCGCGCCAGGGCCGTGGCGATGACCAGGCGCTCGTCCACCCCAACGTCGCCGCCGGCGTCCCGCTGTAGCGACAGACTGCGCAGGCCCTGCCAGGCGCGGACGATCGCCATGTCCACGTCGATCAGATTGCCGAGCTGTTCGAACTGCTGCTGCGCCGCAGCGTGAAGGCGCCGCCAGTGACCGCGCGCCGGTTCCTCCAGCGCCTCGAGGCTGTCGCCCACCACGCCGAATGAAACGACGCTTGCGAAGATCTGATGTTCCGTCGGTTTCGCGGTTTCGAGCCAGGCGAAGACCGGCCGCGCCCGATTGCGCCCGATCAGCTGTCCGAGGGCGTCGCTTCCCAGGAGGTACATGCTTAGAGCGCGATGCGCTCGCCGCGCCCGCCCGACCGGATTTCCAAGGTGTCCGACGCCGCCGGCAGATCGGCGCGCGGGGCGAAGGCCTCCGCCCAGTCGAAGGCGGGCTTCGACGCTTCGAGGGCTTCCCTGAGGTCCGAGATCGAGATCAGCAGCATGCCCTCTTCCTCGGCGCTCGCGCCTCGCCCATCGCGCACGACCTTCCAACGCCCCGGCTGGCGGGCGAGACTGAACTGCTCGCGCGCCGCGCGCACGGTGTGGATGGGCACGCGCTCGCCCCGCTTGTCGCGGTTGTCCAGCAGGTCGAACAGCGCAAAACCGACCGGCCCGAGGCACGCCCCGAAAAAGCTTCGCGACAGCGTCGCGCCCTCTTCGTCGTCGTCCGCCCGTTGCACCTGTTCCGACATGGCTCGGACCTCGCGTGTCACACTTGATCATATGTGTGTACACATAAATGGATTGCAAGCCGAAAGGTTCGGGTCATCGGCCTCCCGGCAATGACCACAAGCCTGAGGCGGAACACCGCCAGTCCGACCGCCGCGAGGCGAGCAGGCCGTCCAGCGCCTGGCCGTCGACGAAGGCCATGCTCGTGGAGTGAGCTCCATAGGTCCGCCTCGCCGTCGCGGTGACCCCGGAGGTCGTGACCAGCAGGCTGCGGTCGACGCCCTCGCGGGCCCGCACCCCGAAGATCCGGTCCACCACCGCCAGACCGACCTTGTGCTCGGTGTAGTGCTTCACCTCCACCACGACGGTGTGTTCCTGGTTGCCGTCGCAGAGCACTGCGTAGAGGTCGTAGCCGCCGTCCTGGCTGTAGCGCGAGACCTGGACGTTTCGGAAGCCGAGGTCGGCCAGCAGGTTAGCCTACGAACACCTCGAACGCCCGCGGCGAGAAGCGCCGCACTAGGGCCTTGTCGCGCGACGCCGCGTCGAGGATCGCGAGCTCCACAGCCCCGAGCTGGACGTCCCGAGCGGACTGCCGCGCAGGCTCGCCGCTCTCGATCACCGAGAAGGCGTCAAGCAGCAGGGGATCGAAGTCGCCGGGCTCTATAGACGTACCGTAGCCCGCCATAATCCGATCATTCTCACAGAAGTAGCGGAAGTCGACGCGGCTCCGCGTGAACGTGATCGTTTCGGCGTGCGCCTTCTCCAATGGCGTCAACGAACCCTCGCCGCCCTGGCTGGCGGTCGCCAGCGCTGCGAGGAAAGGATTCGGCGGCACGCGATCTTCAATCGTGACGCCGTCGTCGTCGTCGTCGACTGTCGCGGCGCTGACGCAGACCTGGCCATCGGGCTCGAGCCGGATCACGACCTCGCTCTGGAAACTGCCACGGCCGCGTCCGCTCTTGGCGCCGTACTCGGACCCGTCGAAATAGATCAGCCCAGGAACGTCCGAGGGACGCCGCGTCCGGCGGAGTGTCCAAAAGTCCTTGTCGACGGTCATGCGGCCCTGACCTTCCGCGGAGAGCAATCTGCGCAGAAGGATTCGCCGATCAACGCCCACAGTCCAGCTCGGTCGTCGGTGTCGGCTACGACAGGCCTCGAGGCGCCTCTCGATGGGACGCGCCGGACAAGAGGGCGGTGCGGCGCCTATCGGCGAGGCGGCGGTTGTTCGCGCCCCTTCGCCTCGTGTCCTTGCCGCGCGACAGGGCGGGCCCGCCGCAACGCCCGCTCCATCGCCCGCCGCTGCGTCTCGGCCGCCGGCATCGCCGCGACAAACGCCGCCAGGGCTTCCCCGAGCACCTTGTCCTCGTCCCGGCCGGACGCACGTAGGATCGCGGCCTGCGCGGCATAGAGCGCCCGAACCCGCCGCTGCCGCGCCACGATCGCCAGGTCCCAAGGCGCCGGATCGCCTCCCTCACCGAACGCCGTCCGCGCCGCCTCGCGGTACGCCCCCCGCTGGGTCCGGGCGACCGCGCCCCGGCCCGCCTCGGCCCGCTCGCGGATCTTCCGCAGCCCCGTCCGCTCCGCTTTGCGGGTGACGCCCCGCGCCCGCCGCGGCGTGGCCTCCGCCGCGATCCCCCGGTCCCGCAGCGCCTGGGCGAAGGCCTGCCGCCAGGCCTCGAGGTCCGCCTTCTTCGGGTTCAGCCGGGAGCCGTCGTCGCCCAGCGCCCGGACGGTCAGGTGGACGTGCGGATGCGGCGTGTCCGTATGCAGGGCCAGCACGTAGTCGAACCGCGCCCCGAAGGCCTCCCGCGCGAAGGACCGGGCCGCGTCGCGCAGGCCAATCGCGTCCGTCCCCGCCGGCATCGACAGCATCAGCGCCACGCTGTACGGCGAATTCGCCCGCCGCCGCGGATCGCCGGCCTGCAGGGCGGCCCAGTCCCGCGCCAGGTCCTCGACCTCGCGCCGCCCCGACACCGCCCAGCCCTCGCGGTCCTCCGCCGGCGCCTGGCCGTTGCGGGTGATGTAGGTCAGGTGCGCCGCGAGCTGGCCCGCGTCGCGCGTGCGGCCGGTCACCTTCACCATCACCTCGGGCACGCGGGCCGCGATCCGCCGCAGCCGCGCCCGGGGGTCGGGCGCAGCCGAGCGGCCTCGCTCGGGAAACTTGATCGGCGGCCGCGCCGCCGGACGCCACACCTCCTCGAAGCCGCGCACGAGATGGAAGTCGCTCACCCCTCCGCCTCCCAGTAGGCCAGGTTGCCGCGGACGGCCTCGGCCAGCGCCAGGACGTGGGCGCGCAGTTCGCGGCGCAGGTCGTCGACCGTGTCGAGCTGGAGCTCCAGGATCCGCCCTTCCATCACCGCGGTGTTCAGGGCGCGGGCGATCTGGTTGACGTTCACGCCGATGCGCCGCAGCTCGACCTGGATGGCCAGGAGCGCCAGCGCCCCCGCCCGGTCGAAGGTCGGCGCGCCGGCCAGGCGGCGGCGCACGAGGGCCGCCGCCCAGGCGTTCGGGGTGAGGCCGATCTCCGCCGCCGCTGCGCCCAGCCCGCGGACGTCGTCCGACCTCAGCCGCACCGTCAGCTTCACCGGCCGCGGGCCGAGCGGCTCGCCATGCGGTGTCGCGTAGAGGCCAGCCGACGCGGTGTCCATCAGGTGGCGCAGCGCCGGCGAGCGGCCGCCGTGGGCGCCGGCCCAGGCGTCGAAACGCGCCGCCAGTTCGTCAGGCACCCGGACGTTGACGTTCGCCACGCACCGCTCCCGCGTAAAGACCCGCCGCCGCCAAGGCTATCCTGCCCTAGACCGCGACCTCGAGATTGGCCCCTCCCCTCCGGGCGCGCGAGCCGTAGGACGACGGCCCCCGCGCCCGACCCGCCGCGGCGGCGCCGCGCCCCAGCCGGGCCAAGACCGAGCGCCGGGCGGCCCAGCGCGTCAGCGGCCGCCGCCGCGGGGAAGCCTAGGTCTCGCCCAGCGGATCCTCGCCCAGCGTCCAGCGTTCGACGCGCCGCCGCTCGCCGTCGATCCAGAGGAAGAGGGCGATGGCGGCGGCCTTCCCGCACGGACAGCGCCAGTACCCGGCGCGCTGCAGGGCCTCGATGGTCCAGTCGTCGAAGGCCCGGCAGACGTCGGACGGTGCGAGCCATCGCTGGTCCGAACCGCAGGGGCAGGCGGCGTGCAGGCGGCACAGGCCCGCCGCGCGGCACGCGCCGAGGGTGCGGGGCCGGATCCAGGGGATTGCCGGCCGCGTCGCCGCCGGCGACGGCGCGGGCCCGACGACCCGCACCACCTTCCAGCCGCCCGTCACCCGCTCGAGTTCGAAGAGAGCCTCGCGCGCGTCGACCGGCGGGACGTCCGCCGCGTCGAACCAGGTCCAGGGCCCGCGCCGCGCCGCTGCGCGGATGAACCAGCGGTCCCTGACCCCGCCGTCGACGACGAGCCGCTCCAGCTTCACGACGCGGCGTTCCGGCATGCGGCACCCATAGGGCCGCGCAAGCCGGGCCCGCAAGTAGATGTTCTTGTCTCGTTCTCACGCCGATGATGCGGGAGGCGCCCCGCCCGCAGGGGCGGGGCGCCGGTCGCCTCAGGAGTCGGCGGGGCGGCCGCGGCTGCGGGACCAGATCATCCGGTAGCCTTCCGGCGCGTCGACCAGGGCCGCCCAGATCGGGCGTTCGAAGCTCGGGTCGTCCAGCCGCACCGACAGGTAGTCGCGGTTGTTGCGCGAGGTCTTCTTGGTCGCCGTCCCGAACTCGGTGTCGCCGGCGAAGACGCGGTAGTCCGGGCCCTTGCCGTCCTCCTTCTCGACCGGCTGCAGCCGGGCGGACTTCACGTTGAAGCCGAGGGTCTTGATCGAGCCGGCATAGACGCCGTCTTCGGTGAGGGTGAAGGTTCCGATGGTCGCCATGATGGGTCTCCGTGTGCTCGCGCCGCCCTGTTGCGGCCGCGACGGCGATCGCCCGGACCGGCCCCGCAAGGACGCCCGGCGCAGGCCGAAGGTCCCGCAGCGCCAGCGGAGGACGGCCGGGTCCGGCTTTGTTGCCCGCGAGGAATGCGCCCCCCGGGCGCAGGGGAAGAAAGCCGGACCCGGCCGTTGCGGCGGCGTCCGGGCCGGTCCAGATGCCCGTCGATGCGGCCGTACGGGGCGGCGCGCTCACGGAGCGCCCGCGACCGTCCGCCACCCTCGCCGCGGCCTTCGCGCTCAGCCGGCCCGGTCGCCCCCGGCGCCGGGGCCCGCGCTGCGGCCGACGGCCGAGACGACGCTCAGGCCAGGGCGCCGCGCCATCGGCGCGCCCGGACATCGCGCCCGGATCGAAGGCCGGCCCCGCAGGGACACGCACGCCCTGTCCCCTGCCCCCGACGTTCCACGCCGCGCCACGACCTCCCTGGCGCGAGGGTCCGCGGGCGGGCGCCCGGCGCAAGGGCGGCGCTGCGCCCTCCTCCGCCTCCGCTTCGGGCCTGCGGCTGCGCGGGCCGTCCCCCCGCGGCTCCATCGGCCATCGAGGCCGCGGCAGGCGCGGCCCGACCGGAACAGGAGACCGACCATGACCACCCTCGGCGCCTTCGCCCCGACCCCCGACGGCGGCTTCCGCGGCGCGATCCGCACCCTGACCCTCGACCTTCCCACCGTCGAACTGCGCCCCCTCGAGGCGACCGGCCCCAAGGCCCCGGACTTCCGGGTGACCAGCGACGGCGTCGAGCTCGGGGCGGCCTGGCGCAAGGCGATGCGTGGCGGGGACACCTACCTCCTGGTGGCGCTTGACGATCCCGCCCTCCCGGCCCCGATCTACGCCCGGTTGCTCGGGACCGGCGACGAGCGCCGCCTGGTGTGGACACGGCCACGCCCGATCAACTGATCGCGCGCGGGGGCGGCCCGCTTGGGCCGCCCCCAGGGTCGTCCGGTCGGCGCCGACTCGCCTTGGTGGGAGGCGATGGCGTCTTCTTGCGCGTTCGTCACCCATGTCGCACCCGCGCGATGGGCGATCGCCGTCGGCCTGGCGCTCGGCGCATCCAGCTCCATTGAAATTCCGGGATGTGCCTGGACAATACTGCTAGCCTGAGTGGAACTTGAGGGTCGGGGGCTCCTCATGCGGCGATCGGACGGGACATGGCGGCGCTACGTCCATGTGCTCCTCGTGGCCGCCCTGCACGTCGTCGCCTCGCCGGTCGAGGTTCGCGCCCAGCAGCCCGCCAACGCGGACGTGGGCGCGCTTCGGCTCCCGCCGATCTCACCTGCCAGCCCCGCCCGCATCCAGTCGCCGGAACCCGCGGAGCCGCTGAAGCCATGGTCGCCGCCGGAGAAGGAGCCTCCCTCCAAGATCCCGGTCCGGGTCGGCTACGACACGGGTCTCCCGAGCCTCAAATCCTACGAACTGCAAAGTCTGGATGCGATGTTCGGCGCCGACGCGCCAATCGGCGGCGAGTACCTGTTCTATGTGGACCCCCGGGCGGGTGTTTCACTCAAGCCGTTCGCCAAGGTCCCCGGCTTCGCAGGCCCCGCAGGCCCGACGCGCGAGTCCTACTCCTGGGCGTTCGGCTCGAAGGCCGGATACGCATCCCGTCGATTCCTCGATGACGTCGCGCCGAAGGCGTGCGGGAACGATCCTTTTGGCCGATATGCGGTCGCGTTCGATCTCGCGGGCTACCGCGCGGGGTGGATCAACACGGACGACGACGGCGACGACGATGTCGCGGCGTCTCCGGCGCTCGTCACGCAGGGTTCGGGCGAATGCGATCCGCGCCATGCGTGGATGCGCGCCCTGGACCAGGCGAACCGCGCCTACGGCGCGTCGCTCTACCAACTTGCCTATCTGCCGAGCGATCGGCTGGTTTTGGACGAAGCCTCGTCCGCACCGGTCAAGTCCGATGGCAAGGCCCGGCCATCCAGCAAGGGCGGCAAGGTCCGCCCGATCGACTACCGCGCGAACGATCTCGCGGAGATACGCCGAAGGCTCCCCCGCCCGGCCATCAACTACAACAAGCCCAAGGAGCTGGAGTTCGGGAAGGACACCGAGATCGCGCTCATCGTCGAGAGCTTCAGCGCCAAGGCCGCGACCGAGGCGATGAGGCTGTACCTGGGCGACAAGGTCCGCAAGGAGGGGATCCCCCTCGCTCCCCTCGTCGAGGTCAAGCTGAGCGGACCGCCCGGCGACGTGCTCATCACGCCGCGCGGCGAGAGCGTGCAGGAGCTGAACACGCTCGCGAACACGAAATGGTCCTGGTACGTGAAGCCCCTTCGTCCCGGCACGACGACGCTGACGCTGGAGGTCTGGACGACGGTCTCGACCGACGAGGGCGAGCACACGGCCAACATGCAGACGTTCCAGGACACCATTCCCGTCCGCGTCTCGTTCCTCCAGTGGCTGACCTACCACCTCGAGAAGATCGATCCGGTCTGGAAGTGGCTGGTGGGCGCCGGCACCGCGCTTGGCGGCGTCCTGACGGCCTTCGGTCTTCTCAAGGGTGGGCGCGGAGACGGACCCGGCCCGACCGCGCGCGCGACCAAGCCGGTGTTTCGCTGGCGGCCCGACCGCAATTAGCCGGGCCGCCGGCGCCGACACCCGAACGGATCGGCGCCAGCCAGGGCGAACGGCCTTGCGGCCCGAGCGGCGCGGTCGCGGGCATCCACCGGCCGCCCCGCGCTCGCGGCCACGTCGTCACGGCCCAGCCGCCCAAGCGGCGGGATGAAGGCATCGGCGCGGCTCAAGCCGGCGCGGCCTTGGCGCGCAGGCGCACGCAGCGCACGCCGGCGCGCTGCGCCTGGTCGATGAGGTTCAGGACCGGGCCGAAGGGCTTGGGGTCGAGGTCGGGCCGGTCCAGCGAGCACGAAAGCGCCAGGACGCAGACCGGCTGCAGCGCCATCAGCAGGTCGTTGGCGCGGAACGGCGCGGCGCGCCCGTCGCGGGCGAAGTCCGGCCGCGCCAGCACGAGGCGCACCTGCTTCTGGGCCGCCCAGCGCTGCGCCAGGCGCTCGCCGCCCGGCGCGCCGGTGATCGCCAGGCTCATGTCCGGCCAGGTCGCCTTGGCCCAGTTCAGGGCGTCGAAGATGCGCGAGGCGTCCTGCGGCCCCTCGGCGCGCGGCGAGGCGCGGAACACCACCACCGCCGCGCCAGGATCGTTGGCGGCCTGCCGCCGGTCCTGCCGCGCCTGCAGGGCGGCCCGGCCGTCGATCACCGCGGCGGTGGCCGACGTGGCGCGCAGCCCGCCCCGCCACGGGGTCCAGGCCTCGCCGGTGGCCACGGCATAGGCCTCGGCCGCAGCGTCGCGGATGTGCTCCAGGGCGCGCTGGGCGACGGCGGTGGCGTCGAGCGTTTGGCGAAGCGCCTGCAGGTCGACGTCGGCGACCTCGCTGCCGTCGAAGTCGCGCACCGCGCGGGCAAGGTCGTCGCGCGCCCGGTCGCCCGCCCGCTCGAGGCGTTGCACCCCGCCGTGCACGCCGCCCAGCAGGGACTCGGCGAACGGCCCGACATGATCCTCGAGCGCGGTGCCGAGCACGAGGTCGAGCAGCTCGGTCATGACGCTGGCCCCGAGCTGGCGCAGGGCCGCCTCGGTGGGATGGGGCCGAGGATCCTCCAGGGCCGAGGTCAGGGCGTCGAAGGCGTCGAGCGGCTCCGACGGGGCGAGAAGCGGACGGACGTGGGACATGGCGGTCTCCAGGGCGAGGGCATGAGCCGGGGCTCGCCCTCCCCCCGCCGCGGGGCCGCCGGCCGGGCCAGGGCGCCCCTCCGGGCGCGCGCAGCCTCCCTGGCCGGGCCGGGGGCGCCGCGGCATCCCCGGGCGCGATCCGGCTCACGCCGACGCCGTGTCGCCGGCCGGCCCACCTGCGTTGTCACGCGTCCGCGCCCGGCCGGCCCCGGGCCCGGCGTCCCCGCCTCGTGCACGCCCCGCGAGGCCGCCTAGTGCGTGCGCAGCTGCGCCTTCTCGCCGAACCTCGCCACGAGCTCCGCGCGCAGGGCCTCGGCCTCCCGCTGCAGCGCCGCGAACTGCGCCGGCGTCGCGCCGTCGGCCCGGGCGATCAGCCGCAGGCAGCGGTCGACGAGCGCCGTCGCCTCCGGGCGTCCGCGCAGCCGCAGTCGCAGGTCGAGGAAATAGGCCAGGTGCTCGTCCACGGCGTCACCCTAGACGGGCGCCGGCGCACCCTCCCGGGTGACGCGATGGCGCGCAGGCGCGTTGGTCCAGGATCCGCCGGGCTCCAGGGCGCACGCCCCCGCCTGGAGACGGAGGCGTGCGGGGATCCCGTCCGGCGGCGGGATCTTCGGCGCGCGCTATTCCGCCGCGAGGGACGCCGCGTCACGCGTCCGGGCCGCCTCGGCCCGGCGCAGCAGCGGGGCGACGGTCCGGGCCCGCCGCGCCGGGTCGAAGGGCCGGCGCGTGTAGCCCTGGGGCGGGAAGGCCAGCCACTTCGGCGTCCAGGCCTCGACCCTGGCGCGGCCGTTGGTCCCCTCCAGGAAGTCGCGGAGGATGGCCTTCTGGGTCTTCACCTTCTCGGTGAGGTTGCCGTCAGCCACCTTCCCGCCACCCACCTCCTTCAGCAGGGCGTTGACGGTCTCGCGGTCGCGCAGGAGGTCGAAGAAGGCGTCGTCCGGCGCCCAGAAGCGGCCGATGTCGACCTTGAGCCAGGCCCCCGCGGCCTCGACCTCGTCGCTGCCGGCCGCGAGGCTTTCGGCCATCACCACGGCGGCCACCGCGAGCACGGCGTCGTCGGGCGCCCCGAGCAGCCGGGCGAAGACCGCGGCGGCCCCACCCGTCCCGCGGCGACCCAGCAGGGCCTCGGCGTCCTTGCCCAGGCCGAGGATCGCGGCCACCGCGCGGCGGCGTTCGGCGAAGGCGGCCTCGGCCGGGCTCGCGGCCAGGCTCGCCGCCACCGCCGGGGCGTGCGGCGCCCGCGGGTCGGGCTTGACCTGCCAATAGGCGGAACCCGCCACCGCGTGCGCGACCAGCATCCGCAGCGCCACGGCCGGGCGCTCGGTGAGCGCCACCCGCACGGCCGCGTGCCGGTGCAGGTCGATGTAGGCGGCCTGCGCCTGGGTCACCTCGGGTCGGGCGAGCTTCGCCGCCTCGGCCGCCGCGGGGCTTTCGCCGCGCGCGGCCTTCTCCGACGCCGCCCGCGCGGCCTTCGCCTCCCTGGCGGTGAGCCAGCCTTCGTGGACCTCGACATCGCCCTTGGGCCCCACGGCGATGAACACCTTGCCGCCCTCGGCCTTCGGGGTCGCCACGTGCTTCCAGCCGTGGAAGGGCTCGCCGAGGTCAAGCACCTCGACCGCGCTCCAGCCCTCGGCCAGCAAGGCCTCCCGACGGGCGGCCACGGCCGCGTTCTGCGACCGCCAGAACAGCTCCGGCTGCACGAAGTAGCTGTCGTCGCCGAACAGGTCGGCGCGGATCTCGCCCGGGTAGTCGTCGAGCGGGAAGAGCGCGTGCCGGGTGGGGATCGACTGCCCGCCGAACAGCCACGCCTTCAGCGCCGCGCCGGTCGGCGCGCGTTCGTCCGGCGCGTCGAACAGCGCCAGCCACGCCCTCTGCTGCGCCTTGCTGGCGAGCGTCAGGGCCCGCACCGTGGCCACGTCGACCTGCTCGCGGCGGTAGAGGCCGCGCAGCCGCGGGAGCAGGCGGCCGAGCGCCAGGGTGCGCCGGACGACCGCGTCCGACTGGCCGAAGGTCGCGCCGATCTGCTCAGGCGTGCGGCCGGCCGCCACCAGCCTGGAGAAGGTCTCCCAGCAGCTCACCTCGTCGGGC